>OLNL01000229.1_pt1 | contig 66185 bp, 64 predicted proteins | sample 1672181 | NCBI WGS metagenome assembly OLNL01 (sample SAMEA3136656, study PRJEB25190) | human gut metagenome | biome: human gut; feature: human-associated habitat; material: faeces | place: Austria | collected 2013
CGATAATTCTATATTTTTTCTTAGCTCCGCCTCCGCGGTGTCTAACTGTGATTTTCCCCTGGTTGTTACGGCCTGCCTGTCTGCTCTTTGGAGCTAACAGAGATTTCTCTGGTGTCTTTTTTGTGATTTCTGAAAAATCAGAACCAGTCATCTGTCTTCTGGAAGGCGTATATGGGTTATATGTCTTAATTCCCATGGTGTTTCTCCTTTCGATTGTTTATTATCACGGTTGCTTTCCGTATGCATTGAGCACGTCGAGTTTCCTCATGTGCTCTTCAAAGATCTTAGAGACCCTGGAAGATCTCGATATCTTTGCTGTCCTCAGTTAACTGTACGATTGCTTTCTTTGTTGCAGCAGTCTTACCATATTTGAATGTTCCGCGAACTCTTTTCTTCTTTCCTTCGCAGTTCATTGTGTTAACTTTCGCTACCTTTGTTCCGTCGAACATTTTCTCAACGGCTTCTTTGATCTGAGATTTTGTTGCTTCCGGGTGTACAAGGAATGTGTATTTCTTATCTCCCATGAGCTCCATTGTCTTCTCAGTTACAACTGGTTTAAGGATTACATCATAATACTGAACGTTTGCCATTATGCGTACACCTCCTCGATTGCTTTAACAGCAGCCTTTGTTGCGATTACTGTGTTGTATTTCATAACATCATACACATTGATCGTATTAGTTCTAGCTGTTTTAACACCAGCGATGTTCTTTGCAGAAAGCTCTGCGTTAACATTTCCATCCTCTAATACTACTAATGCTTTAGATACGTTTAAGTTCTTAAGTGCGTTTGCTACATTCTTTGTTTTGATCTCATCAAATGTAAGTGAGTCAACTACGATGAACTTGTTCTCTTCTACTCTGGAAGTAAGAGCGGATTTCAGAGCTGCTCTCTTCTCTTTCTTGTTCATCTTGAATGAGTAATCTCTCGGTACTGGTGCGAATACTACTCCGCCGCCTGTCCACTGTGGAGCTCTTGTTGAACCCTGTCTTGCATGACCAGTTCCTTTCTGTCTCCATGGTTTTCTTCCACCACCGGAAACTTCAGAACGTGTTTTAGCTTTCTGCGTTCCCTGACGGTTATTTGCAAGCTGATTAACAACTGCCATGTGTACAAGGTGCTCGTTAACCTCAACACCAAATACCGCATCGCTTAATTCGATTGTCTCAACTTCTTTACCTTCGATATTATAAACAGATACGTTTGCCATTTTAAGTCTTCCTCCTTCCTCGTCAAAACCTAGTTAGCTTTTACTGCTTCTCTAATTGTTACTAAGGATTTCTTAGGTCCCGGTACAGAGCCTTTTACTAAAAGAAGGTTGTTCTCTGCATCTACACGGACAACTTCAAGATTCTGAATTGTAATCTTTTTGCTTCCCATGTGTCCTGGCATCTTCTTTCCTTTGAATACTTTACTCGGATCAGATGCAGCACCGTTAGATCCCTGATGACGATGGAATTTAGAACCGTGAGCCATAGGTCCTCTGTGCTGGTTGTGTCTCTTAATAGCACCCTGGAATCCTTTTCCTTTAGAAATGGCAGTAGCGTCGATCTTGTCGCCAGCTTCAAAAATATCAGCTTTGATCTCCTGTGCAAGTGCATAATCAGCTGTGTTCTCGAATTTGAACTCTTTTACGAATCTCTTTCCAGTTACTCCAGCTTTTGCGAAATGTCCCTGCTCAGCCTTGGTTACACCATGACGATGAACGATTTCCTTTTTACCATTTTTGTCTTTGTTTACAGTTTTGTCTTTCTTGTCAACGAATCCAACCTGTACAGCTTCGTAACCGTCATTCTCTACAGTCTTGATCTGTGTTACTACACAAGGACCAGCCTGAAGTACAGTTACAGGTGTCAGTGTTCCGTCTTCATTGAAGATCTGAGTCATTCCGACTTTTGTAGCTAAGATAGCTTTCTTCATTATAATTACCTCCTGTGATTTACAGCGGAACGCAACTTGGCGTTCATCCTAAATTTTAGGAATTACTGTGTCTTATTTGTTTTTCATTTTGATATCGATATAAACACCTGCTGGCATCTCTAATCTTGATAATGCATCTACAGTCTTCTGTGTAGGTGTTACGATATCGATCAGTCTCTTATGAGTTCTCTGCTCGAACTGCTCTCTGGAGTCTTTGTACTTGTGAACAGCTCTTAAGATTGTTACAACTTCCTTCTTAGTTGGAAGTGGAACCGGTCCGCTCACCTGTGCTCCGTTCTTCTTTACAGTTTCGATGATTTTTTTTGCGGATGCATCTACTAACTGATGATCATACGCTTTTAATGTGATTCTCATTACTTGACTTGCCATAAAAAAAGTCGCCTCCTTTTCGTACTTTTAACTTCAGTACGACAAGCGGTGACTGTACACTCTCCCGTGTGTGTCGTGAGAAACTCACACGTTGTTTCATACTTTTCCCTTGTGGTAATCAGTAATCAGTTGTGATTCGTACAGTGACTTGTCGCCAGTTTCCTAACTTGACATTCGCTCCACGGAAAACCTGCCATTCTTCTCGGCAGCAACCTCGCGCTTCTTTGCTATCATGTCACAGCTTTTTTAGTATACCCGATGTTTCTACATTTTGCAAGCATTTTATTTTATTTTTTGTACTTTTTTTCATACAAAATTTTCTTGAAAAATCTTCTCCTTTTGTGCTATTTTTCTTATTCCCTTTTTGCAGTATAATATTCTCATATTCAGCGGGGTACCAGATCCATAGGCTTCTTCGCTAAATGCAGCCTGTCTTTCGATCTTTCCCCACATCATCTTATATAGAATAGAAGGAGGACGCATACTATGCAGACATTAGATGCAATCAAAACAAGAAGAACGATCCGCAAATTTACAGAGGAGCCTGTCTCACATGAAGTGATCGAGAAAATCGTAGAAGCAAGTGCCTACGCTCCATCCTGGAAGAATACGCAGACAGCAAGATATATTATAATAGAAGAAACAGCTCTCAAAAACAAAATTGCCAAAGAAGCTGTCATGGGATTTGAATGGAATACAGGCATCATTCTTGGTGCACCGGTATTGGTTGTTCTCGCTTCCGTTCCGGGGAAAAGCGGTTACGAAAAGGACGGAGCTTATTCCACCTCAAAAAAGGATAAATGGGAAAGGTTTGATGCCGGTATCGCTGCGCAGACCTTCCAGCTCGCTGCTCATGAATGCGGAATCGGTTCAGTTGTCATGGGTATTTTCGATGAGGTAAAGGTAAAAGAACTACTTGGTCTTGACGATACTCTGAATGTATCTGCCCTGATTGCGATCGGTCATCCAGCCATCCAACCGACCGCACCAGCACGTAAACCTGTCCAAGAACTGATCCAGTACCGCTAATCTACAGTAGACGTACGCTTGACCGCTTTGTACAGATTTTAGTGCATAATTTATTCATAAATTTACCATTTTCTTGTTGACACTACCGTGATAAAGTGATATAGTGTAACCAACTTAATCAGAGAGCTAAACCAAGGGCGGTTTCCAACACAAGGATACCGCTTTTTAATAAAGACTTGATTAAGCTACAACATTGGTTGTTATTGCAGTTATATTGTTGCCGGTCGTTTCCCCCAAGAATGATCTTGCAATGATAAAACTCCAATTTATATATACATCCTCTTTGTAGGAGCATTCCCCAGCTTTGTATATAAGGCAAACTGCAATGCAACGAGGAAAAACCTCTCAATGACATACCAAAAAGAAAAGACATGACCTCGAGGGGTCATGTTTTTTCTTTCCAAAAGTAAAGGAGACGTGAAAATATGAGTAGTTCAAGACCGATAGATAACCCGAAAGATCCCCGTACAGACGAAAAACCCGTATTTTCAAAAGAACTGGTGCAGGAAGATCTAAAAGACGAATTCAAAGCAGGCTCCAACTCCGAATGGGCCGCTGATTCCCAGGATGAACTCGAAGACTGGATTGAGGAGCAGGGGATACAGTTGCGGTATTAGATTTTTTGTTAAATAAATACAGATATTTATGCCGGGAAAGCTTCTTTGACTTCCCGGCATTTTTTCATTCGTATTTTCTTATACATATCTTATATTTTCAAGAAATGATTGCGGAACACGCATAAAAACCAGAAAATAATTCAGCCTTATATTCCAAAGTTGACTTGAAATTGTAAATTCTAAAATAGAGTCACCAAAACAAGTTTTGAAATTTGATTCAATATTATATACTGTTAAAAAGTCAAGCAAGCAGATCACAAATTTTGACCTTGAATTGCATAATCAAAAATCAAATCAATAAAAATGGATGAATTTTTTGACTTTAAATCGCAAACATTAAAAGCAAATCAATAAAATGAAGTTGAAAACTTGATTAAGAATCAGAAAAATTCAAAACCAATCAATACAACCAAGCTTAAATGCTTGACTTAGAATCGCAAAATGCAAAAGCGAATCAATATACCAAGCTTATATGCTTGACTTAGAATCGCAAAACGCAAAAGCGAATCAATATAACAAGCTTAAATGCTTGACTTAGAATTGCAAAATGTAAACGCCAATCAATACAACAAGCTTAAATACTTGATTCAAAATTATAAAACTTAAAAATGAGTCAACAAATCTAATGTCCTGCACTCTTAATACGAAAAGGAGACAGATTCAAAACCTGTCTCCCATGTTCTATCCATTATTTATCACTCACGAAAATGAATTTTACGCTTCCATCCATTCCGTCTGCGATTCCAGAGAAGTTCTTGTATTCTTTGGATGCATCCAGAAGCTCGTTCGCCTTATCAAGAAGTGCATCGATGTCCCCGTCAAATACGCTTACCAGTTTTTCAATTCCTTCTTCGTTGAACTGGATCATACCACTGTTCAGTTCAGCCGCTCCGGAATCAAGCTGTTCTACACCAGATACCAGCGCTCCTGTGCTGCTCTGGAGAGTGTTCAGACCTGTTGAAAGAGTTCCGGCTCCACTATTGAGCTGGGATGCGCCGCTTGTAAGAGTACCCAATCCAGAATCCAAACTGTCAGCACCTTTCTGCAATGTTCCAATTCCACTTAACAGTTCATTCGTTCCAGCTCCGAGTTTTGTTCCCATTTCTCCAACTCCGCTCTGGAGCAATGATATTCCTCTCTGCAAACTACCGTCTGAAGCAAGAGCTCCACTAAGTCCTGCTGTTGCCGCCTTAACGGTTGCTCCTTGTGTGCTGCTTAAAGTTCCATATAATGTAGCAGCCCCTCCACCTATTTCTCCATTAGCAGACAACTGTTTACTGAGTGCATCAGCTCCACTAGCTATACCATTCAATGCGGTCACATACGGATTCTCCACTTCTACTTCCGCCTGAACATCTACTGTCTGTGTTTTTGTTGCACTGATCTGATTAAGTACATTTTCTACTGCTGCCTTATCATTCTCATCCGTCATTTGTTCTGCCAAAGCTGCTATCTGATTATAGATATCTGAATTATCTACTGTGACTTCCTGTTGTTGTTCTACCTGTACAGTCTGCTGATTTCCGCCTAACACAGTACATAAATTTCTAGCTGCAGTCGCTATTTCCCCTGCACTTTCAGATGCCGTTTCCAAACCTGCGCACAAACCTTTTGCTCCGTCTTTTGCCAAGTCCACTCCTTTATCAGCCTGTTCTGCGATTCCATGGATTGTCTCTACACCTGCCTGCACTGAAGAAACTCCATTCGATAAATCTTTCACTCCATCGCTAACCTGAGCCTGCATACCACTCACGCCATCACTTAATGCCTTTACACCACCAGCTAACTGTGAAGATCCCGTTTTAGCACTCTGCATTCCACTCACCAGACTACCAGTTCCGCTAGCCAATGTATTTCCACCACTTGCCAGCTGATCAATTCCGCTTACCAGTGTTCCTGATGAAGAAAGCAGTGTATCCAGTCCGTCTTTCAGTTCTCCGGAGCCGCTGACAAGTTTGTTCGATGCATCTTGAAGCTCTGTCATAGAATCCTTCAGTTCATCCAAGCTGTCAAATTTATCGGTACCTACTTCATTGAACACTTCGTTTGTTGCAACTGTAACGGCTTCTACTTTTTCGTAATCTGTCACATCTGCTTCTACTGTAAAGGAATCCGGGATATCCAGATCATCCACCTTGCTGCTAACTGATGTAAGCTGTTCTTTCAACTGTGGAAGTCCCATTCCGATTACGATGTTTCTGTCGCCATCTGAAATTACTTTTCCATTATCAACGGTTACATTTGAGAATTTCTCGCCATCCATCAGAAGCCCGGTTGCCATCAAAAATGGTGTGTATTTCCCGCTGTCAGCACTTGTATTCTGATATTCATAATGAATCTTTAAGTGTCCACTCTTTCCTTCCAGATCATCTGCGCTGACTTTCTTTCCGTCAAGTTCATAAGTAACCTTCATTCCTACAGGAATCTTCTTTGTGGTTGTTCCCTGATAGCAGATATCTTTCTTATCTCCCTGCCATACCAGTTTACCGTTATTTTCAGAAAAGGTTTCATCACCTTTTACATTCTTGATATCTTTCAGATCTGATACATCATCAATGGTTCCAAGACTCGAAATATTTTTCAGCTGATCCGATACCGTAACATCTTTCTGGTTTCCTGCGTCATCTACTTTTACATATACAGTCTCATCTTTTGTAGGTGTTGCGCTGCTGCTTGTTTTTGTTTCGCTTGTTTTCTTTGTCTCTGTGCTTTTATCTTTATTATCTGCCGCCTGTACATTTACAGATGTTCCTGCAATATTTCCAACTACAAGCGATGCCATAAGTGCAAGTGTAACTAATACTCTGTATTCCCTGTTCTTCATGTTTAAAAACCTCCTGTAAGCCTCTACTGACTTTCCTGTCGGTATGCTTTCTTCTTTTTGACTACTGGTCATTTTCTAGCTCGCACTTACTATAACTCAAAAATGACCACAAGTCAATATTTTTCTACAAAAAAGTTGACTCTGAGTCATTTTGATTTTATAATAAAGATAATTCAAAGGAAAAGAGGAATGAATCATGGGAAAAGTAGATGAAAACAAGCATCAGAAAATGGATGCTCTCTTTCAAAGCGCATACGATTTATTTCTGAATCAGGGAATTGAGAAAACATCAATCAGCGATATAGCAAAAAAGGCCGGAGTTGCGAAGGGAACATTCTATTTATATTTTGCAGACAAATACGAGATACGCGACCGGCTGATCGCACGGACAGCCAGCCGACTTTTCCAGAGAGCACACAAAGCTCTGGAGACAGCCGACATCCCCGAATTCGAAGATAAGATTATTTTTATTGTAGATTACGTTTTAAATGCCATGCAGAAAAATAAACTGATTCTGAGATTTATCTCTAAGAATCTCAGCTGGGGCATTTTCAGACAGGCTATCACCAATAATATGCAGGATGATGAGGGTGAAATTCTTGCATATTTTAGTAATATCCTTCTGGATCATCCGACAATCAAACTTCGTGCGCCGGAAACTATGCTGTTTCTGATCATAGAACTTGCAAGTTCTACTTCATACAGCACGATCCTGGACAACGATCCGATGTCGTTTGAAGAATTGAAGCCATATCTTAACGAAAGTATCCGCGCGATCATCCGTAACCATATTATCGAAGATACCGCAGAAAATTAAACAGCAAAAGTCCTGTCAGAATCCGAATATCGAATCCGGATTCTTAACAGGACTTTTCTATATCTTCTTTCCCTGCCAGCTTTACTTTTGACAGTTTTCTTCAAATTTCAAAACCCTAACGCTTCTCATTTTTCCGCATTTTCAGCTTCAGCATTGCAGTAACCTTTTTCGCATCCAGCTCCGTCACATTATTTTCTCCGAGTACATCTGTCTCAATGCCCTCTTCACTTTTATTGATATCCAGAATTTCTCCCAGATGTTCATTTTCTACCACAAACTGGCCAACTGTACCACTGAATTTCAGCCCGGTTACCGGAATTCCTCTGATTTCCATCTGTTCAGCCGTATTTGCGAAATCTACGTCACTGTTTCCCCATCCATCGGACGACAGGATAACTCCGTCTGCCCGCATAGCTTCCGCCCATACTGCCGCACGGGTTCCAACAAGCAATTTATCTGTATTATCATCCGGCGTTCCAACAATTATGATTCCCATCAGATCCAGATCTTCATCCGATGATACCACATCAAGAAGAGGATCCCGGAAATGGTGCAGTGATGTTTCCTTTGTCGATGGTCCAATTCCCATAATCGCACCTCCTACTGCATAGAACGGATAATTCCGTCACGATATTCGTTTGGTGTAACGATCACCGGCATATTTCCCATATCAATGATCGAGCGACCGTTTTCAGTTCCCGAAGGCTCTTTTGCAAATAACGAAGTATCGTACATCGCACCCTGTCCGGCAACCTGTTTTACGATCAAAACACGTTTTTTCCCTGGGCGAACCACATCATGGTACTCATGTCTCTCTGTGCAGAGATCGCCCCTGAACTTCTTCATCTGTTCCCGGAAAATCTGGATAAACTCGTCACAGGCATGGTGGGCTGCAAGTACACCTTCTCTTTCCTGTCCCATTCCAGGTTTCAGAACAACATCAAATGACACAATATAATCATCATCCCCCGGAGTACCCGCACGGTTCAGATACAGCTTCTCTTTCAGATTGCCTTCACTGGACCCAAATTCGTGTGCCTGTTTTCCGTTTTCATCTACACCGGTAAGGATTACATAAACGCCGGTGAGCGTATGCGTAATCCCGTCCCCAATCTTTCCAAGTACTTTGGTCGATATCGGAATGATATCCATCATCGTATTGGTATAGCGGTCATGTTCTCCCGGTCTTATAATCTGTACATCTAATTTGGAAAGTTGTGGATATTTCGGTAAAATTTCATCCAGTATTTTCTTCTCGATCGTCATCTTTCCAGATGCTGTCACTCTATTTTCTCCGCCTTCTTCCACCTCAGTAATATGGAAAGCTTTGATCACAAGCCGGCGCAGATCTATTTCTTTCTCCATATAATCATCCTCAATTCTAAATTGAACCCAAATGCGCCCTGGCACATTTGAGGCACGTAGCACCTTTTATCTAACAGGAAATTTTATCAAAATATCCAGTTAAATAAAAAGGACATCTCCGGCAAATCAGAGCTTTCGCCCCAATCCTGCCGGGGATGTCCCCTTTTTACTATTTGATTATACTTTCGCTACATATTCAAACGGCAGCGGAACAACTTTTCCTGGAGTATCCAGCTTCACGAGCTGTTCCAGAGTTGCTTTTACGATGCCTGTCTGCATCTCAACGTTGTGTGGTTCACCAGCGTTAGCTCCCATAGGAACACGCGGAGCAACCGCACGTGGGGTACCGGTCTGACGAACAACCGGCGGAAGCGCAGCAATAATAATTGTAGGAATTCCTGCGGCTTCAATCGCTCTCTGCACCAGAACTGCAGAGCGGTGGCAGGTACCTCAACCAGCGGTGAGGATAACTGCGTCTACGCCTTCCTCTACAAACATCTTTGCAATGGCAGGACCAGTTTCATGTTTGAATTTTTCCTGGTTTCCGCCACCACCCATGAATCCGGCATGTACCGGTGCACATGCTTTGATAAATCCTTCTTTAGCAAGCTCATGGATACGGTCAATCGGGAACATACAGTTGATGTCTTTGTTTACATCACTGTTGTCATATCCACCGTGAGATACCATTAATTCATCTGACGGCATTTTATCTGTTATTTTTCTCCAGGTAAAGTCACCGGCAAGGTTGAATCTCTTCTGATCCTTGTGGTGCACACCTGCTGCTGTGGCGAGGGCAATTGTCATATCCTTCAGTTCTTTTTTCACCGGAGCCCATACTGGCGGCGGAGTTACCGGAACAAAGATTTCTGACTGAAGTCCTTTAACAACGGTCAAACTCATGTCTATTTCCTCCTGATATAATTACACTTCATCATTCTTCTTATGAGACTTCATTTCTTCCTGACGTCTCTGATACGTCTGCAGGTTACTAACATATTTTTCATTGGCGTCCGGTCCAAGCTGTTCGACAAAACTCATATTCCATCCAACTTCCTGTCCTACCACTAATGGATAATCCGTAATCAGCATTCTCATCGGGATTTTCAGATAACCTAATCGTCCCTTCAAATCGATTCCAACACATCCATCATGGATCTCTACGATTACGCCTTCCATATAGATGATCTTATCGCCATATTTCATAGTCATTCACCTTAATCGTATTTTTCTTTTCTCTTCTGGCTCATCGGCAGTGACTGCTCGTTCTTAACCAATTCAATTGTTCTGTCCATAGTCTTTGAAATCAGTTCGATGTTATTTGCTTTTACATTCGGATTCCATTTTCTTTCTGCCTTCTTCACTTCTTCTCCAGCCATTCCAGCTTTCAGCATAGCAAGTGCACGGATTGCTTCTTCCTGGCAAAGCGTGTTGCAGGCAAGAACTTCGTTCTCGATTCCTGATTCAGATTTGTTGTTATCTACCATGTACTGCATGTATTTGTTTCCAACTACAAGTGCTCCCTGTACTGCGCAGAATGAAAGTCCAACAACCGGAATTCCTCTCATACCGATCTGTTCGATATGGCTTGCGAAATCGATGTGGTTGTTACCAAATCCTTCTGTTGTAACAAATGCACCATCAACATCAAGAGCTTCTACCATCATACCAACACGTTTTGATACATAGAATTTCTCTGTATTGATCTGTGGACTACCTACAAAGATAACACCGCAAAGGTCAACTTCTTCATCATGGAGAGTTTCAAGAACCAGTGGTTCTCTCCAGTAATGTCTTGACATTTCTTTTGATGCAGGTCCGATACAGGTAAGTGCATGGATACATCCGTCAAGTACTTCCAGTGGAGATGCCATGATCGGTACGTTTCCAAGGTCAACGTTTGGTCTTGCACCAAGTACTCCGACTGGTTCCACAGGAAGGATCAGATTGTCATGCATAGCACCCTGTCCCATGATTTCTTTTACGATAACGACTTTCTTCTTACCAGGTCTTCTTACCTGATTGAATGTCTCTGTATCTACTACAAGGCTTTCGTCTTCTACTTTCTTCAGAGCTTCACGGATTTCCTGTGTGATCACGTCTGTTGCAGAATGTGCAGCAAGCGGGCCAGGTCTTTCCATGTTGGTTCCTTCTTTGATGATAACTTCTGTCTTGATGAAGATCTCACCTTTATCAGGAGCTCCCGGACGTCCCCACATGATATTTTCATCCAGGTATCCTTCGGAAGAACCGAATTCACCAATCTGAACACCATTGTCGTCTGTTCCGGTAACCATCATGATAACGCCATCAAGTACTCTTGTTGTACCTGTACCGATTTCGTCTTCGCCCTCTTTTGTAGCGATCGGCTGTACGTCCATGATTGTATTAGAATAAGTATGGTACTGATCCGGTGTAATGATATCAATCTTTAACTGATGAACCAGTTCCTGTGAAGCAACTGCTTCTTCTTCAATTCCTTCTCGGATGTAAAGAGTTGTTCCTTCAATCTTTGTCTCCGGTCCACGCTTTACTTCTGTAATTTTATAATGCTTTCTGGTAACGCTTCTTACGACTTTCGGTTCCAGCTCTTTTGTCGGTGCTGCGCCTGAAACCACGCCTGCCGGTAATTCTACCTCTGCCGGTACTTCCGCTACTGCAACACCGTTATTAAAACCCATCGGCATTTCGATATCGATATCTTTGCCTTCTCCAATGTGGATTTTTAACACGCCGCCAACTTTCTGTACACTTGCTGTAGGATTTGCAGTAACTGCTGGTGCTTCTTCTTTCACTTCTTCTTTTGCTTCTTCAGCCGGTGCTTCCTCTGCTGCAGGTGCTTTTGCGCCTTCAACAAGATCAGCTGTAAGTGGTGTAAGAGAATCGCAGGTCTTAACAAGCTTTGCTCCAAGTACCTGTTCGATTGTAAGTGTTCCATCAAGTTTCAGAAGTCCTGAATCTACCAGATCATCAAAGATAGCCGGATCTTCAAGGTTTGCAGCCTGGATTGTAATGCCGCCTTCTGCTCTACAGCATAATACTGCAGGATCTTTTGCATGTTCTTTTGCGGTTTCCGCTGTAATTGACATAATAATTTCCTCCTTGTTAATTTAACAATAACTCAATTAACTATTTATACACTCACCGAAGTGAGGTATCAACTTATCTATTTACCTTCCGGTAACTGTTCTACCTGTTTTGAAACACGCAGATATCTGTAAAGTGGATGTCCGATTGTACGCATTACATGGTCTGTCTGGTGGAATACCTTAAGTCCCATCTTCGGTGCTGATCCCATTACTGTATTTGAACAGTCTGAGCAGTTACCAATAATAATGTACTCGCATCCATCCTTCTTGAACTGGATATTATTCTTAGCCTGTCCAGGACAGTTTCCAGGTCTTTCGCATTTAAGCGGAGCTCCCGGTTTGTTTTCAATTGCCTGTTTACATCTGGCTACTGATTTCACTACACCATTCATCTTCTGACAAATATCTCTCATACGTTCTTCGCTACCACCGCAGGCACATACCAAAAGACCTACACTTGCACCATGAAGATCCGGGAAATCAATTGTAACAATAATTCCACCAGTTGTCTTTGTGATCGGTGCATCCTCTGTAGTAGCATGTCCGGTAAATGGACCACCCATGATGATTTCCCCATATACACCATCAATACCACCGGCACGTTCGATCATTTCCCCAACGCTTGTGCCGACCGGTACATCCATAAATACATGTGGCTCATTACCGCCATTGATCTTACCGATAACAGTAAGGTTCTTAGAAAAGCATGGCTTTCTCTCTTCAATTGCTTCCGCAACTCTTGCAAGAGTTTCTACATTACAGACAATTGCATTCGCTGCTGACGGAAGCTGTGTTGTATTCAGTTCGATTCCAAGACATTCTCTTACAACCGCACGTTCTTCTCCCATCGGATAAATATCCGGAAGTAAGTGGATCGTGATCGCCGCTTCATCTTTTAATGCCTCGCGCAGTGCCTTTACTGCTTTTTCATTTTTCTTCTTAATTGCAAAAATAGCTTTTGATGCATTGGAAATCTCCATGCAGTGTTTTACTCCGCGGATAACTTTCGCACAGTCATCTTCCAGCTGCTGAATGTTATGACGAAGTCCAGGCTCACACTCCGCTGCATTTACAAGGATATATCCTCCCTGCAGATCTGTTCCGAGTTTTACACCTGTCGGGAATCCGGCGCCACCCATTCCGACAACACCTGCCGCTTTTACCATATCAAGCTTGCTGCCTTCCGGAATCTTTACATATTCATCCTTCTGTTCTTCATCCGGCTTGATGATGATACGGTCTTCCAGTACGTCTTCTACCACACCATATGCACTTGAAAAAATATTAGCTCCAAGGCCTGTCGGTGTTGCAATCAGAGTCCCTTTTTCTACTCTGTCTCCGGCTTTTACAACCGGTGCACAAGGAGCTCCTACATGCTGACGCAGCAAAATCTGTAAGTTTGCCATGTCTCTTCTCTTCCTTTCTCCTCTACGTCGAAATCTATATCTTATCTTGTCCTACGCGTATTTGACTATAGTTTAACAAATAGATATATTTTTTTCAATAGCATTTATAGATTTTCACTTTTCATGTTGGACTCAATACTAGAATCTAGTCTAGTGATTGATCTGTACTATAGTCTATATGATTTTACTTGAAAATTCAATATCTTTTTTATATATAATCTATTTATTTTTTTCATCGGTTCTGTCTGATTTTTACAGATTGTCTATTTTTTCTCATTTTACTTATCCGTATTATCTATAAGTATTCTGTCCAAGAGGATTTACGTCAAAAGAGAAAAGCCACCGTACTGTTTCCCCAAAAACAATACAGCAGCTTTTCTCTTTATCTTTTTAAGGCTTCTCGCCCAAAAACCTCTCTTTTTGGCGAGGGCATGTGGGAATCGAACCCACCCAGGACGCTCCTAACGCCCCACACTGGTTTTGAAGACCAGGAGACACACCAGTTATCCATCTACCCCCATATATTGATTATTCCAATCAAGCTTATTTATTATAGCAAATTACCATTGACTTTTCAAGTGTTTTCGTACATAATATTTTTAAAGAAAACTGAACTGCATACTAGACTCTAGTCTGGTCTTTCAACTAAGGAGGAATATTAAAAATGGAAATCAATCCAAAACTGAATCTTGACGCATTTGAGGCATCTTTCCATGCGATCGACACACATACAGTTGGGGAATTTACAAGAATCATTACATCAGGTTTCCCAAAGCTTGAAGGGGATACAATGATCGAACGTAAGAACTTTCTTGCAAAGCATTACGACAAATACCGTCAGGCTCTGATGTTTGAGCCACGTGGACATCATGATATGTTTGGTGCTCTTCTGACAGATCCGATCCACCCGGAAGCTGATTTTGGTGTGATCTTCATGGACACTGGAGAATATCTGAATATGTGCGGCCACGGAACAATCGGTTCGGTTACAGCAATCATCGAAACAGGACTTGTTCCTGCTGTAGAACCTTATACAGAAGTTGTTCTGGATGCTCCTGCAGGAATTATCCGTACCAAAGCAGAAGTCAAAAATGGAAAGGTACTTAATGTAACACTTACTAATGTACCGGCTTTCCTTTACAAAGAAAACCTCACCACAGAAGTTGATGGCAGAGAAGTTCACTATGATATTTCTTTCGGCGGAAGCTTCTTCGCACTTGTTGATATCGAACAGTTCGGATGGCACGTAGATCCACAGTCAATCCCACAGCTTACCGATTTCGGTATGAAGCTGATTGAAAAGGTCAATGCCGAAGTAGAGATCCAGCATCCGGAACTTGATATCACAACTGTCGACCTTGCAGAGCTTTACTGCTCTACCGATACTCCTGGATGTGACAAACGTAATGTCGTTATCTTCGGAGATCATATGGCTGACCGTTCTCCTTGCGGAACCGGAACCAGCGCAAAGCTCGCCACCCTTTACAAAAAAGGTGAAATCAAAGTCGGACAGCCTTTCGTATATGAAAGCTTTATCGGCTCTCAGTTCAAAGGCGTAATCTTAGATACTACAAAGGTTGCCGACTATGATGCCGTTATTCCGCAGATTACCGGAAGTGCTTATCTGACAGGGGAAGCTACTTATGTGATCGATCCAGATGATCCGTTAAAATATGGCTTCAAAGTAGGCCGTTAAGTCAAAATCTTTCAGGAGACAGAGCTATGTATATGGCTTTGTCTTCTTTTTTTGTAAACAAATTACTTTCTTGTTATTTCATGTCCATTCTGCTATAATAAAAAAAGATTACTATTTTCAAAGGAGGGGAATTTTCATGCCAAAGAAAAGAAGTTCCACCAAAAGCCGTATCATAAAAGCCGCGTGGAATCTATTCTACAAGCATGGTTATGAACAGACCACTGTTGATGAGATCATCTCGGCTTCTAAGACCTCAAAAGGAACCTTTTACCACTATTTTAAGGGAAAAGAAGCTCTTCTCAACACACTTTCTTATCTGTTTGACGAAAAGTATGAAGAGCTTGCAGGAATCGTAGATCCGGATCTTTCTGCTTATGACAAGCTGTTATTTTTTAACCATGAACTATTTCATATGATTGAGACCAGTGTCGATGTCGGGCTTTTAGCCTCCCTCTACTCGTCCCAGCTGATCACCAAGGATAAGCGCTCCCTTCTTGAAAACGATCGTTACTATTTCGTGTGGCTCACTGAGACAATCAGCACTGCACTGAAAAATGGAGAATTCAACGGCACCAGTACTGCCGATGAACTTCTGAAGATTTATGCAATGTACGAACGTGCTGTTCTTTATGACTGGGCATTATGCAAAGGCAAGTATTCTCTCACCGCATACAGTGACAAGCTTCTCCCCCATGTACTTGACCAGTTTATAGAAGGATTTTAATTCTGTTATTTTTTCATTGGCAGTATAGACACCCGTATGCACCTGGATCATCGCACTACAATCGAGTAGGCTGACTCCTACTCGATTCTTATACTTTGTACATCATCTCGCTTAACAGCTCGATGATGTACATTCGCCAAATGCAGATCCTTGTGCAAGCACAAATCTGCACTTGGCTCATCGTATACACAAAAAGACCAGAACTCGCCCCACTACCAGGGCATTCTGGTCTTTTTCTTTTCACTGACGCACTTTTTCCTTAAGCACTGCACTCTATTCTTCAATCAGGAAGCTTTCCTGTTCGATTCCCTTTCCGGTTTCAAGAAGCTTTTCTTTTAACTCCTCTAAAAGTGGAACATTTACCTTTTCCAGCTTTTCCATCGTCTCTTTCGAGATTGTTTTCGCATATTCTTCGTATTTCTCGTAGGTTTCCACATCCATCTGCAATGGCTTTATTCCCGGGAAAATATGCTTCTGGATATATTCAAAAATCCGGATTCCACCGTAATCCATATCTCCGCTGTGGAATACTTCCACGTCTTTTCCTTCGATCACTCTCTGCAGCTTCTTCAGAAATTCTCTTTCAAGTGGTGAAAAATATCCATGACTGTAGATATAAAGGATCTCCGGATCATATTCCATCGCAAGGTAATTCGTCTTATTCTCGATCGTCACGATTTTTTTCAGTGCCGGCTGCTCTACCTCAACCATTGCATGCTTGACTGTCTGGCTGTTCAGCACAACTCCATATGTAAAATCGGAAAGATCCACTCTTTTTGCTTCTGATCCTTTCCAGATCTTCAGTTTAAGCGGTCCTTTAACTGCCAGTTCCTGGGAATTTTCTTCGATCAGCAGCTGCTCCAGAACCGTCTGGATATCCATATCTGCCGTAATCTCCGGGCAATATCTCCTTGCAGCCGTCACCACATTTCGTTCCATCTCCCGCTCGAAGATCTTGCTGTCCTTCAGATAGCGTTTACTGAAAATCCGCTTCATCATCGGTTCTTCCAGAGAGTCCAGTCCCCGGTAACAGTCCAGATATTTTTCCAGCTTCTCTATATTTTTCGGCAGATCACCTTCTGCGATCCGCTCTTTCAGCTTTTCCAGATAATTCTCGATCCATTCTTTCTGAAAGCCTTCCGAAAGCTCCTGATCAATCATACGTATATAATAATTTACCTTCGCCTGCTTCGGCCAGTATTCTTCTCCACTTTCGCTGTCTGCAAGACGGTAAAAATCCGGAAGATGCTCTACCTGATATGCCACAAGCTCTACATCGCTGTCTGGGACAACCCATTTTTTCACAGTCAGAAGTCCTGCTCTTTCCAGGCGCTGCACCTCTTCGATCAGCTCTTCTTTCCCACAGGCATCATAATCCTCTTGTGTGATTCGAAGAGTCCTCCCTCCAGTCACTCCTTCCCGCCAGTCTCGGCTGCTGTTCTCACATCTTTCTATAATCCTGTCTACCAGATACATTTTCTATCACCCCTGTTCTTCCTCATCCGCAAGCTGTGCGAACTCGGTTTTTTCAAATTCCTGAATTGATATATGCCGTTTATTCGGGTTGGCATATACAAAGGTTTTATCAACATTTTCCAGATAATTCTGGATCTTATCATTTGTGGCACTGATGATCGCCTGGAAACCAAGTCCACGTATCAGCGCAATACAGCTTGCTACCTTCTCGGCATCCATTTTTGAAAATGCCTCATCCAGAACGACCAGTCTGAGTGTCGGATTCCTGTGGATTTTCGGGGAAAGATTGATCCTGTAAATCTGTGCAAAGCTTGCAAGAAGTGCAACATAAAGAGGATTTTGTCCTTCTCCTCCGGAATTCTTGCGGAGCATCTTGCCAAGACCGATTTTCATGTCTTCCTCACCCTGGACGATCTGCTGCATATCAAACGAAAGATAAGTACGGTAATCCGCGTACTTGTCCATATTTTTCTTTGCCTCTTCCAGTTCCTCATGGGTAGCATTTTCCGGTGGGATAAATATGCCGATCAGTTCATTCATCATATCACCGTAGTTTTCTTCATGCTCCATCGTGAACAGATTCATCTGGTTCTCAATAGAACCTGAAAGCTGTGCCGGATTGATCTGCAGGGTATCATCCATAAACATCTTATAGTACTTTCCGTCTGCACCCTTATTCTTCGTGATCACAAACTGGTACTTATCTTTTCCGAAATCCAGCCGGCTGATGATCCGGTTCAGCTCATCTCTTCTCTGGTAGGCCTCGCGGATCGCACTGCGAATCTTGAAAACAAAGTCATCCTTGAAGTGCTCGACCGCTGCCTTTGCCTGTTCATTCGCTGCCTGCCGGTAAGTTTCCAGATTATCACACAACAGGCTTTCCAGAAGCTCCTGATAAACCTTATTATCTTCTTCTACCACTGAAAAATTACGCTGCGTATATTTTTTGGTATAAGCACTGCGGGCTGCCACCAACTCCTGATAGATCTCTTCTTTTTTCTTTCCAAGCTGCTGCAGTTGCCTTGCACTTGCCTCTTTTAAATAAATATAGTTTCTGCTTTTCTGTGCTTCCAGATACTCTTCAAACTGCTTTTCAAACCTTTCGTTTTCCTGAAATTCTTTCTGGATTCCAGAAAGTGCAAATTCCGACTCTGTAATACTGTTTCCGAATTTTTCGATTTCTTCCCCGTTTTTCCAGATTTCTTTCGCTGTCTTCGTGATCTCTTTCTGCTTTGCATCCCGTCTTTCCTGCACTTCTTTCATCTGTGCTTCCAGAGTATCGACTGATTCTGCACGCAGTTTCTGCAGCTTTTCAAGTAAATCTTTCTTACGGGTTTCTTTTCCCTTTATCGCCTTTGCATCCAGGATCTGGCTGATATAATCCTCTGTCGGAAGTGGCATTGCTTCCAGTTCCAGAAGTTTCTTTGCCTCTTCCACAAGTGCCGCAAGTGGAAGCCTCTTCTCCTGAAGCTCATCACAGTGCTTCTGAAGCTGTCGAATCCTCTGACGGAGACTAATCTCTCCGATATAAGCACGTCTCGTATAATTTTCCGGATTAATATGCTGCAAACGATAGCTGTGATACAACATACAGTCCGGTGTCACACCAATCCTGCACTCCCTGAGTTCCTCAATGTTCTCACATTTCATGACATTACCAAGAAAGAAATTGATGTAAGACTGCACGTATTTTTCTTTTGCTTTTACTTCTTCTGCAAGAGCACCCTGCCGGACAATGTGCTCTTCTTCCATAACCTTTTCCGTATCCAGAATTGCAGCACGGAAGAATTTCTTCTTATCCATCTCCTGATAAATATCCATTGCCGCTTTTGCGTATTTCGGCTCTACGATCAGCAGAAGTTTATTATTTCCCATATAGCCTTCCACTGCATTGTGCCATCTTTCATCCCGGATTTCCAGAAGATCTGCGAGGATCTGCACGGAAACAAATTTTCCACAATTCTCCTGCAACCGGTTCTGTAGTTCCAGCCTTGCTTCTTCCAGCTCTTTTGGATATGCTTTTCTTCCCTGTTTCAGCTCTTTTAGCTCTTCTTTGGCTTCCCGTTCTTCTTTCTTGATCTGACGAAGTGTACTGTCCGTATCCCGACGTTCTTCTTCGATCTCCGCACGCATCTGTGCGATATTTTCTTTCAGCCTTGTAAGTTCGCCCTCCGAAATCGTACCGGCTTCAAACTTATCAATATCCCAGATTGTCTGGTTGGACGTAATCTCCTGTTCTTTCCATGCTGCAAGTCTCTGTGCTGTCTTTGTGAGACTCGCCCTGCTTTTTCCCAGATGTTCCAGCGTCTCGTTAAGTCCTGCAAGTTCTGCTTCCAGTGCTTTATAACCACTGTTATTCAGACGAAGTAACAGCTCCTCATGCTCCTTTTGCAGTTCTCCACTCTGGCGCATCAGCTCGGCTTTCGTATGCTCCTGTATCTTGATACCTTCTTCTCTGGTTTTAATCTTATCATGGAGTCCCTGGATGTCCGCCTGCAGCCGGAGCATTTCCAGACGGGTAAGACGGTAGTCACATTCCCTGCTTTTTTCTCGCTTATCATCAAAATCCTGATAGATTCCATCGATCTTCTTCAGTTCCTCAATCTCTTCCATCGTTGACTCAATCTTGCTGCGCATTCTGCCATACTGCATGATACTTTCTTTCAGATCCTCAATCTGGATATCCTGTTCCATACAGATATATTCTTTTACAAATTCTTCCAGCTTGATATTCATCCGAAACGGGATTGCCCGCTTAAAAAGACGTGGAAACTTTTCTTTATCCAATCCGCCCAGATACACATCATAAAGCTGACGGCGGAAACGCTCATTGCTCGGTCCGCAGTAGAATGCCTCTTCACCAAAGGTACGCTGCAGATATTCTCTTATTTCCACAGTAGAAAGACATCTCTTTTCTCCCCGGTAAGCATTCGCAAGCAGACCGCTTCTGTGCCAGAAAAACAGGCGGTTGATCTCATTTGTTGCTGTCTCCACGTCAAATACAACGCCCACGCACTGTTTCTCATGGGTTCTCGTCTGTTCCAGCTCGATCACGATCGTACTGGAAAAATTCTTATTTCGCAGATACTGGGACTCATTATTTTCACTGATGTTTACCATTCCGCGCAAATACTCGATCAAGGTACGGTCGGAATCATCTGCTGCCGCTTTATTAAAAAATCCACGTCCGTCTGTGTTAGCATAGAGCACAATCTGAATTGCATCGATAACCGTTGATTTTCCACTTCCGGAATGCCCGGTGAAAAAATTGATTCCTTCACTCAAAGTCAGTATTTTTCTGTCTATATAATGCCAGTTGTTCAGGCAGATTTTTGAAATCGCCCAGAACGGCTGCCTGTTATCCAATGTCTCCAAGAGTCTCCTCCTCTTCTTCCCGGCTGCTTCCAAATGATTCCAGAACTTCTCTCACCGCATCTCCCTGCAATACTGCATGGATACACGGATAGATCAGAAGTCTTGTACTTTCATTTAACTCTTCCAGTACATCCAATGGCTCGATCAGCTGGTATTTTTTCAGCATGGCAATAGTTCTTTTCATCTCGGTCGGTGACGGGATACTGCGAAGCACGCGAAAATCTCCTGCTTTTCCGTTGAGTGCCCCCAAGGTTGTCACAATCTGGCTGCTCGACGAAACCGATGCCATCTGCTCATCATAGATCAGTTTCAGCAATAATATGTAAATAGTCGCAAGACGCGGAAGCTTTTCTCCCCAGACCATCTCATCCTGAATATAGATCAGACCCAGATGTACATTCTCGCATAACGTAATGCCGGCAATCTGGAAATACATTTTCAGAAAATCAATGTGCTTTTCGCAGATACGGTACTCTCTCTGATACTGGAGTCTGCCCGCACGCTTGTCAAACTTCCTCTCCAGAAGAAATGTCTGTCTATAGAGAAGCCTGATCACATCTGTCAGATCTTCCTGTTCTTCCTGCGTAAGCTGCTCAAAATATTCTATCATTCATTCTCTCCAATTTTGTCTTCTTTTTCTATAAATGTCTTCTTACAAACTTCAGTGCAGGATAACGGTATCCGTTCTTTTCAATCGTCTCCGCATCCTCTTCCAGCGTTTTATATTTGCTGTTCTTACGGGTACTTAAGTCATATGCCAGAATCAGCTTTTCAAAATCCTCCTCTGATGTAAGGGAAAGTTTTTCTGTATCCAGCACATCTTTCTCTATATGCTCTTCGATAAATTCTTCAATCTGCTTTTTGCTGAATCTGCGCTTGATCCGGTTCAATCTGAGCACATCTTCCCTGTCCAGATCATCCACTTCTTCTTCCTGTGCCATCTGACTTACAAAATCCTTCCGGTTTTTTCTTCGCTTATAAAGAGATTTTTCTGACAGGATTTCGACCAAAGACAGATTCATCTTCTCCCCCGTCTTTTGAATGACCTCTTCATAGTCATCCTCTGACATCCGGTTCAGGAGCTGAATAACCAGTCCCTTCGTGTCGCTCTCTCCGCTCAGAAGATAATTCAGTCTTGTCACCGTCGCACGCACATATTTGCTGTGCTCCTTATCCATATTGGAAATGCGGTGCTCGATATCATCAAAGCCTCTCTCGATCATATCCAGAAGTTCCAACACATCTTCTCCCGTATCTCCGGTTGCACGAGCACGCTCACGGATCTTCTCGATCCATTCCTCATCATCCCGCATCTGACGCAGACATTCTTTGATATCTGTCTTATAGATATAAAAATTATCCGAAGTCTTCAGGATATGGTATTTTTTCCGGACAATCTCTTCCACATATCCGTCCAGATGCTCTTTCAGAAGATCCCCGTAAAACTGCTGTTCCAGAAGCCTTGCAAAAAATTTATCCATGTTATGCAGCATATCCTGCAGTGCTTTGTTGAGCCGTCTGGTATTGATAAGTGCTGTCCGGAGCATATTCAGATTCACCCTTGGATCATTTTTAAACGAGAACAATGTCGCATAGACATTCTGGATATAGATCTCTGTCTCCTCCAGGTCCTCCGTAGAAAGCCGCTCAAAGGCATCCACAAATATTGCTGCATAATCCGGAATTACGATATTCGTCACCAATGTATTATAATCTTCAATTTTCTTCAGCCATCCTTTTCGGATCAGCCAGTTCAGAATCCTTGCCGACGGAGTCTCCAACATATCAAACTCAGTCTCATCTTCTTCTCGTTTAAGTTCGATCTGTTTCTTCATATACAGATCCCGAAGCACCTGAATACAGACTTCCCTGGTCAGGAAATAATTGCTGTACTGGTATTCTTCATTGATCGCCATCAAAGCCTCAATGTATGTCTCTCTGTTCACAGAACGAAACAGACTCCAGAAACCCTCCGGAATTTCAAAACGTAACTGCATGCTTTGCCTTTCTGTAAATTCATAAATTTTTCCATTATCTATAAGTATACCATATTCTACCCTTTAAATGGGAAAAACATTGTAAAAAGGCATTACGAAAAAGTGCTGCAAAACCGATCACTCTCATCGGCTTGCAGCACTTCTTCATAACGAGACCAAATATCTGGCAGAATATTTGATTATTATTTTAATTAAGCAAGTATGGGTTCCATATTTTTCAGTATGACTATTTGATAAATCCAACCTGTTTGCTGATTATCTCATACTGTTCGTCTTTTCTCTTATTGTAGATTACTTTTCTTTCTTCAAAGAGGTTGTTTCCTTCTGTATCGATGGATACGATCAGTGGTCCAAACTCTTTTACGCGGCAGTTCCAGAGTGTTTCCGGCATTCCGAGATCTCTCCACTCAGCTCTTACGATCTCTTCAACCTCTGTTGCTGCTACTACGGCATTACCAGCCGGGAATACGCAGTGGATTGCTCCGAACTCTTTACATGCACGTTCGGTGTTTTCTTTCATTCCACCTTTTCCGATGATCACACGTACACCAGATTTCTGTACGAATTCATACTCGAATTTTTCCATACGCATACTGGTTGTCGGTCCTACGGAAACCATCTCGAATTTGTCATTTTCCAATGGACGGATGATCGGTCCTGCATGGAAAATTGCGTTGTTTCTTACATCTACAGGAAGTTCTCTTCCTTCTTCTACCAGACGGCGATGAGCAACATCACGGCATGTTGTCATACTTCCGTTCAGGTAAATGATGTCTCCGATTTTAATGTCTTTTAAGTCCTCTGCTGAAATTGGTGTTGTTAAAATTTTCTTTCCGTCTTTTACTTCTACCATTATAATTCCACCCCCGAATGTGTTGTGATTGTGTAATTAAGGTCCTTGTCAAATACAATGTGTCCTCTTCTGTGACTCCAACATCCTACGTTTACGGCCACACCGATTGCAGATGGATGACGTGCTGTATTTTCGATGTTAACACCCATTACTGAGTATTTTCCGCCCATTCCCTGTGGTCCAAGGCCGATTGCGTTGATTCCGTCTTCCAGAAGGTTTTCCATCTTTGCAGCTCTTTCGTTAGCATTGTGAGAGCCGATCGGACGCATCAGAGCTTTCTTGGAAAGCAGAGCTGCTGTTTCTACAGAAGTTGCTACACCTACACCTACAAGAAGCGGAGGACATGCATTCAGTCCGTAGCTTGTCATAACATCGAGAACGAATTTTGTTACACCTTCGTATCCTTCACCTGGCATCAGAACCATAGCTTTTCCCGGAAGTGTACATCCGCCACCTGCCATGTATGTGTAGATTTCACATTTGTCAGAGTTTGGAACGATATCCCAGAATACGGTCGGTGTTCCTTTTCCTACGTTCTTTCCTGTGTTATATTCATCGAATGTCTCAACGCTGTTGTGACGAAGCGGTGCTTCGAATGTAGCCTTTACTACTGCTTCTTTCAGTAATGCTTCCAGATCATCGATCAGTGGGAATTTTGTTCCACATTTTACCCAGAACTGAAGGACACCTGTATCCTGGCAGCTTGGTCTGTTAAGAGCTACTGCGAGTTCCTGGTTACGGAACATGGTATCGTAGATTACCTTAGACAGCGGGCTGTCCTCTTTCTCTCTGAGTTCCTGAAGTTTTGCGATGACATCATCTGGAAGTTTTTTGGCAACGTGTGCAATGAACTTTGCCATGTAATCTGTAAGCTGTGTTACCTGTTCTTCTCTAGACATTTTAAAATCCTCCTCTTTTTATATTGCATTTAATTTAATTACTTTGTTATCCCTTCTTACGGGAAGAATGGATAGAATATCGGAAGTAAGATCATACTTACTACGGTGGATACCAGAATCAGCGGCACACCTGCTTTTGCATAATCTTTAAATGTATATCCTCCGGCTGTGACAACCATTGTGTTTGCCGGCATTCCGATCGGTGTTGCGTATGCGCATGATCCTCCGATGACACATGCCATAAGTACTGCGCTTGGGTCTGCTCCCATTCCCTGTGCGATTGACACAGCGATTGGTGCCATAAGTGCTGTTGTTGCTGTATTCGACATAAAGTTGGTAAGTACACAGCACAGCATGAAAATTACAAATGTAAGTACATAAGGTGACGGGTTCTTTCCAAGAAGTCCGATTACTTTGTCAGCAATCAACTCTCCTGCCCCTGTCTGATCAAGTGCTGCTGCAAGGGAAAGTGTTCCACCGAACAGGAAGATCGTCTTCAGATCGATGGAAAGAAGTGCATCTTTCTCACTGATAACTCCTGTAAGGATCAGGGCAATTGCTCCGACGCAACCCGTTACACAAAGCTTGATTCCGATCTGTTCTTCAAAGATCATTCCGAGAAGTGTAAGAATCAGAATAACCAGGGAAAGTGTCTGTTTCCACTTTGGTACATTGCTGAAATCCTGTACCTCATCATAAATGCTGTCTCCAGATGCATCTGTCTTGTTCGGAAGAAATTTGTATCCGATCAGTGCGAAATAAATGATTCCGACGATCAGGATCGGTACACCTACTTTTGCATAATCGAAGAATCCAAATTTCAGTCCGATGCTTTCCATCTGTGACTGTGCGATCATGTTACCCGGAGCTCCGATCAGAGAAAGGTTACCTCCCATCGCTGCTGCGAATACAAGCGGCATCAGAAGTCTTGATCTTGAATATCCCGACTTTGCTGCGATACCGATGACTACCGGGATCAGAATTGCGGCTGTTCCTGTGTTGGAAAGGAAACCGCTCATCACGCCTACGATGACCATAATCGCAACGATCAGCTGCTTCTCTGTCTTGGCGAAATGTGTTACAACTCCCCCTATTTTGTTTGCCATTCCTGTTTCAAAAAGTGCGCCACCTACAATGAACATCGCAACAAACAGGATGACGTTGCTGTCAATGAATCCTGAAAATGCTGTCTTCCAGTCCAGAACTCCCGTGACTACCAGTCCCACACAGACAATCATGGATGTCAGTCCTAACGGAATTTTTTCCCACATGAACATCACGATCGCAAACAGCAGGAACAATAATGTGATAGTTACCTGACTCATTTTGCTACCTCCTCATTTCTCTTTTTAGTTTCTTTTCTTGATGTCTTTTACTTGATGTCTGATTTTTGATATCTGATTTTGTATCCAAATCTTGATTTTAATATAATTCATCGACACCAAAATGTCAATTACTTTTTATCATTTTGGCGGATAGCATAATTCTGCATATTCTATTTTGTATATTCTGACTAAGATTCTTCTGTCATATTGCACGAAATGAAATTTTTTGCAAATAAAAAAGACTTCAAGAAGTATCTATACTCTCAAAATCTTTTTATGTTCTGTGTATATCTTTTATTTTCTTGCACTTATCTACTTGTAATACGTCAGCATATCATCGCGGCTTCGCATGATATGCGCATACATCTCTTTTTCTGCCGCTTCGACATTATGCTCCTGGAGTGCTTTCAGAATCCTTCCATGCTCTTTGATCGATACCTTCGCATAATCACCTTCTGAAACCATACTTCCCATAGAAAGTCCGTTCCAGAGTTCGGAGATCATTTTTTTCATCTTTCCATTACCTGCCGCACTCCAGATTTCATTGTGAAATGCACGGTTGAGGTCCGTGTATTTCTGGGATTCCCCGTTTTCCAGTGCCTCACAAGACTCCTGATAGACATCTTCTATTTCCGCAATATCTGTTCCCGGTTCTGCTGCAAGCTTTGCTGCCGCACTCTCGAGGATCGCGCGGAGCTGATAATGTTCCCGGATATAAGTTTCCGTGATTCCAAGGACGACTGCCCCTTTATTCTTCCGAAGCTGGATCAGCCCGTCCCTCGCCAGAATCTGAAATGCTTCTCTTACCGGCATTGCCGACACATTCAGCTGAGATGCCACACTGTCGAGTGAAAGGATCTCTCCTTCTTTCATTTGCCTTGATAAAATTGCTTTTCTAAGCTCCGCAGCAACTTTTTCCTTCGCTGACGGCATCTTGATCGGTTTTAAACCATTCATCTATTCTTCCTTCTTTCTTCCTTCACCTGCTCTGCCAGAAGCAATACCCATCTGTCAATCTCACTATTGACCGCTTTTGCAAATGTTTTTGTATATTTTTCCGCACCATTTAATGCACCTGTTATCTTTTCGCAGATTGCCTTTTCTGCCTCTTTTTTTCCATCCGTCTCTTTACATTTTGTGGCAAACCGGATATAACACTCCGAAGCATTTTTCAGCAGATTCGTCAGATATCCATTCTCCATCTGTGCAAGAAGCAACTGGTCCGGTCTTGTTTCCGTCGAAAATACTTCCTTTTCCTCTGTTTGACTTTTCGTATTCAGGACATGCTGAACCGCTTTTTTGAGGATTTCCCCGATCATCTCAAAAATCAGTTCTATCTGCTCTTCATCCAGCTCAACCGTATAAATTCTTTTTGTTGCCAGCCTCACGATCAGCCCCTGACTCTCCAGAACCTGAAATGCTTCACGGATCGGGATTCTGGATGCTCCAAATACCTCAGCAAGCTCTTCCTGCTTTAATTGGCTTCCTCCTTCTATCCTGCCCGCCAGAATTTCATCCGCAATCTGTTCTGCCATATAATCGCTCAACCGCTTTTCTGATAATCCTTTCATCTTCCCCTCCACCATACCGCAGTTAATTAGTAGGATATACTAATAATGTATCCAAAATCAGTCTAAATGTAAAGAATTATTTTTCTTATTCCACGAATATTCTCAGTAAATGATTTTAAAAATATGTTTTCAGAATTTCCTGTTAAATAAAACGAAAAAAGAAACCGCAAAAATGATTCCTCATCTTGCGATTTCCTCGTTTTACCTCTTCTTATACCATACACTCGTGGATCTCTTCTTCTTCAAGACCGATTCCCTGCATGACATTTTTCAGTTCTTCCCTGCATTCCAGTGGTGCGCACCAGGAAAGCCCGCATCCTGCTGAAATACTTCTCGGCACCGGAATCATACGTCCCTGTGCACCAACTTTTTTACATTCTTTTTCCATCGCCATCGCATCCGCTGTTGTATGGAATGTGATAACCAGCTTTAACTCTTTTTTTCTCATTATTCAATCACAATTTCAAATTCAGAGCCCTTCTCGGTAGAAGTTGCCTTCTTTCCTTTGTCCTTCGCAAACTTCTCGATATTAGTCTTCTGGTGAGGTTCGCTCACAAGAACCTTGATCGGTCCGTTTGCATTCTTCAGTGCCTCTGCAGTAAGCATCAGCGGTTCCGGACACGAAAGTCCTCTTGCATCTACTTCTTTCATATTTTTTACCTGCCTTCCTAGCATATCATATTTCTTATGGATTATCCATCTATATCTTGCGGTTTCTGACTATTTTGCCTGCTCTCTTTTGTTTGTAAATGCAATGATAAAGCATGCGATAATACAGATAATGCAAGCAACTTTTCCATTCGGCGTTACGGCTCCTGCAACGAGTTCGCCTGTCTCTGCATTCATAGCTGTTCCGCTTGATGCAAGTCCGAAGTTATGGCAAAGTGCTGCTGCAAAGAACATGCCAAGTACAGTAACTGCTGAATCAGAAGAACCCTGTCCTGCAAGGATCAGCTGGCGAAGCGGGCATCCGCCGGCAAGAACTGCCGCAAATCCTACTGCATACATGCCAAGGATATTCCACAGATGGTTGGAATGTGCAATGATTCCAGGAGTGTTAAATCCAAGTACAAATCTTCCTGTTGCCAGATTGAAGATCAGCATTACTACAAAAAGACCTGCAATAATTGTAAGAAGATCAAAGTTCTTCATTAAGATCGCATCACGGATTCCGCCGGCGAAGCACATTCTTGATTTCTGAGCAAGTGCTCCGAAAATAAGTCCACCGATCAGCGACATGATAATTGGTGCATGAAAGCTTCCAGGACCTGCTTCACTTGCTTTGAGAAGTGTTGAGCAGGTTGCAAGGATCAGAATACCAAGCATCAGTACCGGAAGCACTGCTCCACTTTCTTTGTTTGTCTCATGCGCACGTCCAAGGCTGAAACCATTTTTGAGTGCAAATGCTCCGGTTCCAACTCCAAGTACAAAACCGATCAGTGCTACCCATGCATTCAGGTCACCTGCTGACATACGGATCACCATACGGAGCGGGCAGCCAAGGAAAATCAGGGAACCGATCATAATTACCATACCAAGAATAAAGCGGATCATCGGTGAAGATCCTGCTGTTGAACGGTATTCTTTTGTTGCCACTGAAATAATAAATGCTCCGATCACAAGACCGATGATCTCCGGTCTTGCATACTGTACAACTTCGGCCTGGTGAAATCCCAGAGCTCCTGCCGTATCACGGATAAAGCAGGCAATACAGAATGCCATGTTTGCCGGATTACCAAAGTAAGCCAGACATGCAGCTACAAGCCCACACAATACCCCCGCAAGTGCAAGCTTCTTCTTTGAATCTGATAAATTCATTTTTCTTCCTCCTTCATCTTTCTCTCATTCGTCATTTTGACTATTAAAGACTTTTTTGTTACTTTTTAATTATATCTTTTGCACAACTTATTGTCCAATTCATAATTAAAATAGACCGATATATATATTGATACTATCAATACTATATCGGTCTTCTATCAATCTCTGATCTTATAAAATTTTACTCTTCTTCTGCAAGCTCGCAGATTGCCCGGATTGCTGTATCCACTTCTTCCTCTGTGTTATAGTGTGAAAAACTGAATCTGACAGCTCCCTGCTCTACAGTTCCAAGTGCCTCATGCATCAGTGGTGCACAGTGTCCTCCTGAACGGGTAGAAATCCCATAATCTGTCAGAAGTGCATCGCTGACTTCTCCCGAGTCATAATCTCTGATATTCAGGCTCACTACCGCACAGCGGTCCATGCTGCTGAAATCCCCATAGATTTTGACTCCCGGGATTTCTTTTATCCCTTCATAAAACCGCTTCATCAATGCCTGTTCCTTTGCGCGGATCGTATCAATTCCTGTTTCTTCCAGATATCCGATCGCAGCATCCAGTCCGGCAATTCCGTGTCCGTTAAGTGTTCCTGCTTCCAGTGCTGTCGGCATCTCTTCCGGCTGTGTCTTACTATAGGTCTGCACACCGGTACCGCCCGAAAGAAGTGGCCGGACATGAACGCCTTTTCTCACATACATTCCACCAGTCCCCTGCGGTCCTAAAAGTCCCTTATGTCCGGTAAAACACAGAATATCAATATGCATCTTCTGCACATCGATCGGAAATACACCGGCAGTCTGTGATGCATCTACCACAAACAACAGATCGTGTTTTTTTGCAATTTCCCCGATCCGCTCCACATCCACTTTGTTTCCCGTCAGATTGGACCCATGGGTACAGACAATTGCTTTTGTATTCTCTTTGATTGCTTTATCAAAATCTGCGTAATCCAGAGTTCCTTTTTCATCACATCCAAGGAATGTCACTTCAACTCCCTTTTTCTCCATCTCATAAAGTGGTCGGAGAACAGAGTTATGTTCCAAAACCGTAGAGATCACATGGTCTCCCGGATTTAAGATCCCCTTGATCGCAATATTCAGACTCTCCGTTGAATTCATGGTAAATACGATCTGTCTTGCATCTTCCGCCCCGAAAAAACCTGCAAGCTTCTCTCTTGTGTCATATACGGTTCTTGCTGCTCCGAGAGATGCCTCATTGACGCCTCTTCCTGCATTCCCCATTGAGCACATTACTGCGGTGATCGCATCAATTACTTCCTGTGGTTTGCGCATTGTGGTTGCTGCATTATCTAAATATATCATATTGATCCTCTTTTCATTTCCCCATATGTGCATCCGGATAGAAATCCTTTACAATCCGGATCAGATGCTCTGCTGCTGCAGGCAGCTGATAGTTTTTATTGTATACAAGGTTCAGATAACGACTGCTTTCATCCTTCTGTAACGGGAATTCCAGAACCTGTCCGGTCCGGATCTCCTCTTCTGCTGCAAGTCTTGATATGATCGTGATTCCAAGCCCACTCTTTACTGACCTTTTTATCGCTTCCGGATTCTCAATGCATGCTACTATATTGAGGGTATCAGGCATAATTCCTGCTTTTCTCAATATTTTTTCTGTTTCCTTGCGGGTTCCCGATCCTTCTTCCCGCGTAATGACCGGTTCATTCTTTATCCATGTTGCTGTCTTATAGCGCTTCTGTATTTCCTGATAAAACTCGGTATTCGGCATGATAACAACCAGTTCATCCTGATAAAAAGGCATATATCTGCAATGCTTTTTTTCAAGTACCGTACCTGTGAATCCAATATCTACCATATGCCCTGCTACCTGTTCAACAACACCGCAGCTGTCATTTTCTGAAATCCGGAACTGCTCATCCGGATAAGTCTCTCTGAATTTCGCCAGAATCGCCGGAAGAACATACTGTGCCGGAATCGTAGAGGTCGCAATTGTAATACATTTTTCCTCACGATGCGCATCCTTGGAAAATACCTGCTCGATTTCTTTTTCGAGTTCCACCATCTGGCGCGCATACTGGTATAATTGCTTTCCTTCTTCCGACAATTTTACTTCCTTTGTATTTCTGACAAAAAGCCGTGAGTCCAGTTCTTTCTCCAGAGAAGAGATATGTGCACTGACCGTTGGCTGCGTCAGGAATAAAAGCTTTGCCGCTTTTGAAAAACTTCCCGACTCAGTTACCTTAACAAATGCCTCCAGCTGCTTTAAATTCATAAGTATGCCACCCTCTCACTTTCTCCGCCTGTCTTCTTTGTCACCTTAATGCTGTCCATATATTCTAAAATCGGTTTCGCACTCTTTCTGCTTGTTGAGAACATATCTCTCACCTGTGCGATCGTGATCAGATTTTCTTCCTTCAGATGATTCTGAATTTTTTCCTTCGCTTCATCCATCAGGTGTTTCATCGTAAACATCTCTTCATTGATACGGAGTACTTTTCCTTCGTCAATCATCATGAGAACCACATCTTCCGCTGTCTGGCGCGGAATTTTTCCAAAATCAATCTCTGAAAATCTCACAAAATCATAGCCTGCTTTTTCAAATGTATCTTCGATCAGCTTCTCTGTCTGAAGATACATCGCGTCCTTCGGAACTTCATATCCCGGAAGCGAAAGATATTCTTCCCTTCTTCCATAGACGTTTTCTCCCGTCATTCTTTCGATATACGCATCAAATATGTTTGGTTTGATTTTTTTCAGGAATGTGTTGTGAATTTCGGCTTTCTTCATTCCATATCGGTATGGATGCTCACTGTGATATTTCTGCAGTGTCTCCTCTATCTTCTGACGTACTGCAAATTCGCTGTCTCTGTGCCACAAATATGTGTCCTTCTTCATTGGGAATACAAAGATTGTGCCCGATTCTTCCAGTTCATCAAGATACTCCTTCAGTTCATCTACGGAATGTGCCATCACCTTTGCAAGCTCAGCAAGTGTGATCATCGTGTCGCCGTGTTCTTTGATCTGAAGCTCCATAACATCGCCAAGAGAACCGGATTCTTTTTTCTTCAGTTCTTCGATTGCCTGCGCATCAAAACGTTTCTTACGCACCGGATTCGGTTCCAGAACGATCCCGCCTCCGATAGTCTCCATCGGCGAATAGAAACGTACTACAAAACGGTCGCCTCGTTTGACCGCAATCTCTTCTTCCAGTCTGAGCTGTACCAGTCCCTCTTCTCCCGGTCCGATCTGCTCCTTATCCAGCAGAACAGCACGGCAGAGAATCTCACTCGTACCCGTGTATAAATGCAATCTCTCATGATTTGTAAGGATACGCATGGAGTCTTCCAGAACTTTCAGCTTCACATCCAGAAGATCTGTATTTTTCATACTGTTCTTCGGTGCAAGCACACACCCTCTGCGAATTTCCTTTTTCTTCACATTTGACAGATTGATCGCCACTCTCTGTCCGGCATAGCATTTGTCCTGATTCTGCCCATGTACCTGAATATTACGAATCTTGCACTCTTTTCCGATCGGATACATTTCCAGAACGTCTTCCCTGGTGATCGTACCGGATATAAGTGTCCCTGTGATAATTGTCCCAAAGCCTGACAAGGTAAATGCCCGGTCAATCGGAAGTCTTGGAATAGTCTGTGTATCCTTTGCAACCACCTCATCCGACATCAGTTGCTGAATCGTATCCGTCAGTTCATCAAGCCCCTGCCCGGTTGCAGCCGATACTTTAACAACCGGTGCACCTTCCAAAAAAGTACCTTCCAGTTCTTCCTGGATTTCTTCCTCAACGAGTTCCAGCCATTCTTCATCGACCAGATCACACTTGTTGATCACCAGAATGCTCTTCTTGATCCCAAGGAGTCCCAGAATGTCCATGTGTTCTCTTGTCTGCGGCATGATACCTTCATCCGCTGCCACAACCAAAAGTACCAGATCCATTCCGACAACTCCCGCAACCATGTTGTTGATAAATTTTTCATGTCCCGGAACATCAATGATCCCTACACGGTCTCCATTTTTCAAATCAAAATAAGTAAACCCGAGGTCAATGGTGATCCCTCTTCTCTGTTCTTCTTCCCACCGGTCCGTGTTACGTCCGGTAAGTGCTTTTATCAGTGTCGTTTTCCCATGGTCAATGTGACCTGCGGTTCCTACGATAATATTTTTCATAATAATTCTCCCAGCATCTCTGCTATCTTCTTAAAGTAGCAGGATTCAATTGTCCGCACATCCAGATAAATCGTGTCGTTAGCTGTACGCGGAATGATTGGCATAGAAAGATGCCGCATCTCTTCTTCCAGCTTCGGTACACTGATATTCTCCGGCTTAATCGTAACTGCCATACTTGGAATGCGTTCAAGCGGAAGAGAGCCTCCACCGATCTGTGATTCACACGGTTCCATCCCGATCGTTGCAGCAAGATGTGCATTCTGCAGAATCCGCTTCAGAGATCTTGCACGCTTTTCCACATCCGCTTTGGACTCTGTGATCATACGCAGTACCGGAAGATTCTGGATTGCCTTTTCTTCTGATAAATATTCCTGTAATACCAGTTCCAGTGCTGCTGCTGTAAATTTATCAATTCGCAGTGCACGTGTCAGCTGATTCTTCTTCATCTGGTCAATATATTTCTTCTTACCGATGATGATTCCAGCCTGCGGACCACCGAGCAGCTTGTCTCCGCTGAAGCATACAACGTCCGCTCCCTTGCGGATGGAATCCTGAACCGTCGGTTCATAGGTCAGTCCGTATTTACTCAGGTCGATCAGCACACCACTTCCAAGATCTTCGATGATCGGGATATCGTGTTCCTGCGCAATCGGAATCAGTTCATCGATCGTAACCGTCTCTGTAAATCCAACAATACGGTAATTGCTTGTATGAACTTTAAGGAGTGCTTTTGTCTCCTCTGTGATCGCTTCTTCATAATCAGAATAATGTGTCTTATTCGTCGTTCCGACTTCCACAAGTGAAGCTCCGCTCTGCTCCATTACATCCGGAATCCGGAATTTGCCACCGATCTCAACCAGCTCTCCGCGGGATACTACAACTTCCCCGCCTTTTGCCATTGAACTTAAGATCAGCATAACAGCCGCAGCATTGTTGTTAACCGCCATCGCAGCCTCTGCCCCGGTCAGTTTGCAAAGCAGTTTTTCAAAATGAGAGTATCTCTCTCCACGTGCTCCTGCTTCCAGATTGTATTCCAGATTGGAGTAACCACTCACAATTCCTGCCAGTCTCTCAACATGCTCCTTACTGATCGGTGCACGGCCGAGATTGGTGTGGAGAACTGTTCCTGTTCCGTTGATCACCATTTTCATATTCGGCTCATGCAGCTTTCCGGCATGCCGTTTTATATTCTGCGTAAGCATCCCGATCTGCGCTTTCGCTTTCTCTTCTTCCTCGCACTTTCCGATAAATGTTCTGAGCGCATCCATCTCTTCACGGATCACATCCATCACAAGTTCACGTCCATATACATCAATCAAATCCTGTATCTCCTGTTCTTCAAGCAGAATATCTACTTTCGGAATACTGCGAAATAATAAATTTTTATTCATTTTCTCCTCTACCTCTTTGAATTCCTAGTGCAGACGAATCAGTTTATCGCTCTTTTCTGTTACGGTTCCGATCAGGGATACCTTGGTATCCAGTCTCTTCTTCTCGAATGCCTCCATCACGGCTTCCGCATACTGCGCTTCCACGCTGATGAGCAGTCCACCTGATGTCTGCGGATCATATAACAGATCGATAAAATGATCTTCTACATTTCTGAAATCTACTTTCTGATAAGAATATCCCTTGTTCTTGTAAGCCCCCGCCGGAACAAGACCCATTTTTGCATAGCTGATTGCTTCATCAAGATATGCAATATCGTGAACATTCAGTTCAAATGTCACATTACTTGCCTCTGCCATTTCAACGCAGTGACCTAAAAGACCAAATCCTGTAATATCTGTACATGCATTTACAGGGAAATGCTCCACAACTTCTTTTGCTTTTTTATTTAAAGAAGACATGACAATCTCAGCTTCCCTGATTGCGGCTGCAGATGCCATTTCTCCTTTGATTGCTGTATTAACAATTCCTGTTCCGACCTGTTTGGTAAGGATCAGCACATCCCCTGGTTTACATCCGTAATTCTTAAAAATCTTCTTTGGATGTACAAATCCGGACACACAAAGTCCGTACTTCGGCTCATCATCCTGTACTGTATGTCCACCAACCAGAACAGCTCCTGCCTCTTTTACCTTATCGGCTCCACCGGCAAGAATATCTCCTAAGATCTGTGGATCAAGACAATTCGGAAATCCTACGATATTAAGTGCTACCTTCGGCTCTCCTCCCATTGCGTAAACATCACTGAGCGAGTTTGCTGCTGCAATCTGGCCAAACATATACGGATCATCCACGATCGGCGTAAAAAAATCCACGGTCTGGATCATCGCAATATCATCTGTAACCTTATAAATCGCAGCATCATCTGATGTCTCGATTCCGACGATCAAATTTTCATCTTCAAATTTCGGTAACTTACCCAGAACCTGGGCAAGGGTCTCCGGACCTACTTTAGCGGCTCACCCGGAAGTTTTTGCATACTGTGTCAGTCTTACTTTTTCTTTATTCATTGTTTATCCCCAACTTATACTTTGCATTTAACATGTTACCTGCCGCAAAAAATGCACACATAGATGAATTCTATCATTCATACTTTCTATTGTAAAGACTGCTTTTGCAATTCATACTTTTCTATGATCAATTCTCTCACATGTTCAGCCGCTGCCGGAAGTTTGTAATTCTTATTATATACAAGATTCAGGTTTCGACCGCTGCCATCCTGTGAAAACGGGAATTCCAGAACTTCTCCTGCCTGGATCTCATCTGCGGCCGCAAGTCTTGAAATAATTGTAATGCCAAGACCACTTTTGACAGATCTCTTGATCGCTTCCGGATTCTCAATTGTCGCAACAATATTCAGATCATCCAAAGAGATTCCAATCTTTTTTAATTGCTTCTCTGCTTCTTTTCTGGTACCGGATCCCTCCTCACGCATAATCAGAGGTTCTCCTTCCAGCCATTTTAAATCCTTCTGCTCTTTTATGATTTTCTGATATTCTTTCGTATTCGGCATAATAACAACCAGATCATCCTGGTAAAACGGTATGTATTTACAATTTGCTTTTTCGATTACTGTACCGGAAAATCCAATATCAACCAGATGCGATGCAACCTGTTCAATGACAGTACTGCTGTCACTTTCCACGATTCTGAACTGTTCTTTCGGAAATCTCTCTCGGAATTTCACCAGAATATCCGGCAGAATATACTGCGCCGGTATCGTAGAGGTTGCGATCGTAATACATCTTTCTTTCTGCTCTGCTGCTTTTGAAAACATTGACTGGATTTCCTGTTCCAGTTCGATCATCTGACGTGCATACTGATAAAGTGTCTTTCCGTCCTCAGATAATTTGACAGTCTTGGTATTACGCACAAACAATCTCACTTTCAGTTCTTTTTCAAGTGTCTGTATATGCGCACTTACTGTTGGCTGTGTCAGATACAGTTCCTGTGCTGCTTTTGAAAAGCTCTTTGAATCGGATACTTTAATAAATGCTTCCAGCTGCCTTAAATTCATAATTATTCCCTCTTTCTATTCGATCAAATTCGTATAAATACACCCTCACCGGATTCCGTTATTTCCTTTGATCAAATTGCGCAGCCACATCTATCTTCTACCATCCGATATCAAATACCAGAGAGCAAAGTGCATCTGCCCGAACAAACAAATTCTTTTTATCCAGGAGGTTACCATCTTCAGTTTTTAACAACTTGTCCAGAGCCTGAACAAGGGTCCTTCGACCTGCTTTGACGCCTCAACATGATGTCCTTATACACTGTGTCTCTCTGATATCTTTATTCATACTTAATTTCTCAACTTTTCTTAAATATTCTCTGTCCGTTATACGAACTTCTTTGTTATATAGTTCTCAAACTATGGTCTGATGATCTTTCCTGCTTCAGCCATAGATTCAACAATACTGTACATATTGGTTACACCACCAACAACAAGTTTGTCTTTTAAATGATAGTAGTCAAGACATGTACCACATGTAAGAATCTCTACTCCCTGTGCCTCCAGAGACTTCAGATCTTCAATGGAATCTGATCCTTCTGTTGTAAGAGTAGCTCCTCCATTGTAGAAAAGCATCTTCTTCGGAAGTGTATCAAGCTGTGTAACTGCATAAATAAATCCCTTAATCAGGACTTTACCAAGTTCATCATTACCTGTTCCCATGCGGTCAGAAGATACCACTACGATAAGGTCTCCCTTCTGATCCGGTGTACATACAACTTCTGCATCTGCTGCCGGTACTCCCTGCATCTTGATCGTTACTTTGTATTCTTTTTCTCCAAGCTTTTCAGAGCTTACTTCTCCGCCCTGTTCTTTTGCCAGCTTTGTAACATTCTGTACAGCAATCTCATTATCTACTAATACTTCAATTGTCTCCGGTCCTGTAAGAGCCTGCATTGCTTTTTTTGTTTTGATTACCGGAATCGGGCAGTTGTCTCCCATTGCATTAACTGTTACCATAATATTCATTTCCACCTTTCTTTTACGTGAATCATTTCACTTATAGATACATTCTATCACCCTTCGTCCCTTATGTAAACAGATAGTCCCGTTATTTTTACCAAAAACCAATTGTTATCGCGATAGCTTTTTGTATATTATTGCGATATTTTACATTCGCTTCTTGCAGTATCCTTTCTTCTATAATAAAATAGAAAAGTAAAACAGTATGTCTATAAATATGCATTGAACAAGACTATAGAAAACTGGAAATTTATCAAAAAGCACTTCAGAAAGGATTTAATAATATATGTGGTTAGCAGATGGTTGGAAAGATTATGAAGTAATTGACTCCTCAGACGGAGAAAAGCTGGAACGCTGGGGGCAGTACATCCTGGTTCGTCCGGATCCGCAGGTGATCTGGGATACACCTCGCACAGACAAACGCTGGAAACATCCGAACGCACACTATCACCGCAGTAAAAAAGGCGGCGGTGAATGGGAATTCTTCGATCTCCCGGAACAGTGGCAAATCAGTTATAAGAATCTTACCTTTAACTTAAAACCGTTTAATTTTAAACATACCGGACTTTTCCCGGAACAGGCAACCAACTGGGACTGGTTCTCTGAAAAGATTCGCAATGCCGGGCGCCCGGTAAAAGTACTGAACTTATTCGCCTATACCGGTGGTGCAACACTTGCAGCAGCTGCTGCCGGCGCACACGTAACTCATGTAGACGCTTCCAAGGGAATGGTTACATGGGCAAAAGAAAATGCTGTTTCTTCCGGACTCGGCGACGCACCGATCCGCTGGCTGGTTGATGACTGTGTCAAATTCGTAGAGCGCGAAATCCGCCGCGGTAATCATTACGATGCAATCATCATGGATCCACCTTCCTACGGTCGTGGACCAAAGGGCGAGATCTGGAAGATTGAAGACGCAATTCATCCACTGGTAAAACTCTGTACGAAGATTTTATCCGATGATCCACTGTTCTTCCTGATCAATTCTTATACGACAGGACTTGCCCCAGCAGTACTGACTTATATGATCGCGACTGAGCTTAAGAAATACGGTGGACATGTGGATTCACAAGAGATTGGACTTCCAGTATCTTCAAATGGGCTGGTACTTCCTTGTGGGGCCAGTGGACGATGGGAGAGATAAGATTGCGGATTTGTGATTGATACGTTTGTGGCTTCTCAATAATACAACGTTTTTCCGAATAGCAGAATCTCAATTTGTGCAATCATAAAAGATCTAAAATAAAAGAGAAGTAATCCGGTATAAAATGGATTCCTCCTGCTACAAAGCTTGTGCTTTAAAGAAAATCCTTTTCTAAACTCAGATTACTTCTCTTTTTTATTTTCCATTCTCCTTTGGGTTTCCCATCTGAAAATTTATTGCAGATGCTCCATCAGATAGCTAAGAAACGCCTGGCAACCTTCCATCACATCATCAAATGTCTCATCAAAATTTCCTGTATACCATGGATCTGCAATGTCTCTCGGACGATTTGTGTAATCCAGAAGTCTCTGTACCTTGTGCTCCGGGTCATTTCCGATGATTCTCATAATGTTCTGTATATTGTATCGCTCCATGCAGATGATGTAGTCGAATGCGGCATATTCTTCTCTACACATCTTGCGTGCACGGTGATTGCCACACGGGATTCCTTCCTTCCGGAGCTTCTTTTGTGTGCCGCGGTGAACTGGGTTTCCATGTTCTTCATTGCTTGTACCGGCGGAATCGATGAAGAAATCGGACTCTATGCCGGATTGTTTAACTAAATGTTTCATAACGTATTCTGCCATGGTGGAGCGGCAGATATTGCCGTGGCAGATGAAAAGCACTTTTATCATATGATTTTCTCCTTGTGTTATTGAAAGATTGTGTAATTTGAACCCTCTATGTTCTCAATCACTTAATGATATATTTTGTTCCTCTGCCTTTTCCTTCAACTGCAATCACACCCTTTTTCTCCATAGCTTTCAGTAATTGTGTTGTTTTTGATTTGCCAAATGGGACATATGGTGCAATTTCACTTATTGGTTTCAGCATCGTCTTACTTAAAAATTTGTAAATCACTTTTTCGTCTTCGGTTAAATTGACATTCGTTTCAAATATCGGTAGTACAATTTTTATAGCATTTTCTGACACTTCAAATTCTGGTTTTATCAAACTCTCTGCATACAGTTGTTTGATTCGTGTAATTCCTGTTCCAAATATCTCTACTAATCCCAGTCTGTAAAATACATTTGCAAGATTTCTATTTCTTAAAATAGATAGTTTACCTGATAAATATTCTTCTGCCGTTATTCCAGCCGGCAATCCACCAGGAGACACTACTTCTATTCTATCATCAAACATAGAAACTCTGATGTGTGAATTAATATCCCATACCCTATGAATCAAAGCATTTGCAATTGCTTCTCTGAAAGCTGCTTCCGGTATTTTCTCTACCATCTTTCTGTCAGCCCCCTGTATTACTTCATATTGGTAATAATCTCTAAATACAGCAAGTGCTTTTTCATATATTTCTAAAACCGATATATGTTCAAACGTTACTCTTTTTTGAATAATACTGATATTCTCACCGAACTTAACAATATCAATTCCTGAAAAATGATTTTTATCTGCCAAAAGTCCCGCTGCATTATTATAACCATTTATATTGTCATACAGGTTCAATGTCTTTAAAGTATCTTGATTGAAAGTTTCAATGTAAATATTTTCTTTCAGTTTACACTGTAAAATTTTAAAAGATAGCTCCTGATCTTTACAAGGTAATTCTTCGAAGCTAATATTTTTTCCATCTAATACAAGCCTTGAAAATTCCAATGTATCTACCTCTATCGTTGCTGTATCATTTCGTTTGTATGCTTTTGATTTATATAAATACGGTTTTTGAAGACCACTTTTTACAGTAAGTTTTATCGTCTGGTCATTATTCTGTATTTCAAGTGTATAGTTTGGTTGAGGTAATATACTGTCATTGATTTTATTTTCGATATCCAGACAGGCCTGTTTTACATCTGGCAATCCTTTCACATTTCCATTATCATCAACCCCAAAAAGAATTGTTCCACCATTGTAATTCGAAAAGGCACTAACTGTTTTCAAAAAAGTATTCGTAATCGTTTCCTTGAATTCTAATATTCTTGTTTCACGCATAGTAATCGTTCCCTTTCCAACCATAATGATTATATTATATGCAAAAATGCGCAAAAAATCAATCGTATTTTTTTACGATTGATTTTTTAATTGATTTTGAGTGTAGTATTATTTTTTGACCAACTGAATTATGACAACTTTTTTAATTATTCCGATTCGGTCTTCCAAAGGTATAAATAAGGTGTAAATTATTTGTTTCTATCTAGAAAATCCTACAAAATCAAGTCTTTCTCGCCATACTTTAATGTTGCCGTGGCAGATAAATAATATTTTAATCATGCCTTAAAAACTCCTTGAAAATGCTGATCTTCCTTGATTTCACGCCACTTTATACGATTTGCTGTGATAGAGTATTTTCTTCGTTTTCGTCGCATATCGTGGCATAAATTCGTATATTTTGTCATCCAAATTTAGTAAAAATCTTAGTAAAACAGCTCGATTTTCTCATTTTACAAAAGATTTTTTCCACTTAGGTTTTCGTTTAGTTGTATCAATATTTTTAAATTTTTAGCCATTTTTTCATATTTGCCAAGTTCTTCCTTGGCATCCTCTGCTCCCAGATGCGTATATGTATTCAGGGTAACTCCTATATCAGAATGCCCCATTAAATATTGAAGTGTCTTGGGATTCATTCCACTTTTTGCCATGTTGCTGCAATAGGTATGTCTGCAAACATGTGGACGTGTCAAGTATGGGACAAAAAAAATATTTCTTTTTTCTTGCCGGATAGTACCTGACCATTCCAATCAGGTACCCCAGCACTTTTATTATCTTCCACAAAATCGCTCTTGTCCAGAACATTTTATCTCTGCCCTAAAAATACATCATCAAAATTCCATTCAATTTCGATTTCCTCCTGGCTATGCACCCGGATAACCTTAATGATCTCCCGTAACTTCTCTGTATCGAATTTCTCCATGTTCAGAAATTCTTCCAGTTTCATTTCCTTCGCAGTATTGTCCTGCTTAAGCATCTTTGCATCACGTTCAGACTCTGCTATCTTTCGTCTGATTTCTTCCAACTGTCTGCCTATCTTTTCTGCTTTCTGCTTGTACAGTTCCCGATCAATACAACCATCTTTGTACCCATCATAAAGTCTCATTTTTTCAGAAGACAACTGGCGGCTCTGTTTCAACAATTCTGCAACATTCGTCTCCATACCTTTGCTCTGGTTCTTTGATTCAACAATCTTCCGGTTTTCAAGCATGGAAGATGCAAACTGATGAACAAGCTCCAGGATATGCTTTTCCATTGGCTCACGTCTGACCACCAAGCTTCGACAGACATGATCACCGCTGGTACGACCATCCGAGCATTTCAGCAGATGCTTCGTTTCTCTTACCAGACAATGACCACAGTGTGCACACAGCATCAATGCTGGCTGTTTTTTGCGTCTTGCCAGCGTATAATTGGTTCTTGTTTCTGCAACACCTCTGGATTTTTTCGGATGCAGTCTGTTCGCTTTTTCAAACAGTTCCCTGTCAACAATCGGATCATGGTGGTTTTCCAGCCTGATCCAGTCAGACTCGTCATTAAGGACCGCCTTATGACCAGTGTGCATACTGCAGCGTGTTTTACCCCATATCCGGGTTCCAATATAAATCTCGTCCCGGATGATTGCAGATACTGTGGTCGGATTCCAGCGTTTTTTCATGATGGTATCAAACCGTCGGAACTGAACCTGATCTCCTCTTGACATTTTCTGCTCATCACAGGTGGCAATTTCCTGTTTGTTCAGTTCCCTTGTGATCTCTGCAAAGCTCATACCTTCTGCAGCCATCTGGAATATCATCTTCACCACTTTAGCCGCAGCCGGATCAATTTCCAACCTTCCATCTTTGCCCTTTCTATAACCATATCTGGCATTTACCGGAAGCCTTGTACCGTTTTTCATTCTGGTCTGCATTGCGGATGAGATTTTTTTCGACAAATCCAGGCTATACATGTTATAAACCAGATTCTTCAAAGCCACATTCATACCGCCGGTCATTCCAGAGCTGGCTGCACTGTCATAACTGTCATTAATGGAAATAAACCGGATCTGAAGAAGCGGGAAAATATATTCAATATAAAATCCCACTTCCAGATAGTCCCTGCCAAACCTGGAAAAATCTTTCACAACTACACAGCCGATCTGTCCGCTTTTCATATCCTCCTGCAGCTGTTGAAAACCATTACGTTTGAAGTGGGTGCCGCTGACACCGTCATCCACATATTCCAGGATATCTGCCTCATCCACGCCAAGCTGATCGATCACAAACGATTTCAACAGGATCCTTTGAGAAGTCACACTGTCACTTTCCAGTTTGGTTCTTCCATCCACATTCCCATCTTCCATAGATAAACGGATATAGACAGCTGTTTTCTTATTTTCTGTCATCTTGACTGTGCCTCCTTCTCTTTCATTATCTTTTGCAATTCAGCGAACTGGTCATCATAGACCAGTTTGATCTCATAATCATACTTACCATGGATAATAATGGAATCCACAAAGGCTTCCACCATTTCTTTTGTCAGCTTCCGCTTAGACATATAAGTATGTATCACTTTCCCCCATCCTTCTTCAATATGATAATCTTTGGAATACCGTACCTGCGCCGTCAATACTGCATCCAGTCGGCTCTTGATGTTTTCTATTTCATTGGAATAGATACGGGAAAACTGCATGTATTCTTCTTCTGTAATCAGGCGTTCCGAATAATCCTCATATAAATCAGATTTACGCTTACTGATCCGACTCAGTTCCCGCCGAAGTTTCCCTACTTCCTTGTCCAAAAGCAAATATTGTGTCTGATTTCTGGAAGCGGAGTTCATTTCCCGGATCATTTTTTCTGTATCCAATACGGTTTTCATATGTGACTGGATCAGACGAAGAACATCTTCATCCACGTATTCTTTTTTGACCCTGTGCCCTTTGCACTGATTTCCTCCTGATTTATGGTTTGCATTGGCACCACAGATATAATAAAATGTCCCGGACTTTTCCCTGGACAGAATCATGCGGTTGCCACATCCTCCACACCTGATCTTGCCGGTATAAAAATTCTGGCTCCGGATGGCTCCATTATTCAGCTGATGCCTCTTTTTATATTCTTCCGTAAATTCCCGGATTTTGTCCTGCACCTGTCGGAACTGTTCTTTATCTATAATCCCTTCGTGGGTATTCTCTGCATAGATCCACTCACTCTCTGGTCGGTTTCTCTGCTTGTTTCCCTGAAAAACGCTCTGTTGATATTTTCCATATACGGAGTCGCCGGTACAATGTACATCCTGAAGCACACGTTTTACTTCATAATTATTCCATGGTTTGGACTTTGGGGACGGTTTTTCCCCGGATCTGTAATATTCCCTTTGCAAAGTTGGGGACAAGACACCATCTGCATTCAGTTTTTTTGCAATATCACTGTAGCTGCAGCCATCCATATACATAGAAAAAATTGCCCGTAAATTTCCGGCAGCTTCCTCATCAACTACCAGCTGGTGCCTGTCCTGCTCTGATTTCCTATATCCATAGGGTTCCCAGGCACCGGTAAATTTTCCTTCTCTCCACAATGCTTTTTTTGCACTGCTGCTCTTTTTTGCAAGGTCTTTGGAATAGAACTCATTGATAATATTCTTTAAGGGAACAGTCAGATCTACTCCTTCCCGGAAAGAATCAAAATCATCCGTCACTGCCAGGAACCGTACATGAAAAAACGGGAATACACGCTCAATATAATTGCTTGTTTCTACATAATTCCTGCCAAGTCTGGACAAATCCTTTACAATCACGCAGTTGATTTTCCCATGCTTGATATCTTCCATCATCTGTGTAAATCCAGGACGATCAAAATTTGTACCGGAATAATCAGAATCCTTATAAACTTCTGCAACCGAAATATCCTCTGTATCAGCCACATAGTTTTTCATCAGTTCCACCTGGGTTTCTATCGTCCCCCTCTCTATCGTTTCCTCTGTTTCCGTAGAAATCCTTGCATATAACCCTGCCCGGAACGGTCTTTTGATCTCTTCCTGAACGGCTGCACTACTGACCGTTTCAGGAATGCTTTTCCTGCTTTTTCGTGCCATTTTATACAACCTCCTTTATCTTGACCTGCAGATTGTTATCCGGATCTGTTGCAACCTCCACTCCCATAGCCGGAAGCTGTGTCAACAATGCCTGATAACAGTCATCAAAGTCAAAGACGATCTCAATATTCTTTTTGTCATGGACTCTGATTTCCCGAATCAATTCCACGATTACCGTCCTGGTCAGCACTTCAATATCCTGATATTTCACAAAATAATCCAGCCATGTGTTAGAAGCATCTGCTTTTTCCAGCATGTTATCCATTTCTTTCTGAATTGCCCGGATACTCTCTTCTGCATTCCTGAGCCTTTTTCCATATGCTGCATGAAGTTCTACATAATCTTCTTTTGATACGATGCCCTCTTTCATATCGGAATAAAGCATCATGCGAAGTTCCTTACAGCGTTCTGTCTCCATTTTTTTCTTTTCCAGCCTGTCCTGGAGTTTTTTCACATTGATTTCCTGAAATGGTACAGTCCCGATAAACTCCAACACCCTTTTCAAATGCAGGATGTTCTGGATATGCTGTTTCAGCATTACCAATACCACATTTTCCAGATCTTTTTCCGGGATCCTGTGACTGGAGCAGCGTTTCGTTTCTTTATTTGTGGAACATAAATAATAGGCATATTTCTTTCCACCCACTGTTGAGACCTTTCTCGTCATCGGTGCCCCGCAATCCGCACACACAGCAATTCCGGACAGCAGATACACCTGCTTCTGATCAGGAGAAGTACGGGTATCCATCCCCAAAAGCCGCTGGACAATCTCAAAATCCCTTTCACTTACCAGCGGCTCATGGTTCTTTTCAATACGGATCCAATCATCTTCCGGTTTTACGTAGGACTGCTTCACTTTATGGTTCGGTGTCGTACGTTTCCCCTGCACAAGGTTTCCAATATAAACCTCATTTTCCAGTATTCTGCGTACGGTAACAGAACTCCAAAGAGCCTGCTCTTTCTGTCGGAACCCGGTTTCATAATGACTCCCGCTGTTAATCTTATATTCAAATGGTGAAAGCACACCTAGTTCATTCAGGCGGTTGGCAATCGCATCCTGGCTCATTCCCTGCAGTTTCATCTTAAAGATGTCCTGTACTACACTTCCTGCAACAGGATCAATCTCCAGCCTATGCTTGTCTGCCTTTGCTTTCTTATACCCGAATGCCACAAAAGGTGTCACACATTCGCCTTTTTTCCTCTTAATCTCAAGGTTACTTCGGATTTTAATGGAAATGTCACGGCAATAAGCATCGTTGATTAAGTTTTTAAATGGGATAATAATTTCATCAGCCTGATTCTTTCCCTGAAGGCTGTCATAATTGTCATTTATAGCAATAAAGCGCACACCAAGAGCCGGGAATAAACGTTCAATGTACTTCCCGGAATCAATGTATTCCCGCCCAAACCGAGATAAATCTTTCACGACTACGCAATCAACAATCCCACGCCTGATATCTTCCAGCATAGCCTGGAATGCAGGGCGCTCAAAATTAGAGCCCGTGTAGCCATCGTCAACCCGGACGGAAACAACTTCTATATCTTTTTTGTCATTCAGGAAATCCAGAATCAGAGCCTTCTGGTTAGAAATGCTGTTACTTTCCAATTTTGCAGCACTGGAAAGATCGCCATCTTCTTTGGATAATCTGACATAGATGGCGGCACGATAGATTTTATTGAAATTCTGATACATATCTTACCTCCTCTTATTACGTCAAAAAAACCATGTAATAAAAGGGGGCTGCATAATTTGTCCTTACAGACATTTTAGCACAGCCACCCCAAACTTTCCAGTACTTTTTCAGACACTCAGAAGCATATTTTCAAATGCCTGCTCCAAAGATATCCCGTTATTGGCAAACCTTACTTTGACCTTCATATTCCCGATCCGGACCAGATACGGATTTCCTACCTTATTCAGATATGATTCCCGCCGTTCCTTCAGGCTTTTATTCCTGTCTGCTTTTACCGTCAGTAAATCTGTCATTTCATCAATATTTACATCACTAAAATCCTGTTCCAGATACTTTCTATATTCTTCTGCTGTCATAATCCCCCTCCTCATAAACTCCCGTCTGAATCTCCACCGCTCTGGTAATCCTCCGCATTGCATCTGAGCTGACATGACCACATTTTTGGATGATACTCTGAACATCAATGCTTGTGATCTGTTCCGCCAGTACCAGCCCATGCCGTTTCAAGCCAACCATTTCATAACGGTTAATAAACACATGGGTCGGAAGATAACGTTTTTTGTACACCCTTGAAGTAAACGGCACTACCGTTACCACCGGACTGTATGTATTCGCTTTATTATTGCTGACAACCACTACCGGACGGATTCCACTCTGAAGGGAAGTACCTGGAACCTGTCCCAAATTAACCATAAAGATATCGCCTCTTCCAATTTTCATTTATTCGTTCCTCCCATCCTGACATTTAATCGTAAAGCATCCATTATTAGCTCCACAGGAATACGGCAGAGACATTCAAAATGAACGCTCTGCCGCATAACCTCTATAGCCAATTTTCGATTATTAAACAGTGCTCGCTCGATTCTATTTATCCTCGATACCCCGAATCGTTTATCCTGCTTACGCAGGCAGGGAATAATAACCTATCTGACTGCATTCGCCAGATCACAACCCATATGCTCACGCACACAGGCTCCGACAGTTCATAGGTTTGCCGGTTACAGACTTTTCACGGTTCGCAAGTGTATCGCACCCTATACAGATCATCGCATCATCAACCTGCCAGTTGATTTTCGGTCAGTGCTTATTCGCTCGTCCGTTATTCATCAGAGTCTTGGCGGCAGTTTCCTTGTGCTCCCTGCATAAGATGTCACGTCAGTTATTACTGGATATTCAGCTGTCAATGTACTTTTGGGGAGTCCTTAAAACTCTCCCTAATTACTAAAGTCAAGTGACTCGGGATTTTACAAAAATTTTTTTCAACTTTTTTTATTTTTCATATAAATCTCCCGCATTTTGTTCAAAATCTTCTTCAACCGGTATGCCACCACCTGTTGTGACACTCCCATAATTGAAGCCAATTCTTCTTGTGTCTTATCTTCAAAATAAATCGCATAGATAATCATTCTTTCTTCCGGACTCAAACCATTGATTACCTTATGAATCTTTTGAGCTTCGATTTTTTCAATTACGCTGTTTTCTACACAACAGCTCATATCCGGATAATCTTCTATTGAAAAATCGTTTTCTTCATCGCCTGTACTGCTGAAGGGTATTTCTCTATTTTTCTTACCAACGACTTCGCCCTTCTCATTTTTCACTTCAATCTTTCTCGGCTTGCTGCTTCGATAAAAATTACTCATGGCATATGCCACTTCTTTCGTAATCTCTATAAATTCGCCGTCTACCTTTGCGAAATATTTGTCTCCAACAAAATATGGATGTTCAATATACATATCCGTCCTCCTGAATTTGAAATTTGTTTGCCAGTTTCAAATTCAAGAGGCGGTCCTCTGCTTCTTTCCATGTCTGCTCCACCAACTTCTGCCAGGAACAACCTGCAGGTATTGGCTGAGAAAATTCAGGCACGAAAAAAAGCCCCAGTAGTCTTATCCAAACTACTGAGGCTTTCGTCTCTCAAATACTATTTCGTTTTCTATGCCTTCTTTCATCAGCATAATCATTGTATCAGAGCAAAGTTCAGAAAGTGTCCGCAATCAGGCTCCGAAAGTTCATTAAAACCAACGGAAAGTACAAATTATCCATATAAAAGTTCACAGATATTTTCTACATAAAAAAATACCGGCACACAGACTATTTTCTGTCCATGCACCGGTCACTAACTTTTTTGTTACAACTTAATTTCAATTACTTTTTAGTTATTCCATCAATTCTCCGTCCACATACATCTGAAACTTCTCCGGATCATTGACAATATCATAGTCCTTTCCCCATTCCACCGGCTTATATTCCACCACCATTACCGGCTCCTGTCCCTCTATCTCATCTTCCCAAAGATATACCCTAAGATTCAGACTGGTGGCATACCCTGAATCTGTAGAAAATTTAACGGACTGAAATGAATTCTCTTTGCATTTTTTTAACAGGAGTTCTGCAAACTCCTCTTTATTTTCAATCTGATTTCGGTTTGCCACAACAGTAAGCATTTCATCCTGATTCATTTTTATACTGCTAATGACATCGGGCTCTCCCTCCTTATGTTTCTGTCCACACCCGGAGACAAAGACTGCCACACATAACAGGCATATTAACGTATGCTTTTTTCTCTTCACTATTCTTATCACCTCTGTTCTGCAGCTAAAGCACTTACTGCATAATTAATTACTTCTTCCGGTGTTGGTCTGTCCCCCTTTACTCTAACCTTTCGCCATTCTGCCTGCACCTTCGGATCTGGATTATCAAATCCGGCATCAATCGCTCTCTGGATTTCTGCATATACTTCTTCCGGTGTGGTATGGAATTTTTCAGCTACTTTCTCGAAAATAGTTTTTCTGTGCATTTTATATCTCCTCTTTTTGAATTAGTATTAGTTCTTTAGAACTAATATAGCACAAGTAAAAATAAAACAGAATCCCTATTCGTATGACAAATCACGACAAAAACCGCAAAAAAAGAAGGGCTTTCGCCCCTCCTCATAAAACTATTCTGTTAATGCTCTGACCGCTTTGATGATTTTCTTCTGCTCTTCTTTTGGAAGCTTCCCGATCATTTCTGATAATTCATTCGTCACTCCAGTTACAGAATGTGCCACAACATCTATCAGAAGTGAATCTGCAGAAACTTCCAGAGCGTTGGCAATCGCAACAAACGTGTCCAGTTTTGCGGCTTTCAATCCTCGCTCAATCACGCTTACATGTGTCGGACTCAATTCCACCATGGCAGCCAAATCTTCCTGGGTCAGACCTTTTGCTTCCCTTGCCATCTTAATTCTCTGTCCTACAGCTTTCAGATCCATCGCAGCACCTCCTTTAGAACTATTTTTCGGTCTAAAGTTAGTATATCTACCTCAAGTTCTGACATACAGAAGCCACAAAACAAGTTGTCGTTCTATAGAACTAATATTAATTTTTTTCTAACTGTTTTCCGTACAGTATCTGCTGATCAGATGCATCCAGCTTGTATATTTATTTTTCTGACATACTTTCTGACAAACAGGATTCTGCATCAAAGTAGAAAACATTTTCTCATAATCAAATTCCCACGCATAGCCTTTTAGATGTTTTTCGACTGCTTTTTTATCGGATTGTTTCAATTTCCATATCAGACGCTGAATTTCTCCTTCCTGAAGATTTCCAACATTTCTACATATATATCGAAAGAACTTCAATGTCGCATATTCATCATGCCATTTCTGCTTTTTGTTCTGAACCTTCCTCTCTTCTTTCTGGTCCCGGATAATATCATCTGCAATCTTTACCATTGAATTTTCGTATCTCATCCCAATCACCTACTCTTCCTCCACACCCAAGGATGGTTTGAATCTTTTGTTTTTTGCCTGCGGTACTACAATCTCATAAAAGTAAAACCCAAGATACCGTAATGCCTGTTTCTTCATTTTATAAAACGAAGTCCTTCCAATTCCAAGTTCCTGCTGGACTTCCACATCTGTTTTATTATAATGACTGCAAAAACAGGAATGAATAATCTCACTGAGCATTACTCCATCCGGCGCATAATATTTCACCAACGTAATACCCCGGTAAACCATATCAGACAATCCATATATGACCATCAGATTGTTCATCTCATGTCTCAGTTTGGTCACATTCAACTGCTTCCCGTAAATATCAAGATAGCTCAATGCATATGCCATATCCTCATTGATCTTCTCCTGGCACTCCATTTCCAGTTCTTCCAGTACCATCTTATTCTCCAATATCAGTTTCTGGTAATTTACCATCAATGCCTTTATGTCTTCATAATGCCTGTCCATAGTTACTTCCAGATAGTTCTGTGCATGGGTTGCCATCTGGAACGTAATCTCTTTCATTGATTTAATTGCATAATCTCTGTCTGTCATAAATCTTTTATTCTCCTTATCAACAATCACACTAACTGGTAGGTCTTGCAGACCAGTTCGCCTTCCCCATGATTTTGATGGAAAGCAATCTAAATTACTCATTGCAGGATCCATATCCCAAATGGTGTTTGTGGGGAACACCGGCTGATCAGAATACAGATCCTTAAGTAAAACCAACGGGATATAAAGGGAAAGTGACTATCTCCGCTAGTTAATATTCTTCTTTTTTATTATGAAATCTTCCTTTCCATGAACCATTTATCTACTTCAAAAAACAAATGGCTTTCCTTACCCTGTACCATACAGGTATACATCGTACCAACACCGCCTGCTTTCCTGCTGGCACATCGCTCAATCTTAAGTATCTTGTCAATCTTGTACTTTCTGCCGTCCTCCCAAACAAATAAAATTGGAATCAGGCAGCCTTCTTTACTGAACTCTGCTACCACATCAACATATACTTTATTCATACCGCACCTCCGTCAAAGGATTTCGATTGCTCTTGGAGATGCCGGAACTCTCCGGATATATCCGCTTTTCTCTAACTGTTTGATTCTGGAAAACACCGTTGATGTTGAAGCAACTCCCAATAATTCTCCCAGTTCTCTGACAGTTGGCGGAAACCCATGCTCCTCGGTAAACCTTACAATGCACTGATAGCTTTCTTCCTGTTTTCTGGTTAATGTCTGTTTCAAATCTATCCCTCCCATTATCCATGAAAATAACTGTGAGGATGGACCGTATGTGTACCGGCGTCCAAGTGGGATAAGACTTTATCCTGGTACATTGCTGCCCGCTGTATGCTGAAATATCCAAACCGTCGTCTGATCTCATCTACAGCCCGATCCAACCTTTCTAATTTATCCCGTTTCTCCTGATTATCAAATAGATCAAGTTGAACCGGAATATCCTCCATTACCAGATCAGATCCCCTCACGCCAAGGCTCCGTATCGGATGCTCCCATCTGTAATGTTTCTTAAACAATTCAAATGCTGCTTTTACAATTTCATCCGTAATATTTGTAGGCTGGATGATACGCTTCTGCCTTGTGATGCTGTTCAATCCATTATCCCGGATTGATATTTCCACCACATTACATTTGAAACCATGTTTCCGTAATCTGGCAGATACACTTTCCGATAATGCCATCAGAATAATCCAAACATCCAGATCGGTTTCCAGGTCTCTGGGCGTCGTAGTACTATTCCCAATGGACTTGACCGGTGCTTCATACCCCTCCGTACAAACCGAATCTGAATCATATCCATTCGCAAATGCCCATAACACCAGACCAATTTTCCCGAAATGGCTGTCCAACATTTTTTCGTCCGTCTGTGCCAACTGTCCAATGGTATGGATCCCCAGCTTCTGCAATTTCTTGTTCGTCTGCCTGCCAACATACAACAGGTCTGACACTGGCAGCCCCCAGACGATTTCTTTGTAATTGTCCCGATGAAACTGTGTAATAGCATCCGGCTTTTTATAATCAGAACCAAGTTTTGCGAATATCTTATTCCATGAAATTCCAATGCTCACAGTCACTCCGAGTTCATATTTCACTCTTTCACTGATTTCCTTTGCGATTTTCATTCCATCACCCTTGATACTGCTGCTGTCTGTTACATCTAGCCAAGCTTCATCAATTCCATAAGGCTCAATCTTATCTGTATACTCTGCATAGATCTCTTTCGCCATTCCAGAAAATCTGAGATAAAGATCCATCCTTGGAGGGACAAAAATAATATCCGGGCATACCTGTTTTGCCTGCCAAAGTGCCATTCCTGTTTTTACTCCGCATTTTTTCGCAATATAATTTGCTGTCAAAACGATTCCGTGCCTTGCTTCCGGATCGCCACCTACAGCAAGCGGCTTCCCATCAAATTCTGGATGATGAAGCATTTCAACACTGGCGTAAAAACAGTTCATATCACTATGTAAGATTGTTCTGTCACCCATCCTGTTCTCACCTCCGTCCGTCTTTCTTATCATTCTTTGCACCGTTAGTATAAGCCGACATTATGGAGATAGTCAACTGACATTTTGGTTGTATTATCCCCATAACGGAGATTTTTCTTGATTTTATTGTATAAGTGCTGTATAATGCTTCTATAAGAATCTAACGGAATTTCATAGAAATGAGGCGACTATATGCGTTCTATTGGCAGTATTATTGCAGAAAACAGAAAAAAGAAAGGGCTCTCGCAGCCAGAACTTGCGGAATTACTTTCTAAGCAAGGAATTGACGTTACAGCAAAAGCAATCTCCAAATGGGAGACGAATGCACGAGAACCGGGACTGCATGTTTTTCTGACTCTCTGTAAATTGTTGGATATTGAAGATATTTATGATGCTTATTTCGGGAAAAACCCTTATAGCGTAATGAACGGTTTAAACCAAGAAGGAAAAGATAAGATAAAAGATTACGCAAAAATACTAAAAGCCTCCGGCTTGTTTGAACCACCAGTTGCAAACATTATTCCTTTCCGCAGAAAAGAAATATTTATGGACATCTTCGGAGATGCAGTTTCTGCAGGTACCGGTAATTTTCTGACCGATTCACCGAAAGAATCTTATGAAGTGGGCGATCTTGCCCCGGACAATGCGGACTTCGGAGTTCGGATATCCGGAGACAGTATGGAACCAGAATACCACAATGGAGAAATTGCATGGATCCAGCAAAAGGACAGTATCAGCAATGGAGAGATTGGTATCTTCTATCTCAATGGAGATGCTTATATCAAAAAGCTCCATGATGAACCGGACGGATTATTCCTGATCTCACTGAACAAAAAATACAAACCTATCGCTATTCAGGAATCGGACTCTTTTAAAATATTTGGAAAAGTTGTTGGCAAGTGCGATGCTTCCGACATCCCAGGTTTTAAATAATTACAAAACAGTCCGTGCCATTCAAACCGGCTGTTTCAATAATAATAACAACAAAGGAAGTGATTGGATGGCAATCAGCAACATCCTGAAAGACATTCGCCTGGAGCGAAATCTAATTCAAGAAGACCTTGCAGAAGCAACCGGCTCCTGCAGCCGTACCATCGGCAGAATTGAACGAGGGGAACGAAATCCCTCATTGGAAATGGCAATCCGACTTGCCCACTATCTGAATATGAGTGTGGAGGAGATTTTCAAATTGGATGATGGAACTCCCTGCCAGGAAAAAACCGAGGAGTAATCCCCGGTTTTTATTATTATCTGGCAAATTATTTTTTATCTCTTTCCTCAACCAGCTTTTGATACAATTTCATCAATTCTGCCACACATGCTGCTTCGCTCTTATAAGCATCACTTCCTTTTGTGAATCCATATGCCTGCATCACTGCTATATCATTATTGTGATGTGCTTTCCGCAGTTCTGGTGGCATGGTCAATTCATCATAAAGATCCGCAAGACTACTTTCCGGATATAATGCTCTGGCATCAAGAATTGCCTGTGCAGTTTGTTCAATTTTATGTTTTTGTTGTTCTGTTGGTGTTGGCCATGGGAAAGTGTTATAGACAACATTACTTGCGTAACTATAATCGCTTTTCAACCTACCACACACTGTCCTCATCCATGCCATATGAACATTAGAAGTTAAAACACCAAAATGATATAAAGTTATATCCGGTATTAAAAACAATTTGCTTCCAGCGATTACATCGGCATCGATAACTTCCATAGGAATATATCGTCTATTCTGTGAGGATACTTTTGGTAGTGCCAATGCAGATGAAGTACGTTCTTCACTATAATACCTTAACCTTACTGGATATGTTGGCTTTTCAGCATAATGTTGTGTATCTAAACTAGGACAGTTAAGCCTGAAATCTCTTACTTTCTTTATACGTTCTAATACATGAGGACATTTTTTCAATTCTGTCGGATTTGCATCTTTTAACCACAAGCAATATCTAGGTTTTCTTGCGATAAAGTCTTTCCCCATCATATAAGGATGAACGAATTTCTCGGCTGCTGGCTCTTGTATTAAAAAAATATTCTTCTCTTCTTCGGACATCACATAATTTCCGTCATCTTTCATTTCACAACCAATAAACATTTGTGGAACATCAGATATCGGTGTTTTCCTGCTCACGATAAAAACATTATTTGCATTTACAAGATAAGGATTTATATTCTGTACAAATATCATCCTGCCATCCGAAAATAATTTCTTAACCTTCTTATTACCCCAACCGAATCCAACAATAACACAATGTACATGTGCTTTTAAACTGGCTTCACTATCCCATTGAAAAGTTCTATAAGCAAAATCTATGCTTATTCCAGATGAAAAAATTGGCTCCCATAAATTTGCAACCTGCTCACCTTGACAAATTGAGTTAGTAGATACATATGCACAACTAATTGATGTATTTAAAATATAGTCTGTGGCTTTCTTATACCAACATGAAACATAATCCAAAGTACCATAATTCTTCCAATCAGATAAAACAGATTTAGCATCTTTTTTTTGAGAAGCATTCATATTCTTGGTGCCAACAAAAGGCGGATTTCCCATAATGTACGATAACTGATTTTTGGGAACAACATCCTCCCAATCCAGTTGCAAAGCATTACCTTCCACAATATAGGCATTCGTTGTCAACGGAAGAAAATCCAGATTCATATGAACAATATCTTCGGTCTCTTTCATCATCTGAGATTCTGCAATCCACAGAGCTGTCTTTGCAACTGTAACTGCAAAGTCATTGATTTCAATTCCATAGAACTGGTCAATGGATACCTGAATAGGTGATAAACCATCAAAGCCAAAAGTTATCTGTCCTCCTTGTAATTCCTTTATAACTGCATTCTCCAGACGCCGGATGCTAATGTATGTTTCTGTAAGAAAATTTCCGCTTCCCGAAGCCGGATCCAGCCATCGCAACCCTGCAAGTTTTTTCTGGAAGTCTTTCAGTTTCTTCTGTTTTGTTCTTAAGACAGATATTTGTCTAATCTCTTCCAGCTCATTTTTCAGGTCATCCAGAAACAGCGGATCAATTACTTTATGGATATTCTCAATACTTGTATAATGCATCCCTCCGGATCTTCTTGTTTCCGGATTTAATGTACTTTCAAATACCGCACCGAAAATAGTTGGACTGATTTCTGACCAATTAAAATCTGCAGAAGCCTTTTCCAACAGTAATTGACGGATTTCGTCTGTAAATTGTGGAATCTCAATATTCTCATTTGCAAACAAACCTCCATTTACATACGGAAACGCAGCAAGAGATTCTTCCAGATATGGATCTCTTTCTTCTGGTCTTGTATCAAGTACTTGAAACAACTCGATAACAGCCTTTCTCATATGCTTTGCATCAAACTCTTCCAAATAATCATGAAACATACCGTGCTTTCCAAAAATACCAGCATCCTCTGCATATAGACAGAATACAAATCTGACACAAAGGATATTCAGACTTTTCATTGCCCGCTCTGTTGTCGGATCTACATATTGTTTTGCCAATGCATCATAAAGCAGTCCAACAATATCTCCTGCCGCAATGGAAACTTCCATTTCTCTTTGAAGATTTGTATTTCCTTCTTCCACTAAGAACTGAAGTCGATAATACTCCTTCTCCAGTTCCTCCAATAAAATAATTTCTGGATCACCGCCCGGTTTTTCCATATCGTAAATATAGAACGATTTAAAATTGCTAGTCACAATCCATCTTGGTCGTTTTGAATACGGTAATTCTGATGAATATCTCTTTGCCTGCTCAAATGGTGTCAGCATGGATCCATCAGACTGTCTGATTGCAGCCGTCAGGCTCTTGTTAATACTTTTCTGTTCAATCATGACATGCGTTTTTTCAATGTATCCATCTATAAAACTGGTATGATCAAGATGAACCTGATCTTCAAAAGAAATGAACTGAGAGATATCCTCCACACCAAATACTGTTGTCAATAACTCCACCCAGAATATCTGGCTGTCTCCTTTTTCATATCCCCGATCTTTCCAGTTTTTTGCAAATACTTTTGCAGCTGCCCTTTGTTGTGTATCTGTCATTACAGCAACCTCCGTTATCTTTTCTCAAGTTTCCCAATACTACCATCTATTAAATCATAACTCATATCCAAAAAATCCAAAATCTTTGATTCTCCTACTGTTCCATCCAGCAAAATTGTAATCCAGTGCTGCTTATTCATATGATACCCTGGCAGAAAACCATACGTCTGAATAATAATTCCTGTCATTTCCGGATCACATTTCACATCCATGATTTCCACGGTGCCATTTCCATCCACTCCAAGTTTGGATTTCTCTACATTCATGATCACTGCATACCATTTTCCATTTTTGTGGCGAAGTACCGCACTGTCCGGTGAACTACTCCACAAATATTCCGGTAAAGTTCCATATTGTTTCTTCACATATTCAAAGATTTCTTCTCTATTCACAATCTATCCACATCCCTGAATGCTCTTTCTTTTAACAATAATCATATCATATTTTTGTTTGTTGTACTACCTGATAACTTTCTCAATTCCTTTTGTAATTTTCTCCTTTACTTGATTTTATCTATTAGAGGGTTGAATAGCAAGGACAGGAAGTGTATATACACTTCCGCAAAAATGGCAATTTAGGGAACCCTGCCCTAAATTGAAAACCCCGAAGCACCCCAAAACCGAATTACGTACAGAAGGAGAAAATAGACATGTCAAACAGAAAAAGAAACATCCAAATATTGTTTTGTGTTACTCCAGAGGAAAAGAAGCTGATCCGCCAAAAGATGATTCTGTCAAAGACCAGAAACATGGGCGCCTATCTTAGAAAAATGGCTATCGACGGCTATATCATCAACACCGACACAACCCCGATCAAGCAGGTGTACGAAGAGATGCACAAAATCGGTGTAAACATCAACCAGATTGCAAAAAAGGTAAATACCACCGGTGATTTGTACCCGGAAGAAATGGAAGAATTGAAAAGGATGGTAAGCGAGATATGGCATATATTAAAATCTTCCCCATTAAAGTGACTGACAAAAAAGCGCTGGACTATATTATGAATCCGGACAAAACCGAAGAAAAATTACTGATTTCCAGTTTTGCCTGTTCCCCAGAATCTGCTGATATGGAATTTGCTTTCACCAGAGAGGAAGGTAAAAAGAACGTAATGGACAAAGGCAACAATCTGGCATTTCATTTAATTCAATCTTTTAAGCCTGGAGAGGTTAACGCTGAAACCGCACATAAGCTCGGCAAAGAATTTGCTGACGAAGTATTAAAAGGAAAATATGAATATGTCATCAGCACCCACGTTGACCAGGACCATATTCATAACCATATCATTTTTAATGCTACCAGCTTTGTTGACCATCATAAATATGTCTCCAACAAACGCAGCTATCATAAAATCTGCCGGATCAGCAACCGTATTTGTCAGGAAAACGGTCTGGTCACCAGTATGCCAACCGGCGAAAAAGGGAAATCTTATAAAGAAAATATGGAATACCATCGTGGAAACAGCTGGAAAGCAAAACTTAAAGTCGCTGTAGATAAAGCGATCTGGTCATCCATCAACTATGATGAGTTTCTTCAAAAAATGAAACTTGCTGGATATGAGATCCGCCAGGGAAAGAACCTGGCTTTCCGGGCACCGGAACAAAAAAATTTTACAAATATGAAATCCCTGGGTAGCTATTACACGGAAGAAAATGTATTACTCCGCCTTGAGAAGAACCGGCATAAAACAAAATCTCCACGTAACGTCTCCAGAGAAGTACGGCTTTTTATCAATCTCTCTGCTTACGTGAGTACCGGCAATCGTGCCGGATTTGAACGGTGGGCACAACTCAATAATCTGAAAGAAGCAGCCCGAACCTTCAACTATCTATCCGAAAACAATTTGCTGAATTACGAAGACTTTAGGCAGCATATTGCAGATATTGATAATTCTATTATTGCTACGGAACAGCGAATTTCTGAATTAAGCTCTGAAATATCCCATCAGGAACTTATTCAGAAGCATTGTTCGTCCTATCGTACCTGCAGAAAAATCGTAGAGGATGCAAAAACAGCACCGGATCCTCAGAAATATAAAGCTGCTCACCAGTCGGAATACAAACTGCATGATTCCTTAAAACAGCAATTACAGGAGCTGGGCATTACAAAATTACCTTCCCCAGAGAGGCTGCAGAAAAAAATTGATAATCTAAGAAATGAACGTTCCTCTGCTGTCAAGGAAAAGCAAGATTTAGAAAAAAGGCGCTCAACGATAAATACCATAACTGCCAATTTCAACACCTTATTATCCAATGACGCACATTTCATGAACACTTCTGAACACCGACAAGCGGAACATGATTTATAATAATCTCCATATGCTATGAGCTAAGGTCAATTACACTGTACATCACTGGCCTTAGCTCATTTTTTACTCTTCATCAATTTCAAATACTTTCTGATATATCTTTTTCTGGATTTCAATCTTTAAGATCATCTGGAACTGAAACTCTTTCAACCTGCTCCATAAGACCGTCTCTTATCTTTTCATCCAATACAGTATCCTCAGTTGCTGCCACTGTTCCTTGCTTCAAAGTCAAAATGACATCCGCTTCCTCTGCCAGCTCCTTACTATGTGTAACCACAATCACGCATTTCTCCTGTTCATGTGCCAGACTTTTAAAAATCTCGACAATATCCTTTGCAGTATCTTCATCCAGATTTCCTGTAGGCTCATCAGCAAGTAACACTGGTGCTTTACTTGCCAACGCTCTTGCGATTGCCACACGTTGCTGCTGACCACCGGAAAGCTGCATTACATTTCTCTTTCTCGTAGATTTATCAATTCCCATCTGTGTCAAAAGTATCTCTGCATCAGCGTTTCCTCCGAGCTTTACATTTTCCACAGGTGTCAGATAATCGATCAGATTATAATTCTGAAACACCAATGAAATATGATTTTTTCTGTGGTTTGCCAATCCTTTTTCCTCAATGTTTTCTCCATTCATGTCAATCTCTCCGGATATCGGAGAATCTAATCCTGCAAGCAACGATAAAAGTGTTGTTTTACCACTACCGCTTGTGCCAAGAATGGCATACATCTTTCCTTTCTCAAACTGATAAGAAATCTGATCCAAGACCATTTTATCTTTTTGTGATTTATAAAAATAAGAAATATTTTTCAGTTCTAACATACGCTCACTCCTTTAACTCATCTTGCTCAAAATATCCTTTGGCTTCTGACTTGCAATATAAATACCGGAACCCAAAACAGAAACAACAATCATTCCCATTGTGGAGATGGCAGTAAAAAACACTACTTCCGTTCCAATATTCACAGACACACCTACCACACTGCTTTCCGTTTCTGTAACAGACTTTGCAACCATTCCTTCTTCTGCCTGATTTCGTTCCAATTCTTCCTGTAGCTGATAACCAACAAGGTAGTCAGCAACCTGCTTTGACACAAAAGGTGCTGAGAAAGTAGCCAGAACAAATGCAACTGCACCAATCAATAACCCTTCCATTAATACCTGTAATACAATCGTTCCCTTTCCTTTCCCGATAGATAACAGAACACCCATCTCATGCACCCGGTTTTTCATCCAAAATAGGAATACAAAAAGCAGAATAAGAACACTTGATACCATGACAAATACAAGAATCAGGGAACTTACCTTACTTAAATCATTAAAATTCTCTGCCATTGTGTCGCTCATACCAGTATTATCAAGAAAATCATATTTTTCCCATTCAATATCTACGGATTTGATTCTTTCTCTCACAGTTTCATATTCATTAACATCTTCTACCCAGAAGGTAGCATACTGATACAGCGGATCATCCTCACATCCTTCTGCTTTTTCAGGAAACCGCAGGTCTGTAAATATGATATTTTCTGCCCTGTAACTATCTCCAGACATAATTGGAGTGATTTTCTGTACAAAATCATAAATACCTATTATTTCAGCAGAATAAGCCGTAGAAGTTTCCCTTTCTTTCCAATTATTAAACTCCAGTCTGTCTCCTACTTTCAGCCCGTTCAATTCTGCAAGTTCTCTGGAAATCACACAGACATCCTTATCTTCCCGGTTCATCATACGACCATCGTTTACCACAATATTTCCATTTTGCACATCAAAATCATATTTCATCTGCAAATTACCGCGCAGGGAAACACCTAACTGGTCAGAACTCTGGTCTACGTCCTTATCTTCAATTCTCTGGAAATTAACTGGATTTACAACCGTATTGGCAGTAGTAATATTATAATCAGAAACGCCGTCCACTTCTGATATTTTAATAATATCCCCATATGTGAGTGTTTCAAAAGAATTATCTGTCCACACCATCCACTCTCCACTTGGTAACTGTTCCTTATGATATCCGTCCAGACTTCCATTGACATTCTCCCCAATCTTTGCAGACAACACTTCAATTCTAGCTTTTCGGTTTGCTTCATTTTCCTCTAGCCGAAAGCTCCCGCCAATCGCCTGTTTTCCTTCATTTTGTGTCTGTATGCTGGCATTTTGACAGGCAAAACCTGCATAAATAAAACTCGCTGACACAAACACAATCAATAATAATAACATACTTTTTACAGGCTTTCTGACAACAGAACGGATTCCAAGTTGAAATACATTCATTCCTATCCCTCCATTTCTGATAAAGTATCTTTTATTTTCTTTGTAAGGCATGGCAGCATAACAATTAAAGTAATCAGTATTAAAACGATTACTCCTATTCCCCATACTTTCCATACATTCCGCATGGAAAATACAAGATTCATACGAACCCCATCCATACCTCCCATGAGTTCTGACAAAAATGGTATTATTGCACGAAATACTCCTGCTGACATCATACAGCTTAAGGAGTAGATACAAACAATCTCTGTCATCATCTGCAAAAACACTTCTAATTTTGGTATACCAAGACTTATAAATACCGCAATTTCCACTTTGCGGTTTCTCATCCACATACACAAAAGCATTCCTACCACAAAGATACTGGTCATCACCGTTAAGCCGAAAACAAGCTTTGTTACCCGTTCTATCTGCATAATAGAAAATTTCATTTTCTGATACATGGTATCTTGTGTACTGATATCGAGTCCCTCTCCAAGAGTGTTTCCAATCACATCTGCTGTTTCGGATAGCTGCTCCGGTTTATTCACATACGCAATGATTTTTTCATACCTTTCTGCTCCCATTTCAACAGCAAAAGAAAGATTGGTATATATCTGATTTTCAATGCGGTTTATCGTCAAAACATTTTCTGTCTGCTTTCTTTCGTTTCCGGTCAGATAAAAACCCGTTACTCTTGCACTTCCATTCTCATTTTCTGAAATAAAGCAGAGCTCATCTCCAATTTCAATCTGATTCTGTTCCGCAAGATGCTGATTGATGACAATTTCATTTTCATCCTTTGCAAATTCACCTGCCACAAGCCGGCATACATTTTCCGTAAATGGACTATCCTTTTCCATATCATCAAAACCAATCAGACACACCTGTCCTATTTCGTTCTCATCAGCTCCTGTAATCGGTGCAAAACCATTTGGATACAAAATACACTTTGCCATACGGTTCATACTGTTTATACTGGCTATATCCAATAGTTTTCGATAATCCTGCTCTGTAAGACTTCTGTTTACTTCCAGATTTTCTATCACAACTTTGGCATTTGTCTGCCTGCGTATCTCATCATTGATACCTGATGAGGTATCTAAAATAGCTAATGTTCCTAGTATGGTAATGTCCGCAACAAGAAAAAGGAAAAACAATAATACTGACTTTCCTGATTTCCTGCGGACATAACACATTGCCCGCTTCACAAAATTCATAACCTCCACCTTACTTCCATCTCACAATCATCACTTTATCAGCAGTCCAATGATAAGTGTCCTGACTGCTTCCAAATATCAGTACACTTGTCTGCTTTTTGATACTCTCTTTATCCGTACCCTCTCTGGATATTTCTGTAAGACTCGCCATGTCCATTGTAATAATTTCAAAAGTAACATCGGAAGCATAAGTAACTGTCACTAAGTCTTCTTCCTTTTCTGCACCCGGAGCTGCCTCTACCATTACCTCTCCGTCGCCTTCTTTTGTAGTCACTGCAACAGACATTTCAAATCCACTATCGGAAAACTCCACAACACTTCCCTGCAAATCTGCTTCCCGAAAGAAATTCGAATCTGATTTATCCGAATCTTCTGAATTTACATATTGGTTTATCTCTTGGTTTTCCTGTGTATCTCCTGTTTCCTTTCCAACATTTACACTCTGATTTACATTTTCCATATTCACACTTTGGTTTACATCGCCATCCGTTTTACCTGTCTGCCAATCGGCACAGGCAGTGCAGCCCAGCATGACTGCCATACTGAAACCCGCTAATCCTAACACTTTTTTACCAAAATAGTTTTTCATTTTGAATCCTCCTTGTTTGCTCCACTTTGATTTTATTTGGCTCACTTGCCATGTGATAACGATAGCAAAAAACTTTTCTAAAAATCTTGGAAATCTTAAAGAATTTATCACTTTCTTTTAGAAGATTTTTAGAGATTTTATTGGTATAATTACTATAAGGAAAACGAATGATTGGAGTGAATCCTATGAAAATATTGTTAATAGAAGATGATACCCAGTTGTGTATGACCATAAAAGAACAACTTACAAAAGAAGGATATATTGTTGATACCTGCAATGCCGGAGATGAAGCATTTCTGTATGCAGTAGATCCCGACAATGATTATGATCTGGCAATCATTGACCGTATGCTCCCTATTATTGATGGTCTATCCATTATCAAAGCCATGCGACAGAAAAACATTCAGATTCCTGTCATCATCATTACCGGAATGTCTGAATTGAATGATAAGATTGAAGGTCTTGACAATGGTGCAGACGATTACCTTATTAAGCCCTTTCATATCAAAGAGCTTTCCGCCCGTGTCCGGGCATTGGTAAGACGTCCACCTCAGATAAAGGAAAACATAACCCTTGAAATTGATGATTTATCCTTAAATCTCGCCAGTCACCAATTATCGTGCAACCATAATTCTCTTTTGCTTACGCCAAAGGAATTTCACCTGATACGGATTTTTTTATCTTCGCCCGGTACTATTTTTTCAAGGGAACAGCTACTACAGAAAGTGTGGAATACAAATGATGAAGTAGAACCGGGAAATGTAGACAATTACATCTATTTTTTACGAAAAAGACTAAAGTGCTTAAACAGCAACTGCTGTATCAATTCTGTTTATGGTTCCGGATATAGTTTGGAGGTAAAGCATGATTAAAAAGCTCCAAAAACGCCTGACACTTCTGTTTATCTGCTCTGTCATGAGCATTTTTACAGTCGTATTCTGCCTGTTTATACATGAAAGCATCCAATCCAAAAAAGAAAATGAGATGTATTTCTTTACACGCATGATCACATATTTAGTTTTCCAACTTGAAAATACAGACGATGCTGCCGGGGACTTGACATTGACTGGGCAAACTTATGACTTTACATTACTATTAAAAAACAACCAGAATGCATTTATTCCTGTAAATACCAATCATAGCAATACAGACACCAATACCCTTATCACATTATTTGAACAAGAACTGAATAAAACATCCACAGATTTACTAGATAATACCCATAGCTCACAAAGCGGAATATTCTCGTTTTCAGCTCCTGACAGGCATAGCTATTATGGAATACAGGCAACTGTCATCACTAAGAATATGGATACTCTTGAGCTTTATGCAATCAAGGAATCTACCAGCTCTTTTACTTTTTTAAAAGAACATCTGTCCTTTTATCTTATCGTATGGCTGCTTGTTTTCATAGCAATCCTGTTCCTCGCAAGGTTTTTGATTAACAAAGCAATCAAGCCAACAGAGCATACTTTGCAAAGCCAAAAAGAATTTGTTGCATCAGCATCTCATGAGTTAAAAGCCCCTTTGGCTGTTATCTTGGCATCTGCAGAATGTATCGGTAACGATACTACTCTTTCACTTGAATCAAAACAACATACTGAAGTTATTGACTCAGAGTGTTTGCGAATGTCCAAATTAGTACAGGATTTACTCTTACTTTCTTCCGTAGATGCAAACACCTGGACTTTGAATAATACCAATATAGATGTGGATACACTTTTGATTAATACTTATGAAAAATACGAACCTATATGTCGGAAAAAAGGTATTCAGTTCAAACTAAATACCTCTGATGAGTTGTATCCTACTTTGAACGCAGATATTGACCGCCTCAATCAGATTTTGAGTATTTTCATCGATAATGCCATAAATTATTCTCTTCCAAAATCTGAAATATCTTTAGACGCTACTATATTTAAAAACATGTTAGTATTTTCTATCAAAGATCATGGGACAGGAATTGCAGATAAAGATAAACCCTTTATATTTGATCGATTTTTCTGTGCTGATAAATCAAGAACTCAAAAGGAACATTATGGTTTAGGATTAAGTATTGCAAAAGAATTGGTTGAAATGCACAAAGGAAAGATTGAATTATCTGATACTTTAGGTGGTGGATGTACATTCAAGATATTCTTTCCTTTATAAATAAATAATAGTAATCCCGTAATCCATTAGATTTCCTTTCAACAGAAAGATACATTATCAATAATAGTAACCTGTGCTTTCTTTTAAATGAGCAAATCACGCAAAAAAATGCTTGATTTACTCATTTGCTTTTTCATTCACAAGAGTAGAATGTGGATATCAAAATGAAAAGGAGATTTGCTATGGGTACATTATTGGAAGCAAAAGAAGTAACAAAAATCTATGGAAAAGCAGGACATCCCAGTTTAAACAACGTGTCTTTTCGTGTTGCCGAAGGTGAATTTATTGAGCTTAAAACAAGGTAAAAACAGAATTATCAAAGAAAGTAAATATAAGTCCGCTTTGCGACAGTTGCAGCAAGAGGAAGTGCTGTATCTCCTAACACAAAAGAAAACGGATCTGGTGCAGCTAACTATATGACCAAACCCTTTGATATCAAAGAACTTCTTGCACGAATTACTGCTCAGCTTCGGAAAAATGAAATACAGACAGAGAAGCATTCATTGTCGATTGGTGACTTAAGCGGTCTTTCCATGAATGTTCCCAAAGCTTTCTTGGAAACATTCTTTAAGCTCTATCCGACAGCTACGGAAAAGGAACTTGCCTACTATGTCAAAGACGGTGTGCTTGCTC
>OLNL01000240.1_pt1 | contig 64340 bp, 54 predicted proteins | sample 1672181 | NCBI WGS metagenome assembly OLNL01 (sample SAMEA3136656, study PRJEB25190) | human gut metagenome | biome: human gut; feature: human-associated habitat; material: faeces | place: Austria | collected 2013
TGCCGCCGGAAACGGCGGCTTAAAGTTAGAGTAGTACGGATAGTTTACCGTATACTCTAAAAGAAACAGCAGGAAAAACTATAAACACAGTTTTTCCTGCCGGAACTGATTATCCACAAAATAAAAAATATAAATTTCGTCATTTTTTACAATAACTTATATACACCCCTGAACAGTAACAGGATTTTTAGTGTAATTTGAACTCTTTTAGTGTAACTTCTTTGAAGAGTTCACAATTATCCTTCTCTATGTTCATTCTTCTCACATCTTCGCCAATCCTTAGATTGTTGCCTGCTGCTCACCGCATAGAGGTGTGTGATTATCAGAGCAGCGTAGGGAGCTTCCGCTCCCAGTATATCACAATTTCATCCAGTTTTACAGACGCTTTCTTGCCTTTATCACTGCACAATACGTCAATCCGCCAATTATTCCACCAAGTGTGTTATAGAAGATATCTGATAGCTGGAACGTTCCCAAGCGAAGCAATAACTGCAACATCTCAATGCTTATCGAGAAGATGAACGCTATCTTACCGCTTTGCCACAGAATCTGTGAGGGGCACACCAAGTAATTGGTGTGTCTACTCGACCGAGTATTTTTTTCAACAGTGCTTGCGTTTTAGTGAACAAATATAATCAAGTCCCATTTGCGCAAGTTCTGAAAATTCCTGTTTCATAAAAACAAATGTAAAAATAATTGTAACAAGAATATATCCGGTAAAACCAATAATTGAATTGAAAGACAGTGCAAAAAACAAGAATGCCGCAAGTTGAAATGCTATGTAAAGAATTTCTTTCAATTTCAAAGCTATATTCTTGAAATCAATCTGGCAAATGATATACCATACAATAGCAGAGCACAAGGTTCCAAATGCAAAGCTTTCCTTTTTATGATATGACAAATAACAAATCACATTAAAGAGAAACCCAACGACAATTACAATCAAAACAACTTGAAAGTATCTCTTCTGCTGATGATTCGCGTTATATAAATTAACGTAAATGCTTTTAATGATTACATAAAATATCTGAGACGCAAACAGGAAAGCAATCACAGCTAGGGCATCATAGTAGTTCTGCAAATAAATTTCAATGATAAACTTCGCAGGGAAGAAGGCAGCAACAAGAAATACGGAAAAAATCGTTACATAAGCCCTCAGTTTTTTTATCTTATCAGTTGACGGACGTTTGCATAGATAATTATAAAGCGTAACCGAAATAGGGGTTATGGCAACATTAAGCATATTTTCAACGCTTACGGCAAACGAATACTGGGCAAAATCAACTGTGAGAAGTAAGAACTTCGTAAACCAGCGATCCATTCCGGTAAGAAAAATCGAGGTCAAATTCCCGAACAAAAGTAAGATACCATCTTTAATATACTGAATCAGCTTATGGAAATCGAAAGCCAAAAAGCTGACATCCACATCCAGAAATTTATATGTTCTCCATTCCAGTATGCACCAAACCAGAATATCAACGAAAATATACAAGCTAATATAAGCATATGGAAAATCGCTCCTTACAACTGCGATAAGAGCCATATTGCCCACAAAATTCAAAATTGCTACAATGTTAAGCACACGGGAATAGTTTTTAAACTCGCCAACTGCCTGATAAACATTCTTAAAATAGCCAAGCATATTATAACCAAAAAGGCCGAGCGCAAAAGTAGCAATCAAAGAATCCTGTACGACAAATGAAACAGCCAAAACAATCAAAGTAACACCAAATTGGAATCCCCTCATTGTCGATGTTGTCTCAGCAAGCTCGTGTTTATCAATCGAAGAGAAGTTCTTTCCACCGTATTTAAGGTAAGCTCCATCCGAGTATCCAAGATGAAACAAGCCTGCATAAGATAGATACAGTTGATAGGTCTTTATCACAGCATAAGTATCAACCGAAAGATACTTCGGTAGAACAAAATTTGTGACAAGACTAAAAACCATATTGATGATGTTTGCAACCAGTATAACTAAAATTCCACGTCCCAGTGCTTTATTACTATTTGTCATTCGTTCCAAGAGCCTCCTATGGCACTATACTACTTCTGTCTTATATCTGCTTATATAAAGGGTTAAAATTTGCGTAATAGTATTTGTATTCTTTTTTTCTTAGTAATATGAGGATAATCTCGACTCATCGCTAAAGAAAGTGTGTTCCGAATACTATTATCATAATTGCATACCTGCTCATAATACGGTATCATTTCTTTTGGAAGGTCATTTCTAACGATGCTATAGATTTTCTTCAATCTCACCGAATTTGGCTTTTTACAGTCTCCTTCCCCTCTAAGGTTTTTCAAAATAAATCTTACACGGTGAGACAGCTTCTTGAAGCCAGAATATGAGCCAACAGCATTATTCCCATGCTGTCTATAAGCCATGACCTCATGATTGTCCTTTACAACTTCTCCAACAGCCAATGCTAAATGCATGAGAAAAGCGTCATGGGGTTCATCGATATCATTTATATGTTTCGACAAGACATAATTCTGCAAAGCGTTATTCCATACTTCAGTGCAACCTCGAAATAGATTGCCCCAAACCAAATAGTCCTGCTTTAGGAAATTAGTACAATCAACCTTTTGCTCATTGAGATGAAGCACATTCAAATTATCATCAACAATGCTTTGCTGCGCACTATATATCGCTGGGGTTTCTCCGTATTTCTCCAGAACTGAAACAGCCCTTGCAAGCTTATCTGGAAACCATATATCGTCCTGATCCGCAAAAGCATAGTAATCTGCTCCATGTGCCATATTGACCAGTGTCCAAAAGCTGTGCATCCAGTTAATATTTTTCCCCGTAATATAATCTAATTTTTCTTCTGTCGCATATTTATTTAAAATCCTAAGCGTGTTATCTGTTGAACCATCATCACGAACTAACAGCTTTACATTTACATCAGCTTGTTTTAATATACTTTCTACCTGCTCCGTAAGATAAGCTTCTCCATTATAAGTGGACATTAAAACTAACACCGTGACCATATTTATAATACCTCCTGATGATTTGGTCTGTTCTCACAAACATCTATCAAAAAAATTAACGAAATATAAACTGCAAAGACTGGCGAAATAGTTGTCAGTGCTTCAAAGAAAAACAAGCTTATCATTAATGAAATAAGCATAAGATTCAGTGTAAAATATTCTGTGCTTATTTCATTTTTGACAAATACAGATTTAAGACATCTGCATGTAAGAATAATAAAAAGAGCGAAAGTAAGAATCCCAAAGTTTAGAATATAGGATAGGTACTGATTATCTAATGCATCTGTCCACCCGTACAAGGAGGGATTTTCTAACAGAAAGGACAAAGAAAATCCATATCCACCTCCTATCAATAAATATCGGGGATTACTACCCAAAAACACAATTGCATTGATAGCGTTAGTAAGCCTGATTCCCTTTGAAGCATCATTACTGTCAGAATCCCAGATAACACTAATTTTTCCAAAGATTTGCATGAACGCATTCTGTATAATATCAGTTGATAGCAATATGACTAAGAAGCATAGAACTAAAGCAGTGAAAGCCACCAGCTTACTTTTTTTTACGCTACGTTTTACTTTCTTCTTCTTTAAATACCTCAATATTGCAACCATAACGAAAGCAACCCACGTAGATCGAGCTTCAGAAAAAAACAGACCAACAAATATAAGTATCCAGGCAATTACTGTTCTAAGTGTATTTTTTAAAGGATACATCATGAGAGCAATCGCCCCAAGCATAACAAATACGGCAAAATAAATAGGATGACTCAGAAACAGACTTACGCGTTCGACTTCTGCTGAGCTTGGAAGCGGGCTGTAAAGCCACAGAAACAATTTTGTGCTCATAGTTTTCTCTATTAAACATAATAGACAAAGAACTAAAGCATATCCTCTAAAGAATAAAATATATGCTTTAATATTTGTATGCCTTGAAAAAAAATATATAACAAGCGGTAGCAAAACAAACTCTTTTAATACATCAATATATTCACCTAAACCAATGTTTGCAGAACTATATATAGTCGGAAAGATGTCAGCGAGGACTGTTGCTGCACAAGCAACGCCGCACATTAATGCCCATATTTTAGTATTCCCCCCTATTTTACGAAGCCTAATTTTTTTATTACTTAACACAATCAACATTGCGAGTATTATTCCCCCTGCAAGTAAATACTTGCGCATGGATAAAACAGAATATCCAAATACTGTAAGGAGAAATATATAGACAACTAATATAGATTGTTTTATGTTTGTGAGTTTTATTTTCATCTTGGTCATCCTTAACTTAAAATAAAAGATTGAATCTGCCTAATTTCTAACCAATGCTATAAGCAAATCTACAATTATAAAAATACCAGTCTTTTTCGTTACACACATAAAATTACTCCATGTCATTTCTGCTCTGCAAAATAGAATAAATATTTACTAGGCTGCTTTCCTGTTCCTTTGTATTGTAACCATTTAAGGTCATCTCATCAGTGGTGTCTTTACGTGAAAAATTAACAAGCATACTCATTATTTTATCAGCCCACATTTCAGGACTGTTTCTCAAGGAAGCGAACTCAACTAAGCCAAACAAATTAGTCTCCTTTGTGATGGTGTCAGACATAAGGCACGGTAACCCTGCCGCTTGAGCTTCAATTCCTACAACAGGCAACCCCTCGAACAGAGAAGGAAGCAAAAACAAATCCATCGCTTGCATACAGCAGTTTACATCGTTCCTTACCCCTGCAAATATCACAGAATCAGACAACCCATGCGTTCTCACCTTCTCGCGGATTTTGCTTTCTGTATCTCCCTCTCCAATCAGAATAAGTTTCGCTTTTTTATTCATCTGGTGCAATGTTTCAAATATGTCAATTAAGAACTCATGGTTCTTCTGATACATAAATCGACCTACATGTCCAATCAGGATTTCGTCGTCCAGTATTCCAAATAGCTGGCGATACTGCTGTCGAATGGGCTCATTATATGCAAAGGCTTCGCAATCAATTGCGTTATTGATTACATGCAGTTTCTTCTGATTTATTTTCTTTGTGTACATCCAATCCCCAGCTTTTTGGGAACACGCAAAAAAATCGGTCCCTAAAAGACCAAGGAACGGCTTGCAAATATGATGCGCCAGCGATTTAATGGCTCTATGATCACCATCAACTCCAGTACAATGCGAATGAAGAACAATAATCTTTTGTCCTGCAATTCTACAAGCCAATGCTTCTATAAAAATTTTAAACGCAACATCAGAATGAATATGTACAATATCAAACTTTTCATTCTTAAGTACCTTCTTCAGATCGAAGAAAGTCTTGATTTGTCGCATATAGCGATTTGCCGTGTACCTCACATACACTTTCCCTCCTCTATCCTCGACAAACCTTACGTTTTCATCTTCTTCAAACGATTCCAACGTGAAAAAGTTGAACCCTACGTCAACATCAGACTTCGACTGCATGGCATTCTTTATAAAACTCCATGCGCCGCCCTTTCCTATATCATTAATATTGGCTTCCAAAACATTAATTATGTTCTTTGAGTTCTTCGTTTCTTTCATCTCTCTCATCATGTTACCTCTGTATTAGTTACTGTAGTCTATATAGGAAGACAAAATTTTTCCTAAATCCACATCCCCGTATAGTATTCTATCATTTAGCTCAAAGGAATTCAGAAGGCTGTCAAACCGACTGCTCGTGGACTGGTATTTCATTGGATCTGGTTTCGAACCTTCTCGGAAAATAAAGAAATCTTTATTGTATATAATTGAAAATACTTTTCCGTGGTACGAGTCAGTACATATATAACCTCGCATTTCTTACTAGATTGACCCAGTCCTCTGGCCCAACGTTATAAAGCTTTATATCTGCATATTCATCATCACCCTTTATGTGATAATTCAAATGAGGAATGCAAACTAATTTGCAGCCTGTAAGTTTTGCAAGCTCCTTAGCCTTTTCCCTTTCATGCTTTGATTCTGCAAAATAATAGCAGAAAATATATGGTTCCGAAATAATCAGATCTTTTGCCTGAATTTCAAGCCATTCATCCGCCGTGAGCAGTAATGTGGGATCACATAGATACTGTCAATCTTACTCAAAAAATCTCTGGCATTTTCAACGATATTCTCTGGAAGCTCTGATACGCCAAAACTCGTTGCATAGGTTACCTTATTAACTGCTTCAGCAAAGCGCAGTGTGTAATAATCGGCAGCTATATTCTGTGGTAGTCAAAGTTGATCGAAACCAAGGAGGATTGAGCTATAGCGCGCCTTGCATTCACCCGAAAGATCTTCAAGAGTACCCCCCCCCGATAATTTTATGAACTTTTCATAAAATTCATCGAACCTATGATCCCTGACAGCAATATTCCGGTCATACGAAGTCTTCATTATTTTCTTCCGTATAAGTGCAATCCCACGTGTAACTCTAGAACGAAAAATATCCGATGATATTCCAGACTTCAATATGTATCCATACTGCTTTTTCCTCAAACCCGGCAAAAAGCCAGACACATTAATGGTTTCGTTCTGATAGCCAAGATTCGCCAATGCTTTCTGTGTCGCATACGCCTAAAGCATACTTCCATAGCTATGAATAAAATAGCACGATACAATTCCGACTTTCTTCATAAATTTTCCTCACTCATTTTTCCACCATATTTTTGGTCTGACTTCATTATATATAAAACTTGCGCCACTTATCATCAGTCCGAGGGGTAACTTATGCCACAGTTCATATTTTTTCCGTTGCTTTTCACTTCGTGTGTCTTCGTCCAGCTTAGGCCACGGTGTCATCTGCTTATATCTTATATACTCAGCAGTCATCGGATGATCACAGCCCTTTACCCATGGGCGGCTCAACATATAGAAGTTTCGTGTAAAATGGATAATCTTTGGATCTTCCTTCGCACGCAGTACTTCACTCTCTTGAAAGAAGTTCAACGGTTTTCTCCATCTTATTAAATCTTTATAAGAAAAAGCCCAAAATAGTGTATAACAGTTGTATTCCGGAGGTAATGCCAGTATCTTTCCCCCGCATGCCCAGTTCATCAATGTTTGCTCAAAAAAGAACACATTGCCGTTTTGTTTGTGGATTCTACGTATAATTTTCTTTTCTATTTTTTGTTCTCGCCATTTTTTTAAATCAACAAGAAACATCCCAGCATTGCAATATATCATTTCATCAGTCATCTGGAATTGCTTCGAATATTTTATTATATTCATGCAATCGGAATCTCCAGCCATAATGTTACAGCCCAAGTCACGGTTCCATAAATCCTGCAAATCTCCACATACCAGAGTATCGCTGTCCAAGCATAGAACTCTATCAACAGAATCAGGAAGAATGCTTCCAATCAGCATTCTAGGGTAAGAATGCCCCATCTGGTAGCGACTTTTGAAAGGGAAACGAAATGCCTTCACAGGATCCGGCGCGTCTATAAACACAATACCTCTAACATTGTCTGCACTGTTATACTGACTAACCATTTCAAGAAGATTCTTTTTATTTTCTTCTGAGATTCCATCATCCACGATATAGAATTTTATCTCTCCAAAAGAGCGGTTATTTTCGAGCAATGATAGCATCGAGACGCTCATTACGCTTGCAAATAAATCACTACTAAAATAAAAAACATTCACTTTATTTCCCTCGTTATTCTCTGTTTTTACTATCGAAGAATCTGCCGTATACCTTCATCAAACCGCATTTTGGGCGTCCATCCAGTGTCCTTAGCTATTTCCGTTATGTCGGCTTGTAGAAACATAACCTGTCCCTCACCATATGGTATCGCCCCCAGACCTAGCTCTCCATTTGGAGCAACTACATCCCGTATTTGCTTTATATACTCAACTAACGGTCGAGCCTGTCCACTTCCAAGCACATAGGTTTTACCGTCTATCCCCTTATCTCCAACAAGACGAAATGCTCTGGCAGCATCTCCGCTATAAAGGTAGTCCCACATCTGCTCGCCCTTTGTAAACATAGGTGTTTCATTCGCCTGCAGCTTACTTATTGTAGACATTACCATGCTTTGTGAGCCATCATTTGGACCGTAGACGCTGAGAATACGCACCCAAATGTGATTCATTCCAAGCTGGTGGGCCTGCTTCCTCGTCATATGTCCAGCACATAGTTTCGCTATTCCATACCCCATTTCTGGGAAGGTTGGCGTATCTGGTTTTAGTAATCCCTCAACACGACCATACTCTGCTTGCGAACCAGCCCCTATGAATGTATGACAGCCGAACCTTTTTGCAGCTTCAACAGCGTCCAATGCGTACTCCACATTTTTGTTCTGAAGGTGCATATCGTTCCTTGCAGCCCCTGTTGTCCCCGCCCATGCGAAATGATAGAAGACATCATAAGATTTCCTTGTATCGTTCTGAACAGTTTTCAATTCTGTCAAATCACAATATTTTTTTGTAATAAGAGAACTATCCGGGATTTTGCTGTTGCGAGCCGAACCTTCTCTGCAAAGCACAAGTATCTCCACATTATTTTCAATTAATTCTTGTAGCAGCGCAGTCCCTACGGCACCAGTTGCTCCTGTAATAACAGCTCTCTTCATTCACACATATCTCCTAGTTTTTATTTTCCAATGTCCTTATGGTTGCCCAATAATCTAGCATTGAAAAACCGGCCTTTTCTTTAATTACTTTTGCCGGTACACCACCAACGAGGCATGAATCCTTTTCTACACTCTTCACAACAACGGCATTAGCAGCAATTGTCACTACGTCTGCAATTTCTATATCCCCAACGATAACAGCTCCAGTGCAAACAGTAACGCCATCCCCTAATACTGGACATTTCCCATAATCATCGGTACCCACCGAAATTCCCATTGTTGTGTTATGATACAGATAACACAGTCTCCCTACATGAACCTCAGAAGAACCAATTATTCCATGCAGATGCTGTATTAAAAGACCCTCATCGAACACATTTGCCGGTATCTGAGCACAAAATAATATGCTGAGAATTTTATATCTTATCTTATGAAGTACACAGTTTACTTTATCTGCGTACCCCCCCGTGTATTTTTCGAATACTCTACCCATCTGAGTGACCTGACATATTTCCACTCATATTCCCCAATTATTTTGGGTCTTTTTCGTTCGAGTTGTTTCACTCCATAATTTCTATGTAAGAACAGCCGACGCTCTGTTTCAAAATAATATCTTAAATCGTCTTTTGATTGAATCATAACGCTTTCTACCTCTGTACTCTTCCAGAGCCATTACCTCCGGCCAGCTTCTCAACCTCTGCGACGGACACTCTGTTAAAATCTCCTTCAACCGAATGCTTCAATGCCGAAGCCGCTACAGCAAAATCAATGGTTTTCTGCATGCTTTTCCCGTGAATTAATCCATAGATCAAACCAGCACCAAAACTATCGCCGCCGCCAACTCTATCTACGATTCGGAGATGATATTCTTTGGAATAGTACGCATTTTCTCCATCATAAAGCATCCCAGCCCAGTCATTATCATTTGCTGAGATCGACGTCCGGAGTGTAAATGCAACCTTCTCAAATCCGAATCGAGCTATGAGCTTTTTGGCAACCTCGATATAGCCATTTTTATTGAGCTTTCCGGTTGTGACATCCGTATCAGCAGATTCAATGCCAAACACATCCTTAGCATCTTCCTCGTTTGCAATGCAAACATCTATATAGGAACACAACTTTGACATGGTCTCCCGTGCCTCTTCTCTGCTCCACAGTTTGCTCCGATAATTCAGGTCGCAGGAAATTTTGATATTCCTTTCCTTTGCTGCTTTACAGGCGTCCATGCAGATTTCGGCTGTCTCTTTACTCAGAGCCGGAGTAATTCCGGTAAAATGAAACCATTCTGTTCCCTTAAATATTCTACTCCAGTCAAAATCTCCTCTGCTTGCAGTCTGTATTGAAGAACCCGCTCTATCATAAATACAAAGACTTCCGCGCTGGCTTGCGCCTTTCTCCAGATAATAGATTCCAATACGTGCACCACCACGGCTGATATACGAAGTGTTAACGCCAAACTTCCTAAGCTCCGTAATCGCGCCTTCGCCAATCGCATGATTCGGAAGTTTTGTTACAAACGCCACATTTTCTCCAAAATTCGCAAGCGATACTGCCACATTCGCTTCTGCTCCTCCAAAGGTAGCTTGAAACTGATCGTCCTGGAAGAACCGATAATATCCGTTCGGAGCCAGCCGAAGCATTATTTCTCCAAAAGTCACAATTTTACTCATTGCATCACTTCCCTCGTTAATGAGCTAATGATAGAACTACATCAGCTCCTCTGAAACTTGATAATTGGTAGGTGTTATAAAGCCAATCTTCATCGTACCTTGTGCCTTTTTGATTTCTTGAGAAATCAAAGTGTTTCTTTTCTCCGCTTCTTTTGAAAAATCATAAGACAGTGTGCTATCATAATAATCGCCTGTGCTGTACGCGGAATATCCATCCATGCCAGCAATAATTACTTCTTTCACACCAATTGCTTTCAAAAGTCTCAGTGCCATCAAACCGGAATTATCAATAATCTCCGGCTCATCAAGGGCGTAGGAAGCAAAATTCACAACAAAATCGGTGTGTTCACATTCCCGCATATTAGACGTTGTAATGCACTTGGCATCCGTTTTCCCTTGAATATTACGGTATCTGCGCATATTACTGCTGAAAACATAATCAACATTGAAGACGCCTCCGGTGAAATTTACAGCCCATACAATGACATCATCTTTGTTGGCAACTTCCTCAATGGCGTCCTTATACTTCCCAATACTGCTCCCCGGTGCAAGTAGAAGAACCTTTTTCCCTTCCATCTGCTCCGCAAGACTCTGAAGCGTGTCCTTATCATCAATATAATTTTCCTGGTACTGGCGATAATATCTTTCAGCCTTGTCTTTGCTGAACTTTGCTTTCTCTTCAACGGGAATGCTCCTGAGCAGTTCATTAAACGCTTTAACAGGAAGAGAATCTTTTTCCGCAAGATAAATCGCATAATTCGGGTGACAGCCTGTGCTCGCTGACAAGTATAACGGCAACGAGTATCCCCATTGTTTGCGCTTATAAATGTCGTTCAGATATTCATCCATGATTTCCAGCATCGGTTCTATCCGGTACTGTGTATCATAGCTTTCGTTCATGTATTCTGCGAAAAGTTCAAGATTCAGATTGCCAGCACCACGTCCCATTCCAAACACGCAGGCATCAATGCAAAGATCGCGTTTCAGATTCATCTCTACAAGTGCTTCAGCATTGCCAAAAGCCTGCTGCAGATTGTTGTGCGCGTGATACGCAAGAATAATGCCAGGAGCAAGATTGTTATCTGCCAGATATACAAGCCGTAGGAAGTGCTTACGCTTAATCAACCCAAAGCTATCTACGATAGAAAGCGCGAACGGATGCAGTGTGTTGAACTTCTGGATTCCTTCAATAAACTCCTTGTCTGTGTACAGATCAGTTCCGACAAAGTTGACGAAGAGCTTATAACCAAGCTCCATAATCCGCTTGCAGTAGATATAAGCTTCCTCAATTTTTTCTTTCTTAAAGATCACTCGAATTCCATCAAGAGAACTTCCATCGCAAGGTACCAGCCGATCCAGCGGAATGGGTGCGCTCATATCGAGCATTCCCACATACATCATGTTTTCGCTTTTCGGCTGAATCATATCGGTAAATGACTGGACATCAGGAAAAAGAGACTGATCCGGATCATAGGTATCCCTTTTGATAAACCCTACTTCTAAAATCTCAATGCCAGTTCTAGCTATTTTCTTACAAAAGCCCTTGATGGTTTCTCTTCCAAATCTCCAATCATTGATGTAGCCACCATCCCGCAGGGTGCAATCCAGTAAATAAATTTTTCGCATACTATTCCTCTCCACACAACGCTTCCAAAACTCTGATTGATTTTGCTCAGCCGGAAGCCTATACTCCATAGGAAGAGGCTGTTCAGTTAATTCACTGAACGCCCTTCTCTATGGCTATCCTTTGTACTACAGCCACACCTGAAAGCCATAGTATAATTTCACAACTCATTAATACTTCACAGTCAATCCACCATCGGAATGAACATCTGCTTTTCGAGCTCTTCCCTCGGCAGAAACGGAGCCAAATCCTCCAACGGCGGGCTGACAAGCGTACCGTCTGCCAGACGCTTTGTGCTGCTCTTAGGCTCCCACACCTGCTTAGTATCCGTGAAAATCTCACAGAACACCGCACCGTCCATAGCGAGGGCTTCATCCACGGCCTGCTTCATCTCAGCATTAGAATGCGCGCAGAGATACGTATATCCAAACGCCTCTGCAATCTTCTTAAACTCTGGGAAAGACAAATCTCCGCTCTGAGAGCCAATGCCTACGAAGTTCTTATTAAACAGATTCGTCTGTGTAATGCGAATGGAATGATATCCATTGTTATTGATAAGGAAAATCTTAATAGGCAGGCGGTTCGTCAACACAGTCTGCAACTCCTGCAGATTCATCATGATGGAACCATCGCCCTCAAGACAAATCGTAGTCCGTCGACCGCCGCCGATGCAGGTACCGATAGATGCGGGCAAACCGTAACCCATGCTGGCAATCGCACTATTGTTCGCCATACGGCTGCCTTTTTGAATCACATACGCCTGATTGCCAACCACGCAGCATGCGCCATTGGAAACGGCAGTCAGGCTATTTTCCGGCAGACGACTACTCAAGTAACGTACAAATGCATATACATTCGCCGTCTCCCCGTTCTCATCCCACTGTCGCGGAAGCACAGCCGGATATTCCTTCTTCCAACGCTGGCAGGTGGCAAGCCAATCATTGGACTCATTCACCGGTGCTACTGCCGCAGCATCCAGTTTTGCAAGAAAATCTTTCGCATCCGCCCAAATAGGCATCTCCACATGGAGCGTCGGCTTCTTCATCTCTGCCTGGTCTATATCAACCATAATGACTTCGGCTTCACGCGCCCAAGTCTTCCAGTTGTAACCTACCTGACGGATGGAAATTCTTGTACCGACCGCCAAAATCAAATCAGCGTTCTGAATTGCCCAGTTACCGGGACGATCACCCATATTTCCTGCGCGACCGCAATAGAGAGGATTATCATCTTCAATCAGGTCAACTGCATTCCAGTAAGTAACAATAGGAATGTTCAATTTTTCAGCAACAGAACGGAAAGCCTCATATCCACCAGAAAGGCGAATACCATAACCTGCATGAAACACCGGACGTTTTGCATTCTTGATTTTTTCAAGAACTGCTTTGATTGTTGCGTCGTCAACGGCCGGAGGCAGTTTAGCATCATCCTCTGTGGGGTCGTAACCCTCCAGTTCATCTGTCTCAATGTAGCCGCCCTGATAGTTCACCGGAATATCAATCCAGACGGGGCCAGGACGACCAGTGGTAGCAAGATGCCAACCTTTCTCAAGCGCATAACGAATCTGTTTCGGGTCTTCGATCATCGTGGCATACTTCGTCATCGGGGTAACCGACTTCACAATGTCATACTCCTGATCGCCCATTGCTCGTAGCGGAGTTTCCGTGAACTGCAGTGCATACCGAGCCGTCGTGTCATAACGCACCTGGCCACTGATTACAAACATCGGGATGCTGTCAAGCCAACCGCCGACAACACCTGTCAGCGCATTCGTACCGCCAGGACCAGTCGTTACACAGACCGCTGCAATCTTGTTTTCCAAACGAGCATAAGCCTCTGCCGCAATCGCACACGCCTGCTCGTGGTGGTTATAGGTTACCTTCAAACCTTCATTGTGTCCCAGTGCATCATTCAGATGCATTGCGCCGCCGCCGACAACAGAAAATACATCTGTTACACCGTGGCTTACTAAAAAATCTGCTACATAATCCGCTAATCTCTGTCGCATAACTCTCCCTTTCCGTTTCAAAATCAAGCTTTTGACTGCCCTATTTACTGATTAACTGCCTCAATAATGGTCTTCGCCATATAGTCAATCATCTCATCGCTCATGCCCGGATAAACGCCTACCCAGAATGTATTATTCATAATGTAGTCCGTCTGCTCCAAACCACCAGATACTCTGTACGCATCAGTTCCACGGATCTGGTCAAAGCAGGGGTGCTTAATGAGGTTACCACTAAACAGCAGTCTGGTCTGAACATTATGCGACTCGATGTACTTTGTCACCGCGTTACGGTCAAGTCCGCTTTCAGGCTTCACAGAAATCAGGAAGCCAAACCAAGACGGGCGGCTGTTTGCTACCGGTTCCGGCAGAATCACTTTATCAGCGATAGATTCCAGTGCCTTGTGCAGTCTATCCCAGTTGTGGCGACGACGCTCAATAAAGGACGGGAACTTCTTCAACTGCTCACAGCCGATAGCCGCCTGCATATCGGTTACCTTGAGGTTATATCCAAAGTGGCTGTACACATACTTATGGTCATAGCCTTTCGGCAGCTCACCGTACTGGCCGTCGAAGCGATGACCGCAGAAGTTATCATGGCCAGAAGGACAGATGCAATCGCGTCCCCAGTCACGATAGGACAAAATCAAGCGGTTCAACTTCGGGTTATTGGTGTAAACGCAACCGCCCTCGCCCATTGTCATATGATGCGGAGGATAGAAGCTGCTGGTGCCGATGTCGCCCCAAGTGCCGGTAAACTTCGTCACACCGTCAATCGTATACTGCGTACCGAGTGCATCGCAGTTATCTTCAACCAGCCACAGATTATGTGCATCGCAAAACGCTTTCACAGCAGAAAGATCAAAGGGATTACCGAGCGTGTGGGCGATCATAACGGCTTTCGTTTTCTCGGAAAGTGCAGCTTCCAGCTTCGTCACATCAATGTTGTACTGCGGAACCATCACATCCACGAATACAGGAACAGCACCATACTGGATAGCCGGAGTGACTGTTGTCGGGAAGCCACAGGCAACCGTGATAATCTCGTCCCCCTTCTTAATCTGGCGGTCACCAAGCTCCGGTGCAGTCAGCGTCATGAAAGCAATCAAGTTAGCAGAAGAACCACTGTTTACCAAATGGGCAAACTTAACGCCGATCCACTCGGCAAACTGCTTCTCAAACTGATCAGCAAAGCGACCAGTCGTCAGCCAGAAATCAAGAGTTGCATCTGTAAGAGCCTGCATTTCTTTTTCGTCGAAAACGCGGGCAGCATAACTGATGCGGTCGCCGTCCTTATACGGCTCCTTCTTCTCCTTAAAATCGTGATAATAGTCGGCAACAAGGGCTTTAATCTGCTCTCTTGCCTCGGCTTCATTTTTCCAATTAGACATTTGTGAATTCCTCCATTTTTGATTCTTCTCTTAATATCGAAATAAGTCTTCTGATATTCAAATAATCGTTAGACTTATATGTAAGTTTGCTTATTCTTCCTTGCGGCATCTCACCAGATCTTTTTGTTGATTTCTGTCCAGCTTTCCCTATAGCATTCTTGGACATCCAGCAAATCCTCCGGTAACTCAGAAAACCACTTTAAATATCCTGGCTTGTTCTCATACTCGGATTTCTGACGCTCTAAAAGCATTGTTTCATCCTTAAATTTGCAGGCATAAACAAGTGTGATAAAATGCGCCCGTTCTTTTTGGTCTTCTATTTCATCTCGATAACGACTTGTAAATATTTCAAAGACCTTTATAGGCTTAGGACGACAGATAACCTCCGCACCAAATTCCGTAATCGCGGTTTTTTGCACGCAATCCATGAGCTTTTCCTTAAAGCGGACACAGCCACCAGGTATATGCCACCCCTTGCCAGTGTGAGGATCATCTCTCCACGCAAGCAGAATCTCATGCTTTGAATTGGTGAGCAACAAATCTACATTCACCACAGGAATCAATGTCGATGAGAACAGAAACAATTCTGTACCGAGCCCATTTTCAGATTTGATGCCCGCTTTCTGCATTTCATCTTTTAGATTGTCGATTGCAGATGTGACACTCACAACTTTTCTCCCATGAATGCTTCGATTTCTCTATCCATACATCCCCTGATGTCCCTGCCATCCATCCAGCATTTGCTCCACTCGACCACCATCTCAATGGCTTTATCCAGATTCCAGTGAGGATGCCAGCCAAAAGTCGTTTTCAGTTTTGAGCAATCAAGTTTCAGGAAATTTGCCTCATGAGGGCCGCCGTCGTAGCGATTCACCCACTTCATGCTCTCGCCCGTTGCGTTGTTCCACTTGTTTACAAACAAATCAACCAACGCACCTGTCTGGAAGCAATCCACATCATCGGGTCCTACATTATAGTATCCCGCATACTTGCCGTCCTCGTACTGCTTCGCAGCTATCATCAGATAGGCGTAAAGCGGCTCCAATACATGCTGATACGGCCGAGTTGAGAAAGGATTGCGGACAATAATGTCATCATGCTTCTGCGCGGCGCGAATGCAATCCGGAATGATGCGGTCATTCGCAAAATCGCCGCCGCCGATCACATTACCTGCTCTGGCAGTCGAAATCGCCACATGACCATCTGCAAAGAAGCTGTTCTTATAGCTGTGCGTTACAAGCTCTGAGCAGGATTTTGAATTTGAATACGGATCGTAACCATCCAACTCCTCATTCTCACGATAGCCCCATGCCCATTCCTTATTTAAATAGACCTTATCCGTCGTCACATTCAGGAACGATTTCACACAATTGCTATTGCGGACACACTCCAAAATATTTACCGTGCCCATCACGTTAGTCTCGTATGTATAGTGCGGGTCTTTATAAGAATCCCTGACGATGGGTTGAGCCGCAAGATGCAACACGATTTCTGGCTGCGCTTCATCGAACGCTTTTTTCAAAGATTCGTAGTCGCGGATATCGCCAATGACAGAATGGATATCCTGCTCAATCCCTGCAATATCAAAAAGCGACGGAGATGTCGGAGGATTCAACGAGTATCCGGTAACTTCTGCGCCCGCATTAGCCAAAATCTTGCACAGCCATGAACCCTTGAATCCGGTATGACCTGTAACGAATACCTTTTTGCCTCTATAAAAGCTTATGTCAAATTCGCTCATCTCAATCCTCCCAAACTTTCCAAGGTGCGCGATTTGCAGACCACAATGCTTCCAGTTTGTCTTTTTCGCGCTTAGTATCCATGCACTGCCAGAAGCCACTGTGATAGAAGCTCTTAAGTTCTCCGGCTTTAGCAAGCTCTTTCAATGGTCCCTGCTCAAACACAGTCCAGTCGCCCTCTAAATAATTGAAGATTTCCGGATTGCAAACCATAAAGCCGCCGTTAATCAACGAGCCATCTTCATCATCTTTCTCACGAAAATCAGTAATCGTATCGTTTTCATCAATATCCAAAACACCCTTCTGCTGGGCCAAACTCACAGAAGTAAGCGTCACACATTTGCCATGCGATTTATGGAAAGCAATCAGCTCGGAAATATTCACATCCGATACCGCGTCACCATAGGTTAAACAAAAAGGTTCACTGCCGACATACTTCTGAATACGCTTTACACGACCACCCGTCATGGTGTTCAGTCCAGTATCAACTACTGTAACCTTCCACTGCTCGGCGTGTTTATCATGAACGATGACTTCGTTTCCTTTTGTAAAATCGAACGTAATATCAGACGTATGCAGGAAATAATCAGCGAACCACTCTTTGATGACATGCTGTTTATAACCGGCGCAAATGACAAACTCATTCACACCATAATGTGAATACAGCTTCATAATGTGCCAGAGGATTGGCATTTCGCCAATTTCAAGCATCGGCTTAGGTTTAAATTGTGACTCCTCTGAAATTCTCGTTCCAAATCCTCCGGCTAAAATAACTGCTTTCATAACACTTACTCCTCATTAATTTTTCTACCTTGTCTTTATTTATAAACCGCAAAATCAATATATCTTGCAGCAATAACTTGTTATATAAATCCCCGCTGTGTCAATGCACAGCTTCTTTTTTAACTCATTGTCAATGCCAGATCTGCAATAAATTTTACGTTTCTATTTTTCACCGGCTCACTTTATGACACCTCAGCACTGACTCTTTTTCAGCAACTCATATGCCTTCAGCACATCTTCTTTGCTAATCATACAAAATTCGTCTAATTTTCATGGCTCAAATGTATCTCTACTTCGCTACTTTCGTCCATTTCACTACGGATTAATATTCATCACACCGATCCATCTTTCTTCGCAACCACCATCACCGTCTTCAAAAGAATCTTAATATCCAACCCAATATCCCAGTTTTCAATATATTCTTTATCCAGTCTCACAACCTCTTCGAAGTCCGTGATATCGCTTCGTCCGCTGACCTGCCACATACCGGTGATTCCCGGCTTGATTGCAAGTCTCGCTTTATGTCGCGGTTCATACAGGTTGGTCTCCGAAATCAACGGCGGTCTTGTTCCCACAATGGACATATCCCCTTTCAGCACATTAAAGAACTGCGGGAATTCGTCCAGGCTTGTCCTTCTGATGAAATCGCCCACTCCTGTCTTATGCGTTCCGTCCGGAAGTACTTTATTCCCGATTACTCTGGGGTCAAAGTCCATCTTGAACATTTTTCCATCGCCCAGTTTGTTCTCTTTCATGAGCTCTGCTTTACGTTCTTCTGCATCCATATACATGCTGCGGAACTTGTACATTTTGAATTTTTTTCCGTTCTTTCCCACACGTTCCTGAGAGAAGAAAATCGGGCCCGGTGATGCAATATAAATTGCAGGACCTACAAAAAGTGTGATAATTCCAGTAAAAATACAGCCCACCAGACCGCCACAAATGTCCATAAGGCGCTTCAGGAAAAGCTGACCGAAGGATGCGTAGTTAAGGCTTGTGGTGAGAACCGTGTAGTTTCCTACCTTTTCCACAAATTGTCTTTTTCCTGTTTTATTGGTGATCTTGGAAAGATTCAGGTGAACGGTTACACCTGTTTCCGTAAGCTGTTCTATCAGATCTTCCGGATAGTGAAGGTGCTCGGGTATTACCATAAGTACTTCGTCGATCCATTCCTGGCACACATACATGGATGCGCTGCTTTTTGTGGCTACCACAGGAACACCGCAGATTTCCTGACCGGTGCAGTCCTCATCGATCACAACTACGCCTGCAAAAGAATATCTGGCATAGTTGTTTTCCTGCATATCGATTACCACCTTCTCTGCCTCAGCTTTGGATGTGACGATCAGAAGCTTCTTGTCGCCACCGTTTTTCATTTTTCTATGTAAGGAATTCTTCCAGATTTCCCTTACTGTGTAGGAAAAAAACAGATAAATGATCACAGTGGTAAAAAGAATCAGCCTGGAAAAGCTCTGTCCTTCCTGAATCACAAACAGATAAATGATTGCCAGCACGCCTACTATGACAGACTGTTTCAAAGTTGCTACAAATTCTTTGTAGTGTCCTCTTTTCAATACACTTTTCATGGTGCCTGCTGTGAAGATCACTACCAGGTCTGCCAGGCAAAGAAAAACAGCCATATTACGATACAAAACATCGCTGTATAAATCTATTCCCATCCCACGAAGGACATACGCCAAAATAAATGACAGCTGCAGGCAGATCATGTCCAACAGCATAAAATCAGCATGCTTCAGCCAGCCCTCTGAATCTTTCCTATACATTTTTTCCTTTCTCCCCACTTACGCGAAATATTTGTTGCCTGAATTGTCTGTTCTCTGAATTTATTGCATATTATTAAAAGGCACCCCTGCAGGATTATGTTTCCTGCAGGCATGCCTCTGTATTTCTGTCTTTATTTTTCTCAATAATCTCCAGCCCTACCTTCATATCCACCGTCCTCCCGAACATATCCAGTGACAGCACTGCAATCCGCTTGTGTCTGTCAATTTTCCGGATGGCTCCTTCCATTCCCTGGAGGGGGCCGCTTATGATATGTACCTGGTCGCCTTGGATGATTCCCTGGGAGAGCCGTACCAGCTGTTCTTTGTCTCCGCCCATGCGGATAAGCAGATTCACTTCCTGGTCTGTAAGTGGGACGATGGTTTCTCCTGTGCCGATGATTCGGGTCATGCCTATGACATGTTTCAGGTTTTCCATGAGGGGTTCCAGATTTTCGGCAATTAAAAAGACATACCCGGGAAAGAGGATTCTTTCCTGAATATGCCATTGGCCTTGAAATCGTTTTTTCTGTTGATAGTAGGGGATAAAACAGCGCTCTAAAATGCGTCTGTCTATGGTCCGCTGACATTGGCAGCGGATGTTTTCTTCGGTGCCTGTGCGCACCTGCATCACATACCACATAAACAGTTTTCCTCCATTTTGGGTATGCTTCGCCATTTCGTCTGCTATAGGGCAGGCGAATCTTTTGTTCAAGATATGTCCATCCATACCTTTAAACGCGGCAAAGCGACGATTTAAAGAACATAGATTTCAGGATATGGACAGGAATCTTTTCAGAACGATTCCTGTCATTTCATGTTGTATTATAATCATATTTGTATGATAATGCAACCTTTTGTGGAAAATTTGTGAATTTTTGCAGAATTCTTTTTAGATATTTATAGTTACAGTAGCAGAATATACACTCTCACTGTTTTTTTCTAAAATGATAACTATCAGAGGATATGGTTTTTCATTGATGATCAGCATTTTGTCTGCAAAGTTTCGTATTTTTTCTATTTCGCCCATGTAAGGTTTTAATATTGTCTGCATTTTCAGCTTGACCAGAGCTGGTAATTCTCTGGGAGAATCCTTGAAAATGGATTCAAGAAAATCTGCTACAGCCAGAAATTTTTCACATTCAAAATTTTTGGTGGCAATAGCAACCTCTTCCTGTTCCCGGAAACCATCATCCAGATAATACAACATAAAGCTTTTTTTATGTAATAATGCAGCATGTATTTGTTCAATAAAATCTCTGATTTCTTTAATTGCAGTAAGTGCAGCGCTTTCCTTTGTCAGATCATCACTAAAGGATGAAATATTGGATTTAACATCAAAAACCAGAGATTTTATTTCTTTTCGTTTATCGTCTACAACACAGGCAAGAACATCTGCTTTTTTACATCCTTGTTTGTTTATACAGGGATTTTTGTATTCGTTTGCATATATTCCATATTGAGATTCCTGTAGCTGATAATTAAGGTTAACTACCTCTTTTCCATTGGCATGGATTTCTTCAAATGGAACTGTCATGGATTCTGGTATTTTATAAAGTGTACTCTTTTGTAGTTTTCCTTCTTTATAATCGCTCAGTGCAACGTTCATGCTCATTATTAATGATCTCCTGGATTTGAGTAGCTTCATTGTATAGTTTCAATGCGGAATCTGTAAATAGATCAAACTGATATCCAAGTTTATCATTAAAAGGTACTTCTCTTACAACACTTTTGCCATTTTCTTTATTTACAAATTCATATACACATAGATTATCTGCACATACCAAATCAGATTCCTCCAGATCTAGTTTTTTCAGTGCAGCTTTATCGCCGGTTCTCTTTGTATATTCTGCCATGAGGCATAGATTGTTGAGCTTTGATACAAAAGTATCACTATGAGTGCTGATAATAAATTCAAATTTCAGGTTATATAATCTGTTCAGGAAACGTACCAGTTCCATTTGTTTCTCCGGATGGAGGCTTGATTCTATTTCATCTATGATCAGTCGTCTGAACCGGTCTCTGGAAGAAGTAATAGCCAGGTACAGCGGAGCTATCTCATTGATCATTGACGAAGCAAGGTACATGGGAACATTTATTTTACTGTCTTTTACAGAATAAACCATATTTCCCTGTTCATTGATACTGATATGTCCTTCAATAATATTGTTCTCATAAAAATGCAGATCTTTCTTCATATATTCAATTAGTTTTGAACTGTTTAGATTCGGAGGTGTGACGGTCTGCAGAAAACGCAGAAACTTATATACAGGCTTTGTTAATCCTAGAATACGAGGCTGTTGTTTCTCTGCTACTCCATCAATAAACTGTATTGATACAGAATCATCTGTTTTATGGGCAAAGAATTCTCTGTACAGCAGCATCAGGCCAGTTCTGGATGCCGGCATAAAAAGACTGCTACATGTCAGCAGATACAACAATGCTTCTTTTACGTAAAAATTACTTTTATCTTTATTTCCAATTAAAGCCCAGATAATGCTTTCGTTTTTCTGTATTTTTTTTAATACGATAACCTGTCCCTTTTTGGGAACCTTAAAAATGCTTTTAAGGAAATCATGATCCGGATGTTTTGACGCTACATTCATTCCCTCAAAATACTGTATAATCTGATATTTTTCATCTGGGTCAAATTCAGTTCGAACATATATCCGGCTAACTGGTACATTTTGTCCCAGGGTATCTAGGATAATATTTTCTTTTTCTTTTTCCAGCCTCAAATTAATCTGATCTGTTAAGGAGTTCAGATTATCTTGAGTAAGAGTATAAATATTGTAGTTTGAATTTTGCTCTACTTTTAAAAACTGTAAATCATTTCCATGGATAATGTCCTCCATTTTTTCATTGATGCCTTCAGCAAGCTGCATCAGGAAGGTTTTTCCACTGTTATTAGGGCCTACCAGTAATGTATACTGGTTGATGCAGATTTCAGCAGATTCAATTTTGGCAAAATTTTCTACGCCCATATATATACGCATATAATAAGTCTCCCTCATACATCCAAACATTTATTTTTATTATCTATCATTTTACCAGATATTTTATAAAAAATACAGCAAATCTAGCATAATATCATTCAAAAAAATAGAGAGTAATCATCTTATGATTTTTACTCTCTATCTGTTAATCAAGAAATATAAGCCTGAATTACTCCACAGTCACACTTTTAGCCAGGTTTCTTGGCTTGTCTACATCCAGGCCTTTGGCTACGCTGACGTAGTAGCCCAGGAGCTGTAAGGGGATCACTGCCAGTGAGGTGGCGAAGTGTTCGTCTGTTTTGGGAATGTATACGGTGAAGTCTGCGGTGTCTTCGATGTTGTAGTGGCCGAAGGTGGTCAGTCCCATAAGGTAGGCGCCGCGGCTCTTGCATTCTACCATGTTGGAGATGGTTTTTTCATACAGGTGGTTCTGGGTCAGGATACCGATTACCAGGGTTCCCTCCTCGATGAGGGAGATGGTTCCGTGCTTCAGCTCTCCTGCTGCATAGGCCTCTGTATGCACATAGCTGACTTCCTTCATTTTCAGACTGCCTTCCATACTGATGGCATAGTCAATGCCTCTGCCGATGAAAAAGGCATCCTTTGCATTGGCCTGTTTGGCTGCAAACCACTGGATCCGCTCTCTGTCATCCTCCAGGATCTTGCTGATCTTGTCCGGGATGGTCTGTAATTCTGTGATCAGTTCCTGATATTTTTCCTCGTCAAGCTCTCCTCTTACCTTACCGAACTGGATAGCCAGTGCATAGGCTGCGATCAGCTGGGTGCTGTAGGCCTTGGTGGTGGCTACGGAGATTTCCGGGCCTGCCAGAGTGTAGAATACGTTGTCTGCCTCTCTGGCGATGGAGGAACCTACTACATTGACGATTCCCAGGGTGCGCAGACCATGCTTTTTGGATTCACGGAGTGCTGCCAGGCTGTCTGCAGTTTCTCCGGACTGGCTGACAATGATTACCAGGCCGTTAGGATCCAGGATGGGATTTCTGTAGCGGAATTCAGATGCCAGCTCTACACGTACCGGGATTCTGGCCAGGTCCTCGATTACATACTGAGCTGCCATTCCTACATGGTAGGCAGAACCACAGGCTACGATATAAATCTGGCTGATCTTCTGGATGTCCTCATCTGTAAGGCCCACCTCTGACAGATCGATAGCTCCGTCCTTTAATACGGAGTTCAGGGTATCCCGGACTGCCTTGGGCTGTTCGTGAATCTCCTTCATCATGAAATGTTCGAAGCCTGCCTTCTCAGCTGCCTCTGCATCCCACTCAATGGTCTTTTTCTCTTTCTGGATCTCATCTCCGTCCAGGTTGTAGAAGGTGATGTTACCTTTCTGTACACGGGCCATTTCCATGTTTCCGATATAATATACGTTTCTGGTGTATTTCAGGATAGCCGGCACATCGGAGGCGATGTAGGAGGCTCCCTCCTCCACACCCAGGATCATAGGGCTGTCCTTACGTGCCACATAGATTTCCCCAGGATAGTCCCTGAACATAATAGCCAGTGCGTAGGAGCCGCGGATGCGGACCATGGCGTGGTTGATGGCATCTACCGGTGTGCCCAGATATTTTTTGTAATAATAGTCTACCAGCTTGACTGCTACCTCTGTGTCTGTAGAGGAATAGAACTCATAGCCCTTGCGAATAAGCTTATCCTTCAGCTCCTGGTAGTTCTCGATGATTCCGTTGTGGACAGCTACTACATTGCCATCATCACTCATATGGGGATGGGCGTTGATCTCAGAGGGTTCTCCGTGAGTGGCCCATCTGGTATGTCCGATTCCGCAGGTACCGGGTACAGATTCTCCATCGTTGGTCTTTTCTGCCAGAACCTTTAGTCTGCCCTTTGCTTTGATGATTTCTGTATTTTTGTCGCCGTCACGGACTGCTATTCCTGCTGAGTCATAGCCTCTGTACTCCAGTCTGGAGAGACCATGGAGCAGAATTGGTGCTGCCTGACTGTTACCTGTATATCCTACAATTCCACACATTTTTTATTCCTCCCTGTCTAAATTGGAGCGTGTTTGTAAAATCATTCCCACAAATTGTGACGCACATCTTGTGGAAAGCATTTTTCAAACATACTCTAGTCAAAACTATCTCGTTATTCATATTCTAATTCTACACCGGATCAGATATTTACGATTTGTCCGATGGAAATATCGGAATTTATTCTATCACGTTGAAGTACAAATAGCAAGAAAAAAGCTCCGGAGTCCTTCAGGATTCCCGGAGCTTACCTGTTTCTTTGGCTTTTGCAAGCAGTTTTTTGTTTTTTTCATTCATTGTTCCGAAGTCTGTAAGTGGACAAAGTACTGCTTCACACTCTTCCATAATTTGTAGAGCCTTTTCAAAGTTTTCATCGGAAATAGCTTCAAAGGGCTTCTCTGCCACTACGGTTCCTGCCAGTGCGCTGGCCACCTGATAGTCTGCATCGTTAGTATGAAGTACTCCTGCTGCAAAGGGGATTCCCAAGCGCTGCAGTCTGCGGTATACAGGGATGCCGCTGCCATTTCCTCCAATGACAAATACCTGTGGTTTACCTGTAGGTGGTTCCATTTCCACACAGCCGAAGGAGGCATTGTAGCTTCCCTTGGTGATTCCGTAGAGTCTGCGGATATATTCGGAAGTGAAAATTTCTTCAGGTGTACCGTATTTTTCTATATATTCTCCGTGTACGCAGATCACTTTGTCGGAGATTTTCTGAGCCAGATCCAGTTCATGGAGGGACATGATCACAGTAAGCTGGTTTTCCAGCACCATTTTTTTCAGGATGGTGAGAAGCTCTAGCTTGTGGCGGATGTCCAGGAAGGAAGTGGGCTCATCCAGTACGATAATCTCCGGCTCCTGGCAGATTGCCCTGGCCAGAAGGATCCTCTGACGCTGTCCGTCGCTGATGGCTGTGAAATCCCTGTCCTTCAGATCCCAGGCATGGACGGTCTCCATAGCTGCTCTGACCTTCTCTTTATCTGAGGCAGAAAGAATTCCTAGAGTGCCTGTATAAGGATAACGTCCGGTTGCAACAATATCCTCGCAGGTCATAAGCTCCGGCCGCATGCGTTCCGTGAGAACTACAGCTAGCTTTCTGGATACCTCTTTGTTGGACATGCGGGCCATTTGCTGCTGTTCCAGATAGACAGTACCGCTGATGGTTGCCAGCTGTCTGGTAATACTTTTGAGGATAGTAGATTTGCCGGCACCGTTAGGACCTATGAGTGTAAGGATTTCCCCTTTGTTCAGCTGGATATTGATCTCCCTGATCAGAGGCTTGCCCTCATAGCCTACAGTAAGCTGGTCTGTATGAAAAAAATAGGATTTATTTGTATTTTCCATAATCTTATATCCTCTTCTGTCTGTGAATCATAATGTAAATAACCACTGGTGCGCCGAACACTGCGGTTACGGAGCTGATGCTGAGTTCTGTAGGTGCAAATACTGTTCTGGCGATCAGGTCACAGAACAGGCAGAATACTGCACCGCCCATAAAGCATGCAGGGATCACTAACAACGGTTTGGCTGTTTTTAGCAGGCTTTTCACAATATGGGGCACTGCGATTCCCACAAAGGAAATAGGGCCTGCAAAGGCTGTGACACAGGCGGACAGCACACTGGATAAAAGGATCAGTCCAATGCGGAAAAGCTTGATATTTACTCCCATATTCTGGGCATAGACTTCCCCCAGCTGATAAGCGCTGATGGGCTTTGACATGAAAAATACGATGATCATGGCCAGGATCACTACTGCCGCCATAACTTGCACATTTCCCCAGGACATACCGGAGAAGCTTCCCAGTGACCAGTTATGGAGATTGACAATATTGGAGTCATCTGCAAAGGTGACCACAAAATCCGTGATGGCAGAACAGATGTATCCGATCATAACACCGCTGATGACCAGCATGGACATGTTGTGAACCTTCTTTGCTACCAGCAGGACAAATCCCATGGAGATCATGGAGCCGATAAAGGCTGCAACGATCATGGCTGCGGATCCCATGGAAATGCCTCTGCTAAGGAAAAAGATCATAAGCATTGCCACTACCAGCTTGGCTCCTGAGGAGATTCCCAGTACAAAGGGTCCAGCTATAGGGTTATTGAAAAAGGTCTGCAGGAGAAATCCGGATACGGACAGGGCTCCTCCCAGGATAATGACAGCCAGGATCCTGGGCAGACGGATTTCCCATATAATGTTGTAAGCGGTATTTGTTCCCTGATGCCTGAATATAATATTCAGGATCTCTCCCACTGACAGGGGGATGCTGCCGGCATTTACATTCCATATAAAAAGGATTACTAGCAGCACTGCCAGGATAATAAAGGCAAAGCCGTACCGGGCTGTGCGTTTTCTATCGTTCATAGGTTTCTTACTCCTGCAATTATTTAAGTTTATGCATATAGTTTAATTCATCCAGTGAATCATCCTCTGTGGTGAGAATGGTGTGAATATCCTCGATCATGGTTCCTAGCCCTGTGGTTTCCTGGAAAAGGTTTTTGCCGGTACACCATACATTGCCGTCCTTTACTGCCTTGAAATCTGCCAGCAGCTCACTTTTTGCCAGCAGTTCACTGACAGAGGTCAGTTCTCCGTCAATGGTGCTGTTGTAGATAATATAATCTGCATCCTTTGCCTTGGCGTAAAATTCTTCCATCTGCATGTTCATGGTGGACAGGGCATTGTCACTTTTACCGGTATCAGGAACATAGGTACCTCCTGCCAGATGGATCATCTCAGATACATAGTCATTGCTTTTGCGCACATTGACTGCACCTGTGGAGTTGATGTAAAAGAAGGCTACGGTTTTGCCGGTGTCTTTGTCATCGGAGGAGAGAACCTTATCCAGCTTGTCAGTTTGCTCCTTGAAGGCTTTTTCTGCCACATCTTCCTTGCCCAGAAGTACTGCGTAAAGCTTCATCCATTCTGTTCTGCCCAGAGGGTGGGGCTCATAGCTGGAGCGCTCTACCATTACAGGGATGCCGAACTGCTCCAGCTTTTCCTGTACTTCTGGGTTGTGATGGATCATGGTAGACTCAATGGCAAGGTTGCAGCCTTCGTTCAGGATCAGTTCGTAATCCGGGGCATTGTATTTGCCTGCGTAGATCATATGGCCGGCTTCCATGGCATCTTTGGCTTCCTGGATATACCAGCCATTTTCCTTGGTGCCTGAAAGACGGATATTGTCGATGCCGTCAATAGCCCGGAAAAGATCCATGGCTGAGGTTGCTACCAGATAAATATTGTCCAGTGGCTGCTGCAGTACTGTTATGTTTTTGTCCAGTCCCTCAGGGGCTTCTTTGCCCTCTGGTACCAGCAGGTACTGTCCCTCATCCACAATGGTGATCAGTGTATATCCATCGTTATAATAGTCTACACTGAATTCCTGGGCATAGCTGAGCTCCATACTGTGGTCATAAGTCAGGCCCGGGAGCTCTGCCGGGGTCTTGTCCTCTGCTGCAGCCTGTACGGTGAAGGTACAGGCACAGAGCAGAGTAATGGCTGTGAATAGGTATAGTAGATATTTTTTCATAATTATTCTGTATTTCTTGCTTTCGTTTATTTTTGATGATTTTTACTTTTCTGCTTTCTTATCTGCTTCCTTTAATGTAGAGGAATCAAAGTTCAGGGTATAGTCGATCTCATGAGGGGTGCTCATGGCTGTGGTATCGGCAGTTACTGCCAGCTCTGTATCGAAAGCACTTACCGGGATCTCGAAGGTGGAATTGCCGTCCTTGTTTACAGGCTCGTATTTCTGGTCATCCACTATCATATAGTCATAGTTCGGGCTGCTCCATACGATGGTAGCTGTAGCCTTGTCGCCCTTGACGGTGATGGCTGCAGGAGAATCCACGGTGGCTCTGCCGGAACCGCCTGTGAGAGTTACCTCTGCAGTATAGTCTCCGTCCTCAACACCAAGATCTGTTATTTTCTTACCTGCATCCTCTTTTTTAGAATCTTCGGCATCGCTGCTTTCTGCGGAGTCATCCTTTACAGGATCTTTGACGCTGACCTTGTGATCATACCATTTTCCTTTTTCTCCAAGAATGGCAACGTCAAACTCCTCATCAATGGCAGGTACAGGGATATCGAAGCCGTATACTTCTTCTGTCGTTCCGTCACTGTATTTTACAGTATCTGTGGTAGGATCAAGGATTTCGGCTCCGTCTTTGGCAGCATCTTCTGCAGTTCCTGCAAAGAGGTTGACGATCTTTTTGGATACCAGGCTCACATGGATGGTCATTTTGCCGTCTTTTACAGTAAGGGTTCCCTTTTTGTCATTGGCTTCATTTACATGGAACATGCTGCTGTCTGTATCAAACTCAGCTGTGTAAACCCCATCCTCCAGAGCTGCGGAGTCTGCAGTATCCTTGGCATCACTGTCCTTGGTATCTGCGTCTTTGGCATCTGCATCCTTGCTGTCCGCTACTTCTGTGGTTTCTTTTGTTTCTGCCAGTACAGGGCTGGTACCGATCAAAGCTGCTGACATGGTCAGCGCAGATAAAAATAATACGAATGAACGTCTTTTCATAATAATGTCTTCCTTTCTGTTACCTGTCTGTTACATAAAATGTCTGGGTAAAATGTATCTGTCCCAGACTTTGCCTCAGACTTAATATCTACATAATACATCTGCCCGGAAACTATTGCAAGTATCCGGGCAGATTCTGTTGCCTGTACCAGTTATTTGGCAGGCCTGATTTTATTTAATTTGATTATTCAGCATCTGCTTCTTCTGTTGCTGTTTCATCTGCTGCTGCATTATCTGTTGCAGTTTCATCTGCTGCTTCGTTTTCTGCTGCAGTTTCATCATCTGCTGCTTCAGCGTTCTCATCTGCTGCTGCATTATCTGTTGCTCCCAGGGAGTCGATTGCTGCTTTTGTATGAGCTACATACAGATCTTCTACTGCTGCAATTCTTCCAAGTCCTTCGATCTGGCAGTCAACACTGTCGAAATCTCCGGATGCTACAAACTGGCTCTTCCAGGAATCTTCATCATCGCCGGCCATATCGTTGTTTGCATGGTCACCTGCAACAACCATCAGAGGACGAAGAATTACATTCTTGAATCCTGCTTCTTTTACCTTTTCGATTACTTTATCGCATGCGGTATCTTCCGGTTCACCTTCAACAGTACCGATGAAAGCGTTTGTGAATCCAAGATCATCCATCTGTGTCTGCATCTGGTCGTAGGTTACGTTTGCTGTATGGGAAGTACCATGTCCCATGAATACAAATGCTGTACCAGCATCTGCGGCTGCCTTCATATCATCGAATCCGGCTACCTTGCAGGCTTCATCTGTAATTGCCTGGGCAACTGCTTTCTTGTCATCGTTGATTACGGTAGCGTCATCGCCAACTTCACCAAGCATTGGCTCTGCGATTGCTACAGATTCAAATTTATCTTTGTATCCATCAATTGCTTCTGTCATTTCATCGTACTCAGCACCATGCATCAGATGAGTAGGCTGCACAACCAGGTTCTTAACACCGTTAGCTACTGCACGGTCCAGTGCCTGCTGCATGTTGTCGATTGCTTCGCTATCTCTTGCCTGTACATGGTTGATGATAATCTGTGCTGTGAAAGCTCTTCTTACAGACCAGTCCGGATATGCTGCTGCCAGTGCATCCTCAATACCTTTGACATCTTCTGCACGGCTGTCGTTAAAGGAGGTACCAAAGCTTACTACTAAAAGCTCGTTTTCACCGATTTCATCCTGGTTGCGTGGATCATCTTTGGAAGCATCTCCTGTGTCACGGCCGAAGTAGTCAGGATCTGCATTTTCACCTGTTACCAGTTCTTTCTGTGCATCTGTCAGCTTATCCCATGCTTCTTTGGCTGCCTTACAGTCATCATCTGTTGTGTCTGTTCTTTCCTGAACATAGATTTTATCGATCAGTGCGCCAACCTCATCAGCTGCCTTCTGGTCATCGGAAGAAGCATCAGCATCTGCGGAAGCATCATCTGTAGCTTCTGCAGCATCAGCTGCTGTATCATCTGTAGCTTCTGCGTCATCTGTAGCAGCTGCGTCATCGGCGGATTCTTCTGTAGCTGCGTCCTCTGCAAATGCAACTGTGCCGGTAGCTGCTGTCATAGAGCAAGTCATTGATACTGCTAACAATAAGGCTAACATAGATTTTCTTTTCATGGTGTTTATCCTCTTTTAATTTAAATATTTCCGGACGGATGTATGCAAAGAAAAACAGCCGCATCTCTGCAGCTACTACTTTTCTCATTATACACGGTTTGTATCGGATTTCGTAAATACCGGACATAACATAAGTATCCGGCAGGATACGATAAGAACTATGTAAGTCATGAGAACAAAGGTACTGTAAACCGCAGACCTCAAATTCCACGCTAAGGCAGATCTCCTGACTTCGTTCATCGCTACTTCTCCCTTCCCGGTAAACCAGTGGTTCTGAAAAGCAGCTCCCTTACACAGTGACGGTATCGTTCCGGATTCTCACCGGATTCCCTTTTGCACATCCATTAGGATGCAACCTTGACGTTATAACTCTTGCACATATTCAATTCGGATACTTTTTTTTTACCACAAATTTTATAGATTGTCAAGAATAAGACGAAAATTAACGAAAAATATTTCGTATTTATCAGACATTTTCAATCCTGATACAGTAGTTTGAAAAAGCAGGTCCGGTTTCCGGTGTGGCAGGCAGCTCCTACCTGGTCTACTTTTGCCAGGATGGTGTCGTTGTCGCAGTCCAGGGTAAGGGATTTCACATATTGGAGATGTCCGGAGGTCAGGCCTTTGGTCCACAGTTCATTGCGGCTTCTGCTCCAGTAGGTCATTTTTCCTGTTTCCACAGTGGTATTGTAGGCCTCTTCATTCATATAAGCCAGCATTAGTACTTCACCAGTCTCATAGTCCTGTGCGATTACAGGTACCATTCCGTCGCTGTTTAACTTAAAGTCTGCCCAAGTGAAGGTTTTTTCCCCGGACTGCTGTACAGGGGTAATTTTTTTATTCATATATGCCTCCTTTATGCCAGACTTCCCTTTGTGGAAAGTACATCTGTGATACGTGGGTCATAGGAGGTAGCTGCGTCTAATGCTTTGGCGAAGCTTTTGAACATGGCTTCTGCCACATGATGATTGTTGCCACCGCTTAAGACTTTGATGTGCAGGTTCATGCCGCAGGAATAGGAAATAGCATAGAAAAACTCCTTCACCATTTCTGTAGACATATCTCCGATCCGGTCAGCGGTAAACTCTGCATCCCAGGCAAAATAGGGTCTGCCGGACAGGTCAATGGCGCAGAGCACCAGGGATTCATCCATAGGAAGGATGCAGCTTCCGTAGCGTTTTATGCCCTTTTTGTCACCGATTGCCTCTTTTAATGCTGTTCCCAGTACAATTCCGGTGTCCTCAATGGTGTGGTGGTCATCTACCTGCAGATCTCCCTTTACTTTTACGTTCAGGTCAAAAAGTCCGTGTCTGGTAAAGCCGTCCAGCATGTGGTCAAAAAATCCTACGCCTGTCTCAATATGAGAACATCCGGTTCCGTCCAGGCTGATCGTTAATTTAATTTGTGTTTCTTTTGTATTTCTTTCTACCGAAGCTTCTCTGGCCATTGTATGTCTCCTTCTGATTAGTTCTCTTCTTCCTCAAAACGTACTGCAATGGAGTTTGCATGTGCAGTCAGCTGTTCAGATGTTGCAAACTGGACAATATCCTTGTGGATGTCCCTCAGTGCAGCTTTGGAATAATAGACAATGCTGGATTTCTTGATAAAGTCATCTACAGAAAGGGCGGAGAAGAATTTGGCAGTTCCGTTGGTGGGAAGTACGTGGTTTGGTCCTGCAAAATAATCTCCCAGAGGTTCAGAGCTGTATTCTCCGATAAAAATAGCTCCTGCATTCTTAACCTTCATCATATCCTCAAAGGGGTTGGCTGTAACAATCTCCATATGCTCCGGTGCAATTTCATTGGCTGCCTCAATAGCCTCATCCATGTCCTCTGCGATCAGGATGTAGCCGAAATTATCCAGGGACTTCTGGATGATCTCTTTTCTGGAGAGAACTTCTACAAAGCCCTTTACTTCCTGGTCCACCTTATCTGCAAATTCTCGGCTGGTAGTGATCAGGATGGCGCAGGCCAGCTCGTCATGCTCAGCCTGAGAAAGAAGGTCTGCTGCCACATAGCGTGGGTTGGCAGTTTCATCGGCCAGCACCAGAATCTCACTTGGACCTGCAATAGAGTCAATGCTTACATAGCCATATACTGCTTTCTTTGCCAGGGCTACAAAAATATTTCCAGGGCCTACGATCTTGTCTACCTTTGGAATGCTTTCTGTACCATAAGCCAGAGCTCCCACTGCCTGGGCTCCGCCTACCTTGTAGATCTCATCTGCTCCGGCCTCTCTTGCTGCTACCAGTGTGGAAGCACATACTTTGCCGTCCTTTCCCGGAGGGGTGGTCATTACAATATGGGGTACTCCTGCAACCTTGGCAGGCACAATATTCATAAGTACAGAGGAAGGATAAACTGCCTTTCCGCCTGGAACATAGACACCTACGCGGTTTAAGGGAGTTACCTTCTGTCCCAGCATGGTTCCGTTTGTGGTACTTGTAAACCAGCTGTTCTGGATCTGTTTTTCATGGTAGGTACGGATATTTACCAGTGCCTTGCGGATCACATCCAGCAGTGCAGGATCAATGGTGTCATAAGCTTCCTTGATCTCTTCTTCTGTAACGCGGATGGTGTCCTTATTGATTTCTACCTTGTCAAATTGCTTTGTATAGGCGAAAAGGGCTTTGTCCCCTTCACTTTTTACCTTTGCCAGAATTTCTGCTACTGCAGATTCAAATTTTCCGTAATTATTAGGGCTTCTTTTCAGCAGATTTCCCAGAATATCTCTGGTAGATTCTTTGGTTAATGTTACTTTACGCATTTTTATTTTCCTCCTGCAGGACTTTACGCAAGTCGTGGATCAGCTTGCGGATTCTCTCATTTTCCATTTTCATGCTTACCTGGTTTACTACCATTCTGGCTGACAGAGGGCATACCTCCTCCAATACCTTCAGGCCGTTTTCCCTGAGGGTGCTTCCTGTCTCTACAATGTCTACGATCACTTCGGACAGGCCTACGATAGGTGCCAACTCAATAGAACCATTTAATTTGATAATGTCTACCGTCTGGTGCTTCTTATTATAGAAGTAATCCTTGGCAATGTTTGGGTATTTGGTTGCCACACGGATCAGCTGGTTATTCTCCAGTACCTCTCTGGCGCTTTCCGGACCGCAGACACACATTCTGCATTTGCCAAAGCCCAGATCCATAACTTCATACAGCTTGCGGCCTTCCTCCAGAAGGGTATCCTTTCCCACAATTCCGATGTCAGCTGCACCGTACTCTACATAGGTAGGTACATCCGGACCCTTAGCCAGGAAAAATTTCATTTTCAGTTCTTCGTTTACAAAGATCAGCTTACGGGTATCCTTGTCCCGGATCTCCTCACAGGTAATTCCGGCTTTTTCAAGTACATCCATTGTTTTATTGGCAAGTCTGCCCTTTGTAAGGGCAAATGTCAGGTATCTCATTTATCTGGCCTCCTTTTTCAAGCGTAATGCCACGCTGTGTCCCTCTGCACGGAGCTTCTGGGCTTTTGCAATGGCTTCGGTCCGGTCTGCCGGTCCATATTGGATCACTGACCGTTTTTCTTCTTTTTCGGAAATGATCTTCTGGCTGGAAAGAGCCAGAAGCAGGTTGTCTACCTCAATGGCAAAGCCAATGGATGCGGCAGGTTTTCCAAAATGCTTCATCAGCCCGTTGTAACGTCCACCTTTGATCATAGGTTCTCCGGTTCCATAGGTATAGGCCTGGAAAATAATACCTGTATAATACTGATACTTGCTCAGCATGCCGAAATCAAAGGAAACATATTTTTCGTATCCGTAAATCTTCAGGATTTCATAAATCTCACGGAGTCTGGCTACTGCCTCCAGAGCCCTTGCATTGTTGGTCAGCTTTCTGGCTTTTTCCAGAACCTCTGTGGAACCAAACATCTGTGGGATCTCCACAAAAGCTTTTGCTATGCCTTCCTTTAATTTCTGTTCTTCTACAAACTCCTCCACACCAAAGGCATTTTTCTGGGAGATCAGGGAACGGAGACGTTCTTCAGCCTCTGCATTAAGCTCTGCCTCCTTCAGAAGGGATTTGAAATAATCCACCTGTCCCACACTGATCTGAAACTCAGTCAGACCTGCAGCCAGCAAGCACTCCACTGTCATTGCCAGAAGCTCTGCATCTGCATCTGCAGATTCGTCACCAATACGCTCCACACCCATCTGGGTGGTTTCCTTTAATCTGCCTCTGTAGCTGGAATTATTAATAAAGGTATTGCCTGTATAGCACAAACTTACCGGCTCCTGGTCCGGTGAAAAGTAAGTGGCACAGGCTCTGGATACGGAAGGGGTAAAGTCCGGTCTCAGCACCAGGGTATTGCCCTCCCTGTCAAAAAATTTATACAGCTCTCTGGATGGAATAGTTCCCACCTCCCGGCTGAAAACTTCAAAATATTCAAAGGTGGGTGTCTCTATATCTTCGTAGCCATACTGATGGAAAACACGGTGGATCCTCTCCTGTACCTTCCTCTTCTGGCTGCATTCGCCATTGTAAATATCCCTTACACCCTCTGGTGTATGAAAAATACGCTCCATTGCGTGATCCTCCTTGTCTTCCATTCTGCTTTAGCATGCTACCATGTTACTACGATGATGCATAAACTAGATAAAATTATACTGGTTTATTCTGAAAATGTCAATCCTGTATTTTGTTATTATTATTGTTACTGTTTATTGTTACTGTGAACGGAGTGAACAGTAACATCAGTCTCTGTGATCCAGATCTTTCTGCAGACCCTCCAAATAGGGAACCAGAAATCCCCCTCTTTTTTCCAGATAATATTCCGGAGATAATTCTTCTCTGCGGAAGCTTTTCCTGCCCCCATCCTCCATCCTCTGCCAGAAAACCATCAGATCCCGCAGGGGCAAATAATAGAAAAGATTTTCATGGCTGAAAAAGATAAGAAAAAAAGCCACCCCTCCCTGCTTCTCAAAGCTCTCCATGAACTCTACCTGATGAGAATGGATATTTGCCAGCGGAAAGGTATCCGTACAGCATTCTTTGGCATCAAAGCAGACAGGGATTCCCTGTACTGCTCCGATATAATCCACGGTACTGCGCTGTTCAAAATATGCCAGGGTGATGTGCCTGTTTTCCTTGTCCATGCGGACAGGGGTAATGGGAGTGGGGATTTTCTGAATCAGTGCCAGTCCCTTTTCCCTGTATTGTTCATTTGTACGGTTTACCAGCTCCTCCAGAGTGGAGCCGCGCAAGCCTCTGCTGTTCCAGGTTGCCAATGGTTTTTCCTCGTGATCTTATGTATTTTTTTCTGCAGGTTTCCCAAGAATTTTCAGGGAAGGATAATAACGGAAAAATGCCTTTCCCACAAGCTCATCCCAGGTTACATAGTTGCTGGTCTTCCAGAGCCGGGAATCCTTGGAATGATTCCGGTTGTCTCCCAGGACAAAATAGCTGTTCTCCGGCACCTGATATGGTCCGAAATCTCCCTTGGGTGTTTCCGGTACAAAGCTGTCATCCAACGGTGTCCGGGAATCGTTAATATATACCTTTCCACCCAGGATCTGTACCTTCTCCCCGGGCAGGCCGATCACTCTCTTGATGTAAAGCTTGCGCTCATCATCTGGATACTTAAAGATCACGATATCAAATCTTTCCGGATCCCTGAATTTCTTTGTATAGTTATGTCCAAAGAAATCTATATTGATACCATAGGCCAGGCGGAAGCCAAAGATCCTGTCACCGGTCATAATGGTTTTCTCCATAGAAGGTGATGGAATTTTGGCATTGATCAGAACTACATTATTGACCACAGTTACGATCACCACTACCAGGATGATCATCCTGGCATACTCCCACACTAATTTCCAGATTTTCATAATAGCTCCCCTCTAAATGCTCCTCATTTAATATGCTTTCAAACAGCTGTGGTACTTTTGCCAAAAAGGTTTGTCCTGTCTGTGGTATTTCCAGCTTGTATGCATGGAGCAGCTGATTTCTGACTCCAAATTTTGTGTAAGCTCTGTTAAAATCTCTGTCCCCGTATTTGGCATCTCCCAAAAGGGGATGTCCGATACTTCCCAGGTGGGCACGAATCTGATGAGTCCTTCCTGTGATCAGTTCTACTTCCAGCAGGGTTACCCGCCCGTTACTTCCCAAAGGACGGTACCCTGTCTCTATAGGCAGGGAATCCTCAAACTGTTTTTCTGACACTGTCACTTTATTTGTTTTTTTGTTTTTATGCAGATAGCCTTTAATATGTTCCCCTTTTTCAAGTCTGCCCTTTACCAGGCAGAGATAATATTTATGAAGACTTCTGTCATGAAAAATCCCGGAAAGAAACTGAAGACCTGCCAGGCTTTTGCCTGCACACACCAGCCCACTGGTATTGCGGTCCAGTCTGTTGCACACAGATGGGCGGAAGGTCTTTAACTGTTCCTCAGTAAGCTCTCCCTTTTTCAGCAGATAGCCGGTCACATATTCTACCAGTGAAGGCTGTCCGTCATCTGCAGGCTGAGACAGCATACCTGTAGGTTTATTGATGATAATAATGTCCTTGTCCTCATATACTACATCCAGATGACAATAGGCTCTGGGTACCTGGGTATTTCCTGCAAATTTCTCAAAGGTTTCATCACTGAGAAAAAATTTAACAGTATCTCCCTCCAGGAGCTTTTTATTTCCGGTAGCCTTTTTGCCGTTCAGGGTGATATTTTTCTTACGGAGCATTTTGTAAAAAAAGCTTTTGGGTGCTTCCTTCAGCACCTTTGCCAGATATTTGTCAAAGCGCTGTCCGGCTTCGTTTTCCTTTATAATTAATTCTTTCATATATAATAACTTTCTATTCTGTTTCTGTTTTTTACAGGCAAAGTGCAAGGATGGTCTGCCGGATCAGTTCATTTCTGGAAAGCTCAGGATATTTCTCATCCGGAGTAAATTTGATTCCCTCTTCTAGGGTATCCTTATGTGCATTCATAGAATCCAATCTTTCCAGAAAAGGTCTGAGATCTGTGAAAATCTTTACAGTAGCCTTGTATCCGTTTTTACGAACAACCTTCTGACAGTTTTCCTCCATATAGGACGCATGGATTTTTGGGTCACTGCTGTAGGCAGCTACTGTATTTCCGCAGACTGCCAGTGCATCAATATAGGCACTTTTTTCATAAAAGGTCATATACATCTCATAGGCCATGTCCAGCTCTCCCTGGTGTTCCCGGATCTGTTCATAAAGCTTTCTGTCCATAGGTCTGCATTTCAGGATCATGATCAGCCCCACCAGAGATTTACAGGCAGGGAGACATCCCACTACCGTAACCACTGTCCAGATGGTCATTCTGGTTTTGAAATAGATCCATGATGTAAAAAAGATAAAAAGAGGTACAGCAAAAAGAATAGCTGTAATGATCAGCTTTCGCTTCTTTTCACTTTGAAAATATCCGAAATCTCCTTTTTTCACTTTCTTTTCTGAGGTATTCTGTCTGCCTTTTGTATTTTGAGTCATCTCCTGCCTCCCCTGGTTTTCTTTTTTTCTGCAGTGTTCTTTCTAGTGTTGGTTTGTGTTCTGACATTGGCTTGTTTCCCACCGCTTCTGTTCTTTCTGTCTGCAGTCTTGGTTTTTCCGGAAGATCTGCGGTTTTTGTCAGAACGGCTTTCGGAAGATGTATTTTTACTGTGTTCCCGGATAGGACGTATCAGACATTTCGGTCCGTAGCCTACCAGGTCCATTCTGCCTGCTATTTTCAATCCTTCCAGCACCAGTTCCCTGTTCTCAGGATTTTTGTACTGCATGAGAGCCCTCTGTATGGCTTTCTCATGAGGATTTCTGGGTACATAAACCTTCTCCCCTGTGAGAGGATGGATCCCTGTGTAATACATACAGGTAGAAAGGGTGGATGGGGTTGGATAAAAATCCTGTACCTGCTCCGGTGTAAATCCCAGGTCTCTCACATATTCTGCCAGCTTCACAGCTTCCTTCATGGTACAGCCCGGGTGGGAAGACATAAAATAGGGAACTGCGTACTGCTGTTTTCCGGTCTTTTTATTGGCTGCATCATATTCATGAAGAAATTTCTCATAGACGCTGTGGCTGGGCTTTCCCATATATTTCAGCACCTGGTCGGAAACATGCTCCGGTGCCACTCTCAGCTGGCCGCTTACATGATGCTCTACCAGCTCTCTCAGGAAGGTCTTATCCCTGTCTGCCACTACATAATCAAAACGTACTCCGGAACGGATAAATACTTTCTTTACTCCGGAAAGCTTTCGCAGCTTACGGAGAAGTGAAACATAATCCGAATGATCCACAGTAAGGTTTTTGCAGGGTTCAGGGAAAAGACACTGTTTATTTTTGCACACGCCCTTTGTCAGCTGTTTCTGGCAGGAGGTCTGGCGAAAATCTGCAGTAGGACCTCCCACATCATGGATATATCCCTTAAATTCCGGATCTTTTGTCATTCTCTCGGCTTCCCGGATCAGTGACTCATGGCTTCGGGTCTGGAGAATCCGTCCCTGATGAAAGGTAAGAGCACAGAAATTACAGCCTCCGAAGCATCCTCTGTTGCTTGTCAGGCTGAATTTAATCTCCTCCAGAGCAGGAATACCGCCCAGTTTTTCATACATGGGATGAATCCGCTCTGTGTAGGGAAGGGCATATACATCATCCATCTCTGTTTGGGTCAGAGGCTTTGCCGGAGGATTCTGCACAATATAGCCTCTGCTTCCATAAAATTCTGCCAGTGGTCTGGCTGTGAAAGGATCTGTATTCTCATACTGGACAGCAAAACTTTCTGCATAGGTTTTCTTATCCTCCTTCACTTCATCAAAGGAAGGAAGCAGAATAGGTTCATACACTCTGTCCAGATCCTTGCATTTAAAAACAGATCCTGGGATATAGGTAATCTCCTCTACAGGAATTCCGCTTTCCAGGGAATCTGCGATCTCCACGATAGAGTGCTCTCCCATTCCATAGGAAATCAGATCAGCACCTGAGTCCAGAAGTACGCTGTGTTTAACCTTGTTTTCCCAGTAATCATAGTGGGCAAGCCTGCGTAGGCTTGCTTCAATACCGCCCAAGATAATGGGCGTTTTTTTGTAGGTCTGGCGGATCAGATTGCTGTAAACGATCACAGCACGATCCGGTCTCAGCCCCATCTTACCTCCAGGTGAGTAAGAATCTTTCTGTCTGTGCTTTTTGGATACCGTATAATGGTTCACCATGGAATCCATATTTCCGGCTGAAACCAGAAATCCCAGCCTGGGTTCCCCAAAGACCTGGATACTTTCCTTTTTTCTCCAGTCCGGCTGACTGATGATCCCTACCTTATATCCCCTGCTTTCCAGCAGCCGGCTGATAATTGCCGTACCGAAAGAAGGATGGTCCACGTAGGCATCCCCTGTCACATAGACAAAGTCTGCCTGTTCCCATCCTCTCTCTTTCATTTCTTTCCTTGTTACGGGTAAAAAATCCTGCATTTATATTTCCTCGTATGTATACTTATGATTTTATCTGATCTGCCCTGAGAACGGTTTATACATGATGATAAACTGCCTGTGCCCTGTAACCCTCAGAAATAATATCCAGCTGCCTGTGGAAACGCTCCAGCTGCTGCAGATCCTTGGTACGGAACACTCGCAGGAACTCATCCTGAATCTTCATGATTTCCCGCTTATTAGCAATCTTATACAAGTTCTCAATATTGATCAGAATATCCTTCACCAGATTGGACTGTAGCTGAGATGAATTCTGGGCATCCATAATCTCATTACGCACAGAAGACATCTCCCGGTCCAGGGCGTTGATAGCATCTGCAGCCTTGCTCAGACGCTCTGCCACATGCTCCGGCATATCCCCTTTATATTTATATTGCAGGGAATGCTCAATGGTAGCCCAGAAATTCATAGCCATTGTACGGATCTGAATCTCAGCCTGCAGCTTCTTTGGGCCCTTTACCGTATCAACGGTATAATAAATGATCAGATGATAGCTCCGGTATCCACTCTGTTTAATATGCTTCAGATAATTCTTCTCACTCTTTATGGTCATATCGCTGCGCTTCTGGATCAGAGAGGCTACTGTCTCAATATCCTCCTCAAACTGACAGATAATACGCACACCGGCAATATCCTCAACTTCCTCTTCCATGCGTTCCATAGGAATCTGCTTACGTTGCATTTTCTCCAGAATACTGCTGACACTCTTCACCCTGCCCTCAACCTGCTCAATGGGACAGTAGATATCATTTTCCTTGCATTCATCAATAATATGGTTAAATTTCACTTCCAGCTCTCTCACAGCCAGCTCATAAGGGCATAAAATGCTTCTCCATAACTGTATTTCCATCTTAAATCGCTCCTTGCATTTCATACATTTTTTATTATAACATAGAATTTCAAAAATATCTTCTGAATCTGAATAGTTTATAATTTTTTTCGAAAAGCCTTTGGTACCAGGTGGGGCATTCTGATATATACTATGCAGATTCATGCTAGGATAGAACTATATTTGTTATTTTAACGGACGCAGGAGAAACATAGGGTGTGGGACTCGGTTTCCGGACGCTAAGTGATGCTAGGTTTGGGAAAATCGGCTAAATGCGTTCAAAATTGGGCCAAACTCGCTTCGCTCAAACAGTGTCCCAATTTTGAACAACGCCGATTTTCCCGAACCAAGTATCACTAAGCATCCTCCAAAATCGTCCCCCACCCTATGTTTCTCCTGCTGGCACTTCAAGACGGGAACTGGAAGTAAGCACAGCATGAACCGCAGAAACTCTTCTGGCGATTTTTGGAGGGAGCGTAGTAACTCTTAGTTTCGGGAAATACGCGTTATGAGCAAATTGCCGCACTGTTTGAGCGTCAGCGAGTTTGCGCAATTTGCGAATGGTTTTAGCGGATTTTCCGGGACTTAGAGTTACTTGCTCCCGGAAACTGAGCCAGAAGAGTTTCTGCGGTTCATGCGTCCCCATACCCGCAAAAAAAGCACCCTGCCATCACCAACATGTGACAGCAGAATGCCCCTTACAATCAGTCTTTCAGTGCCTCCAGCACCTTTATCAGATAGTTCCATACTCTCCGTGTAGAAGAAATACCCAGCTTCTCCTCAGAAGTATGAATATCAATAATATCCGGTCCCAGAGATACACAGTCCAGTCCTTCCATCTTTTTATAGAAGAGTCCACACTCCAGCCCTGCATGGATTGCCACCACCTTCGGCTTCTCCCCATACATCTGCTCATAAACCTCTACCATTTTATCGCGGAGAGGAGAATCCTTACGGTACTCCCATGCAGGATATGCCCCCTTGATCTCATATTCTCCACCCAGAAATTCTGTCAGATATTCCAGTTTATCAGAGAGATTCTTTCCGGCAGCCTCCACAGAACTGCGGATACTGGAGCTTGCAGTTACTTCATCTTCAGAAGTAACCAAAATTCCTATATTAGAAGAAGTCTCCACCAGTCCGGAGATGGTTCCGCTCATCTTCTGAATACCAAAAGGAACATTCATCAGATAGAATACAACCTTTTCCCTGCTGGTGGGATGAAGAACTCTTGCCTCCTGTGCTCCTTCATCTGTAAGGAGTACTGTAATTCCTTCATCTGTTCCGGTATATTCTTCACGCCATGCTTTCTGGAGCTCTGCAGCAAAGGCCTTTACATTCTCCAGTTCCTTAGCATCTATCAGAAGCTTTGCTTCCGCTTCTCTTGTAATGGCATTATCCTTCTGTCCTCCCTGTACGGAGATCAGTTCATAATCTGTTGTTTTTCTCAGGCTATAGAGGAAAGTTCCCAGTAATTTATTGGCATTGGCACGGTTTTTGTCAATTTCTGCACCTGAGTGTCCGCCCATAAGTCCGGTAATTTTCACTGCGATTTTCTCACCCTTGGCATCAACTCTGGCAACCGGAATGTGACTGATTCCGGACATTCCGCCTGCGCAGCTGATCCACAGACTTCCTTCAGCTTCAGAATCCAGATTGATGAATCTGCGGCCCTTCAGCACACTACAGTCAAATCCCACTGCTCCCAGCAGGCCGATTTCTTCATCTACAGTGATAAATACTTCCAGAGGAGGATGAGCAATGGTATCACTGTCCAGAATTGCCAGTCCATATGCCACAGCAACACCGTCATCTCCACCCAGGGTAGTTCCGTTTGCAGAGATATAATCGCCCTCTACAGAAAGCTTAAGGCCATCCTTTGTAAAGTCATGGACTACATCCGGACGTTTTTCACAGACCATATCCATATGACCCTGGAGAATTACAGTAGGAGCATTCTCATATCCCGGGGTTCCGGGCTTGTAGATCACCACATTATTCATTTCATCCTGGATATACTTCAGTCCACGATCCTTTGCGAACTGTACCAGATAATCACTGATCTGTTTTGTGTTCCCTGAGCCATGGGGAATCTTGCAGATTTCTTCAAAATAATGAAATACGTTTTTAGGCTCACAGTTTTCTAATATTGCCATAATATTACCTCCAAATTTTCTTGATGTGAATTTTTTATTATTGTACAGCATATGTTTTACAAAAAAAGGTTTGCTTATGAGATCAATTCTACTTACCGCCGGAACCGGGCTCCTCCTTGTGTTTCTACTGCTTCATCCCGGAGAGGGGCTGGCTTCTGCCAGAGCAGGAATGACTTTGTGGCTGAACACTCTGCTTCCTACCCTTCTTCCCTTTATGATTCTGACAGGTGTACTGATCCATACAAAGGGAATCGAAAAAATCCTATCACCTCTGAAACCTGTATTCCGTTTCTTCCTGGGAACAGATGTCTACGGTGGCTATGTTTTTATCCTTGGAATGGTCTGCGGTTATCCAATGGCTGCCAGGCTTGCTTCTGATCTGTATGAGACCGGCAGGATCAGCAGAACAGAGGCACTCTATCTTACAACCTTTTGCAGTAGTGCAAGTCCTGTATTTATCATCACCTATCTGGGACATTTGTGCCTGAATAACAGGATTCCTGTTCCTGTACTTTTTTTCATTTTGTTTTCCGGGAATATGGCTGCTATGGTTATTTTTCGGTTTGCAGTTTTCCGGAATCATAAAATTTTTCCTTCCAATGTCACAAAAAAAGCCAAGCCAGACACCTGTTATGAAAAAAAAGAGACATCCGAAGCCGACTCACCGGGAGTCATTCTTGATGTCTCTATTATGAACGGATTTGAAACAATTACCCGCCTGGGCGGTTATATTCTTCTGTTTTCTATTCTCACAGGATGTATCCGATATTACAGACCTTTTCCGGCCCTGATCCAATACATACTTCTGGGAATTACGGAAATCACTACAGGCCTCTCTCTGTTTGCTTCCGCTGATATCCCCTGGACTTTACGCTGTGTCCTGTCTGTCACAGCCACCGGCTTTGGCGGACTGTGCATTCTGGCCCAGACCAGAAGCATTCTCCATAAGGATCTGAGTCTGATCCCTTACCTTTCAGCAAAATGTATCAGTGGATTGTTTTCCGGAATTCTCATGCTCTGCTATCTGAATTAGTTCTCTCCCAGATCGTCTAACAGAACGTCATCATCCTTGTCACTGTCATCATGATAAGAACCTGTGATTGCTGCTGCCTGTGCGGTCTGCGGTGCCAGCTCCTGACGGTTGTGGTTTACAACTTCCAGACAACTCTGCAGAGCATCGATAAAGGATTTATATTTTGCACCGGCATCCTCAAGTGTTGTGTTGAGTACGCTGCCGATATTTGCCATCATATCATCTGTATAAGTGATCGCACTGAGACGAATGCTGTTTGCATCCTGTGTAGCAGAATCCAGAATCTCCTGAGCCTGTTTGTTAGCTGCATTGATGGTATCATTTGCCTGGGCATATGCTTTCTGCATGATCTCATGCTGTGTTACAAGCTCCTGAGCCTTTGCCTGGGCATCTGCAATCAGTGCATCTGCTTTGCTCTGTGCGTCTTCAAGAATGGCATCCTTGTTATTGATGATCTTCTGATAACGTTTGATCTCATCAGGTGTTTTCAGGCGGAGTTCTCTCAAAAGCTCCTCAATTTCTTCTTTATTTACTACGATCTTGGTAGTGGATAATGGCTGGAATTTACAGCTGTCCACATATTCCTCGATCTCACCGATAATCTGTTCAATTCTGCTGCTCATTGTACTCTCTCCTTATTTTCTCTATTTGTCTGCAAGAAGCTTCTTCTTGACTGCATCCGTTATTTCCTTAGGTGCAAATTTACTCAGATCGCCATTAAAATATGCCACTTCTTTCATAATAGTAGAACTTAAATATGCATATTCCAGGCTGGTAGTCAGAAACACTGTGTCAACATCCGGAGCAAGTACACGATTGGTCTGAGCCATCTGAAGTTCATATTCAAAATCAGTTACCGCCCGAAGCCCACGGATGATCACCTGAGCATGGTTTTCTCTGGCGAAATTAACAGAAAGACCCTCAAATGCTTTTATTTCAACATTAGGGATATCTTTTGTCGCCTTTTCTAATATATTAACACGTTCTTCCACAGAAAACAACGGACTTTTTGAAGAATTATGCAAAACGCCCACGATTACTCTGTCAAAAGAGAGGGCTGCACGCTGGATTACATCCAGATGGCCGTAGGTGGCCGGATCAAAGCTGCCCGGATATACTGCTGTCTTCATGTATTTTACACTCACTTTCCTCCGCACAGAATGTATGAAAACCATACATCCTCCGGAGCATATTTACACACGCTCCAGAAATACATGCTTGTTTGTTTTATATTCTTTGGAACGAAGCTGCCTGTATCCAAGAGATTCCAGATAAGCAAAATCTGTGTGCAGATCTGCTTCCACAATAATAAGTGTATTCTCATCCACAACAGTACTATCACGCAGATATTCAAGTACCTGATGCTCAAGCTCTTGATTATAAGGGGGATCCATGAAAATAATATCAAAAACACCCTTCCCCTCAAGAGAACGAAGTGCCTGCAGCACGTCCATGTTCAGCAGTTTACCATTTTCAGCAAGTTTTGTAAATGAAAGATTTTCCCTGATGCAGGAACAGGCTTTGGGATTTTTCTCCACAAACACTGCATAAGAGGCTCCCCGGCTCAATGCCTCAATGCCTATTCCGCCGCTTCCGGAAAATAAATCCAGAAACCGGCAGTCCAAAAGCTGGGGCTGTAAAATATTAAATAAGGTTTCCTTGATCCGGTCTGTGGTTGGTCTGGTATCCATTCCCGGAACTGTTTTTAAATTTAATCTTCTGGCTTTCCCTGCGATCACTCTCATTTCAGATTCAATCTCCAATCCAGGTCTCCACGGGCAAGTCCTAAAATAAGAAGCTCTGCTGTAGCAATGTTGGTAGCTACAGGAATATTATACTGGTCGCATCTTTTGACGATACTCATAATGTCCGGTTCTTTGGGGTCAATCATTACAGGATTGTAGAACAGGATTACCATGTCCAGATCCTGTCTTTCTACCATTTCCATAAACTGTTTATCTCCACCTATGCTGCCGGCTAGGAATTTATGCACATGAAGGCTTGTCGCTTCTTCAATTCTTCGACCAGTGGTACCGGTTGCATAGACTTCATGTTTGGCAAGTATATTTTTATACGCAATGCAAAAATCTTCGATCAGTACTTTTTTGCTGTTATGTGCGATTATACCTAAGTTCATAGTCTCTCCTCTCCGTTTCTTTTATTAATTTCTACATGCATTATAACAAATTACTAAATAGAGTTCAATTAAAACTTCAAAAATATACAAAATTCATGATTTATTAATAAATCAACGATTTTTATAGAGTTTTCCATAGAATTCCACCATATACGAAAACTTCCAGAGTATTATTTCTCCGTCGTCATATACTAACATCGTAACACTAAACAAGCAATAACAACCAAGGAGGAAATGAATATGTCAAACACAAAATCTTCTAACCAGGCAGCTGTACCGGAAGCAAAGGGTGCATTAGACCGTTTCAAATTCGAGGTTGCAAATGAACTGGGTGTACCGCTTACTGATGGCTACAACGGAAACCTCACTTCCAAACAGAACGGCAGTGTTGGCGGATATATGGTGAAGAAAATAGTATCAGAACAACCAGCAATCCCAACACAGAGGCTGTACATCCGGCTTTCATGCCAGGGGAGAAATATTTTAATTCTATCTGATGCTGTCCTTTGCTGATCCTTGCACCCAGAAACATTCTGTTGGCTTTATTTGTCTCCTGTTTTTTGCCATCTACATACAAAGTCCAGCCATTGCTGTAGGGAATAGAAAATACTACTTCTTTATCTTCCTTCAGATTTATACTGCAGGTAATATTTCCTCCATCCACCTTTAGATCTTTCGGTGAATCTTCGCTTCTTTCTTGAGACAGTTCTGTAATCCCATCCATTGCCTGAGTGTAAATATCTATATTGTCTATCTTATATTTTCCTGGGACTGTGAACTCAAGAGTAATCTCATTTAAGGCATCTTCATTATATAGAAGATTTGCTCCATAATTGCTTCTTCCGCTGCCAAAGTTGTTTTTGGAAGAAAGTAATTGCAGTTTCTGCTCTTCTGTTTCACCATTATGAGCATAGTATATCTCTATTTGTCCTGTGGTTATATCTTTTTGTTCCAGAATCGTTCTGTATTTTTCATTAATCCCCCGGTATTTAAGGTTAGAAAAAGTAACGTATGTTTCACAGTTTTTCTTTCCATTAAAGGTAAGTACACATTTTGCATTTTTGCCGGCCTCAATTACCCCATTTTCCCAGGTCATATTCTGCATATCTTTTATTTCGTAATCAAGTTTATTTACATGGAGCTTTAATTTCTCTGGGTTCATTCCCTTTGCATCATTTTCCTCCAGTACACATCCCTGAAGCATGGCTTCCTGCCGTTCCACAGGATTCATTCGTTCGTATTGTGTAACAGGAATATAACTGTCATAGGTATATACAAGGGGCAGGGAATTTTCATCCTTATAAATATATCTATCTTTCCTGCCTGTTATTTCCTTTTCTTTGCTAAAATGATAGGGTGCAATCCCTTCCTTTGATACAAAATATTTGACAGAAAATAATTTTAACAGCCAGCTTCTGCCATTCAAATTATAAACAGCCTGATCCATGAAATTGCTCATATAGATTTCATCAAAAAAATTGCCTAAATCTTCCGGGGCAATAGAAAACTGATATTTTCCCCCATTCAGGTCATTTAAACAGGAGGTGTTGCTGATCATACCCATATATTTCTGGTCAAAGCGAACCAAGGAACAATCTTCCAGAGATTTCAGGGCTTTTTCTACATTGGTATGGCATTTGGGATATGCCCGCCCTTTATTCACATAAGTAGAAATCACTGACTGGTCTTTAAATCTGTCACGTCCGTTTTCTGCGTAATAAAACCAGATATTACTTCCCACGCTTAGAACAATAAAACACATAGAAAACGCAGCCAAATACCAGCGGTTCTTAGTTAGAAGCTGATATCCTCCGATAAAAGTCAATCCAAGGAGCAGCAGAAGCAATCCGGCTGCCACATTATTGTTCTGATTAACAGTTGGATTAAAAATTAAAAATGCAGCATAGATCAGGATAATTGCAACAATCAGCAGTTTATTTTTTACAGACAGATGAAAAAATTCCGGATACATTTTTACAAAAATATAGGCCAAAAGCATGGGAACTGCCCATGTCCATCTGTTTGTAGTATATGAGAAACCATTCATGATCCTGCCAAATATTGGAAAACATACCATAACTGTAAGTAATATCACACCCAGTTTAAGACTGAGATATTTCTTTCTCTGCATAAATAATACGATCACCGCAATCACACATATAGAAGCAACACCTATGTAAGAAAAGCGGGTTTTATTATTTCTTCCGATCAAAGAAGCCAGGAGCATCTGATAAAAGCGTTTGCTGTAGAGAATAGGCATATATCTTTCTGCTGTCATTCTGGAGTTCGTAAACATTGTTTTCAGCATAGGAAACAGAATCACTCCGGAAATCATCAGGGACAGAACTGTATAGACAAAAAATCTTCCAAAGACAGGTGTAAATTCCTTTAACCGAAAGCCTTTGAATTTGGTGAAATATCGAAATATTGCATAGATAACTGTAAAAATCCCAAGCATATAAAAGAAATAGAAGTTACTTACTCCTGCCAGAGTCAGAGCTCCAATATAGGTCCATGGCTTTTTTCCATCAAATATTTTGTCCGCTCCAAGCATGATCAATGGTAAATAGATACAGGGATTTATAAAATACGGATGATCCAGTCCTGTCACAATTATCCACTGGGAATAGACATAAATCAGGCTTCCCAATAAAACCGGGATTTTTTCGTTTTTATTATAAAAGCAATACCATGAGAATGTAATTCCTGCCAGATAATATCTGAAGAAGCATAGAAAATCATACAAGTATTCTGTATATCTTACAGGAACAAAGGCAGCACATAGATTTAGCGGATCTCCTATTACATAATAATGTAAGGTTGTTACAATATCTGAGCCAAATCCAATATGCAGATCCCATGTAGGAATTCTTAATCTGTGATGGATCAAAAGTTCTTTTATAATCTGGCGTAAATATTTTCCCCAGTATTCCAGCGTAATATAATGCTGTCGCAGGCCATCTCCGTCACGCACAAAAGATTTTCCGTTCTTCCAGAATATGAACAGAATGATCATAAAAATTCCTGCCATTGCCGCAGAGTAAGCTATATAGTATGAACTTTTTCTTTTTATTTTTTTCACTAAGGTCTCCTTTGTTCATGTTCTTTTCCAACGTTAACTCGTTTTTCTATCTTACTCTTGCAGTATTACATTGTCAATTGATATCAAAAATTTCTAGGATATTCGTAGCTTATCAAGTACAGTATCTGAACCCTTTGTCTGTCAGAATACGTGCAAAAATCAGTCCCAGCGGCAGTGCGGCAATAATAAGGATTGCAGATGCAAACCAGGATGCAGCTGCTGATAACGACATGATTCCAAGATTGTAAAATCCTCTGTACAAATACAGACCCGGAACCATGATGACGATTGACGGAACTGTTACAGATATCCTGGGATATCCAACTCTATTCTTCAGCAGAGATGCCAGAAGTCCCGCAGTAAGTGCACCAATAAATGCGGCTGCTGCAGGCGGGATATTTGCAAGATCCACCAGTTCCAGTCTTAGGGTATTGGCCACTGCTCCTATCTCGGCTGCTGCAACTGCCAGACGCACCGGGCTGTTAAACATAATGGAGAATCCAAATACTCCGCAAAAACTGGCAAGGATCCGGAATAAGATCCACTGTTCTGTAGATAATGACAGTTTCATAAAATCTACTGGTTTCAGATGCAGGATCAGGGCCATGATCCACGCTGACATAGTTGCTACCAGAATGACGATCAAAGCATACATCAGACGTTCCATTCCGGAACGCATATCCAGTTTGGCAAGGTCAATACCACTGGTAATGAATGGAAATCCCGGTATGATGAACAGCATGGCACAGATATATCCGGCCTCATGCTGAACAGAAATCCCAAACAGTATTTCTCCGAGTTTGAGCATACCTGCATATGCAAAACACGCCAGGGATACCGAGGATACAATACATAAGAATAATGTAAAATGATGTTTTGTCAGTTTACAGCGAAGGTAGTTTCCGATCCCTGCACCCACAAATGCACAGAACATCTCGATGGGACCGCCTCCCAGCAGAAAGGTAAATCCACAGCATGCGATTGCTGCTGCAAGTCCCAATGCAGGCGGGGAATAGAGACCATGTGTTTTTTCAATATTATCAAGGAAAGTATGCAGCTGTTCTCCTGACATTTGTTTTCCTTCTGTTTCAAAGTTCCGGATAAAGTGTTCCAAACGGTTTAACTTTAAGGTATTTACTCCGGTATTGGTCAGGCACAGTGACTGGGTAAAGCCTTCTTCTCCGTCATAGCATGTATATTCAATAGACATCAGACCAATATCTGCTGTACATGTAATGCCAAGTGCTTCTGCTAATGTGTTCATGGAACTTCTTACTCTCCAGGCACCGGTACCACATGAGAGAAACATAATCCCCACACGTCCGATAATAGATGCTTTCTCTGCAATACTGGCATCTGAAACAGGTATATTTTCTCCATTTTCATCCGTGTATTCATGCCAGGCAACATCCATATGATTTTTTTTGATCACTTCCTGCGGCATTTTACTCACTTCCTTATTTTTAGAGCAGCAGACTGTCATTTCCTGCTTTTTCCATCATTTTTTCTCTGCATGCCAGTACGATTCCATCAATCTCGTCTAAATGCTGCAGCATTTTCTTTTCAAATTCGTGGATTGGAAGAAGAATTCCAATTTCATCGTATGGTTTATCCGGGTTCTCTTTCTTTAAACCGGTTTCCTGTCCATAGTAAACCATAGCTCTCGGTGCTTCTTCCTGAATCTTTTGGAAAGCATCCCATACAACTGCATATGCCTGTGCTTCTGTCAGACCCAGTTTACAGGTGTCCGGAAGTGCATAAAGAGCCAGGATGCCACGTTTACGGTTATCTTTTTTCTCCATAATGTCCAGACCTTCTGTGTAGGTACGGACAAGATCATAACCATCTGCAAGATACAGCGCAGATCTGGGTGCACATTCATGATGTTCATATGTTTCCTTAAATTTTGCATATTCTCTGGCTGAAACCTTTTCCCCGGAAAGAAGTTCTCCGTCAGCATCTGTGAGGAGCACCGGGTTCTCTCCTGCTTTTCCGTGAAATTTTTTAGGGATCAGATAGGCCTCCCTTAACAGATCAAACATACTTCTGCCACATAATTCCAACAGCAGTGCACTGATATCGCCGTTTTGGTATGCATGAAACAAGACTTGTAGAAAGTGATCTCTGTCATTATCTGTCAGGCGATGATCATCATCTATATGATCATAAAAAACTCCGCTTAATCGTTCAGATGCTTCCGGCGAAGCCAGAATTTTGGAAAAAATTGCTTCTACTGCTTCTTCTCTTGGCAAAATTGTACTCATAATTAACTTCCCCTTTTCAATCGTGTCAGATTCTTTTTTTCGGTTCTAATTATAGTCTTGCTTTTTGCAATGTCAACGTAAAAAAGGAGATTTTCTAATATCAATTTTGCATAGATGTAAGCTAAAAATTATATAAAAAAGACATTCCATCCTTCTGACAGGATAAAATGTCTTTTCTGTAACCTTTTTATGGTTTTTTAATTAAAAATCGACCTCTGTTCCATAATAAATGCATGTAAGAAGTTTCTCCATATTTGCAGAATCAATTGCCCTTGGGTTAGAACCTGTGCATGCATCACCAACTGCAAGTTCTGCAATTTTGGCAACTTTTTCTTTAAATTCTTCTTCCTGGATTCCAAAGTCTTTCAGTGTTTTTGGAATATTCAATCTTACATTAAACTCGTCAATCTTCTCGCAGAGACTATTGATCAGAGCCTGCTGGCAGGTTCCTTCCAGTCCCATTCTTCTTGCAATCTCAGCATAACGTTCTGCTGCTACAGGATTTTTTGCATTGTATCTGATCACATAAGGAAGATAAATTGCATTTGCACATCCATGGGGAATATGTCCAGTGGAGAATGCTGCACCTGTCTTATGTGCCATAGAATGAACAATACCAAGCAGAGCATTGGAAAATGCCATTCCTGCCAGACACTGTGCATAGTGCATCTGCTCACGTGCTGCCATGTTCTTATTATAAGATGCCGGCAGATATGCCAGAACCATCTCAATGGCCTGCAGTGCAAGCGGATCTGTATATGGACAGTGGAGTGTAGAAACATATGCTTCAATTGCATGTGTTAATGCATCCATACCTGTATATGCTACCTGTTTTACCGGAAGTCCCTCAACCAGTTCCGGATCAACAATTGCTACATCCGGAGTGATATTAAAATCTGCCAGAGGATATTTAATTCCTGTATTATAATCTGTGATTACTGAAAAAGCTGTAACTTCTGTAGCTGTTCCTGATGTAGACGGAATTGCTGCAAATTTTGCTTTCTGTCGTAATTCAGGAAAACCAAATGGTGTGATAAGATCTTCAAATTTTGTATTCGGATATTCATAGAATGCCCACATTGCTTTCGCTGCATCAATTGGGGATCCACCACCCATAGCTACAATCCAGTCTGGCTGGAATTCCTGCATTACTTTTGCGCCTTTCATAACAGTTTCTACTGATGGGTCAGGTTCCACACCTTCGATCAGCTGAACTTCCATTCCGCCTTCTTTTAAATAATTAATTGCTTTATCCAGAAATCCCTGACGTTTCATTGAACCGCCGCCCACAACAAGAACTGCTTTCGTTCCTTTTAAATTCTTTAATTCTTCGAGGCATCCTTTTCCATGATAAATGTCTCTTGGTAATGTAAATCTTGCCATTGCTGTTATCTCCTTTATAAATTATGTCTGTTTACATGTTACTGCAGAAGGCACTCATCTCTTCTGTTCGCTTGCATTATATCATTGTTAAATTTATAACGCAATAGTTTTTTATATCTTTTTGTATTTTGGTGTATTTTATTATTTATTCCTATATTATTTACTGTTTTTCTATATATATTTATTGTTTTTTATTATTTTACTTATATTTAATGTTATTAATTTAACATTATATGCCAGAAGATATTATAAGCTTCCTGCAAAACCAGACCCTCCGATAAAATTACAGTACCTTCATTTTTAAACAATAAAAAAAGTTCCAGACTTATCATCTGAAACTCTTTTTGACTATTTTTCATTTACATAGCTTCTTTATCCGTTCCACCTCAGCCTTATAAACCGATTCTGTGTGAGAATCAAAAAGCACCCATTCTACCAGGTCAAATTTGTCCGGATGATCCTGCAAAAATTTATTTACGGTATTTACCGCTATCTTTGCCGCCAGTTCGACCGGAAATCTGTATACGCCTGTTGATATGGAAGGGAATGCAATAGACCTGATTCCATTCTCACTTGCCAATTTCATGGAGTTAAAATAACAGCTTGAAAGAAGCTCTTCTTCCCTGTTTCCACCTCCGTTCCATATGGGACCTACAGTATGGATCACATACTTACAGGGCAGATGATATGCCTTTGTAATCTTTGCTTCTCCAGTCTCACATCCGTGAAGTGTTCGGCATTCGGCAAGCAGCCTTGGACCAGCGGCTCTGTGAATTGCACCGTCTACGCCACCGCCTCCGAGAAGTGAATTGTTTGCTGCATTTACGATTGCCTGTACATCTGTTATTTTTGTTATGTCATTTTTTATTGTCTTTATCAAATACATTTTTCTTACCTGCTTTCTAACTGAAAAATCAGTATTTTTCCCTTATGCATAATTGTATCATTTGGAAAAATGATTATCAAGGTAATATAAAAGCCATGCCTTTTTCTTTATTTTTTAGCCACCATAGGAAAAATAAACCAGATAACATCCTATTATCAGTCTGATAACATCATCTCCGGCGTTTTTTTCATTGCTATTTACAATCATTTTGTTTTCTTTTATCTGTAGTTTCATTGTATCTGCAAGCTTTTCAACCTGCTGTATGTGGTACTTTTTTTCATTTGAAAGGATAGAATCCTCATAAATTTTCAATTCTCCGATTTTATCATATTCCATTTTCAGATGTAGCTCAGGGAGTTTTTCGGGTTTAAAGGTAATTTCACTGTATGTCATAGATTGGTTTATTTTTGTGATTCCTTGTTTTACTGCGGAGATGATCCATTCATCTAAAGCAGGTCCTTTATACATAGTGGGACCATATTGCAGATGTAATTGTGCCGACTTGCTGATGCATGCATTTCTGGTTCGACCATTGAAACGCTTGTAAACATTGCTGCCCTCAGCTGGATAATATTTCTTCAGTATTTTCTCTTCGGCTTTTGTCCATGGCTCATTGTTTTTTGTACTTAAACCAAGAGTCATTGCTCTGTATCTGCATGCCTGAGGAGATCTTTCAGGAATAAGCCTATGCACATATCTGGCTCCTTTTTCTTCATAATATCGGGTAATGATATCGTCTTCTTCCTGAGTCCACGGAATTCTGTTATTGTCTGATCTGACGTTTAAATACTTTGCTCTGGACTGACAGGCGCTCAGTGTTCTTCCCTCTAATCTCTCTGCCACTTTTCCCCCTTCAGCTTTATAATATGTTTTTATAATTTCATCCTCTTCTGCAGTCCATTTTTTTCTTCCCTGCATACGGAGACCTAATTTGGCGGCTCTTTTATTACATGCCTCTTTGGTTCTTTCATGCAGTCTTTTTTGAATTTCAGACCCTTCTGTTGAATAATACTTCTTTAGAATTTCATCTTCTCTGCTGCTCCATTTTTTGTTTGCCCCGGAATAAACAAGTCCTAATGAAGCGGCTCTTCCTCTGCAGGATTCCGCAGATCTTTGATTCAAACGGCAACGTACATTACTGCCCTCTTCTGCATAATATTCCCTGAGTATTTCATCTTCTGCCTTTGTCCATAATCTGATATACTTACGGTCATCCTGTATAATAGCAGAAGAAATGTTTTTGGATATTTTCAGCTTTGATGCCTGAATCCTGCAGCTTTTTGCAGTTCTCCCAGGCAGTCTTTTAAAGACGGCATCACCTTCTGTGGGATAATATTTTTTTAATATATCAATTTCTTCAGCTGTCCATCTTTTTTTAGTATTCGCCATATTTTACACCTGCTACATTATTTACATAATAATTCCTGAATGCATAACATACTCATACCCAGTCTCCGTAATATAAGCTTTTTCCTGTCCCAGTGCCGGAATGACAGCATCAGAGCTATGCAGACTTCCGCTTTTAAATACGATCAACACCTCTGCTTTCTTTTCATTTATGGGAGTGATTTCTATCTTATGAATGGTGTTTTCAATCATAAATCTGGTTATATCCTTGGTTTTTACGTAAGAATATTCTTTTGCATAATCTAATATCTTATCCATCTGATCCAGCAATTCTGCTTTAGATAAGGGCTTTGTATTTTTCAGTTGTTCCAGATCCTCCTTTTTTTTCGCAATCTGCTGTGTAAAAGCCTGGTTTCTGCTGAGAAATTCTGCATCTGAAATATAGCCGCCCATATTATAATCCAACAACTTATCTCTCTTCTGTTCCAGTGCTGTTATTTCATGTTGCAGGCTGTGTATTTTTTCTTCTGTTCCTTCTGATTTGTTAAGCTCTTTCTCATAAAGCTCCAGATATTTGTGCAGTATATTTTTATTGCTTTGAGCCATATCATTATAAACATCTGATATCATTTTAAGTAAGATTTCTTCTTTTATTGGTTTGGATTTACAGGAAATTGCCCCATGTTTTATACGATGACTGCATACCCATGTCTTTGCATCTTTTTCGCGGACAGTTCTGACTTTCAGCCAATATGCAGCCCCATCTTCGGTACAATGGATAAGCCCTGTAAAAAGGTTGTTCTGCTTATAGGAAGTTTTTTTCGATTTAATATTTTTACTTCTTTCTTCCAAAATCCTGTTGGCATTTTCCCACAGTTTTTCATCTACGATTGCCGGGACATGGGTGCCATCGTCTTTATACATTATCCATTCATTTTCAGGCAGAAACTTCTGCTTCTTAGTAAAAAGGTCAACTATTTTTACTTTTCCGCCAACATAATATCCCTTATATTTAGGGTTTCGGATAATATTGGCAATCACATGGCTGTTAATTCTTCCTCCTTTGTAATTTCTGTAACCGCATTCCCATAAAAATTGTTCCAGCGAATGGGTAGACCAGTTTCCCAGGGCATATTTTTCAAAAATAAGCTGAACCATTTTTGCTTCTTCAGGATTTAAAAACAATTTCCCATTTCGTTTGTCCCATCCGTAAATATGGGAATTGCCAAGAACCACACCATTCTGTATGGATCTGGCATGACCAAAACGTACTCGGCTTGAAAGCTTTCTGCTTTCTTCCTGTGCAATACCAGACATGATTGACAGTCTGAGTTCAGAATCCTCATCCAATGTATTGATGTTGTCGTTCTGAAACCATACGGCTGTTCCGCAGTCCAGCAGTTCTCTTGTATATCGTATACTATCTAATACATTTCGGGCAAAACGGGTAATCTCTTTGGTAATGATGAGGTCAATTTTTCCATCCTTTGCATCCTGGAGCATTCTCTGAAATTCTTCTCTGTGGGTTACAGTAATGCCGGAGATTCCTTCATCTATATAACCATCTATAAATTTCCAATTTTTCACCCCCGAAATTAACTGCTCAAAAAAAGTCCACTGATGCTCAATAGAGGTTTTCTGTTCCTCCTTGTCCGTACTGACACGCGCATAATACGCAACCTTCAGTTCCAGATCAAAGATGCTTTTCTGCCGTAATTTCAGTTCCTCGCGGGTTGCATAGATGTCCATTTTGTTCCTTTCCAAGTCAATCGGATATTCGCAATTGAAGCAGGGGACTTAATTGATTCGATTAACTGATTCGTTCATGGTATTGGTATGAACTGTTTATCTCTTCTTCCCTCTTCATGGCTGCAGTGTCAGATGCAATCAAAGAAAAGATGTCCTTCTGAATACTGCTGTGCAGTTTTTCGGAAATCTGTCCATTATCCAGCATTTTGTCATTAATCATTGTCAGGACAACCTGTTCCAAGGTCATAAGACTACCTCCTTTCCTATATGCTATCCTTTGCAATTTTGAATGGAACTATTCAAATTTATAATCTGCATTCCCGCAAATAGCGAAGCGAATGATTTTATCCGCTTGACTTATTTTTGAGTATTCACAAACAATTCTGGAGTGATACCAATATACAGAGAAACTATTATTAAATAATATTATACAAAGAAGGCGTAAATCCGAATATGAATTTACGCCTTCTTTTTTCTGCTCGAGTCAAGCGGATGAAATATCACAGCCAAACCTTTTGGCAATGAATGGGGGTATTACTGGAACATTAATGAATTATAATTATGCAGAGGTGACTCCACCTGTCCAAACCACTTAGAAGGAGCTTTGTAGTTAACAGGTTTCTTAGTCGTATGATAAGATACGGAAATCTGGTTGCAAGATGTAAGGTTAACTGTGGAGCCATTTTTGATTTTCTTGTTTGTATATTTTCCATTTTTAGAAGAAAGCATATCTATGGAATCTAATACATACCCAGGAGCCATTTTAACATATATTTTTTTCTTGCCCTTCATTGGTTTTTCCTGAACATACATACATCCGTTAAAATAAGATGCGTAATTTTTGGATCCAACCGTAAGTTTAGAAAACGGAGATTTTTTCTCAGCTACTTTAATCTTACAGGACAGCTTATACTGCTTTCCATTCTGGGTTACCCGGAATGAAATTGTGGAAGAAGCCCCGACAAGATCAGTCTCATCAAAAGGCATAGGCATAAGAGTAGAAGAAAGTTCCAGAGCATTTAGCCCCTTTCTTTTGGTTGCCTTAATTTTTTTGTTGGAAGATTTGATATTTGTGATTTTGGCATTAGAACTCAGGTTTCTAATGAAGATATAGCATTCCGGAATATCCAAAATAGTTTTTGCTCCACCATTTCCGTTAGGTCCTCCAAAAGCCCCCACTACACGTACTGTTTGTTTGGCTGCACAGGTGGGTACCTTTGCTTTTGTAGCAGCCTGTACCTCAACAACTGAGTTTATTGGTGTGGGAATCCCTGTTGGACAAAAGCCTGCAACAACCAGAGAGGCAACCAGTATCTTGGCAAAACGTTTCATTTTCTTCTTCATGTTCATGATGAAAATCCTCCTTTGTATTCATCTGATTTTGCTTTCGGTTCTACGAAAACATTATATATTGATATAATTAGAATACTACTCATTTTCGGATTCTTCAATGGCCGCTTAGAAATTTCTTAAAAAAATAAAAACCTGCTAAAAAGTTTTTAACTTTTCTTAGCAGGTTTTTGTTTTACTAATCCGTCAGAATATTTTGCAAGGTACTGATCAATTCCTCTATAACAATTGGCTTGGATAAAAATCCATTCATACCACATGCCAGTGCTTTCTTTCTGTCTTCGTCAAAAGCATTGGCAGTCATGGCAAGGATCGTAATTCCCGCCAGTGCCGGATCATCCAGTGAACGGATCTGCTCAGTAGCCTCATATCCGTTCATTACAGGCATCTGCACATCCATAAGCACCAGATCATAATCACCTGGTCTTGAATTCTTAACCTTCTCCACAGCCTCTGCTCCATCTTCCGCTGTATCAACCTGAAAACCATATTCACTAAGGAGCGCTACTGCAATTTCACTGTTCAGTTCATTATCTTCCACAAGCAGTATGCGCCTGTCTCTGAAATCTGAATCTGCTGCCGGAAGAATATTATCATCTGCCCCGGCCTGCTTCTGGCCGATAGCAGCCATCAGAGTCTCTCTGATATCTGACATAAACATAGGTTTGGCACAGAACGCAGTCACCCCTGCTGCCCTGGCTTCCACTTCAATATCTGACCAGTCGTAAGCAGTCAGGATAATGATCGGCGTATCATCACCAAGACTGCGGATCTGACGGGTAACTTCAATGCCATTCATATCAGGCAGACGCCAGTCAATGATATAAGCGTGGAATGCATCCCCCATTTCCATAGACTGTCGTGCGCGGAGAACAGCCTCCTTGCCGGAAAGTGTCCATTCCGAACGCATTCCAACCTTCACAAGCATCTTAGTCACACTGTCACAGGTATTGAAATCATCGTCTACTACCAATGCCTTCAGACCTTCCAGTTCTGCGATTTTCTCTATACGGTGATTCTCAGGCTGGATCCGCAATGGCAGACGGATAATAAATTCAGTACCTTTGCCCTGTTCTGTCTGAACCTCAATGGTTCCGCCCATCATATCTACGATGTTCTTGGTGATAGCCATACCCAGTCCTGTACCCTGAGTCCTGCTTACAGTGGAAGTCCGCTCTCTCTCAAAAGGAGAAAAGATCTTCTGTACAAATTTCTGACTCATGCCGATTCCGTTATCCTTTACCCGGATTTCGTACAGTTCACAGCCTCTCTGTGTACCCGGATACTCTCTCAGCCGGACAGAAACGGTTCCGCCTGCAGGAGTAAACTTGATCGCATTGGACAAAAGATTCAGCAGCACCTGATTCAGCCTGGTCTTGTCGCAATAAACATCCTCATTGGTAACATCCATGACATCCATGTAAAGCTCTAACTGTTTCGCATGGATCTGTCCGCTGATAATGGTTTTCAGATCATGAAGAACCTCTGACAGACTGACTTCCGTCTCTTCCAGATGGATTTTCCCGCTCTCAATACGGCTCATATCCAGGATATCATTGATCAGTGAGAGCAGATGATTACTGGAGGAAAGAATCTTACCCAGATAATCCCGAACCCTTTCTTTATCATCAATGTTGCTTACAGCCAGTGTGGTAAAACCAATGATCGCATTCATTGGTGTACGGATATCGTGAGACATATTGGAAAGGAAGGTGCTCTTTGCCTTGTTTGCAGTCTCCGCAGCGCGGACCGCCTCAGAAAGGGCCTGATTCATTTTTCTATCAGAGGTACGATCTGACAGAACCAGGATATATTTCTTTTTTCCGTTTACCTCGCTGCCCATTGCAACGTTATGAAACCAGCGGTGTTCTCCTGTTTTCTGATGAACATATTCAAGATCCCATTCCTGCTGCTCATGAACCTGGATTTCTTCCAGATACTTCTTCTCCGGATCTTCAACGTCCCCGGGATGCAGTTTCCCAAGGACACAAATATCTTTACGAATCTGTTCTACTGTAATTCCCAGCAGTTTTTCCACATTGGGACTGACGTAATCTGCCTGATATGTTTTTGCATCCAGCATCAGGAAAACGTCATCTACATTCATTGACAGCTTTTGAAACAATTCGTCCCTGTACAGAATCTCCGTATCCTTTCTCTTCAGGTTTACCCTGTTTTTCCGGAGAATAATTCCAATAAAAAGGCCGGCAATACACACCGCTACTGCACTTACAAGCAGCACAGTGCTACGCTGCAGAACATTCATACTTGCATTGACGATATCAGCCTGGACAAGTCCCAGAAAGATCCAGTCCTGAGGTTTGGATTTCTCATAGACCAGATAGTAATCCTCTCCATCCAGATTTATCAGCATTGCATCTGTATGTCCTTCCTTAAACTCTTCTGAGAGTTTAAGAATCTCTTTTTCAGACATATTGGAATGTTCTCTCAGAATCCCAAAGAAATTATACACCTCTCCCCATGCCTCAGAAGAATGATCCACAACAACACGGCCATCCGGATGAACCACATAACTCTGGGCATTTCCATTGAAAGCAGAAATATTCAGCACATTTACGATATCAGAGTTTTCATAGGCAATGGCAATAGCATCATATTCAAAGCCCTGATAACTTCCATGAGGCCTGGGAGTAGCAAAAACAAGGAGCTGGGATTTTCCGGGAACCGTTGCATTGGTTATCACATCATTTCCCTGCCGGATCTCATCTTCAATATTTTCCTGCAATCCCAGATACCCGGTTTCACCTGTTGCCATCTTATAGTTCCCGTCCGCTGACAGGAAATAAAAATCTAAAAAGCCTGCATCTTCCTGTGCTTTCTCTATATACTCACGAATTTCACTTTCATCGGAAGTGTTCTGCAAATATTCCCCCCATATATGGAGATAAGTCAGATTCTTATTTGTCAGCTCACTTAGCATATTATCAGACTGATGAAAAATTTCTGTCAGGTGAGAAACACTTTCCTCATAAACAGTCTTCGATACAAACCCCAAATATTGGAAAACAGTCAAAAGGATTCCAACAAATAGGGCAATAAGAACTGCTGCATTCCATCGTTTTCTCACAACCCGTTTCTTTCTGTTTGTATTATGATTCTTAACATCCATTCTTCTCACCTCAGAGTAATGTAGTCTTCAGGCTCTGCAAGAATGGCATTACCATCTGAAACATATGTTGTCCAGGTATCTTCCACAGAGGTATCCCCTCCATCAAATACAATATTTTCCTCTGCCGGATAAGCTTCCATATATTGTGGTGCTGCAAGGCAGGTCACAGTAAAAGTATCCTTGTCCTGAATCTGTTTTCCATTCTTTGTAACTTTACTCAATGTATAACCATTATCCGTTTCCCTGATTTCTACAGAAATACCGCTGAACACAGGCAGAGAGCCGCGGTTAAAGGGGATAAAGCCTCCCTGGTAGCCTTCTACGAAGTTTCTGACCGTTTCCTTCAGTTCTGCCCCGCTCATCTCACTGCTGTAAGCGGAAAGCTCGTTTGGCATAATCATGTTGCCTGCCATTTTTTCTGTATAACCGGCCTTCAGTACATTTCCTGTAAAGCTGTTTCCTGTTGCAATCAGCACATCCGTCCCATAAATACCGCGCAAAGTGTTTGCCATAACAGAATAGGCTTCATTGCCTCCGCTGGTATGGAAACGATTGGAATAAGTTTTCTTTGAATCCAACACAATATCCTCAGAAGTGGATTTTTCTTCAAGAAGCTGGGAATTAAATGACTGATAAGCCTGCTCTGCATTATATTCTCCTGAGATCATCTTAGACACCACATCCCTGGAAATGGAAAAAAAGTCATTTGACGCAATACGGATATACATATGGTTTTCTTCGATCACAGGTTTCACATCCTTCAGATATTCCGTAAGCTGGAGATCTACATCCTGACTGTAGCTTAACAGATCCTGTCCATCATAAACGATTCTATTCTGCGCATCCGCTGAAAGCATTGTGTCCAGTACCTTCATTGCTTTCTTTCGACGTGTCTCATCCTTTGTCAGATTGCTATTTAAAGCCACCTGGAAATATGGCGTAGTCATAATCCATTTTTCACCGTTTTCCTGAAAGAATGGAAGAAAGGTTGTGTTAATGCCCTGATCCTGAAACATTTTTACACCAGCAGAGGTGCCAAAGTACATGGCAAGCTTGCCACTTTGATACATCTCAACGATATCATCATAATTCATATCCAGATCATCCTGGCTCAGCCCGGTATCCTGAATGAACTGTTCCATACGTTCAAAAGCCTTTGGCCAGACTGTACTGTCCAGGCCTTCTCTCTTTGTATTATCCGGGTCACTGTAGGTAGTACGCCACTTTCGTCCGTCCACGGAAGACAGTTCTGATGCTGACAGACCCTGCAGTGTTTCCATACAGGTATAATCATAATAATAGTCTGCTGTAAATCCACGAATCCCCACTTTGTCAAATGTCTGGCAGGCAGAGACAAAACTTTCATAATCTGTTGGAAGAGGGATATCATACTTTTCAAAAAGGTCTTTGTTCACTACAAAACCATGTGCATCCGCACACACCGGAAGCCAGTTTACGCTTCCATCCTCATTCATAAAATTGCTGAGGTAGGTATCATAGACAGCACCAGCAACATTGGTTGTAGAAAGATCCATCAGATTGTCTTTCAGGGGACTCGCGTCATGCAGTGAGAAACGACAGCAGGTTATAATATCCGGCAATCCACCATTTTCATTCAGAAATTTGTAGAAATCCAGATCATTATTCCCTACGATAAATTCAACATTGATATCCGGGAGCTGTTCCTGAATATATGGTGCATATTTTTCATAGAGGTTTGTGCTCCATAAATACACAGTAATTGTTTCTGCATCTTCTTTTTCCGCACTTTTGCTGCCACATCCTGACAGAAGTGATATACTCATCACCATCATTAAAAGTACAGCTAAAACTCTGTTCCATTTTTTCTTTCTCATTACGAATCCCCCTTCTGAGACTATTTTTCAAACATGCTCTAATGCACCAATTTATGAATTATCTTTACCAATAGTTTTACATCAAAAGGTTTTGCGATATGTTCATTCATTCCTGCTTCTTTTGCTCTTAGCCTGTCCTCCGTGAATGCATTTGCTGTCATCGCAATAATCGGAATCACCTTTGCATCCTCCCTGTCCAGAGACCTAATCATCTTTGTGGCTTCATATCCATTCATGACTGGCATCATAATATCCATAAGAATAGCATCAAATTCACCAGATTCACTTTTTCTGAATAGCTCAACAGTTTCCTCGCCATTCCATGCTTTGGACACCTCAGCACCTTCATTCTGAAGCACAAATTCAGCGATTTCCATATTCAGCTCATTATCTTCCGCCAGAAGAATATGCAGCCCCTTTATAGATTTTTCGGATACATCCGCCTGTTCTTCACGTATATCCACATCCAGATCTATTTTAAATGGAACCCGGATCACAAATGTCGTCCCTATGCCTTCTGCGCTTTCAAAGGTAATCGTTCCACCCATTTTCTCAATCAGTTTCTTTGAAATCGGCATTCCCAGACCTGTTCCGGAAAATCTTGTGCGGCTTCCTGCATGTTCCTGTGCAAATGGTTCAAAAATATGTTTTTGGAACTCTTCTGCCATTCCGATTCCGGTATCCCGGCAGACAAATTCCATTGTCGTCGTTTCTGGCTGTCCGGATGGAATTTCAATGCAGCTGATATAGATATGTCCGTTTTCTCTGTTATATTTCATCGCATTGGACAGAATATTCATCATCACACGTTTCACATACCTTGGACTTCCAATAAGATCACGGTGTGTGATTTCTTTTTTCTCCCACACAATCTGGAGATTCTGTTCTGCAGCCACCTGCTCGATTACAACAAATACTTCCCTGTAAATACTGCTCAGATTAAATGGAATCTCTTCCAGAACGATTTCACCTGACTCAAGCTTACT
>OLNL01000241.1_pt1 | contig 64050 bp, 75 predicted proteins | sample 1672181 | NCBI WGS metagenome assembly OLNL01 (sample SAMEA3136656, study PRJEB25190) | human gut metagenome | biome: human gut; feature: human-associated habitat; material: faeces | place: Austria | collected 2013
AATTTTAGCTTTTCTGAAAGATTATTTGCAGTCATATATTTCCAACCAGAATCAGCAGTTGCCGTTTTCAAATTGCTACTTAATTCAGAATCCCTCCTTTGACTGGTTGATAAAGTTACATATATAAAAGCGCATAACAAAAACACCCGACCAATGCCGAGTGTAAATAAATAAGTTTATTTACTTATGCACTTAAATATTTAAAGTGATGATACCGTACACCTTCCTGATTCACCGTACAGTATCGCATGGTTGTCTCTGACTTTGCGTGTCCCGCAAATATCATAGCCTCCTGCAGAGGCATTCCGCGGTTCAGTGCATTTGTCAGAGCCGTCCTCCGGAATCGATGCGGATGTGCATTTTCTACGCCCGCCTTCTCTCCGATCCGCCGGATGATATCCTCAATTCCTGTTTTCGTCAGCCGGCTATTCGGTTTCTTGCTTCCGACAAATAGCGCCGGATCATTGTCTTTTCTGCTTTCCAGATATTCTTTCAGGTACATGTTGGTTCGTTCATTGATGTACACCGTCCTTTCTTTCGCTCCTTTTCCATATACAATCAGCTCTTTATTCGCATACCGGATATCTTCTCTGTTAATCTCTGAAAGCTCCGATACTCTGACTGCTGTGCTATATAGGAATTCTAGTAACGCTTTATCCCGAAGACTGTTGCATTTACGCAGCATCCGCTCCCGTTCTTCATCAGTATATGGTTTCCGGATCTTCTTTTCTACTTTTATAGATTCCACCAGCACCATCGGATTTCTCCGAATCCGGTCACGATCTCGCAGCCATCCGAAGAAGCTGCTATACACTGCCCGGACATTCTTTAGTGTCTGGTTTGCTACCTTGCGGATCATTTTATAAGCCCGCATGAATCCAGAAATATCTCCAGAATCTATGTTCTTCACTGGCTTATTGATATAGGTCAGTAACCGAACCAGTTCATACCGATATTGCTTCACTGTCTTTGATGCTTTTCCTTCCAGTGCTTTACTCATCAGAAACTCTTCCAGATCCACTTCCCAGCTCCTGTCTACAACCTGCAGGTCCGTTTCCTGGATTACTCTGCATCCGGTAAATGTCATCTGTAACACTTCTTTCAGCTCACGTAATTGCATTTCATCTAAAACCGGTTGCATTCTTCGCAATACATCCATTATTTTTGCTTCCATACGTCTCTCCTTTTTGCTTTCAGTATATCAACTGTCATACTGAATTAAGTAGCAATTTAGTAAAAACGGCTGTGTACATGAATAATGGTGCATACAATATCGCACCAAGCAACTCGGAATTTCAAGGAACTGATTTCAGTAAAAAGATTTTTGACAATATAGGACTTGTGCATAATTATGATGCTACGAATTACAAGCATACTTTTACAGTTCCGCAAGATGGTATATATCTAATTCATGCGTATATGAACTTCCAACAAGGAGTTGCAAAACAATTGAGTCTATACGCAAAATTGGAAAGAAACAATGTGGAGCAGTCAAGACAGTCTAAGCTCATAGGACCTTATAATGGTGCAGATTTTATGTTTTTCAACGAAATCAACGCTGGAGATAAAATACGGTTTACTGTTCTGCAAAACTCCGGAAGCGTTATACAGGTTTCTGGTGGATGTAGGCTAAATATTATTCGTATGGGAAAATGGAAATAATTATGCCTTTACATATGAACAAAATCCATTTTTAACATACAAAATATGAACGAACAATGTAACCGTTGCGGTTCCGTTTCCGAAGTTGTGTCCTTCAATCCCAAATTGATTACTTGTAGAATATCTTGCAGCCGTAGATACATTTAACCAAAGATCGTAATCGCCATGAAAATTCCATGTTAAAACCTCTAACGGATAATAGCCAGGTATTGTCGGCAAGTCCCAGGCCCATCGAAAATCAGAATTAGCAGCAACCTTCAAATTTGTTTTTGTGATTTCAACATTTTTGATTATATTATTCATTGCTGTTATTTTGCTACTTAATCCAGAAAGTCCATCCGTCACACTCAACAAACTCTTCACTTCTGTAACATTGATTCCATCATAATGCACTTCAAAAGCCGGGCATTCATCCACAAGATCTCCATCCTGCAAATTTCCCGAAGTATATGCCGGTACTGCCGGATTACTTGCAACCGGTGTTCCCTGGATCACCTTCCAACTGCAGTTTTCTACCTCTGTCTCTGCATTTCTGGTATACCGATTTACAATAAGATCAATCCTTTTCATTCCCTGACTACCATTTGTCAGTGTAACCTCATCATAAGTACCAATATCCACGCAAGATATACAGCCGTGATGCGCCATCATCCCACTTCGGATTTTCAGCAGATTATTGCTGCTAAGTTCCGGCTTCAGCTTCTCTCCGCTTGTTATAATATAACTCCCCTGCCCGATAATCCCCTCCAGCATCTGCCGGAACTGCTGCGAAGTCACATGTGGTGATCCAGTTCTTCCAGATACAATTTTCATTCTTCATCTTCTCCTTCCAGTTTATAAGTAATTGATTCCACATCATTCGTAATCTCATAAATGATATTTTCGATTGGTTTTGACATATACATCCCAGTCAGGTAATCCCTGCCACCAACAATATCTCCAATCCCAACCTCGATTCCAAGCTTTGCAACATCCATCTGAAATGTCTTTTTATTCATCAGCTTCTGCAATTGTTCCACGGACGTTTTCTCCAGCTCTGCTGTTTCTGTGCTCGTATTTTCGTATACTGCTGAGATCTCATTCAGTCCTTTGTAATACTGCGTCTTTCCAATGCTTCCATCTTTCTGCACATACAGATGGAATATGTTCCTCTCCTGCATTTCCCCTTTTCCAGTTACAACCAGATGATTTACGCCATTTTGTTTATCATCCATCGTGAAATTCAGTCGACTGTCCTGTGACAATTCAATCTGCGCAGAATAATCAGTAATCGGAACTGCTTCAACCAGAATATAACATGGTTCATCCTGTTCTTTGATCAACCGGATCTGCAGGCGGTATCCAACACTTTTCAGCATTTTGGTAAGACCTTCCAGTAATGTGCAGTACCGGTCAAATTGAAAATTCTTTACAGATATACCCGTATCTTCTGATGAAACTCTGAATAATCCATCAAACTCCGGCTCAATCAGTGTTTTCATTACCTGATTCAGTTCTCCGGATACTGTTTTATAATCCGATCCGGCAGGCGGCTCGATCACCTTATACTGCAGTCTTCCCCGCCATGTGATTCCCTTCAGCTCCACATAATCCAGCGTTGTATCTGTCAGCACCTCTCCGATAATGCCTCCATATTCTGTCTCCGTAATATACACATAGCTTGAAAAGGTCAGCTCCGGATACCAGTTCGACCTTGCAATCTGTACAGAAAATTCGTACTCGCCATTCGTATCCACTGTGATATTTGAGTCCAAAATCGCTCCCAGTTCTCTTCCATCACTATCCGCAAGAATGACATCTTTTACCACGGCGGCTCCCTCCTGTTCAAAAATAAGGTCAGGTCAAATCCATAATCCCCGGACCAGTTAATATTTAAAAGCCCGGATGGTATTCTCTCGAAAACAGTTTGTTTCTGTGCTCTCTGATTAAATAAATTTTGTACCGTTCCATTCGTCAAATATCTTCGAATCGTTCTTCTCTGGCTGTCTATAATCAGATATTCCCTGCTTTCAAGCGTCACGAAAAACTCATAAGGATAATCGTTGATCAGAATCTTCGGATTTACACATGGTCCGTAAATGATCATCCGGTACTCGCTTGGAATGATGTGATCAACATCCCATGCTGCGATTCCTCTTTTTTCTCCGGCAAAATCAAACGGATAGTCATACTGAAAGTCGATTCCGGATGCTGCCGTTTCTTCCAATTGTGGAAAAAACTGCCTTGTCGCTTCTACTACCCATACAAGCTCCGGAGCCTGGAAGGTGATCTCCACTTCCGAATACACATACCCCTTCCATCCTTCTTTCGCTGACTTCAACACCTTGCATCTTAAATATGCGCCATTCACGTACAGCTTCCCGTAGGTATCATTTTCTGCATCAACTGCAATGATCCGGTATAAGTGCTCCATATTCGCCTGGAATTCTTCCCGCTTTCCAAACACATCAATCGTCACTGTTTTTTCATATCCGTCCGAAGACTCTGACCAGTCCGCATCGAACCAGTCAGTCTTCGTTGTACGAAAAGGAGCTTTCAAAAGATTCAGCTTTTCGCCATTCATATTTTCATAATACACAATCATACCTGTGGCACTGCTCCTTTCGGTAATGGTCTGTCTATCCGTTTCGTATCCAGGAATACCGGCTTATTGCCATTTTCTTTTGCAATCTTCCTCTGGATACGTTCAAATCTGTCGTAATCAAATCCCTGATCCTTAAAGATCGGATTATTCTTTATTCCACCAACCGTTTTATCTGGATTAACGGATGTCGTAAGCTGTACACTTCTCTGCAGGCTCTGGACTGCTTTTTGTACTCCGGCATTCATGGATCCGACCGGAATATTCTTCTCAAATCCGATTCCCATACCAAGAGCCATCATCTTACCAACCTGGTCCCGGAATACTCTCGATGGCGAATGAATACCAAGTTTTGACTTGATTGCATCTAATGCGCTACTTGCCGCAGATGTTGCCGCGCTGATCAGGCTTCCTACCGCACTGGATATACCACTTGCAATGCCGGAAATGATATTCATACCAACATTGCCCCAGTTTACGCTGGTAAATGCATTCTTGATCTGGCTGATCATGGATGGAATCTTACCAAGTAATGCCGGAATGCCCTGAACCAGTCCGACTGCGAGCTGTGTGATGATCTTCACACCAGTCTGTATAATCTTCGGCAGGTTCGTAATAATCGTAGATGCCAGCTTTCCGATGATAACCGGTGCTTTCGCTGCCACCTGCGGAATCGCGTTTGCAATTCCCTGTGCCAAGCCTTCCATTAACTGTAATCCGGAAGTTATTAACTGCGGAAGATTACTGATCAGCGACTCAACCAGAGTCAGGATCATCTGTACCGCTGCCGGAATTAACTGCGGAAGTTGTGCGCCCAGGCTGCTTACCAGAGTTGCTATGATGCTTGCGCCTACGGAAATGAGCGATGGTAGATTTGCCGTAATTGCATTCATCAATCCCAAGATCAGGGTTGCACCTGATGAAATCAGTCCCGGAAGTGCTGCTGTGATTCCTGCTCCAAAGTTAGATATGATCTCCGGTCCTTTGGTCTGCGCCAGAAGCAGGATCTGGTCGATCTGTGTACCAAACTGACTGTAAACCAGTCCAAGACCGGCTACCACAACGGCTGCAACTGCACCGAAATTCATCAACCCTACAAACGACGGAATAAAGCCGGCTACTGTTCCAAGAACTCCCTGCAAAGCAGAACCAACCTGTCCGCCCCATGCTCCCAGATAACCAGCAGTATCTCCAAGTAGCGAAAATGCACTTGTAATTCTAGGAATTTTTGATGCAATTGCAGAACCGATCTTTCCAACTGCCCCTCCGATTTTACCTGGGACACCGGAAACTACCTTGCCGATCTTTCCGACAGTAGCTGACAATTTCGGAGTCAGTACCTGAAATGGTCCCGTAACTGCACTGCCGAGCCCTTTCAGGCTACCCGTAAAATCTTTCTGGAAATTTGCAGCCGATTTTGTTGCACTTTTGAATCCCTTCGGAAGCTTTCCAAGCTCAGACAAAACACCAGTTGTAATTCCGCTGAATCCTTCAACGGCTGACTGTACATTACCGATCTGTGATCCGAATAATGAGATCGCCGGTCCAGCTCCTGCAAGCACTGCTGCAGTCTTGCCAAGATTCATGAGTTCATCCGTACTCATGTTCTTTAACTTATCTGCTAATTTTCCGACACTATCTGTAAGTCCCTTTAATTGTGGAACCGCTTCACCGATTTTTCCGGATAAGGATTCCACCACATCCATTCCGGTCTTTCCCAGACGCGGGATCATTTGACCAAGATTATTTAAGATATTCTTTGCCGCTGTCCAGAATGTGTCAACCAGGTCGTTCGCACTGATTACACCGGCTTCAAAATTTTCCCAGGCGGCTTTAGCAGAATTAACAGAACCTTCAATCGTTGTAGAGGCTTCTTTTGCGGAAGTTCCTGTGATTCCGAGATTTTGCTGGACTTTGTGAATTGCCTGAATCATCTGGTCAAACGTTACATTATCCAGATCTTCTATTTTTTCATTTAAGATACCGGAATCATTGATCAATCGGATCATTTCCGACTGTGTACCGCCGTAACCTAATTTAAGGTTATCCAACATTGTGTAATTCTGCTTTGCAAAGCCCTGATAGGCATTCTGGATATCCTGCATATTCGTACCCATCTTATTGGCATTGTCTGCCATATCAATGATTGCCATATCTGCTATCTCTGCAGCCCTTGCAGTATCTCCGCCTAAGCCCTGTAGTAATGATGCTGAAAAGCTTGTAACCGTTGACATGTAATCATTAGCAGAAAGCTGTGCTGTTTTGAACGCATTGTTTGCGTTTCTGATCACTGTCTTGGCACTATCTTTAAATAATGTCTCTACACCACCGATCTGCTGCTCCATATTGGCGACTACACCAAGAGAAGACTTTACAATCGCCGCCGCTCCAGCTCCTACAGCTGCAACAGCTCCGGTCATTGCCTTGCTGACTACAGATAAGCCACTTTTTCCAAGACTTCCAAGCTTATTTATGCCTTCATTGAACCCACTCTCATTGATTTTGGTATCAAAATTCAAATATCCATCTGCCATACTATCATCCTTTCTGATAGCACGGCTCAGGGGCTCACAAGTGCTTAATTCTTAATTTTTATCTCCACCTCCCGTCGGCATTTGCGGCATTTTACATACAGTCCGCTGCACACTGCAGTATCTGCGTAAACAAGCAGATGCTGACCGCAGTACGGACACAGATACCACTCACGCCGTGTCGGTATTTTAATTTCCATCATGAGAACATATCTCCAATCTCATAATCATCAAGCTTTCGCTGTTTCTTTTTCAGTGCAACAGCTCTCTGGATCTTCTTGATCCGTTTGCGTTCATTCTTATCCGGAACCGTTCCTGGATCAATCGAACGGTACATGATGCGTTGTTTAATCTCTGTGTCATCCGGCAACCAGTCAAACAAGCTCCGGAACTCCCACCAGTGCATATAATCGATCTGCTGCAGGTCGATTCCATATGCCTCCCGGAACGCTGCATAAATGCAGCCGGCATCTTCCGAAAAAGAAAATACCGGCTTCCCTCTTTTCTGCTGCCCTTCCTCTTCATCTTCCAGATCATCCTGGTACATCCTTTTGCACATCAGGAAATCTCCAAGTGCATAAATTGCAGCTTCAATATCATCCGGAATTTGATCCAGATACCACTGCAACAGAAGTCCGCACTTCATCCGCCACGGAACCGAGTCGTCTCCAACCAGCTCCGTAAAACGGATCCATTCACGGAAATCTGTCACGATCGGGTAGTACTCCCCGTTCACCTTGACTTCTTCCGGAAACTGCTCATATAAAATATTCATGCTCTGCTACCTTCCGGTATTGGAATATTTTCCCTTACCATACTGTTTCTGGTAGTTTCTTCTCTGCTGACGGTTTCCATTTGGCTGTGACTGCGGATGCGGGAACTGCTGCGTTGTATTTTGATTTGGTACATACTTATCATATTTATCGTCCAGTTTCTTTGTTTCCGCTGTTTCAAAGTCTAACAGTGATTCTGCCGCTTCAGTGCACAACTTGATGCTGTTCTTTCCGCAAAGGATACGCTCCCCAGCTCCATCGCCAAAAAGGGTATCGAAGAACACATAAAAACACGCGCACTGCGCGCGGATGATATCACTCTGCTTTCCGGTTATGGGAACCTTTTTCCCTGCTTCAAACATTTCTGCTTTTGCTTCCTCTAACACATCCAAAAAATCCGCATCCGTGAAATCCACTTCTGCTTCAAAATTTCCAAATTTCCAAAGGCTCATAGGCTCACTCTCCCATTTCTTCTTTATTCTCCGCCAGCAGTGAATGTACAGGTCTTCCATCCGTCTGTGGTGGTTGCAGTACCCTTTGTGATTTCTCCGGCCGCTTTAAAGCTGCCTTTGTAAATCAGGGCATCCGTACCGTCCCCTTCTGTATCCGGAATTACACTCCATGTTCTCTTTCGTGCGGTACAAGTTGTTTCCGATGTCTTCTGCTCAAACAAATCTACCACCACAATATCAACCTGTGCTTCTGTTCCGAGAATCTCATCATCGGTAATTGCTGCAATCTTTTCATGTACCGGATCATTGGTATACCGGTCAAATTCGTAATCGATCGCCGGCGCATAACCGACTACGTCACTTCTTTCAGACGCCTCATCCACATACTGCCGGCTGTACTCTGTCGAGTTTTTTCCATCCGACAGCGATGTAAATCCCGTCATTCTGGTAAATGTCTTTCCTGATCCGTCAGCGTCCATAAAAGCCACTCTCTTATGTCTGCCAACTAACATTTTTTCACTTGCCATTTCTTCACACTCCTTACTTATAAATCAATCTGCAAATCATCTGATACCGTCCCAGATCGACCTCTGTACTAAACAAATAGCCGGACTGCAGCACTTCCACTCGAATAGCATCGTGCCCTTCCAGCTCTGGAACAATATCATTCAGGTTATTCTGTTCTGTCCACTCTTCAAAGTTCTGATAAAAACCACTGTTGGCAATACCGGTTCTGGCATCCCCATCGTAGGCTTCCTTACTTGTCAGAGCGAACTGGAACTGCTTCAGGCAGCTCCCGTCCACATATCTCTTGTAAATGGGATCTGCTCCAATCGGATCAATGGAATATTCCATTCCATTACCTAAACGATCAATATTGATTTTCCAATTATTGATATCCGGATACATTCTCACGTACTCACGAATACTCTCAATAATCGTTTTCTTCTTATTCTCCGGCAAGCTTCTCAGCTCCTTCCCTGATTGTATCCTTGTGGCTCGCTTTCATCTTCTCAAACCATCTCGCCTTGGTTTTATGCTCGTAATACTGCCGACGGGCATATGGGGCAAGATATTCAATAGAACCGGAACCAACCACCGTACCAAGCGTCCCGGACTTAATCAGCATCCCGGTTCTTCTCGGTGTCAATGGATTCATATAGCGCAGACACTCGGAATCCACAAATGCCTGCGCCCTTGAAAATCCCTCCGCTTTTTTCTGTGCGAATCCCGGAGCCCATTCCAGCCGTGCCGTGGTAGAACCATTCTTACCAGTCACGGTAAATACACTTCCTCTCGGAGTTGTGATCCGGAACTCTTTCTTTCCTGCCATCTTACTCGCCTCCGATCCGCCAGTGCGGAGTCGTACCAAACCGGTTGTCCGACCAGCTTGTCACCTTGCAGTGCTTCTGGAACACGGCTTTCAGATCTGCAGGCCTTTCAATTGCAATCTGACACTCTCCCAGGACAATCTGATCATCATTCTGTATGGTCCAGTATCCATAATCTCCACAGCAGGCGAACTGATCCGGCGGAAGATACTGCCCTGCTTCCGGAATATCCGCGGGAATCCGGATTTTGTAAACCTCCGCACCTTTCAGTCCATTATCCGTAACTGCTGTCTTATGGTCCACATATACATGCACACCGTGAAGAACGGTTCTATGCCAGGTATCATAATTGGATGCATCTCCGCTTATTCTGTTATAAACTGTCACATCTGCATTTGTGATCACACCGCACCCCTACCTTTCTTGACAGCCATCCAGTAGGGAGAAGATAAGGATATACCGCATCATACGCCTTTTTCTTCACCATCTCTTCCGCTGTCTTTCCATCCGTCTGCTCTGTGACATAGGTCACACTGTAGCCATCGTTATTTTCTGACTTCACCAACGGGGTTCCTGACTGTTGCTGCGCATTGTATTTGTAATAAACCTCTGCTGCAGCACAAACAGCATCCTTTACCATGTCATTTTCTGCGGCAAAGACATCACCTTTCACATAGGTCAGATGCCGGATATAGGCTTCCGCCTGCCTTTCGGCTTTTTGGAAGTCCTGTTCCGGAATGGTTTTTCCTCCATATTCATCTGCGTAGTATCCATACGTGATCTGCATGGATCATCACCTTCCCTTACTCACCTGTTTTCAGAACTGCAAACGGGCATCTCTTGTTTTTGTCCGTCTTCAGCGAATTGATTGGATTCGGGATCTCCCATCCGAGACGCATCACTGCACGAAGCGCAACCATATCGTTCTGCATCAGGTTGTATGCGATTGTGCCATCTGTATTCTGGACAACACCTTCCGTAAACAGCTTGAATGTAATATCCTGTCTGATGGAATATACCAGCTGTGAGAAATCTCCGGAAATCATAAGCGCCTTTGACTTATCAAACGCTCCATTGTTCGGGAAGTTCATTGGTGATCCATCCAACGCGTACTGTGTTGTTCCCTGCAGATCCTGTTTAAACAGCGGATCTCCATTTGCATTTTTCAGACCTCTGAGTTTCGCCCTCATGGAAATGTCCGCCATGTGACCGTTTACAAAGTATCCGCAGTCTTCAATATGTGCGATCACTCCGTCCTCTGCCATGATCTTGTCATACAGACTGTCTGCGGCTCCTAATGTTACGACTGCTCCCGCTTTTGTCGCGGTTGTAACCACATCTTCTCTCCATGTGTTCGGTTTATTTTCACCGAACAATACTGCGCTGTCGATGACCTTTCCAAATGCTTCTGTAACTCTCGGTTTTACTTCTCCCCAGATGTCATACTCAGAATCATCCAGAACTGCTTCCGGAATTGGAACAATAACCGCAATCTCTTCGGCAGTGATGAACTTCTTGTCCCATGCCTGCTTTGTAGTTTTCTTCTGTCCGGTATCACCGTTTACGAAATATGCAATCGGCAGCATATCCAGTACCGGCATTTTGTACTGTCTGCTTGTCATGTTCGCCAGCTTGCGACCTCTTGACAGGACTGCTGACTGTGCGATCGTTCCCTGGATGATCTCATTGGATTCCTGAATTGGAATCAGAGACTCTGCTCCGGTACGGTCAATGATGTTTGCATCTGTGTCAAACAATCTTAAATTCATTCTTCTATTCTGCATTTACTCTACCTCCATTATCTTCTCGCGGCAGCTCTGATCCGGTCATTGATGGAAACGTTCATGTTTCCGCCAGAACCATTTGAAGCGTTACCTGTTGAAGAATCTGCAATCCGGTAAGAACCTCCACCGGCAAATCTCGGATTCTCCTTTAAAAACTTCTCTGCTGCCTTTTCAAATGTCGTTTTATCATCCACCAATTTGGAAACCTTGTAAGTCACATAGTCCAGATCATCAGCCTTGACACCTTTTCCGGATAAGAACTTCTCATTCTTCATCTGCTGGACTTCATTTCTGGAATTTTCCAGATCCTGCTGCAGCTGTGTCACATTCGGCTGATTCTTTTTCTGCTGTTCCTTATAATCGGCAATTGCCTGATTCACCTGCTGCTCTGTCATTCCCTGCTGCTGAAAATAGGAACGAAGCGCCGCTTTTTCAGCTCTGTCTGCTCTCGCATTGGCAATCTCTTCTGCCTGCGCAAAGCTGTATGAACCCTGGTTTCCTGATCCACCGGCATTTCCCTGGCTGCCGTTACCTGCTCCAGCGTTTCCACCCTGTCCACCAGAGCCAGCTCCGCCGCCGTCTTCAAAGAGCTGTAAAAACATTCTTTTTCTCATGCTTACCTCCAAATATGAGTGTTTTCCAGAGCTTTTTCTGTCTTCATGTTTTGGACATAATAAAAAGCACCCTCACTGGATGCTCATTTACTCAAACTGTATGCAATTGTATTCCTGGCTGATCACTGTGATTCCCAGGAACCACGAATCCACCAGAAGCTTCCCGCCATCTGACAGATCTTCCCATTCGATCACAGTCATTCCGCTGGCTGTTTCTCCCCGGATTCTGTCACCTGTCAGATCTTTCAGGGAATTGATCAGATTACATGTTAGCGCTGATACTGCCGCACATACCCGGTCAATCCCATCCGGACTCTTCTGGCAGGCATGACCGTTCATACGGATGCTGCGATCTGTTATTTTGATTGTTATCATAAATTCTTTACTCCTTTGACTCTATGATGGTTACTGTTCCTTCAAAGACTCCAAAATTTGACTGCTGTTGGAATGTATGGGTTTCAGCAATATCCTCATTAGTCATTGGTCTTGTAAGGTACCATAAAGAATCATCTTTCCAGGTAATTTCTTCCAGTTTCTGATTTGGCTCAAGCTTTATCGTTGTCTTCCCACCATAACTTTTCGTGGCGGTCTGGCATCCAGTTAAACCTGCTATCAATATGCTGATAGCCGTTAATACTGCTACTGCTTTCTTTTTCATTACCGGCCTCCTAAAAATAAGTACAAAAATACCACCGGTCATTTCGACTGGTGGCAACTATTCAAACTCTTTAAATTTAATTCCGTTTTTGCATTCCTCTTCATAACCAGAAAAAATTACATCCTCCGGTATTCCATCTGGAAATGCTTTACAAGTCATCTCTTCACTATTTTCATTGAAATTACTGCACAGCATACACTTTGGCAATGTCATTCTAAACCCTCCGCCAATGAAGGATATATTTTCTGATAAGTTTTCTTGCTTCATCTGGAATCCACTCTCCGTTTCTATACCTAACAAACGCCTCCGCTAAGCACTCTCGACCGTCTTTGCTTCTATCTGCATATCCTGAAATTCCTGCTATGAACTGCCTTCTTATTTTTTCATTTAACTCTATATATTCCACTTCTGATACGCAGTTCTGAAATGGCATTATATGCGCCATTTCATGCGCAATGTAATCTTCAAAATTCTTTCCCGCCATTACACCATCATTGTACCATCTCGGCATAATAGTTTCAACTTTTCTATAATCTTGTTTGTAATTCAAAACAAGTCCATGTCTCAGCATTCCATTTTCATCCAAGTAAGCACCTGTTGCAAAAATATCATTTTTCTTTAGTTTTCCGCCTTTAATAGAATCTAAGTAAATCACGTATTCCGAATCCAACTTCTTTATCGCCGCATTGATTTTCGCTTCAATTTCTTTGCTCAAACCTGCTTTCTTAACAACTGTGTCTGGAATAGAAATTCTCATTTTCAGATCATACTGACTCGGTGCAATTCTTCCTCGTCCATCAATATAAATCCGCTCTCTTTCCTCTTTCAGCCTCATTTTCCGAGAAAACGCCGCATATTCATCAAGCTGTCCCTGATATTTGGCTTTTTGGAGCATAATCTCCTGCCAATCAGCGCCTCCGTCCTGAAGCATCTGTACTTTTTCACGCTGTGCCCGCATTGCTGTCTCCATCTGGCGCTGCCTTTGCTTTGCCTCGTACAGAGTGTACTCTTTGCCCCGGAATTCTTTTGGCTTGCTTTCCTTCCGGTTCTGAGCTTCCAGCCATTCATCTGACCAGTTACGCTGTGAAATGCCAGGAAAGAATGGGTAATAAGTATGATAACAGTTGGCTCCCAGAAGTCCTGTCACTGTACCAAGTCCACAGACTGAGTACAATTGTTCTTTTGTCCAGACCTGACCTTGCCATACCGCATGAGTAGGACGGGCCCCGGCATGCCACTCAACCTCAAAATACTCTGTTCCGAGCTTCTTGGCATTGTAGTCTGCTATTTCTCCGGTAAGATTCGCCACACCAGTCATGACCGCTCTTCTGGCAGCCACTTCTACTCGGCTTGCATATCCGGATCCGTATTCAATCTTCCGAAGTCCACTGTTCGTCAGCTGCGTAACCACACGGCGCAATACACTGCCATAGTCAAATGCTCCGGTCACAATATCAAAACAGGCATTGTCCAGATAATTGGTATAAACCTGTGACAGCGGTGTTAAAACCTTTCTGCCATTATAATCCAGGTAAAATCCAAGTGACTTCGTTACATTCTCCAGATCTTCCAGACTCTGCTGAATGATCGCATCTGTGATCTGCTGCAGTTGCTTATTCTCTTCATACGGGATAAACTCTGCATTGATCTGTTCATAAATGTCCTTGTTCCGGACGTATTCCCAGTCGATCACTTTATCATACAACTCAAACATCTCCGGATAAGACGCATCCAGTGTTTTCTTGATCTCTCTTTCGATATCCTCGGAAGAATATCCCAGAATCCGTAAACGGTTAATCTGCCAGTCAGCTGTACTGGTGATCTCGCCGGTCTTTTTGATCCGCCGGGCAATGTCCTGCAGAATCCGTTCTTCCAGACCTATGTACCGCGCTGCAATCTTATCGGCAACCTGATCTTTGTATTCTTTTCGCATCCTACTCCATCACCTGATTCTGCTCTGGCAGATTCTTCTTTGCCTGTTCCACTGTTTCACCGTACCATTTTGCACGGTATTCTTCGTGCCGCATCACGCCCATGCTGACATCCTGACGGTCCTGCTGACGCTCTGCGCCCTTATCCTCAATGATAGAATCATCAAAGTCAATCACAATATCTGTGTTCTGGTCCAATGTATTTCCTGTCACAATACCGAGCCGGATAATGATTCTGACCAACCGCTTTATGACATCTTCCAAGATTATCTCATGCTTCTTCAGCATACGGTACATATCTGAGTTCTCCGAAATGATCTCGGTTGCTGTCTTCGCTCCTGCTCCGTCAAACCGGTATCTTTCCGTACCGAATCCGCATTTCAGAGACAGATAATTCAGATCATCATTGATTGCCTTACTGTGCTGTTCTACACGAAGGCTCATGTCCACTTCCTTGATCAGACCGGTCTGGCTCTTATCGTAATCTTCCGGAAGCGAATAGAACACACCATCATCCGGATCAAAGGTTGGGGATCCGTCCTCATTCGTCAGCATTTCCGGAGCAACAAAGATTCTTTTTCTTCCCAGATCGAACTCATTGCAGTAGGAATCAAACTCCGTGTCCAGTTTTTTTAAGGTATCTATGGCGTTTGCAAAAATCGCAATTCCCATTGGATTACATTCGCCCGCATTGTTTGTGATATTCAGCCTGTCGATAACAAACTGCGGTTCTGTGGATCCTGTCTCTGTTCTGGATGCCAGATTTGCAAATGGTTTCAGCTGTTTCCATTCCTGTTCTGTCAGCTCACGACCTTCCACACTGCCTTTTGCGCATTCCAGGACGCTGTTTTCAATCACATACATTCCTTTTGATTCAATCCTGTGAAACTGAATCTGCACGTATTTCTTCTGACGAACTGTATGCACGAACGTAAAAATGCACTCCGTAACCTCCCCGTTATTCCAGCTGACCGGATAAATGTTCTTGGCATCCACATAGTTGATTCCAATCTCACCTGCAGATATCGTTCCATCTTCCTGCACAACCGCATTGTACAGATAAGGGATATATGCCACGGTCCCGGAATACGCTTTCCGTTCCTGGTAGTCATTTCCCATAACCAGGAAGTGATTGTTATCCAGAACCTTCTGCACAAATTCCTGTGTCGTTTCATCTTCCAGTGTGATCATAACTCTCTCATTAAGGAGCAGATCTGCAATATCCTCTGACAGTTTCTTTGCCATTCCCATGCTCTTCCTACGGCATCGTTTACTTGTACCTCGTCCGGTATTCACCTTGTAGAACGTAAACTGCCGGACATTGGAATTGTACCAGCTGATCCACTCATCGATCTTCCGGTAGAACGAAGCATCTACCGTATCGATTCCTTTTTTCCTGAAATAATTAAAGATATTCATCCTCTTCTCTCACCTCCCTGCTGCCGATATCACCTATATTCACATCATCCTCGACTATATCCAATGGCAGCCAATGTTTGATCTTGCTCCAGGCGCCCATAACCACATAGCGTATGGCATCCATGCAGTGATCCGCTTCCTTCACCGGCACTTCTTTTCCTTTTTCAATGGATTTCTTATCATACTCGTAGGTTCCAAACTCCTGCACCGCATACTCCTGCTTCGGGGAAATCGACATGATATCGAATACCAGTGCTTTCTGTACCCGGCTGATTCCAAGCGCCACATCATTTTCCGCATCCCGCAGAAACACCTGATAGTCCAGTCCGATTCTGGTAGCTCTCCTAACCTCTTCTGCCAGACCTTTTGCAGATGGATCCAAAAAAATATAAAAGATCCGGTTATCATACTGTTCATGCAGCCCATCCATGAACTCAACCAGATCTCTTGCATATTCAGACGGACTCTTCTGCCTTCCAGATTCCCGTCCACTGTGATAATATTCTCCAAGTCCCGGAAATTTCTTCCGGTAGGTGTCCAGACCAAACGCTTCAAAGGTTGTCGCATTCTGCTGACCGTAGTCACCTCCAATGTAAATCCGGTCATATCTCCTGTCCGGATCCGGCTTTTGTCTGTGCCGATCTGAAAACATATAATAGATCAGCTCATCCACGCCAATCGCTTCGCCGAGCCATACCCACCGGTACATCTTCGGATCTGCTTTCTTCATCATCTCCGCCGATGCAATCAAATCAGGACCAAGCCAGTCCACCGGCACATCCCGGTAATCTGTGTGAATGTGAATGCAGTCCTCACGCTTCTCCATTTTCTTGCACCACAAATTGATCGGAGCATTTGGGTTCTTTGGCGGGTTGTACAGATAAATCATCTGGAATCCACCCTTATTTCCACGGACAAACGTTGCTTCAATGTTGGTCAGCTCATCTTCGCCTTCGCCATCATCAAAGAACTCTGTCAGTTCATCCAGGACAACCAGCTTGATCGGTTTATCCTCGTCAATGATACCCTTTGTATCGTCAATACCGTCTGATCCGGCAAAGTACATTGTTGTCCCGTACTTCTTGTAAGTGATTTCCATCGGGGATTTCGTAATCCGGAACTTGTTTTTCGGTATCTGCAAACGGCTGATTCCCCGCAGCATTTCTTTGTATACCGTCTTCCGGAGCTTGTTATGATGCTTACGCAGCACAACAACGGAACCGTTGGCATCTGATACAAGCTGATAATCTGACCGGATGGAAGCATAACTGGACTTTGTTCCTGCTCTCCCAGAAGTCAGGATGATGTGCTTGATACTCCGGTTGTTAAATATTTGCAGATACTTCGGAATTATGATCTCCGATATCCGGACCTGTTTCTTCTGGTGCGTCATTGATAATCTCTACTCCTTCATCCTCATCTCCGTTTCCGCCACTCATTCTGGCGGTGTTTGTACGGATCTGTTCAATTCTGGCTTTCTGTTCTTCACTTGCAGCTTCCCAGTCTTTATGCAGCATTTCATCATACTGCTTGATCATTGCCCGGAGCTCCCCTTGTGCTCTTGCCTGCGCCTTCAGGAAGTTCTCCTGTTTGTCCCATGCCTGTTGTACTTCCCATTTCTCGCCAATTACGTTCCCGTCTTTCTCTTCGACCTTCTCAACGGTCTTGTCTGCCTGATCTTTAACATATGCAATTCTCTGCGCTCTAACGATTGCAGCATAGGCAATCTGTATCTGATGCCACAACAGATCAAGCGGATCAGCCTGTTCAATGGCAGAAAAAATCTCCCGTGTTTCATCCGGGAGATACTTGCTGAAGAATCCGTATTTTTCAGCATTCTTATTCTGTTCAGGTGCTCCACCGCCATTTCCGACAGCATTTTTATTCTTTGGCTGTCCACCTCTTTTTCTTATCCGAACGTTCGTTTTCTTATCCGAGCTCATACCCGAACGTTCGTTTTCCCATTTATGAGTACACTTCCAACGCCGAACTGTTCCTTCTGGCAAACTTAGCTGACTTGCAATCTCAACCAACTTCATGCCCTGTAGGTACATGGCTTTCGCCTGTTCGATTCGTGGATCCGGTGCTCTCGCCATGTACCATCACCTCTCATTCGTGTTGTTTTGACTTTTGCTAATGCTCATCATCTTCCTGAAATACCAATGCGCCAACCGGTATTGTGGCGTCTTCATTCTTTTTTATTTCTTCTCTAATCTCCTTATTTTTGCCCCTTGTTATCGTATCTTTTAATGCCGCCCAAACTGCAATGCACACTGCACAACACACAACAATTTCTATAACTCTCATCGACAATTTCTCAGGTCTTTTTGTATCGAAAATTGCAAGCAAAAATGTTCCTACAGTAGACATTCCAAAACCGATATTCAAATTTGTCTTTTCTGCCACAATTCCTTTTGCCAATCTATAAGCCTTCCGCTTTTCTTCTTTTATTACTTTAACTTTTCCTCTGTCATTCTTAAGCAACGGTAATCTAGCGCTTGCATTTTGCACACCTTCTAGGATATTATCCTTCCCCATATTTATTCCGTTTAATGAAGCAAATAAAAGTCCCATTATCACCAAACTATTTCCAATTCCCCATAATATTATATCCATACTTTCCCTCCACCGATAAATCTAACCTCATAATACCTCTTTTTCTGGCACTTGGCAACGAAAAAGACGACCTGTCACCAGATCGCCCTTTTATCATACTTACCGTCGGAGAACTTATTGTGAAAATGTCACATCCGAAAAGCTCTTTTCTTTCGCTTCTCGATGTTATCATAATACCACAGATGTTACTGACATTCACTGACATCTTTCCCCGGAAGCCGAAAATTTACCAGTGCCTTCCCGTGAAATCTATAGATCTGCCGTTCTGAAAACTTCATCTTCTCTGCAATCTCCCACCAATCCATCCCACGGATATACCGGTAAAACAGCACGTCTTTCTCATTTTCGCTCCGCAGCCTTTTGATCTGCCGTACAATCTCCTGATATTCCACCATCCGTACATATCGTTCTTTTATCAGCTCCGATACCATACGGTCAAGCTCTGCTGCATAACCGGACAGATCTCCCTGACTGCTCCCGTGTGGCATCCCGTCATTATTCATCGATGGGGAAATCTTCATAGATCGCAACTCTGCTATTTCCGCATTGATTCTATGTATCCTCCGGACATGGATCCTGTACTGTCTCAGATACTCTTTCTTTTTCTCATTTTCCGTCATTTCTTTTTCTTCGGTCTGCAATGGTATCCACCTCCGCTGTAATGTCATACTTCCTTGCCAGATATTCCGCAACGCTTACGCTCTGGTAAGCCGGTCGCTTAAATCTCTCCAACGCCTTTGCATCATGCCGGCTCTCCAACTCTTCATAATGCTGCTGCCTATCCCTCCGCTGCTCTTTTCTGCTTCGTTTCTCCTGCAAATTATCACCTTCTATCCTCTGAACACTTCTGGAAGCGGCATCCACGCCACAACCTTATACGGTTCTCCTGTCTCATCAAACCAAACACCCGTTTGGGAATAATACAGCGTTGTCGCTTTCTCTGCTCCCTCGATCGTAACCAGGAACTCCGCTGCATATGCACTTCTGACATATGATTCTATGAATTCCCGCTGATCCGGAAGTCGGTCTGCTGTTGGAATCCATCTATTGCCCATTTCTTTGCACCTCCATCAACTTTCTGATTAACGCAGTCTGGTTTGTTTTGCAATTATGCAGATGCTTATATCCCGGTTCAAGCAGATACTCTACAGTCAGCGTTCCTTCTGGTTCTCCCGGAACATATTTGTTCTCCCACCACTCGTTATAATGCTTATACTCGCAGATAACGATTGCTGATCCATCTGGAAGAATATATCTATAATAGGTTTCCTCTGCCTGCGGAACTTCAAACCATACCGGCCACTCCCGGTATTTCGCCAGAAACTCTTTTCTCTCCTCATTGTTTTTGAGTTTTGGAAGTTCCGGCTGCGCCGCCCTCTCATCTTCCATAGCTGCTTCTACCAATTCTGCATCCATATCCTGAGGTTGCCCAACTTCAATACATAACACCGGATCTTTCTGTCCCTTATCACAGATCATATTTAACTCATACGGTACATATATTTTTCTGTCCTGTGGATTTGCGACAATAACATGGAGTGCTGCATCATCCTTGAATTCATCCAGATATTCTTTTAATTTCTTATTTTCCATACTCTTGCACCTCTTCATCTGCCGGAAATTTAAAAACAAATGTTTGACAAACGCCCTCTTTAAAAACCGAAGCAAGTCCCTCACTTAACCGTCCAATGCTCTCAGCAACTCCAGATAGTGAATTTCGATTGTATTCACCGTCCATATACTGTTTTCTGCACATCTCCATAGCCTTAATAGCTTTTTCGTGTGTAGAATACCTTCCAATCACGTATGATTTTCCGTCACATACTGCCTTTACATTTTCTCTATCTGATAAGATGTATGTTCTTTCATAAGGAAAATCCTCCTGGCCACATTGACTAACTATTCTCATTTTTCTCTCCTTTCAACGTCCCCAGCACATTCACACCGACTTCTTTCTCCAGCTCCTCATTCATCAGCCGAAAGTATTCCTCGTCCTTCTGCGCAAAATGCATCTGGTGTAAAACAAATTCCAGATATTTCAAAACTCCCTTTCTTTTGCAATGATAGTTCCGGTACAAATAATCTACGCTGATCAACAGAAAACAGTTCATTGCCTCTGCTGTGTGTTTGTCCAGTTCCTTCTGACGTTCCTTTTGGAACTCCGGACTATCCATGATCTCTTTGATCTGCTTTCGGAGCTTATGTTTCTTTAACTGCTTATCTGCCCAACTCATTTTTTAACCTTTCTGCCTGTTTTTAGGTATAAAAATACCAACCATCGAATATTGATGGTTGGTAACTAACTAAGCAATAATAATGAGGCACATAAATATTACTATTGAATAAAGAATTATCCCGTTATTAAATACTCTTTTTATGAAAAATTTGTAAAAATTTTTTTCATAATGTTCCAATTCATTCAAACATATTTCCAAATCCTTACACACATCACTAACTTCCTCTTCGTTCCATTTTGTAATATTCATATACTCATTTTGTAAAATACCGTTTATGTTAACCAAAGTAGTTTTTAATTCGTATCTGAATCTCCAAGGCTGGAAATTTTCAAAATTTTCTTCCATTTCCTCGAAACTATCTATAACAAGCGCTTTGTATGCTATTTCCCCTCTAATCTCTTTAGTTTTATTTGCCACAGCTATCCTGTATAAGGGTAATGTCATATCTATAGCTTGTCTTAATTCATCTTTAAATTCTGTAAGTATATAAAACACAACAGATACAATAATACTTGAAAAAATCCCACCTGCAATTCCAATAGCAAGATTTTGCGTAATATCAGAAAAACTCATATGATTCTCCATTTCATTTTTGATATAAAAATTATACCATTCCAACCACCACTATTCAATTGTCAACGTACTGTTTCGATCTTTTTCGACTATCTTTGACTACTTCCCACGCTTAATAATCTTCCGTTTCTTCCTGCTTCAAACTCGCAGGAACGTACTCCGTTTCCCATTCTTCTTTTTCATCGCTGCATCAACTTCCTTGTAAGATCTGTCATGTCCTCATATTCACGCTCTTCAAAATTCTTAAACTTTCCCTGTTTCTCTGGCTGCTTCTTTGTTTTTGGCCTTCTCTTGCTTTGAACAGGATATAAATTCTTCCATCCACCAGCTGCAGCTTTATTCAGGATTGCTTTCTGTTCAGCCAGATCAGAGGACAATGATAATAAATCCTCTCTCAAAGCATTTACTTGCTCTTCAGAGATCTCTCCCCAGTTCTGTGATCGGACAAGGAGATAGAACTGAAAAGCTGATTCAAGGGAAGAATCGCTGAAAGCGCCCTTATATACATTACTTTTCTTTACTTTACTTTCCTTTCTATAAAGCGAATCCTCATTTGTCCCTTGCACATCATCATTTGTCGGTTGCACATCCGAAAATAAGCTGACTTTAACTAGACCTTTGCATTCTTCGGGTTTCAAAAGCCAATACTCACCATATACTGTTTTACTCCGCCGCTCGGATAGTACCGCCCAAAAACGACGCTGTATACCTCTACTGGTCAAGATCCCCCACCTGTCAAATAACCTTTTATCAAAAAGATCCACTTGCAGGCAGTAATCCACAGTCTCTTTTACTGTACCGGAACTGATGCCGCCGCCCATCCGCCTTGCTGTCGTTGCACAGTCGTCATAGCCCCATTCGTAGAAATACCCGTTTACTTTATATGCCCTCTGACACAAAAAGAAGTAGATCCCGAATCCCTTCCATCCTTTTGCATCGAGAAGTTTGTCTATTTTCTTATCACCATCGAATATGTCAACCGACCATCCGGAATAATCAATTCCTTGTTTTGGTCGTCCTGCCACTTCTTACATTTCCTTCCTTTTTATCCGGTATACTCCTCAACTGTCACATCCAGCCCCTCTACCGCCGAATAACATTTCTTTGCCTGAACCAGTGCGATCTGCGTATCATCATGATAAGCAACCCCGTTCAGTGCATCTGCTACTACCTTCACAATATTGTCCATATCCGGTTTCTTCAGCGGCAGCTCTCTTCCCTCTAGCATATCAAGCTTCCTTTTCTTCGATACGCTCTTTGGTGGAAGATACCTCGCAATGATCCGGAGCGTCACAGGCTTTTCTCTTTCCAGGAACGCTCCCTTTGCCATCTGCAGATACCGATCTTTGATGAAGTTCTCATACAGGACCGTGTTATCCGGTGTGGTGGAACAGTGCTTCTTTGTCGATACATTATAATACGTCCGCGCCCTGGCTTTTCCCTGCGGCTTGCCCGGAACTGTAAACATTACCGATGTCATTCCCTTTTTCCTTTCTGCCGGCACTTACACAACAGATGCTGCATAATGCCGGCTTGCTTTCTTGTTATCAGGTTACGTGTGATATATTATTTTTAAGGAGATGCTATTTTCTACGCGATAATCGTAATGTTGTACTTTTCAAGTTCCTCTGCCAGTTCATATGCCAGATATTCTTTGATTTTCTTCATGGTTGCATTCTTCCATAAACCGCCGTCTGCTTCCACAAGCTTGAAGGATGGTCCACGGTCACTGTCCTGGATCCGGAATACATAACTGCTCTGTGGCTGCTCGATTTCTGCAAAGGTACGATACGGTCTGAGCTTCACCGGATTCGGTACGATCACATCCGTCTTATTTGCAATCCCGCTCTTAATTGTGGTTTTCTGGCTGACACCATCATCATCATAATTCGCCGTTGTTCCTGACTCGATATTTCCGGCAACCTGCTTCAGGACAGTCAGATCATCGGATTCAATGAAGTTTGCCTGCAGCTCGATCAGAAAACGTTCCTGGTCATAATAACGGTCAAACTGAAATTCATTTACAATGGCATCTGCCCTCATAAGCTCCTCCCTGTTGCGTTCGTCCACCAGTCCGGAATACAATCTTACTTCTGTCGGACTGATTACATGCAGAATCATGGTCTCCCGGAGTTCTTCCGGTTTCCCCTTGATATAGTCCACAATGGATGTCAGGGTGTTGACACTCAGGGAATCTGCCTTCGGGAAATAATGATATCTTGTAAGATTTTTATTACAGTATGTATTACCGTTGATATCAAGCACCTTCGGCTCCATGCTGCCTTCTTTCAGATTTGTGATAAATTCAATTGCTTCTTTTAATCCTTCCATCGTCTTACTCCTCCTATGCCTGTTTTGCTGTTCTTAAATCAATGACTTTGCCTGCGTGTTCCGGAACCGAATCCGCCACAACTTCTCCAGTCGCTTTATCAATTACTTTTCCATCTACCACTGTAGTTCCTGCTTCTGGTACAACTCCCGGAACGTCCTGTACAGACATCTGTCCTGGAATCTGGTTGCCGATCTCGACTGCTTCCACTTCGCCGGTGCGGAGATCTTTTCCCATGCTCAATGCAGTGACTGCTCCGAGTGCCGGTGCAAGGGTTGTCTTCGTCTGAACTCCGGTTGCAATGAAGTTTCTTTCCTGATTCGGCTTAAATGCGATCGTTACCGTAATCTTTCTCGCTGTGCCGGCATCCGTGTTAGGATCCTGGATGTTCTTCGTGACCTCTTCAATCGCCCGGTTTACCTGTGCGGTAAATGCTCCGTTTGCAAATGTTTCTAAGTTAATGTGCTGCATAATTCTTTTTCCCCTTTCTTAAATCTATCCAAAAAATGATGCCTCAATACCCTTCGGATCCGGCTGCTGTGTTCCTGGCGCTGCCGGCTGGTCTTCCTGGACCTCCTGTAACTCCTGATCGGATACCACTCCATCATCTTCCGCCTTCGCTGCATCCACATAGTCTGTCTTTCCGTCCTCATGGATCACTGCCATATCCTTGTCAATAGCATTCTGGAGATCAATACTCATGATTCCCCATTTGCTGATCAGCTGACGGAGCATGGTTTTCAGTGCCATTCCGTCAAAATCCTTAAACCAGAATGAAGAATACTTCCACATATCCTTTTCCGGAATCTTGCCCTGTTCCAGTAATTCCAGGGATCTTGCCCCGCCGTTTTTGTAAAATGCAAAAGAATACTTCTCAGCGTGTGCAAGCATTTTCTTCTTTGACCAGTACAAGGTCTTCCGGAAACCATTCTCATACTCGAACATTGCGAAGTATCCCATGGTCGGAGCTTCCTCCCGGAGGATATCATCATCAATCAGATTAACCTCCACTTCTTCATCCAGAGGATCATACCGGACAAGCTCCCCTTCTTTGATTGCAAGCACATTGAGCTTTTTGTAGTAACCGGAACGGATTGCCAGCTGAATATATCCTTTATACCCAAGCTGGAACTGTGCTTCCTTGCAGCCTTTCTTCTTATTATCGAACGGGACCATATAAAACTGACCAAGCTGCGGGGACGGTGAAAGATTCAGTGCCTCTCCGAGTAATGCAGCGTTTACAATACTAGGGCTTGTACACTCCTGCAATGCCGGTGTGCTCTGCACTGCACTTACGATACTGGAAATGAACCTTGTCCCATTCTTTCCACCAACGACCTGATTGATCTGCTTCTTTACTGCATCGTTCTGCAGGTAAACTGATAACTTCATTGACTGGTCCTGTCTTGCCAGACTGTTATTTACTGCCATATCTTATTCCACCTTTCCGAATCGAATCTGATTCTTTGACATATATTCACGGAGCGCCATGATCTGCTCCCTGGTTCCCCATACACGGAAGTCAAGCTGGAATACCGGTTCTTCTTCTTCCGGAATTGAAGCTGTTTCCTCTGCCGGAGCTTCCGGTACAGATCCGGATGCTGTTTCCTTCTCTGCTGCAGGTTCTTCCTTTTGTTCAGCTGCAGTCTGCTGCTTCGCTGCCTCTTCCGCTTCCCTTGCTTTCCGCTCTGCCTCCATGCGTTCTGCTTCCAGCTTTCTCTTCTGGATATCGGCAAGCCTCTGTCCTTCCTGAATAGCCTGGTTCATATCCAGTGTCTTCCGGTAAACTTCCATTGCTTCAAACTTAAACTCCGGAAGCTTGCTGATCGTCACCACATCCGTACCGATCTGGTACATCCGGCTCTTCATCTGCTCTTCAATCTTTGGCAGCGTAACCGTTGCATTCAGCCACTTTTCATCCCAGATCATGTCCAGCTTCACAAAGCTCTGGAATCCGATGGACGCAAACAGTTCTTCAATCTCTTCCCGTTTTGCAGCCTTGCGGCGTTCATCAATCTCTCTAATCTGGGAGTCAATCAGTCCGATCGGTTCATCGATCAGAGCTGTGATTTCCTTGACCTGCTGCTCAAACTTGGTATACGGCTCCATGCAGATCTTCTTGACACGTTTCCGTTCGTCCTCAAAAGCTTTCTTTAACTTGTTCAGATCCGCCCGGTCTGCTTTCATATCTTTGAGCGAATCTTCTGTGTAGGCGATCGTCTTATAGTCCTTTACCTTCTCGGCAATCGCAGCCTTTAATTCCTCGTTGTTCCACAGGATCTGCTCTGTAAGCCAATTCTCCTGCGGATTTGTGATCCGTAATTCCATACGCTCCTCCTTCTTTTTTAGATCTCTGGAAGTATCAGTGGCGGTTTCCGTCCGCTTTCCACATACTTCCAAAACTTGATTTCTTCCTTCTGCAGATAATCCAGATCAGCCTGGACTTCTGCTCTTTCAATAAAATAATGTTTTACCTGTGTCCGGACATCTGTTCCCCAGTTACTCCGTAAATGTGCCCGGAGAACAACAAACTCATATCCGGTAACAAGCAGATAATGCAGCACCTGAATGTAATAGTTATCCGGGATCCGGTCCTTCCATTTCTCATATTGCATAGACTGCAGAATGTTGGTGGTCTTAATCTCCAGAATCCCTTTCCGGCCGTCCTGATCAACCAGCTCCCCATCCAGAGAAGCCTGCATGAACGGATACTCCAGACTCTGCAAGATCCGGAATTCATGGTGTGTGACCTGATACTGTGGATAATCCAGGCGGAACAGCTCCCTGATGAACTGCTCCGCCTCTTTCCCATAGATCACATAAGGCTTTTCTGAAATGTCTGGTGCAATCCTTCTGCCGGTCTTTTCTTCAAACAGCTCAATGTTTGTTTTGTATGGGTTCTTTCCCACTACGGCACTTGCATCACTTCCGCCGATCCCGTTTAACCGCCCCTTCAGCCAGGCTTTTTCATCTTCAAAATCATAGATTTTATAAGGTTCCATCTTTTCCTCACGTTTTTATATGATGATATATGTATGTTCTGTTCCGTCTATATGCTGTTCTGCCACTTCTACCGCTTCCTCGTAATAGCCGAACAAGCCGTAGATCCACCCATCAGAGCACCGAATAATCAATGGTTTCTTTTCCATTATCATGCCCCCTTTAGGTACACATCTTCTTCTAAAGTGGCATATGTTTCAAAAGTATCATCATGGCTTTTCCTGCTATATCCATCGTTTCCTTTGCAATCTCTCCATTTGTTAAAAGTCCAAGTCTTACCGCATGACTAATCAAATCTTTTGCTTGATCTTCGTTGAGTTCGCCTTTCTCCACTATCGTTGTTTTAACGCTCCGGACAGCAATTGATAGATCTGTCATCATACCAGGCACTCCCTCTGATGTTTTGATTTCACATACTCCATTTTCAACTTTGATCATTGACTTTCTCCTCCGATTTTCCTATAATTTAGTTGAGTTTTTTGTTATGTGCGCCACTGGAAGTTGCCGCTTCCGGGCGCATTTTTATTGTCTTTACGCCTATCCTATCCAAATGATTTGCCAGATCCGACAAGTATGCGATCGCATTATTCTTGTAATACTCGGATGTACCGTCAACCCTTTCCAGCGACTGCAGTTTGTTGATCATCTTATCAAGCTCTGACGCTCTCATACTCTTACGCTGCTTCTCTTCTGGCATGCTCCCTCGCCTCCCTTATTTTTCTTTTCCGGTACTGCCATTCCCGTATCCGGAAATATTCCAGTGCAAATGCTCCGGTAGTAAGTGTTGTGATTCCAAGTGCTGCATATAAATAAAACAGCTCCTGGCTTTTCACCGAACACGCACCAGCCATCATCAAGATTCCGGTAATGCTTGCCGTTACGCTGAGTGTCTTTGCGATCTTGTAAAACATCTCTTATCCCTCCCTTGCTTGTCCAACCGGTACCGCTTACGCGGTTTTCTCCTGCTGGTACCCAAAATGCTCTACAAACCTTCTGGTCATTTCCATGACTGCCTTTTGCTTTTCCTCCGGCATCATGGTTGCCATGTCAATTTCTTTTCCATCAATTTCTGCAATAAAAATATTTTGCAAATCCACCACCTCTCTTTAAACTATGCGATACTGATTGTACTTGTTGATTTGTCCTACTACTGTCTGGTATAATTTCCGTATCAAATTATGAAAGGATAATCATCATGCTTTCGTTTGTATCAAATATCGATTTAGAAAAAATTATAAATATTTTATTAGAGCCATCTGTCACTCTTACTCTTGGCATCTTTACATTACTAATTAGTCGAAACTCTAATTTATCTACTTTAGCTCGTGAAAGACTAGATAAGGTATACCATCCACTCTTTTTAGAAATCGAACCTTTTTTATACAAAAAAGTATCTCTTAACGACATAAATGCTTTTCTTTCTAAATACTATGAATTAGAAAACTCACATTCTCTTCTTATTGATCCTGTTTTACGTCAAGAGATTCGCTGGCTTAAAAAACCATCTGCTCTGCAAGAGGATAAATATGGCTATAATCAATGGTTCCGAATTTGCGATCAGATTTCCAAAACATATGACAAATTATGTAAACAAGCTCATCTCCCTGTTCGCAGTATTTCTTATCGGATTAACTACAGGCAATATCGTTCAAAAATTCGTATGATATTCGCTCTTATATGGATTGAACTACCAGCAATTGCATTTTTTAGCCTATTACTCGGTTTCGCATCTCCACGTCTTTTAGCTGTTACATATGCATTGTTCTTTTTATTTTTGATGAAGACATTTTTGGATAACTTGTAATACAACGATTGCACAAAGGAATATAATAGCTACTCTTTCTCTGGGATATCTGTTTATCAGGTATCCCATTATCAAAGCAATTCCAACAATATACAGGACAACCACTATTCCCATTTCCTCACCTCATTTTCTCTTCATCTTTCTCAACAATTATTCTTATCGGCAATTCATTTGATATAAGGCACGTTCCCACAACGCTGATGCTCAATAAACCAAGCCCCATCAATATCCGCATCAACATAATGCTTATGTCTGTTGGAAAATAACGTTCGCCAACAGTCACAAGAAGTAATGGCACAAAAACCAGTATCCAACCAATTATTTTTCTTAGTTTCACATTCTTCACCTCTCTCCCTCTTCATCTGTTACATATACATAACCTGATCAACATATTTTCTTTCAACCTTAGTTCTTCGATCGATAATGTCTTCAATAGACAAATATCCGTCCTTATATTTTTTGCCAGCTTCTTTATCAGAGAGACTGGCGAGTTTATTTTCTGCCTCTTTCAACAGAATAAGTTCTAAGCGTTTTACTCTTCGCTCTAATTCCTCTTGCCTTCTAATTGAAATTTCCCAATATCTTCTTGGAATCCACGTCTTCCACATCTCCTATTCAATTTATTTTTTGTGTCCTGCCGTAAGACGCACATCACATTCCGCATATCCATCCGCAACATTCTCTACTGATAAATGCGCTCTTGGAATTTCATCGTCTGTTGCAAACAGATAATCTAATTGCAACGGGTACTCAGAAACGTTAAGCTCTTTCACTGTTCGAAATGCATCTTCTGTCATTTCCTCTTTCAAGAGTTTTGTTAATTCCTCGCTTGTTTTGTACGCAGAAACCAAATCAAATATCAGTTCACTGAACTTCTTTTCATCAGTAATTGCTCTGATAATATCGAATTTTTTCATTTCTCTACCTCTCTTGTTAATTGAAACTATTCCTGCATTGTGATAATATTTTTTTAATCACATATGAAAGGAATATTTTTAATGAATACAATCAGTTCTTTGTTTACTCGAGAAAACATCAATTTTTCTATTGCTATAATCAGCTTTATTCTTTCTGTTTATAATTTTGCTCATGAAAAATTGCAAAATCGAATGAAATTAAACATTACATATAAAAATCATTTCATAGCAGAGCATGACCACAAAAGTATTACTATCTCGCTTGCCTTCGAGAACCTTGTAAAAAATCCAATTTCAATCTCCAGAATCTATCTCTGTGTTGATGATGAAAAATATGATTTCTATTGGATTCCACAATTTGTCTTGCGTGCTACTCGCCAAACAAACGGAGAGGTAACTGACGAAATCAATGTCCATTCCATTCCTCTTCCATTTACCATAGAGGGCTATGGTGTTGTTGGTGGCTTTTTCTTCACTAAAGCTCCACAATCTGTATATGACTTCGAAAATGCAAATACTTCTTTACTGGTTTATAGCAACAAAGGAATAAAAACTTATCCTATTCTCATGAACAACACTTCTCGCGAGGGATAATTTAATTTTTCCACCGTTCGATAATGGTTGCAATTCCCAGAACAATTGAAGCAATTCCCAAAATCAATGTAATTCCGCTTATATCCATTTATACTTCACCTCACTTTCTTATTTTGAAGTTGAGTTTTTCTTAACTTCATGTGTAAAAAAATATGCATGAATATCAGTATTTGGAATTTCAAGTATAGATATGGCGTTTTCCATTTCTTCCTGTCCCCAATCAACAACATTATTCAACTTGTTACTGACTGAAACTTCTGACAATCCCAGCTTTTTTGAAAATTCAGACTGCGTTCCAAATTTTTCTTTTATGCGCCCTCTCAATTTCCTATAATCGTAGTTGCAAGACATGTCATCATCTCCTTTCGGTTGAGTTTTTCTCAACTACAGATAGAATAGCATTTGTTTTTCGTATTGTCAACATGCTTTTTAAGTTTTTCTCAATTTTATTAAATTATTATTGATATTTTCTCAACCATGATTTATAATCAAATTTAAAGAAAGCTTTAATCAGTGGAGGTGAAGATATTGGAAAAAGCAGAAATTAAAGACCGAATCAGAGAAGCTATGGAATTAAGAGAATTAACACAGTCAGAGCTTTCAGAAAAAGCAAAAATAGATAAAGGTCAGCTTAGTTCATATTTATCTGGAAAGTATAAACCCCGGCAAAGGAATATCGAAGCGCTTGCAAAAACACTTAATGTTGATGAAGCATGGCTCATGGGCTTTGATTCTCCAATGGAGCCTCAATTAGCCAATGAAAATCAATTTAATTCAGATGATGAACGCACTTTAATTCTTTCCTACAGAAAATTAAACGATAAGAATAAGAAAAAATGCTATATCTACACAAATACTCTTCTTACAAATCAGCAGATGGAGGAGGAGCTCATAGTGAATGCAGCCCACAAGTATACCGATGTAGATGCAACTGACGAAATGAAACAACATGCCGATGATATCATGAACAATCCAAGCGAATGGAAGTGATTTAATGACATATGAAGAACTGCTGAATATTTCAGAAACCGAAAATCTGATAGTGAAAGAAAAGAATATTCCGGGATACGGCGGACGAATATACAAGAACCGAATCGCCATCCACCAAGGAATCGACACGTCCATCGAAAAAGCATGTGTTCTTGCTGAAGAACTCGGGCATTACTATACTACTGTCGGAGATATCTTAGATCAGTCTAAACCAGAGAACCGGAAACAGGAACGTCAGGCAAGACTCTGGGCGTACAACAAGCAGATCGGTCTGATCGGACTGGTGCGAGCCTTTGAGCATGGCTGTCAGAACCGGTTTGAAATCGCTGAATACTTGGAAGTGACGGAAGAATATCTTGAGGATTGCATTGAGTGTTACCGGAATAAATACGGGATTTGTAAGCGGGTAGATAATTATGTGGTGTATTTTATACCGCAGTTGTCGGTGATGAAATTGGTATAACCGCATATGCGGTTATATAGAAACACTTTATATGAGGAGGAAAAATTATGAAAAAGAAACTTGTAGCATTGGTTCTGATCGGAAGTATGGCACTGTCATTTACAGCCTGTGGCAATAGCTCCGATTCATCAAAAGGAACAAAAGAAGCATCCAAGAAAACAGAAGCATCTGCTGAAACTCCAAAAGAGGAAGTAAAGGAAGAAGTCAAAGATCCTGTTGTGCTTACTGGAAAATGGGAGTACAAAGATGATGACGGTACTTGGATGCAGGCAGATATTACAGAAGATACCATTACAATAAACTGGATCATGGATGAAGGAAACACGACTGCTGTTTACTGGGTTGGAACCTATACTGCTCCTACAGAATATTCTGAAGAATATACTTGGACATCCACCAGAGATAAGGAAGCAACCGATTCCGCTCTTCTCGCCTCTCTGGATGATACAAAAGAGTTTTCTTATTCCGATTCAAACAAGCAGATTACCTATCAGGTAACAGTTTCCGGAATAACAAAAACTATAGCGCTTGACCAGGCAGAATAATATAAATAAAAGAACCGCTCCTGCGCCAACAGGAACGGTCGAGCGATGAAACATACACCAATATGTTTCTCTATTAAGCACTCCGAAGAGATACCTAAATCCAAATAATATTGTATCATCTCCGGAGCAGCCGCGCAAGAGAACTAATCGTAACTATATAAACAATTACATTTTTGTTTCCAAAAGAAATGAGGTGAATATATGGGACGTAATTTAACAAAAGAAGAGCTTAAACGACATAAAGAAAAGGCTTTGGCAAAAATGGAACACTATATCGACTCTTTGATCAATAGTCCAGATTCTAAAACCCGTGGAAAAGCTGACAAATTAAGTTATTGGCTTGAAGATTGGTCTACTTTTCTCGATTTTGAATCTCGTTTTTCCCCATCCAGTTTAAGAAGATACAAACGAGGTGAAATCATAAAAGTCCATCTTGGTTATAATATTGGTAGCGAAGAAGGTGGGTTGCACTATTGCGTTGTTGTCGAAAAAAATAATTCAAAGAACTCCCCTGTAATAACTGTTGTTCCGCTTACCTCTGTTAAGAAGAAATCTGATGTAGATCATCTTCATAAAGGTTGTATCTATTTAGGTAACGAACTATACACAGGGTTAGTTTCCAAAATTACTTATATTCAAAGACCTCTGGAAAAGAAAGTCTTTGACCTCAAGAAAGAAGTTGACGCCACTTACAAAACTCATCCAGAAGACATGCATAAATTCCAAAAGGATTTAGAGGATTGTGCAAGGGATTTATTGTTATTAAAAAGAATGAGAAACGAAATCAATAAAGCAAAACTTGGTAGTATTGCTTTAGTTGGACAAATCACAACCATCAGCAAAATACGAATTTATGATCCGAAAACTAATTTCGATATTTTAAGCAATGTAAAGCTTTCCAACGAAAAGCTTGATCGCATAGATCAGGAAATTATTTCTAACTTTACAAATAGAAAAATTTAAAAATCAACATATTTTATTGACATTTTCATATAATGAGGTATATAATAAATAAGCTAAAACAAAGCCGTTAACCGGCAGTATACAAGACAATGCTCCCAGTCATCTGGCGAGCCGTATTTATTGAAAGACCTCGTAGAAATGCGAGGTCTTTTACGTTATATAAACATTTTTTCAAAACAAAACCGCTCCTGCGCCAACAGGAACGGCTCAAGACTAATGCCCCGAAGGATACACCAGTACGTTCAAAATATAGTGTATCATCTTCGGGCAGCCACCGCAAGCAGAACTCATGTTCTTCTGCTGGCTGTTATTTTTGTACCCTTTTTTACATAAAATACAAAGGAGCTGATACAATGAGCCTAAAATATGCATACGGATATATCCGTGTATCCACGCACGATCAGGAAGAAATCTCTCCGGATTCTCAGGAACATCTCCTCCGGGATTATGCTGCCAAGAACAATATTGTAATCCTGAAGATCTTCACGGATCTCGGTATCTCCGGAAGAAAAGCGGATAAACGCCCAGGATTTCAAGAAATGATTGGTCTGGCCAAAGGTTCCGATCATCCGGTTGACTGCATCCTGGTGTGGAAATTCAGTCGGTTCGCCCGGAATCAGGAAGAGTCCATTGTGTATAAATCTCTTTTAAAGAAGCAACACAATGTAGATGTGATCAGTATCTCCGAGCCACTGGCAGACGGTCCGTTTGGCTCTCTGATCGAACGTATCATAGAGTGGATGGACGAATACTACTCCATTCGCTTATCCGGCGAGGTATTCCGTGGCATGAAAGAAAACGCTACCCGCGGTGCATACCAGGCAAGACCGCCACTTGGCTATAAAGTTATAGAACGTGGCAAACCTCCGGTTATCGTTCCGGAAGAGGCTGCGATTGTCCGTATGATCTTTGATAAATATGTAAATGGAAAAATGAGTTTCTTTGATATTGCCCGACATCTGAACTCTCTCGGACTGAAAACGTCCAACGGGAAAGCTTTTGAACGGCGCAGTATCGAATATATTATTCAAAATCCATCCTACTGCGGTATGATCCGATGGAACCGGATGGAAAACGCCACCAACCGGATCAAAGACCAGGACGAGTGGATCATTGCTGATGGAATGCAGGAGGCGATTATAAGCAAAGAACTCTTCGATGCCGCCCAGGAACGCCTGAAAAAGATCTATAAACCGGTTGGAAAGCGCCCCTCTTCTACATATAAGCACTGGCTGTCCGGACTTCTGAAATGCCCGGTATGCGGGCGCACACTGACCGCTACGACCATGAAGCGTGCCAACGGGGAAAAGTATGCGTACTTCTCCTGCTACGGATACAGCAAAGGAAAATGTGATAAACCACACGGTGTAAGCTCTCTGGTGATCGAAAAGGAAGTCCTGAAAGCATTAGAAGAAGCTCTTGGTTCCAATTCGATTGTTTATGAAATGCGCGAAATTCGCCCACAGGAGCTTTCTAATGAGCGTACCCTTATAAGTGAACGCCTTGCCGGTTTGAAAGGCAAAGAGGACAGGATACGTGCGTCATACAGAGAGGGTATTGATACACTGGAAGAATATAAAGAAAATAAAGCTCTGATTGCCAAAGAAAGAGACTCTCTGGAACGGCAGCTTGCAGAGCTGGAAGAAAATACGCCGGATAAGATTCCGGATGATCCTACTCCTAAAATGCTGGATCGGGTAAGCTCCGTCCATGATATTCTGGTTTCTGATTCTTACTCTCTTGTCCAGAAAAATGAAGCTTTAAAGCAGATTATAGATAAGATTGTTTACGATCGGGAATCCGATACTCTGAAAATTCATTTCTTTTTATACCACTCATAATGCCGGAAACCCGCGTATTTACGGGATTTCCGGCTACTTTATAGGTTGTGACAATTTGGTCATCCAGTTCGGACACTGAACCTGTCTTCCGTCACAGTATTGTGTCAGAATCGGCTGCCTTACATTCGGTCTGGAAAGATAATCTGCAAACAGTTCGTCCACCACTGTAGAAATGGAGTCAAAAACATTTCGTTCCGGAATCCATTTGTGATCAAAAGCCGTAGAAGATGTAATTGTGAAATCATAGCCCTGATTGCGATACCATTCGGTATAAACCCGGTTCAGCGTAAAAGACATGATTGCCAGTACATTTGCCCGGATCGTATTTTCCGGCCATGTTGCATAGATTTCACTGGAAGCAACATTTTTAATATAATCTTTATATTTTACATAATAATTCTGTGCGGTAGAATCGCGTGGTGAGCCATTATGAACAACAATGTATTCCGGCACGACAACTCTGCTTAGCACAATCTCACCGGTTTCGTTTACCGGCTTGATCTCGTTTTCCGGGATTTTCGGCGGATACACACCGTACAGAGTATGTGCAGGAATCACAAAGATTTCCGGGGTCTGGTCTTCCGTGACAAGTGGACGCAGACGAATCTTCTGAATTGCCGTCACACCGGCCAGTATTTCCGTTCCTGCGATGTTGACCGGCTCGAATCCCGGAGCGTTTACTTCCAGGGTATATTCCGCATATGGCTGTTCTTCATTTGTTGCATCCAGGCTATACTCCACAGGCGGTGCGTCAAGCTCAATAGTTTCACTTTGTCCGGAGCTATCGGTTGTCAGTTCTTCCAGTGTGTTTTCAGGAATACCTGTATAGGAAATACGGATTGACGCATCTGGAACAGGAAAAGAATCAATAGACGAAGTAATCTGTATCTGCAAATTTCCCCGATCAGAAGTCTGCATGGCTTTCAAAAATCTCATATCTGATATCCTCAAGGCTTTTTATACTGTCAGAAACATTATATGTAAAAAATGTCCGTGTTGTGCAAAAATGAAGGGTATGTTATGATGAAACATACAGATGAGTATTTGGAGGAATTAAATAGATTATGCGAAAAAAGATGCATCAAACAGGGAAATTTTTTTCGTTCATTCTTTTGGGACTTGGCTGTCTCTGTCTTATATCCGGAGGAATCCTGATCGGCAGACAAATGTCAGCCACTCCGAAAGCAGAGAGTTCCGCGCCGGAAGAAGTTCCTTATGAACAGGAAAAAATTACGGATGCAGAGGTTACCGGAGAATTCTACTATGAACAGCTTTCTGATGAAGAGCAAACGGTTTACCGGGAAATTCTTCAGGGTATCCAGGAAAATAAAAAAGAAATTTATCTGCATTGCAGCAACGCGAATACTGCAAATGAAGTATTTCAGAATGTGTTAAATGACAGACCGGAAATTTTCTGGTGTGATGGAAATGCGACTTCCACAGAATATTCTCAGTCTGAAGGGCAGAGCCGATATGTAGTAATAGAGCCCAATTATCTTTATGAGGGAGAAGAAAAAGAACAACGGAATCAGGAGATTGAATCGGCAAGAACCTCCTGTCTTTCTGGCATTTCAGACCTTTCAGATGAATACGAAAAGATAAAATACATTTACACCTATCTCATAGATAACGTAGATTATGATCTTGATGCACCGGATAACCAGAATATTTACAGTGCTCTTGTCGGAAAAAGATCGGTTTGTGCCGGCTATGCAAAAAGCTGCCAGTATCTGCTGCAACAACTGGGTATTTACTGTATCTATGTAACCGGACAGACTACAGATCCAAATGGAGGCGTCGCAGACCATGCATGGAATATTGTTCAGTGCAATGGTCAGTATTATTATGTAGATACAACCTGGGGAGATCCGATTTTTCTCGGCGAAGATAATGGCTATCAGATACCGAACCTGATTGCTTACGATTATCTCTGCTGCAGTGAAAAAGAGCTAGAAAAAACACATATGATCAGCACGGACTATGTATATCCGTCATGTCAGTCTGAAAATCTGAACTATTATCAGCTGAACGGCATGTATTATGATACCTATGAGCCTGGTATGTTGCGAGAAGTGATCGACAGATCGATTGAGAGCCAGGAGGCTTATACGATATTTAAAATGTCAGATGATGCAGTCTATCAGGAGGTCGTGGATGAAATGCACGAAACCCTCATGGAAGAAGGTGCAGGATACCTGGGTGAGCTATATGGGCTTTGGCAGGTTTCTTATTCATACAGTGAAGAAGCATCCCTTAACAAATTTATTATTTACTGGTTTTATGAATAAAAAGATAGTGGGCAGAACAATTTGCCCACTATCTTTTTATCTACAACGTCGTTTCCAGATTATTTCCCGAAATGTATGCCGCAAGCTTTTCACCAAGCAGTTTATATTTTTCGCCTTCTAACAGTGGATCTTCCCTCAGGATTTCCCCCGATGCTTCTCCTGCTTTTTTCAGAAGCTCCGAATCCTGGAACACATCTCCGATCCGGAAATCCATTAATCCGCTTTGCCGGATTCCAAAAAGATCTCCTGGTCCCCGAAGCTTCAGATCTTCATTCGCAATAAAAAATCCATCATTGGATTTGTTCAGGATCTCAAGTCGTTTTTTTGTCTCTTTCGTCTTCGAACCACTCATAAAAATACAATAGGACTGGTGTCTGCCACGTCCTACGCGCCCGCGGAGCTGATGAAGCTGTGCCAGTCCAAAACGCTCAGCATTCTCCACCATGATCACCGTAGCATTCGGCACATTGATACCAACCTCGATAACTGTTGTCGACACCAGGACCTGGATCTCATTCTTTGCAAATGCTCCCATGATCTCGTCTTTTTCTGCCTGTTTCATCCGCCCATGAAGCGCAGCGATCCGGATCTTGTCACCCATCTCACTTTGCAGAAGCTGCGCATAGTCAAGAACATTCTCTGCATCCATTGCCTCGCTCTCTTCTACCATCGGGCAAATCACATAGCACTGTCTTCCTTCGGCGACCTGCTTCTGCATAAAGCGGTAAGCAGTCGGTCGGTAACTGGTATCCACCACACAGTTCTTGATTGGCAGACGGTTTGCCGGAAGTTCATCAATCACCGAAATATCCAGATCTCCATATAAAATGATTGCCAATGTTCGAGGAATCGGTGTCGCACTCATTACAAGAATATGAGGAATTTGTCCTTTCCCGGCAAGTGCCTCTCTCTGACGGACACCAAATCGGTGCTGTTCATCGGTAACAACAAGTGCCAGATTCTGGTATTCCACCTTCTCCTGGATCAGTGCATGGGTTCCCAGAACAATCTGCACTTCTCCCGCAGCAATCCTCTGATAAGCTTCCCTTTTTTCCTTTGCTGTCATCGACCCGGTCAAGAGCTCGGTTTTCACCGGAATCTGATACTTTTCCAGCATCTCTATGATTGATTCGTAATGCTGCTTGGCCAGAACTTCTGTCGGAGCCATCATTGCGCCCTGATAACCGTTCAGTGCCGCCAGAAGAAGAGCCAGAAGCGCTACTATTGTCTTACCAGAGCCAACATCCCCCTGGATCAGGCGTGACATCACTAGCTTTCCGCACATCTCTTCCTGGATCTGTTCCCAGACTCTCTTCTGCGCTCCGGTCAGTTCATATGGCAGATTTGCAAGAAAGCGGTCGATTTCCGACCGCCTTTTTATCATAAATCCGTTTTCGGCACGCTCATTTCGCTCCCTCGTCCTGCGAAGAGCAAGCACGAAAACTAAAAATTCTTCAAATACAAGTCTCTCTCTTGCATGGTAGAATTCTGCCTTATCCAGTGGAAAATGTATCCCGCGGATCGCATAGTTATACTCAGCCAGATGATATCGAAGGCGCAGATCTTTCGGTAGATCATCAGAGACGAGATCCAGATATTCCATCGCACCTTTAACCGCTTTTGCTACCGCATTGTTCGTCATACCGGCAGTTAACGGATAAATTGGCTGAAGAGTTCCACACTTTTTATCGTAACTATCCGGTGGTGAAAATAACTCTGGATGCTCCATAATCAGCTGATCCTTTTTTGAAACTACCCGTCCTCTTATGATAACCGGCATTCCCTGCTTCAATGTATTACGCAGAAATGGCATACGAAACCAGATCACCTTCAAAGTACCAGTCAGATCTTTTACGTATGCTGTCGTAATCTGCATACGCTTTCCTCCTCCAACCTGTACTCTTCCGTATATCACACCTTTTACCGTGCTGATCTTTCCTTCTTCCAGCTCTCCTACGCTTACCGGCTCTTCATATACATCATATCCTCTGGGATAATAACGGAGCAGATCGCCGATGGTAAAAATTCCCATCTTGTGAAACAGTTCCTCGGTTTTTGCCCCGATTCCTTTCAGGTTACGGATTTCTGACTGCTCATTCATAAGCCTATTCTACCGCCAACACATAGTAATAAATCGGCTGTCCGCCCATGTGTGCATCTACGTCCATATCCGGATATAATTCTTCAATCTCTGCTGTCAGCTTTTCTGCTTCTTCTTCGGAAACTTCTTCTCCATAATAGAGACTGATCAGTTCAGAATCATCATTTACCAGCTGCGCCAGCATGTCCTTTGTAGTACCATCGACAGACTTGCCAACTGCAAGGATACCTGCATCACCAATTCCCATGATATCACCTTCATGGATTTCTTTATCATCGATGTGGGTATCACGGACAGCATAAGTCACCTGACCTGTTTTTACACATTTGATCGCTTCCAGCATCGTCTCTTCATTTGTATCCACATCTTCTTCTGCATTGTAATTCAGAACTGCTGTGATTCCCTGCGGAACGGTCTTTGTCGGAATTACAATAATATCCTTGTCTTCTGTCAGATCACGCGCCTGATTTGCAGCCATTACGATATTCTTATTATTCGGAAGAATGTAAATATAGTCTGCATTTACATGATCGATCGCTGTCAGCATATCTTCCGTACTCGGGTTCATGGTCTGACCACCCTCGATAATGTAGTCCACGCCAAGTTCTTTGAAGATTTCATTTAATCCTTCTCCGATCGAAACAGCAATAAATCCGACCTTTTTACGTGGCTCTTTGGCTTTTTCTTTCTCTTTCTGGGCTGCTGCAAGCTTTTCTGCATCTTTGATCAGCTTTTCCTGATGCTCTTCACGCATATTATCAATCTTCATACGGGATAACTGTCCATAAGTAAGTGCTTTCTGGATTGCAAGTCCCGGATCGTTCGTATGAACATGTATCTTAACAACGTCTTCATCTGCTACACATACGATAGAATCACCAATGGATTCCAGATAAGCCTTAAATTCTATTTCATCCTTTTCTGTAAATTCTTTATCCAGAAGAATAATAAATTCGGTACAGTATCCAAATTTGATATCCACTGTACCCTCAGTTTCAACCTTTGTTGCATTAACAGCCTGAGGAGTTGGTGCAAGTGCGCTGTAGTCAATCTCTTTACCGAGGAATGCATCATATGCCCCGCGCAGTACTTCCAGAAGTCCCTGTCCGCCGGAATCTACAACACCTGCCTCCTTTAATACAGGAAGCATATCCGGAGTCTTTGCCAGAACAGTCTCTGCCTCTTCAATCAGCTTCGGGAGAAATTCTTCCAGATCATCTGTCTCCTCTGCAAGTGTCTGAGCCTTTTCAGCCACCCCTTTTGCAACGGTAAGAATCGTACCTTCTTTCGGCTTCATAACAGCCTTATATGCTGTCTCTTTTGCACGTACAGCTGCTCTTGCAAGTGCAGGTACATCAATTTCGCTTTCCGTCTTGATGGATTTTGTGAATCCGCGGAGCAGCTGGGATAGAATAACACCGGAGTTACCTCTTGCACCACGGAGAGAACCGGATGAAATTGCCTTCGCAAGAGAAGCCATATCCATGCCTTCCAGTGCAGTTACTTCTTTCGCTGCCGCCATAATTGTCATAGACATATTGGTTCCTGTATCACCATCCGGTACAGGGAACACGTTCAGTTCATTGATATATTCCTTTTTTGCTTCTATATTCTGTGCGCCTGCAAGAAACATCTTCGCAAGCAGTTCTACATCGATACTCTTTGTTGCCACAACAAGTTCCTCCTTAATTAATCGATCACGCGGACGCCTTCGATATAGATGTTGATCTTATCGACGCTCATACCTGTAAATTCTTCAACTTTATACTTCACGTTGCTGATCAGATTGTCTGTTACTGCTGAAATACTTACTCCGTAAGCTACGACCACATGAAAATTAAGTGTAATCTTATTCTCATCAGAGATTCCGACCTGGATTCCCTTTGTAAGGCTTTCTTTTTTCAAAAGTTTTACCAGACCATCTTTCATGCTGACAGCTGCCATACCGACAATTCCAAAACATTCAACTGCTACAGATCCTGCATATTTTGCGATCACTTCCGGATCGATCGTGATGATTCCTAAATCAGTACTCATACTTCCCTTCATATGCCATCCTCCAATTCTCAAAATTCATATCAATAAATCTATTTTTAAACGTTGAAAATATTATACTCTATTTCCAATGCTTTTACAACCAATGCAGCCCGATAATCAGGCATGCTGACACCTGCCTGATTATACGGCAGCTCACTTAACAGTCCACTGTCGTACATTCGCCAAATACAGATCTAATCAGATTTTTGTGCGAGCACAAATCTGGATAACTCCGTATTTGACTCATCGTATACGCAAAAAACCGAAGCTTAAAAGCTTCGGTTCTTATCATTCCGCTCAGATTAAGCTCTTTCAACGCGTCCGGATTTCAGGCAGCTTGTACATACGTACATTTTCTGTGTTCCGCCGTTTTCCGTTTTAACTCTAACGGATTTTACGTTAGATTTCCACATCTTAGATGATCTTCTATGAGAGTGACTTACGTTATTTCCGAAATGAGCACCCTTTTCACAAATAGCACATTTAGCCATGATTGCACCTCCTAACGATCTGAAATGTCCGCTTACAAATCTTGCAGACTCACAACAATAGTTATTTTAACAGAAACTTTTAACAATTGCAAGTGTTATTTTCACTTTTATGCATTTTTTGTTTCTTCATTGTGTCCATAATAGCCCTCATACTTCTGTGAGCCATAATATTTGTTATAATATCCCTTCTGGTTCTTACGCTCTACCTTGTTAAGGACAACACCAAGAACGGACACTCCCGAATTTTCCAGCTGGTCTTTTACATTCTGCACCAGACGGTATTTGGTCTTACCTGCTTCGACAACAATGATCGCGCCATCACTCTGATGTCCGATGATTGCCGCATCAATAACAAGACCAAGCGGCGGACAGTCAATGATAATATAATCATAGACATTCTTCATGGACTCCAGCATACCGGTAAAACGTTTGGATTCCAGAAGCTCTGTCGGATTCGGAGCCTCCGGTCCGGAAAGAAGAATATGAAATTTCGGAATATTTGTCGCCATAATCACATCTGCAAGCACACACTGTCCGGAGAGGAAGTGTGACAGCCCTTTATCTGCACCGGTAATCTGAAGTTTCGATGCCATAACAGAATTCCTGATATCCGCATCAACAAGAATAACAGATTTTCCCATGTCTGCAATTGATTCTGCCAGCGCAACAGAAACAGAGCTTTTCCCCTCTCTCGGCACACAGCTTGTTACAAGAATGACTCTTTTATCATCTCCGCAAAACTGCAGATTGGTACGCAATGTCCGGATTGCTTCACGCACCCCGTAGCTTTTCTTTTCAATCGATAAATTAACCTTTTTCAACAAAACACCTGCTTTCTTCCCCACGCGGGGCTATCTGAATCTCTTTATCTGCTCTTCCATATCCGTCTTGGATTATCTACAAAAATCTCTTCTGCGTAATCCTGTCCCATCTTTTTTCTGACGTAAGTGGCACACTTCCCGAGGTTCATCTTCCGCCCCTCCAGATTGTGTGCATCTGATCCTATAAAATCCACAAGATCCTCTTTCATCAGGCCGGCACAGAACTTTTTAATCGTATGTCCTTCATATCCCAATACGGAATCTGCATTTATCTGGATCTGTGCTCCAAGTTTTTTCAGTTCCTGGATTCTCTCCGGTTCCTGACAGCAAAAATACCTTTCAACATGTGCAACGATCGGTCGATATCCCTTGGTGATCAGCTCATAAATGTAATTACGGACCGTGACAAAACTGTCATTGGTTGAAAACTCTGCCAAAACATATCTGCTTCCAAGCATCGTCGGCCGAAGCTTCTTATCAAGATGCCGGATCATCTGCTCATTCCGGTAATACTCGCAGCCAAGCCTCAGTCCAATTCCAACTTCTTCAGCATAATCGCGAAGTTCATGGTATACCCGGATCACCTTTTTCATGGAAGGCTCAAACATCTCCGGTCTGTAATGTGGAGTCGCAATGATATAACGTACTCCCTGCTCATAGGCATCCCGTATCATTGCTCTGGAAGTCTCCATATCCGGTGCTCCATCATCCACTCCCGGAAGAATATGACAATGAATATCTACCAACATCAAAACGTATCTCTCCTGTCAAAAAGAAAACGCCCCTCACGGTGACTACTGCCACAAAGAAGCGCTTTCAACATATGTTTGTAAATTATCTAACAGCTTTCTTTTTAAGACCGAATACTGCTGCTACTGCTGCCAGTCCAAGTACTGCAACTGCTGATACAGCTGTTGCGCTTGTAGCCGGTGAAGTAGCTGTTCCTGTAGCGGATGTAAGAGTTGTCTTGTCAACAACAAATGCAACCGGTGACAGTGAACTAAATGTACCTGTTACTGTTCCATCTGCAACAGTTGTATCAATCTTCTCCCAAGCTGATGCTGATCTATTGTAATGCAGGATCTGAACTTTAGAAGAAGCTGTTACACCTTTCATTACGAATGTGATCTTAAGTGGGAATTTAGCTCCTTCCGGCGCTGTAACTTCCTTAACATCAGCAACTGTCATATTCGCATTAAAATCGCTTCCAATTACTTCTTTCAATTTTGCTTCAGTCTTAATGTCTGCAACTGCCTGTGTGTATTCTGTCGGGATCTCAGATGTGATAGAAACATTCACAGCATTACCATCTGTATCTGTTGCGTTGCTTACAGCTGTAACAACTGTAGAAGCTGCCGGGCTTGGTGCTGCAAATGCCGTCATTCCAATGCAGGATACCATAGCTGCAATAAGACCAACTGTCTTTAAGATTCTTGACTTCATTTTCTTTGACCTCCTCACATAGTTTATTTGATATTCGCTATATCAAGCTATACTATACTACAATTACATTATTTTGTAAAACATTTTTAATATTATTTTTTTTAATTCTTTATTGTCTACCAGATACTGCGCATGTCCGTCTTTCTCAATAATCTCACCCGGAACTTTCACGGTGTCCTCTGCAACCTTATAATCTGTCAGCTCTTCCATCTCATCCGCAGTCATGTTTGTTGTCATGTAATCCTCCAATTTCTGGTACAGAGAAAGATACTCTGTTTCGCTTTGAATACTCTGCATCTTCTCGATCAGAGCATCCATAAACTGTGACTGACGTTCCATGCGCTGATTGTTACTGTCAAGGACTTCAATATCTCTTTTACGGACATATTTTTCAGCAAGTTCCCCATTAAGAGTAACTTCTGCACCTTTTTCAAATGCAGGATCAACAGCTGTATAATCTTCTGGCACGGTAAGAGTAATTCCTCCAACCGCATCGGTTGCTGCAACCAGCCCCTCCAGCGTCAGTGAAAAATAAGAATCCACATTCACGCCATACATCAGTTCTGATACCTTCTCAGATGTCAGACGGCAGCTCTCTTCTGCCCCGTCCCCATATGCGTACTGAAGTGCGATCTGCCCATTTTCCGTCATCAGCCTGTTACCTGTCACATCATAAATATCGATTCCCACCATAGAATCTCTGGAAATCTGAATGATCTGTGCCGTCTTCTCTTCTTTATTAAGGACCAGAAGATTCAGGCTGTCGCTCTGTCCGTTTTCTCCCGGGTTATTACCAAGATCTGCTTTTTCTTCCTTGTCAACACCCATGAACAGAACGGTCTTGATATCCGGGTTGAGTTTGTATTTCTTTCCGTCTTCTTCGATGATTCCGGACTGTGATTCCGTTTCGTCTGCACCCGCTTCTGCCGATGCCTCCTGTTTTTTCTGCGTACCGCTTTTCCCTTTTGTAACCGTATAAACGACACCTGCCAACAGCCCTGCGCAGATAACTGCAAGTATCACGATTACCAGATTTCTATTCTTCATTTGTCAGAACCGCCTCCACAAGAAGTCTATGGTTTGATTCTCCCGTCACACAGGTACTGAGCGACAGGATCCGGTCTTCTGTTCCTACGCTTTCGATATCACTGTAACGGCTTCTCAGGTCTCTGGAATCCTGAAGTGAATCCAGGAAAGCCTGTCTCTGGTCATCCATTACATAATTGAAAGAGTTGATCAGATGACGGTCATCATAAATAACTGCCGCAAAAATCCGGTAAGTCAGAACATGATCTGGTGTATAAATGATCACATTTGGATATTTTTCAATATATCCTTCTTCCAGATAACGATCCAGTGTATGAAACATGGTATCTACACCCTCACCCATCTGATGTCCGTAAATAACCGTATTGAAATCTGTAAAATTCTTACTGTTGCATGCCTGTGTAAAAATAGCACCATCCGCCGCTTCTACCCGTTCCCAGGTATGAGATAGATAATAATTATCATCCTCATTATTCTGGCAAACCGGATAATCAACGGTTGTTCCATCAATCTTAATCCATGCGTAAATGTCCGGATTTTTTTCCTGAAGAGCAGTAAAATCAACCGGTATCTCCGGCTTTGTCTGCTCTCCGTCATCACTATCTGTTTTTGACGGTTTCACATTTTCCGTTGCCAGCTTTTTTGCATCATCATACGACTGCTTCGTCTTTGCCGCCGTGGCGTAATACCAAATCAGATAACCTGCACAGCAGACTGCTATCACAAGCAACACCGCAACAATAATCTTTCTTGTCCTGTCTTTCAAATCGATTCCCTCTTTTCTGTCGGAATCGCTGCAAGCATATGAAGTCCAAGATATTTTTTAATATCTTCTTCTGTCTGAATTGTATCATTCATGAGATAACGAAGTACAATAACAGTAGCTGCCACAAACGCAAATGCAAGTCCACCCATTGCAGTATTCTTCTTAGTATTCGGTGAAGAAGGATATTTTGGCACAACAGCTTCTTCAACAACCTTCGGCTTGTCACTGGACATTACATATGCCACTCTCTCAGCTGTCACATCCGCAAGTTCATTTGCAATTTTCTTTGCTTCTTTAGCGTTTGCATCCAAAACAGTAAATCTCAAAATACGGGTATCTGTCTGATTATCTGTCTGAATCATACTTTTTAACTCTTCATATGTATAATCCAGATTTAATTTTTCAATTACTTCTTCGAGAACAGGACGGCTCGTTGCCAAAATCTCAAAGTCTGCTGTAAGCTGCGTACCCATCTGAATATCTGCAAGGGATGTCACACTTGTTGTTTTTGTTAAGATATAAATCATTGAGGAAGCGGAATATTTCGGTGTGATCAGCAGTTTCGTACCACCAAACGCAAGTGTCGCTCCTATGATAAAACACAAAACAATTATCCACAATTTATTCATCAGCAAATGAAAAATTTCTCCGAGATCAATCTCCATCTCATCATCTTTTTGCATTTCTAACTGTTTCAACTCACTCATAGTTTTTTTCCTCTTCTGTTCTTTAATTCCACAATTTTTCCGGATAAACGCCATCTTCTGTCATCTTCTTGAATCCGGCCTGTGCAAGTTCTGTATCTTCTTTATAAGTAATACCGATCCATTTATCGTGTGTTTCCAGAACCTTTACATCCACATTTCCTTCTTTTAAAAGATCTCCTACAATATTTGGAAGAAGATATTCTTTTTTTAAAGGATCTCCTGCTTCATCTTTTAAAAATTCTGCGAATCTCTCATCCAGAACCTGAATGAAATCCGGATAACCAGCCCACATATTCATGGATACATTAGAATCTGGTGTGATCCATTTCTGAACCGCTTCGCTGTCGCAGTGTACCCCGTCAGCCTGGATACTGATTCCAGTCGTCTCATGGATCTGTTCAAGCATTCCATTTTCATCTACCACACATACGCCGCGGGTAACTGTTCCATTTTCACTAACCGTATTCTTCAGAATAAAACCAGCCATTCCCATCTGCATCTTATCTGCTGTCTCTGCGTGCGCAATCAAGTAATCATGGAGAAGCTTAAACGCTTCCTTTCCATAATAATCATCTGCATTGATGATCACAAACGGTTCTTTTACTACATCTTTACAACACAGGACTGCCTGACCAGTTCCCCAAGGTTTGGTACGTCCCTCCGGAACTTCAAAACCAGCTGGAATATCTGCAAGATCCTGATATACATATTCCACCTCGATCTGATCTCCGATACGATTCCCGATTACAGAACGGAATTCTTCTTCAATATCTTTTCTGATAATAAATACAACCTTGTCAAAACCAGCTTCTTTTGCATCATAAATAGAGTAATCCATAATGATCTCCCCATTCGGAGACATCTTGGCGAGCTGCTTGATTCCTGTTCCAAATCTTGAACCGATTCCTGCTGCCATAATAATCAGAGTAGTCTTCATAATAAATTCTCCCTCACTAAAAAACTGTCAATCTACATTATATACACTGTTTTTCTCCGTCAAAACATTAACATTTTAAACGCTTTATTCAAAAATCTTACATAAAAACAGCTATTCGTAATTATACTTCAATTTTTCCACAATGTCTACCACCTATTACGAAATTAAGGAACTCCCCCTCTTCCTATCCATAACATTTTGATATGAATATAATTCATTATTGCTATTTTACGTTATCTTTTACTCATGATATGATGAACTCAGTTAAAAAAATAACAAAAATGAACTAGAGAAAGAGAGAGGTACAAAAATGGAAGACAATAAATTATGTCTTGAAAAGCAGCCATTATCTGATGAACTGCTCAACAAAATGAATGCCTACTGGCGTGCTGCCAACTACCTGTCAGCCGGTCAGTTATACCTTCTTGATAATCCGCTTCTGAAAAAGCCATTGACCATGGATCAGATCAAGAAAAAAATCGTCGGACACTGGGGAACCGTACCTGGACAAAACTTCATCTATGTACACTGCAACCGTGTCATCAAACGTTATGATCTGGATATGATTCTTCTTTCCGGTCCAGGACATGGCGGAAACTTCCTGATCGCCAACACTTATCTGGAAGGTTCTTATAGTGAAGTTTATCCGAACATCAGCCAGAATGAGGAAGGCATGAAGAAAATGTTCAAGCAGTTCTCATTCCCATGCGGAGTTCCGAGTCACTGTGCTCCAGAAACACCAGGTTCTATCAATGAGGGTGGAGAACTTGGATATTCAATTGCTCACGGCTTTGGTGCTGTTCTGGACAACCCAGATCTTATCGCTACAGTTGTTGTCGGTGACGGTGAAGCTGAAACAGGGCCGCTTGCTACTTCATGGCAGTCCAACAAATTCCTGAACCCGATCACAGACGGTGCTGTTCTTCCAATCCTTCATCTGAACGGATACAAGATCAGTAACCCGACCATTTTCTCACGTATTTCTCATGAGGAAGTAGAAAACTTCTTCAAGGGCTGCGGATGGAAACCTTACTTCGTAGAAGGTGATGATCCGATGACTATGCACAGAAAAATGGCTGAGACTATGGATGCCTGCATCGAAGAAATCAAAGCAATCCAGAAAAATGCCCGTGAAAACAATGATCCTACCCGTCCGTTCTGGCCAATGATCGTTCTTCGTACTCCAAAGGGATGGACAGGACCAAAGGTTGTTGACGGACTCCAGATTGAAGGATCTTTCCGTGCACATCAGGTACCGCTTTCTATGGAATCACCAGAACATCTTGACCTTCTGAAAGAATGGTTGGAAAGCTACCATGCAGAAGAACTCTTCGATGAAAAAGGACGTCTGATTCCGGAACTTGCAGAACTTGCTCCAAAGGGAGATGCCCGTCTTGGTGCAAACCCGCATGCAAATGGCGGACTTCTTCTGAAAGACCTTCGTCTTCCGGATTTCCGCTCATACGGAATCGAAGTAGAACCTGGCAAGACAAAAGCACAGGATATGATCGAACTTGGCGGATACATCCGCGACATCTTCAAATTAAATGAAGACAGTAAGAACTTCCGTATCTTCGGACCAGATGAAAGTATGTCCAACCGTCTGTACAAAGTATTTGAAGAACAGAAACGTGACTGGCAGGCAGACTTGCTTGACACTGATGACTGCCTTGCAAGAGACGGACGTATCATGGACGGTATGTTAAGTGAACATATGTGTGAAGGATGGCTGGAAGGATATCTTCTGACAGGACGTCATGGATTCTTTGCAAGCTATGAAGCATTCATCCGTATCGTTGACTCTATGGCAGCACAGCATGCAAAATGGCTGAAGGTCTGCAACCAGCTTTCATGGAGACAGCCGATTGCTTCGCTGAACTTTATCCTGACATCTAATGTATGGCAACAGGATCATAACGGATTTACACATCAGGATCCAGGATTTCTGGATCACATTGCCAATAAAAAGGCAGACGTTGTCCGCATGTATTTACCACCGGATACAAACTGCTTACTCTCATGCTTCGACCACTGCATCAAGAGTAAGAACTATGTCAATGCAATCGTAGCGTCTAAACATCCAAGCTGCCAGTGGCTGACTATGGAACAGGCTGTAAAGCATTGTACACAGGGTATCGGTATCTGGGAATGGGCAAGTAATGACTGCGGTGAAGAACCAGATGTTGTTATGGCTTGCTGCGGTGACACTCCTACTCTTGAAGTTATGGCTGCTGTTACTATCCTTCGTGATGAAATGCCAGAGCTCAAGATCCGCGTTGTCAATGTAGTTGACCTGTTCAAACTGGAATCAGACCACAAACATCCACACGGATTAAGTGATGCAGAATACGATGCAATCTTCACAAAAGATAAACCGGTTATCTTTGCATTCCACGGATATCCGACACTGATTCATGAGCTGACATACGAACGTCACAACCACAACATTTCTGTTCATGGATATCAGGAAGAAGGTACGATCACTACTCCATTTGACATGCGTGTACAGAACCAGATTGACCGTTTCAACCTTGTAAAAGATGCAATCATGCATCTGCCACAGCTTGGCAATAAGGGATCATTCCTGATTCAGAAGATGAACGACAAACTGGTTGAGCACAAGCAGTACATCGCTGAATATGGACAGGATCTGGAAGAAATCAGAAACTGGGAATGGCATAAATAATATCAATCGTTTTCTAATCCAAAATTCTACTTTATAACTTTATACTTACAAATATAAAAATGCTCCGGAATTATGATCCACACATAAAAAATTCCGGGGCATTCTCCTTATATTTTTCTTTGCAGATACACATCCCGGCTACAAAGGATACCGATTTGCACAATCCACTTTGAAAATCTATTTCTTCTTTAGTTCTTCTGACTGCTCAGAAACTTCTGAAACTCCTTCGATGCAATACTCTGAGGATACTCAGTATCATAGATCAGAATAATATTTCTGGTCGGAAGCTTCTCTTCCACTTCGATTTCAAATACATTTTCTGCCTTCTTCTCTTCTTCGGCAAATTCTTCCGGGACAAATCCAATTCCAAGATTGTGACGGACTGCCGGCAAGATCAGGTCTGTCGTCGCAAGCTCCATATCCGGCAAAAACTGCAGACCATGATCTGCAAAATAATTATTCAGGAATTTTCTGGTCAGTGCCTCCGAAGTCAGGCTGATCCAGGGATAAGTCGAAAGCTCCTCCAATGAAATCTTTCTTCCTTTTAATTCTATGTAACGACTGCCGCCGATCAGCACCTCATGGTATTCCCGCAGTTTCTTCATCCTGAGCGGCTTATTTACCTGCAGATCCGTTGACACAAATGCAAGGTCTACCTTTCCTTCTTTTACCGCGTTGACCGAGTCCATGGTACTGTTATTTAAGATTTTGAAATGTACGTTCGGATAAATGCTGTTGAACTCTCCCATTGCCCGGAACAGGAAGCAGTGCAAGGCTGTCTCAGTCGCACTGATATAGATTGTCCCGTTCTCCAGACTGATCAGATTGCTCAGATCATTTTCCCCTTTAAAAAACTGGGCGCACCCTGCCGATACATAGCTGTAAAAGGTTCTTCCCTCCGGTGTCAGCTTCATGCCGGATTTGCTTCTGGTAAATAACCGGCATCCCAGTTCATTTTCCAGGTTGTGTATCGTTCTCGTCACCGCCGGCTGGCTCGTCTTCAGAACGCTGGATGCCTTTGTAAGGTTCTCATACTTCGCCACATAATAAAAAACTTTATAATATTCAAAATTAGAATTCATGTGTCTCTCCTTTGTTGTCTTATCCTGTCAGTTTTTCATCTGCCGTAAGTATAGCATGCTTTTTTAGTTCTTACAATTGGAATCATAGCTTACTGAATATTCGGTGCGGATCCGGTCAAGTCATCATCGATTTTTCTACCAGAGAAACCAGTCTGGAGGTACTCTCCCTCGTAGTGAAACACAAAAAGCCCTGGTATGCGGCACAACCGGATTTTCACCAGGAGAAATGCAGCAATTCCAGGACGCTGCTACATTGATTCCAATGCTCTATACAGCAAATACTTCCAAGCTGGTCAAATATAATGAACAAGCTTCTGGAACTGGTCACTTCCACACTAAAAAAGAATGTGCCTCGGCACATTCTCGCGCCGAGCGCGGTCGCTTGCGACATTCTTCATCTTCGTGCAAGTGCGCATCTCCGGCACGCAGTTCCTTATTTGCTCAACATTTTTCGATTATAATTGTTCAGACGCCTGCGCTTCGATCTTTCTTTTTGTCCTCATCCTCGTTCATCTCTTCCTTCTGATTGACTTATTTTTATCACATTTTACAAATCTGTTGTTTTTTTCTTCGGAAGGCAGATACTTAAGATCAATGACACCACGAACACCCCTGCAACTGCATTTCCATTAAAAATATCTCCTACCTCCTTCGGAAATGCGGAAAAGAAGTTTCCGGAAGTCTGTGTCAGTCCGACACCGATACAGAATGCCAGCGATACGATGATCATAGTTCTGTCATCAAACACACACCCTTTGAGCATCTTGATTCCTTCATACATGATCGATCCGAACATCATAACCGTACATCCTCCAAGTACCGCCTGCGGAAGCGAATTGAAAAAAGCTCCAAGCGGCGGGAACAGAGAAGCAAGGATCAAAATCAAAGCCCCCATCAGAATAGTAAAACGGTTGATAACTCCCGTCATAGTGACGAGCCCGATATTCTGACTGAAAGAAGTAAGCGGCAGACATCCAAAGCATCCTGAAATCGCACTGGAAAATCCATCCACGGCAAGAGACCCCTGCAGTTCCTCCATCTTGATATCCCGTCCAAGTGCACCGGTACACACTGCAGTAGTTGCACCCGTTGTCTCCGCTGCCGATACCAGGAATACAATTGCAATAGTAAAGAATGCTCCCAGATCAAAAACCGGTTTATGGGAAGTAAAAAATACAAGCTTTGGAAGGCTGAATACACCAACCTGCTCGATCGTCTTTGTAATTCCTGAAAAATCAACCATCGGTGCAATCCCTGCCACAGTAAATATAATGGACAGAAGATACCCACAGACCAGACCAACCAGTACATTCAGGTTCTTGTATACACCTTTTAACAGATAACGGGCAGCCAGACACACAACCAGTGTGAAAAATCCGACCAGAAGATGATACCACGCTCCAAAATCTTCGGCTCCATTTCCACCGCCCCAGGAATCCATTCCTACCGACAAGAGGGAAAGCCCAATCGCAATCACCACACATGCCGATACTACCGGTGTCAGGAGCCGTTTCCAGTATTTGGCACTCATTCCTACCAGTCCCTCAAAAATACCTCCGGCGATCACCGCACCTACCATCCCTTCATATCCAAGTTCCGGATTGGTACAGATCATCAGCAGACTACCAAGAAAGGTAAAACTGACTCCCATAACGATCGGAAGCCTGGAGCCAATCTTCCATACCGGGTAAAGCTGCAGACAGGTCCCGATCCCCGCTGCAAACATCGCGCACTGCAGAAGCTGCGTAATTTCCGCAGCACTTAAGTGATTCTCCGATCCTCTCACAAATGCCGCACTGCACACGATCAGCACCGGTGCCAGATTCGACACAAACATTGCCAGAACATGCTGTAGTCCGAACGGAATCGCCTTTTTTACCGGCACTCTTCCATTCAGACAGTAAATATTTTCCTCACTCACTGCTTTTGTATTTTTCTCTTTATCCATTTTCCTTTTCCCTCATTCTCTTTTTTTATTCTGTCCTAAGCGCTGTCACCGGATCGCTCTTTGCTGCTTTCCTTGACGGAATGATTCCACCGAGCAGGGTAAGCCCGATACTCAAAAGAATCAGCACAATTGCCGGAAGCACTGGTAAAAATGCATTAATTTTGTTATTATCTGCCACCGCATGGATGATCATATTTCCAGGGATCAGAAGCAGCAGTGACAGTCCGATTCCGATCAGTCCGGCACACAGACCAATGATAACGGTTTCTGCATTAAATACCTGCGATACATTTCTCTTAGATGCCCCGATCGCGCGCAGGATTCCAATCTCCTTCTTCCGTTCCAGTACACTGATGTAGGTGATAACCCCGATCATAATTGAAGATACTACAAGGGAAATCGCCACAAACGCAATCAGCACGTAGCTGATGATATCCACGATATTTGTCACGGAAGACATCAGTGTTCCGACTATATCGGTATAAGTGATGATCTGTTCCTCTTTTCCTTCTTTTTCCATCCGGCTGTTATAAGAATCCAGGATTTTCACCACTTTTTCCTTGCTCTCAAAATCCGTCGGATATATGGAAATCTGACTCGGGTTCGCAAAATCCACGTATCCAAGCTTCTGCAGATTATTGTCATAGGAAGCAGTCGCGCTCATTGTCATGGATGTCATCAGCTCTTTCAGATCATCTTCTGTCATATTCATCTGAAATGCCTTTGCAAATGCATCGGTATCAATCTTCATCGAACTTCCAAGCATGTTCTGCAGATGGGTTCCCACATTTCCCATGGCAGCCTGCATGGCGTTCCCGATTTCTTCTGTGATCTGAGTGACGATCTGATTCATTGCCGAAGTGATCTGTGTCTCAAGCACATCCGAAATTGCTCGGGTATAAGTTCCCATTGCCTTTGCCATGTAACTTCCCATTGTCGCACTTAACTGGCTCTCCAGCTGATCCATATCGATCACCTCGGAAAGCCCGTTCATCAGACGCTGTTTTCCATCTGCTGTAGCAAGGTAGTTCAGAAAATAATCTCCCATTTTGGTCGGATCTGCTTTTCCATTCGCTGCAGCATATGCCGGATAACTACTCGCCAGTTCTTTTGTCAGTTTTTTCAGCTGGTCAGAAGTAATATTTATCACCGTATCTCCAAAAATCTCCTGCTGCCAGGTATTCATAATCTCTTTTGCTTCCTCGGTCTGTAAATACTCCGCCAGATATTCTCCAAATTTATCCGGATCTGTATATCCTTTTTCCGCAGCATACTTTTGATATCCTTCCATCACACGCTGTACAAGCTCCTGCATCTGATCAATTGTAATCTTAAACCCACCGGTGCTCTCAATGATCTCCTGCAGATTATCTTTCAGGATCTTCTGCGCTTCATCCGTCATCAGGTAATCCATAAAATCTTTCGCCAGATTTGAATAATCTGCTTCTGGATGGAATTTCACATACTCCTGATAACCTTCCATAACACCCTCAGACAACTTCTGCATTCCACCCGGTTTTACGGTAAGATCCAGGCTTCCGATCATATCGCCAAGATTCATCTGTGGCATACCGGACACGTCAAGACTGATCTGATCCAGATTTATCATCCCGGACAAATCCAGAGAATCCCCACCCATCCGGAATGCATTTTCCAGATTCACTGAATCTGCTGACAACAGATCACCGGAAAATCCACCGGAAAGTACACTGTTATCAAAACCAAATGCTTTCTGAAGTGCATCCTCATCGACCGTAAACAGGCTGTCCGCATCCAGTCCATTCTTCTCTTCTGTCGTCCCGAACGGTTCTCCAGTAAATACATTCTTTGACGGATTTTTCAGCTGATCCTTTACAATCTCACTTTTTGCAGCCTCTTTTGCGACATGCTCAGTAAGTCTCTGCGGATAGCCAATCCCCGGTGTCAGAGCGGAAGCATTTGCATCTTCCGATGCCTGTACGATTCCGACGATTTTAAGTTCTTCGCCCTGATCCACGAGTTTCTTCATATATTCCTTATTATCGGATTTATCCTTCCAAACCTTATACTGGCTGTCATATTCATAGCATTCAGATACATTGACCAATTTGAACGTTTTGTCTAAAATATCCTCGTATGTGTAATTTCCAATATCTGCCGGTGTATTGACATCTTCTTCATTGATAAATTCCTGGATCATTTCGTCCAGTTCCATCTGATCCCGCAGTCCCAAAGTATAAAGGAGAAAATCACTCATGCCTCCGTCCGAAGTCAGCACCAGTACACATTCATTATAATTCTGCGGCCAGCGTCCCGCCTTCACATCATACTGGTTCTCATAAAGTCCCTCCGTCTTAGGCATTTCATAAAAAACATTCGTACTCATCATCGATGACATCAAACTGTTGGTACTTGCGCCAGAGCTGATTCCAAGCGACTCAAAGGATTTGTCCGGATTCACCTGGCGAATGGAACCATCCTTGTTCTGCCGATAGATTCTTGGTGAAATATTATAAGAATATTCAACGGCACTGGTATAGTCCTCAATTCCACTTTTTCCTCCATCCAGATATTCTTTTAAAGACTTCAGGTCATTGGAATCCATCGTGGAAAACATATTGGTCATCATCTGCATAACCTTGACTTCCCCGTCTTTTTTTGTCTCCTTCTTATCCGAACTGCCCGAACCACTGTCCATATTGCCTACCATCATCGATGTCATATCAAATCCGGTACTCTGGATCTGAAGCGGATACTCGGAAAGAGTCTCTTCTTCAATTGACTTGATGTAGGCATTGACTCCGTTGGAAAGTGCCAGTATCAGTGCAATCCCGATAATTCCAATAGAACCGGCAAAAGATGTCAGAAGAGTCCTTGCTTTCTTCGTCTTTAAGTTATTAAAGCTCAGGGAAAGAGCCGTCAGAAATGACATGGAAGCTTTTCCCATATTCTTATGCTCCGGCTCCTTCATGACCGCTTCATTGACATAAAATTCGTCCGTATCCGAACGGATCTTTCCGTCCTTGAGTGTTACGATACGGGTCGCATATTCTTCAGCAAGCTCTGGGTTATGTGTAACCATTACAACAAGCCGGTCTTTTGCCACTTCTTTTAAAAGTTCCATAACCTGCACACTGGTCGCCGTATCCAGCGCTCCTGTCGGCTCATCAGCAAGCAGGATATCCGGATCATTGACCAGCGCACGGGCGATTGCCACCCTCTGCATCTGTCCGCCTGACATCTGGCTCGGTTTTTTATGCAACTGCTCCCCAAGACCAACTTTTTTCAGAGCCTCAATCGCTCTCTTTTTCCGTTCTTCCTTCCCGATCCCAGAAATAGTCAGTGCCAGCTCCACATTGGCAAGCACCGTCTGATGTGGAATCAGATTATAACTCTGAAATACAAAACCAATTGTATGATTCCGATAGGAATCCCAGTCTCTGTCTTTATATTTTTTCGTAGAAATCCCGTTGATGATCAGATCACCACTATCGTACCGATCCAGTCCACCGATGATGTTAAGAAACGTCGTCTTTCCCGAACCACTCGGTCCCAGGATCGCAACAAATTCATTGTTCCTGAAATTCAGGCTTACATCATCCAGTGCCTTCTGTACCAGCGTACCTGTACGGTATTCTTTGCAGATATGTTGAATTTGAAGCATAAAAATTCTCCTTTTAAGTTGTAACTCATGAAACGCGTATGTTTCATTGTACACCCTTAAAAGGAGAAAATCATGTCTTTTAGAAAAATTTTATTCTTTATTTTCTGAGAAGTTCTTTTCCCGAAATACCTGGCTCTGTCATATTGACCGGATCCAGAACGGTTTCCATCTCTTTTTCACTTAAAAGACCTTCTCTGAGGATCAGATTACGGATGGATTCCCCGGTCTTCATTGCTTTTTTCGCAATTTCCGCTGCTTTCTCATAGCCTACATGCGGACAGATTGCAGTAATTACGCCGATGCTGTTCTCTACCAGCTGACGGCATCTCTCTTCATTGGCTGTGATTCCTGTCACACAGTTGTCAATAAAAGTCTGCACTGCATATGCAAGTGTATCGATCGACTGGAACAGACAGTAGAATACGATCGGTTCAAACGCATTCAGTTCCAGCTGTCCACCCTCTGCTGCCATCGTGATCGTCACATCATTTCCAATGATGTTAAATGCGACCTGGTTCACTACTTCCGGGATGACCGGATTCACTTTTCCCGGCATGATCGAAGAACCATTTTGCTTTGCCGGAAGGTTAATCTCACCAAATCCGGCTCTTGGTCCGGATGACATCAGACGCAGGTCATTGGCAATCTTGGAAAGTGTGACTGCACACGCTTTCACTGCACCGGATACTGCCACAAACGGATCCAGGTTCTGGGTTGCATCGATCAGATCAAAAGCCTGGACAAACTGAATATCAGATATTTTTGAAAGATTCGGAACAATGCGGCTTACATAGGCTTCATCTGCATTGATTCCGGTTCCGACTGCCGTTCCACCCATGTTGACGGTACGCATCTCGTCCATCGCATTATCCATACGGTGGATATCACGCATGATGGCATCGGAATATGCCTGAAATTCCTGACCCAGACGGATCGGAACTGCATCCTGCATTTGGGTGCGTCCCATTTTGATCACATGGTCAAATTCCTCTGCCTTTTTGCAGAGCGCTCCATGAAGTCTGAGCAGTTCTTTTTTCAGATTCTGAAGAAGTCTGAGTGAAGTCATCTTGCCAGCTGTCGGAATAACATCATTTGTGGACTGTCCGCAGTTTACATCATCATTCGGATTTATTGCTGAATAATCTCCCTTTTTCCCGCCAAGAATCTCAATCGCACGGTTGGCAATGACTTCGTTTGCATTCATGTTCAGAGAAGTACCCGCACCTCCCTGGATCGGATCTACGATAAAGTACTCATGCAATTTTCCTGTAAGGATTTCATCACATGCCTGTACGATTGCTTTTGCCTTTTTCTTTTCCAGAATCCCACTCTCGCAGTTGGTGATCGCAGATGCTTTCTTTATGTACGCAAGACTGTTGATGATCTCCGGATGCATATTCAGCCCGGTAATACGGAAATTCTCCGCAGCACGCAGTGACTGTACCCCGTAATATACATCTCCTGGAATATCTTTTGCCCCTATTGAATCCTGTTCTACACGATAACCTGTCTTGTTTTCTTTTCCATTTTCCATCTCAAAATCCCTCGATTTTCCATTTTTCTCTGGCGTATTGCCTTTGTTGTTTTCATTATAGCTCTGTGTTACAATATAATCTAATACATATATTTTTATAGTAACTATAATTTTAAAACTATGTCAAAGGAGAATACCTATGTTTCAGGGAATGGAATATGTCTATGAAGTTTATCTGGAAAAAAGCTTTTCCAAGGCGGCTGAGAAGTTATTTATCTCACAGCCTTCACTCAGTGCCAACGTAAAGCGTGTCGAGCATCACATCGGATATCCGATCTTTGACCGGAGTACCAAACCACTTTCCCTTACCGAATGTGGGGTACAGTATATCAAAGCGGTAGAAAAAATAAAAAGTATCCAGAATGAATTTGAAGGATTTGCAAATGACTGGGGCGACCTAAAAAAAGGAACACTCACCCTCGGAGGAAGCAACTTGTTTTCCTCCTGGATCCTGCCTTCGCTGATCGCGGATTTTGCCCGCAGATATCCTCTGATCCAAATCAGCCTGGTTGAAGAAACCACTGCCAATCTTGCCCGTATGCTGCGACACGGGCAGCTGGATCTGATGCTGGACAGCAGTGTTCTGGATGCCACCATCTACGGCTACCGTAAATTTCAGGAAGAGCACCTGATCCTTGCTGTTCCGGGAGCATTCCCGATCAATAATACGCTGCGCTCCTATCAGCTTCCTGTAGAAGATATCCTGAGCAAAAAATTTCTGGAAGAATCCTGTCCTCCCGTTCCTCTGACACGCTTTAAAAGTGAGCCTTTTATTATGCTGAAACCGGAAAACGACACTGGAAAACGTGCCCGTATGATCTGCCAGAACAATCTCTTTGAACCAAATATCATCCTGGAAATGGATCAGCAGATGACTTCTTACAACATCACCTGCTCCGGCATGGGGATCTCTTTTATCGGAGATATCATGCTCTCAAAAGTACCTCTTACCTCTGATGTGGTGTACTATAAGCTTCCTGCATGCGAAAGCAGCCGTGACATCCGGTTCTACTGGAAAAATGGTCGCTACCAGACAAGGGCAATGGAAGAATTTTTAAAAATGGCGTGCCAGTAAGGCACGCCACTTTCCTGCAGAACAGATACTATCTATTTATCTGCAATCTTGGATCCGACAAATAATTCTTCTCTACATAAACCTACTCACTTCTCAGTGCATCGATTGGATTCATGTTCGCCGCCTTCACCGACGGAAGGAGTCCGAAAATAATTCCGATCAGTGTGGAAAATACTACTCCGACCAGAATGGACACTCCGCTGATTGCCACCGGAACTGCCGAGACTGCGGAAATAATATAGGCAAGCGCAATCCCTCCTGCCACACCGATCAGACCTCCGAGAAGGGTAAGTACTGCCGCTTCCGTCAGAAACTGCGTCAGGATCCTTCTTTTTCTTGCCCCCAGTGCCTTTTTCAGACCGATTTCTCTCGTTCTTTCTGTCACAGACACCAGCATAATATTCATAACACCGATCCCGCCAACCAGAAGTGAAATGCTTGCAATCCAGAGCAGCTGCTGGTTCGTCGAGCTGCTGATCTCCTGGATCTGGTTCGCCTGTTCCAGAAGATCTTCCCCTTTATACTTTATCGTCTCATCAGACACGGTCAGGTAACTGTTCAGGATATCTGCCGCCTTTTCTCCTGCCGCAGTCATCTCATCTGTGCTTGTCGCGCGGACAACCAGATTCTGCGGTTCATCGTACTGATAAATAATCGGCCACAGTGTATCCGGAATACAGATCGTTCCACTTCCATCCGTGGATACATAACGATAATAGTCTTCCATCGAATTGATCACCGGCTGTGAATTTTCTTTTCTCGCCATCATACCGATCACCGTAAATGGCTCCCCTTTAACCTCAATAATCTTTCCAATCACATTTCCATCCGGGAATAGAGCTGTGGCTGTCGTTTTATCAAGCAGCACAACTTTTCGGTTTGCAGTAAAATCTTTTTTGGAAAAGCCACGCCCTTTTGTGATCTGAAATCCATAGGCATCCAGATAATTGGAATCTATTCCAAAAATATTACAGCTTGCCAGCTTCTGACTGCCTGCATATACAGCATCATATTCATTCCGTCTGTGATAAAGGGCTGCACTTTCCACCTCATCCAGTGTCTGGATCTCACCAAGTACCTGATCTGAAATCTCCGGTATTCCATCCGGAACCTCCTGATAAGACAGATCCAGTGTCCAGTCTCCCTGATAAAGCTGGATATTGACCGCATTATTTCCCGCGCCAACCAGATTTTTCTTGATCTGCTCATTGGTTCCTTTGATCGTTGAAACAATTGCAATGATCGATCCGATTCCGATAATAATACCAAGCATCGTCAGCGCAGACCGCAACTTATGACTCCAGATTCCCTGAAATGCCAGCCTGATATCTTCAAGCATCTCCTCACCCCCTCATTAATTATAATCATACAATGACTCCACTGTCTTTGTCTTCGCACCCTCTTTTACATTTCTTCCATACGGAAATGCAATCTCATCCTCCATGGTAAGTCCGGAAACGATTTCAATGGAACCGTACATATTTTTTCCACCCTCTACATACTGCTTTTCCAGCCTTCCATGTTTTCCTTTCTTGTATACATAGGAGCGGTTTCCGTCTTCTCTTATGAACATCTGTTCCAGGTAAATCGAATTCCCACTGTCACCCGAAAGTCCGTCTACGGAAATACTGACACCCTCACCAGATGAAAGATCTGCATCTTTTTCAACCACTGCAGTAAACGGATAGTAGGACATATTAGGATTCTCGCTGCTCTTCATACTTTCAACCGGTGAATTACCGATACTGGTGATCGTTGCCTCATAAGAGTTCCCCGTATTCCAGGAAGTCACCATCACATTCATACCCTCTTTTAATTTATCATAGCTGCTTTCGGCAATCCCTCCGATTACATAACAACCATTTTTTCCGGTCACAGATATAACCGGTTTATTCTCCAGCTTTGCCTCTTCTTCGTCAAGTACAGATTTTACCGTTCCCTCTACTGTACTTTTTACAACACCATTATTTACTTTTTTATCCAGCTTTTTCAATTCCAGTTGTGCTGTTCGCTTTTCCAGATCCAGGTCCTTGATCTTCTGTTCTTTTTCCTGGATCTGCTTTGCCTGCTCTTCCCTGGTCATTCCATCTGCATCTCCCGGATCCGGCTCCTCATATCCACCAGGATTATCCGGTTCGTCCGGAATTTTCGGCTCTTCCGGTGTCTCCGGCTGTTCCGGATTTTCGGGCTTTATCACCTGTCCGGTCTTTCCGTCCAGCGTCCAGGAGTATAAAAGAAGCGTCGGTTCCTTCTCCTGATCCACTACATCAAAGATACAGACTGCCCTCTCTTCCAGCATTTTCAGCATGAACTCCGCATTCACCGTTGCTCCCGGCGCACAAAGATAGCGATACGGCTTTTCCTTTGTTCCATCTCCATCTTCATTATAAGGAGCAGCGTCCTTTGTAATCTCTTTATAAATGATCTTATCCTTCAGTTCTTCCGGAAACGGTTTCCCGATTGATGGTTTTTCCGGTCCTTCCGGATTTTCTGGTGTCTCCGGCTGCTCAGGATTTTCGGAAGTATCCGGATTTTCCCCTTCATTTTTCTTTGCATCTGCAGTCCGTATTATTCCAGGTCTGGTTCCTTTTGCAGTCATTTTTCGTAGTTCATCCTGACTTCTTTCAACAGACGCAACAATCTTTGCATTTTTCAACTGCTCTAATTCTGCCTTTTGATTCTGAATATTCAGTTCAATCCCCTGAATCTCCATCTGCTTCATTTCCTGCTCAAGTCCTGCAAGCGTAGTATCATAGGCAACCAGACGATCGCCGATCTTCACCGTATCCCCTGATTTGACATAAATCTCCTTGATCGTAAGGGTATCATCATGGTAAATGTCCTGGCTCGCACCTGCCTGCACCTTCGCATAATCATAAATATCCGATTCTGAATACCATCCACCATTACTCATACTGGCTACCGGTGCTACCTTGACCGCTTTTTCACTTTTTTTCATTGCAAATAAAGTGCCGCCTCCAATGAAACATACACAGACAACCAAAGCAATCCCGATCTGAAGAATTTTTTTCTTATTTCTTTTTTGAAAAGTCATCCTTTATTCCCCCTCTTCCATGCCTCCTGCCTGTACATTTTCGTTCTTCTGAACGGCTGCTCCTTCTTTACATTCTCCATCCGGCCAGACAATGTAATCCGTCTCTTTCAGTCCTTCTGTGATTTCCCATGTATCCTGCTCCTCATCATAAGCACCAAGCTTTACATTTCTCTTTTCCAGTCTGTCCTTTTTATTTGCTACCCAGACGTAAGGCTCTTTCCCGTCTGCATCTACAATATAAGCAGTCATCAGATGTAATCCCTCTGTATTTACTCCGGTTCCAGGCTCGATATATACATGCTGTCCCAGCATCAGACCATCACTGGTTTCAAGCGTTACATAAAATGGATACTTAGTTGCCCGGGCAGAAGAATCCGAACCGGAATACATCTCGCTTTGTGAACTGCTCTCCGGTTTTTCTGTGTCGATCACATCTACAGATCCCTTCCAGATTTCCTCCTGGTTATTCCTTGCCCGCACCGTCACATCCATTCCCGGCTGAAGCTCACCGATATTCTGTTCACTGATTTTTCCCTTAATTCGGTATTTTCCGGTAGAAAGAATGCTCATAAATGCCTGCTTTTCTCCACTGTAATCATCATAACCAGGATCCGGATTGATCTCCTGGATAATTCCTGCAATCGTGGATGTCACCGTGGATGATTCCAGACTCTTCTTCGTCCGGTTCACTTCCAGTTCTTTTACTTTATAATTATATTCTTCCTGTTTTACATTCGTCTGCAGCTCCTGGATCTGCGTTGTATAAGAAAGCTGCTCACCTGCCGATGCATTCTTTTTCTCTGTCGTTAAGGCCGCAATCTGTGAATTCAGATTGGAAATACTGTTTCCTATCTTTTCCAGCTCCAGATTTCCCTGCTCCAGTGTCATCGCAAGCTCCTCTGTATCATATTCAAAGAGTTTCGTCCCAGGCTCCACTTCCTGCCCTTTTTCCACGAAAATCTCTTTCACTTTCTGTCCTTCTGAAAGTGAGATTTTTAAAGTATCCTGCGCCTCCACAACGCCTGCAAAGCGATTCACGGTTCCGCTTCCGTTTCCGGTGATCACGCTGACCTTATCCGCGTAGAGGATGTTCTTCGCGGAATCCTTTCCCCCTCCCGAAACCATGTGCAGGATTGCGGCAATCAGAGCGACTGCAAAAATAAGGCATCCAATAAAAATCACCTTTTTCTTCCCCATCAGATTGTCTTTGAAATTCCCATTTACATTCATTTTCATTCCCTCCTCATCATTCTACTTTTAAGGTGTAAAAGTTTGTTGAAGTTAGTCCGACAAAGTGTATATAGAAAGTGCTGCGGCTTTCCTTCGGCAAACCATTCCGCGGAACCTCTGAAAGCGGGAATCGTGTTCAGCAAAGGCTTCCACGATTCCTGAGTTTCCTCTCCATTGCCTCAATAAGGAAGCCGCAGCACTTTCCAGATCCAATTTGTCCCTCTAAGTTATCGCACTATACCCTCACCACATAACTTAAGTTCCAATGTCCAATTATAGTTTCAGTATACTGGAAAACAGTTGGAAATACTATTTAGATTTTCTTAAATTTTCGTTCATTTCTGTGTCATATAATCTTTTGACTGAACTCTCGTTCTTTTATTTCTACATAAATAATCTCCCCACAACAATCGCTCCGTAACTTTGTCCATAACCTTCAACTCTTCACCGCATATATCCCATCTGTTCTGTGGAGATATTTAGTAGTGTTGCCAGTTTTGCTCTGTCCGGCTCTGCCTGATTAAGCATCACGATATACTCACTGTTGGAAA
>OLNL01000249.1_pt1 | contig 62808 bp, 55 predicted proteins | sample 1672181 | NCBI WGS metagenome assembly OLNL01 (sample SAMEA3136656, study PRJEB25190) | human gut metagenome | biome: human gut; feature: human-associated habitat; material: faeces | place: Austria | collected 2013
TTCCCGTTGGAAACGTAACTTTTCACCAGCGGAAAGGTCGTTTCACTAGGGAAGATAGCCTTTGCGGTTTCCTCATCGATAGCAAATGACAAGCTGAATAGCGCAAACTCTTCATTCCTTTTGCCGCCCGTAAGCATGCTTTTAGAAATAGCAACCTTCCGCTCGTCGCACAAAGCGTCAAAACATGCTGGATTGGCCTGAGCGGAATTCACAACCGACTGAACACCAAGTACAGCGCTAACCAGGAAGGATTCGGCAATCCATTCCTTCACCAGCTCCGATTTTGCAGGGCCAAAAACCGGGCCAGTTTTTCGCGCCAAGTCTTCAAGCCGAACATGGTCAACGTGCAATTCGTTTTTAGGGCTTACCTCCGTAAAGAAGGCAAATTCATCCAGGGTTACCTCCTTCGCGGAAGCCTTCCGTGGGCCAGCGGCCGAAGAAGCCACATTGGGGAACGAAAAACGGATACAAGGGTTTTTACCAAGGGAACCCGTTTCACACACGGCATCCGTAACCAGATACTGCCCATAGGCGGTACGCATTGGTCAAGCAATTCCATCTTTGCCCCTTTCCGCATAACATCATTTTTTTACCCCTTTTTAAGTACTTAATTAAAGAGGTATTTAATCAGACAATCCTATTGCAGAGAAAATCTAAGCAGAAGCATTCCAGCAGCTCACATACAAAAACCGCTATTATCTGTAGCATTACCTTCTATAAGGAGTTAACGATGTTTTGCCCTCAATGCGGAAAAGAAATACCTTCCGAAGCGATCTTCTGCCCCTATTGCCGTGCTGAAATCCACAACAACGCAGTAGGCTCCGAACAAGAGAAAGCCTTTAACAACGCAGAGCCCGAACAAAGCATCGAAGGGCAAAGCCTGAAATCTGCCTTGCGCACAAACAGAAAGCGCCCCAAAAGGCTTCTAACGCAAGTTCTTATCGTTGCGCTTGCGCTTGCCCTGGCAACTTCCGTGGCTTACGCAGCGTACTACGTGTACACAAACGTTTGGCTGCCCAGCCAGCAAACGCAGGAACAGCAGCAGCCCGCAGCAGAAGAACCCACTTATACCGTGAATACGGTTATCGAAGAAGTAAGCGTGCCGGATGATCCATACAACTCCCCTGGTCAGCGGAGCAATGATACCTGGGAATACGACCAAATCGTTTCCAGCGTTCAAAGCGATGCGATCGACAACATCAACCGCCGCATTCAAGAAAACATGATAAACGAAGCCGAAGCAACTAGCAGTAGCCCCAATACCGTCGAATCGCTCAACAACGGCGAGTTTGACGACCCTGTTACACTTTCCAAAGGCATCAAGATTTCCTATATGGATAGCAACATCGTATGTTTCTTGGATTCTGGCTATCAAACCGTATGGGGCGTCCACGGTTGGAGCTTCAGGCAAAGTCAAACTTACGATTTGAAAACAGGCGAGCCAATAGACCCCTGGACGGTATTCGGAATGACCAAGGAAGAAGCCATCCACGCCACCGAAAAAGCCGTACGCACCTACCTGGCATCGAACCCCAGCGACATCTACACCACCAGCGAGGCAATCGAGAACATCGAGAGCCGCATAAACAACGATGAGGGCTGGAACTCAAGCAGCTCAGACCAAACATTTTCCCCACTGGTAATCACCAATGAAGGCCTGGTGTACCTAACCGCCCACTACGAACTAGGCAGCTACGCCTTCGGTATCCGCGACATCGTGGTTGCAAGGTTTGATGGAGACAACTCAAAGGCTGGAACCGATATCGGATAAGGGATCAGTAACAGGTTAATTAATTTCCTGCTACGCTAATCATATCTTCAGCATATCTAGAGAGGGCGCGACAATGACAGGCAGGAAGCCAGAGTCAGGTAAAAGCCTAGGAGACCTTTACCCCAAACTGCTTTCAGAGTGGGATTACGAAGCAAATGGCGAAATAACCCCTTTTGATGTTTTCCCGCATTCTGGCAAAAAATACTGGTGGATTTGCCCGATTTGCGGGGGGCACTACTCGCAGCGCGTAGTGAAGAAAACGTCAAAAAGCCCGCAAAAATGCCCATATTGCAGAAACCTCAAGGTTCTCATTGGATACAACGACCTCCAATCCCAATGCCCCGAGCTGGCAAAAGAATGGAGCCCAAAAAGCGAGAAAAAGGCGAATGAAGTCAACTGCCGGTCAAAGAAGCCTGCATTTTGGGTATGCGGAAAATGCGGTTTTGAGTATACGGCATCAATTGTCAGCCGAAGCGTCTCTGGGACAGGATGCGCGGCATGCACAAACAAAGCAGTGTGGCCCGGTCACAACGATTTAGCTACGAAATTTCCCCAAATACTCGAAATCTGGGATTTCGACAAAAACGAATTAAAGCCCTGGGAAGTTGTACCGGGGTCAGCCAAATATGCTTATTTCGTTTGTCCTAAAGGCCATCATCACCGTTCACAAATATGCGAAGTAACCAAATCAATAGCCGAAAGAGGGCGCACATCCTGTAGCAAGTGTTCTTCAAAAAGCTCAGCTTCTGAGTACACGGTTTTGTTTTATATACAAAAGATATTTGGCGATGAGGTAATTCATACGGGAAAGATAGGACCAGAAAAAATCGAAGCAGACATTTATATTCCAAGCATTAAAACAGCCATTGAGTACGATGGGATTTTTTATCACTCATCGGAAAAGGCCAAACGCAAGGAGGACAAAAAAGAGCATTCATTTTCAAAACTCGGAATTCGTTTATTGCGAATAAAAGAATCCGATCGAAACGAAAAGACCATTAGCACCATCCGCTTTATCTGGGATAGCTATACGGGCCCAAATTTCACTTGGGCAATAAATGCACTCATCAGCGAAATAGCCCCAAGACCCCTTGGAACCAATTTTGTAGATTTGAATCGCGACCAAAACACTATTCTTAAATACAAAAAAGATATTGAAACGAAGCAAAATCTGCTGCAAACAAATCCCGAAACAGCAGAAAAATGGGACTACCAGGCAAATTACCCACTTAGACCTGAATACTTTACAAGAGGATCAAACTACAAAGTTAAATGGAAATGCAAGAACCATCCTTGGCACCCCTATTCGGCAACGATAAAAAGTCAGGCATGCAATGGGCACGGTTGCCCGTACTGTTCCGGAAGCAAGGTACTTATTGGGTTCAACGACCTCGCAACAACCCACCCAGAGTTAGCAAAAGAACTAATCCCCGAGAAGAACGATGGAATCACAGCGCAAGACATTTCAGCTGGGTCCAACATCCCCATAGTTTGGACCTGCAAAACTTGTGGCAGCGAATGGACGGTAACTCCAAACTCACGAACGAACTCTAAAAGGAAAAATGGAAAGCCGTCTGGATGCAAAAAATGCTCAGGGTTAGCACGCATAGCCGTTCAATGTGTTGAAACCAAAGAAGTTTTTACCAGCTGCAGGGAAGCAGGACGGTCGGTCGATTTAACTACAGGTGGGCAAATCAAATTAGCTTGCGAAAATGCATCGAAAATGGTCCGCGGCTATCATTGGGCATATGTCGAAAATCAAGCTAACTAGGCAAAACGGGCCGCAACAACAGGGGGTCACTTAGCGGGCGTAGCCCCTATCCAGACCCTCGCACCCATGTCGCTCGGTAACCAAGGCTCTATAAACTTCTTTGGGGTTATCTCGTACCAAAAATGCAAGATCTTACGACTCGATGAAATCGATAAGCTTCTTAGCTTGAGCAGCTTTAATGCAATTACCATTGCCGTCAATGGCATCATGCTTCGAATTTTTCACGTTCAAAGCCAATTCTCTACGAATCGAACCTAATCCAGGACTTTAAATGCCCCTGCAATATTAGATTGAGTGTATTTCGGCCCACCGGAAACGCCCAATTCCCTACACGTATCGAGATAGTCTTCCACTGCTTCAATAAAAGCCGATTCAACGCTTTTGGGATCTTCGGCTTCACATGAGATAAACCCATCGACATTCTCAAGACGTCCGTAAATGACCATGTCTTCAATGCTGTATTTCGGTGTGCTTACTAAACTCTTGTACATACCTTCTCCTTATTCAACCAGAAAACTAGCGTTCAAGCTCACGCCTACAAGCCTTTCCATCCTTATCCTGTGCGGAGCGGCCCTCAGCCTGAGAATCGAGCTCCCGAACAAGATTCTGAAGACCTTCCTGGCGATCGTCGGAACAAAGACGGAATAAATCGCAGTCAACCAAACCGGGAATGGGCAATGTCATATCGGGATGCTCCCTATTGAATCTGATCACCGAGCGAAGCACCCAAGCGGCCTGGAAAACAGACCCATCAGGAAAAGTTTCGGGATTGCATGACTTGGCCGAACTCCAAGCTGAAACGTTCAGGGCGCCAGCAAATAACGGATATTTTTCCAGCGCATTCAAAACGTCAACAGCACTCGTTCCATCTTCGACTTTACCATTCCATATCAACGGATAGGGATACTCCTGAACCCTCAACTGGGCTAACGAACCGCTTTTAGGGCCGATAGCTGCATCAAGCCACTTATCGTAGGTCGCGCAGTCGACTAATTCGGAGGCTTGATAAAGCGGACCCGCCTCTTTCTGGATATAATCAGCAAGGCCTTCGTAGTATCTTTGGACCGTTAAGCTTTTTCCTTTCGCGCGCCTCGCTTTCGCTTTTACGCTTTGTAGCTTGCTATTGAATGAGCGTTTCTCGCCAAAGGCAACTCTTTGTCCCATATCGGAACATCTAACTCCCGATTTGCGGATAACCCTTTTGCAATATTGCTGATTAGGTGCTTCAGGAAAGAAAAGGCCGCCGCAATGCTTACATTTTCTTGGAGTTAAACCAGCGTGAAGCGCTGCGCTTAAAACTAAAGAGTAGTACTTAGGAAAAGTATCAATTTCGACCCTTCTGCAGTAATTCGACCACTCACCGTAAACCGCCAGAAGCTCAAAACGAAATTCCGTATCGTTAACCTTTTTCTCAAATGCAATTCCATTACGAAGCAAATAACGCGAATCCGGGAAGCATTGACCCGGCCTGCAATCGCAAATGGTCAAGTATTTTTCAGCAAGCAAAAGCAAGTGCACCAAGGGAAGAGAGAAAGGCCGGTCTTCGACGCCACCTATTCTCGATTCATAAGCTTCAGTGGCCGTAAGAACCTTATTGCCCAAAGCAACCATATCCCTAAATGAATCGAGCATTTTCTTACCAGACGATGTGCAAAGAATAGCCTGAAGAATTCTCCTCATTTCGTCGACTTCTGCACGCAGCTGGGCGGTAATAGAACATAATTCCGAACACCTAAGCCAGATTAGCCCAGAAATCGCAATTCCAATGCCACTACCGCTGAAAGGTAAATCAGTCCTGGGCTCATCCCAAACGTTCCTCAGCCTATTTTCGTATCTCTTAAGAAAGCAAGAATCGACGGGCAGTTCCGTTTTTTCCTTTTCTCTCACAATGTCCCTGAAGTCACCAGCGGGAATACCTTCGATACCTGCCATCCGGTCAAACGTCAAAGCATAATTCGCAACATCGGAAAAAACACTTCGATGCTCGATAGCAGCGCAAAAGACCCTATTTATATGCTCGCACTCGACAGCCCACAACTTAAACAAATCGCCATCATCGTGGCTGTTCCCTTTCTTGGAAAGCCACAAATCGTCAATAAAGGAGAATTCGGTCAACGCATAAAGCTGACTTTTAACTTCAGCAGAAGGCTCACCGTCCGAGTTCTTGGCAAGAAGAGAAAATAACTCATTGGCGTAAGCCTCGTAATCAGAGATTCTCTGACGACCCTCCTCTTCCTGACCTGGCAGATGCAAGCCATCGCAATACGCTTTGGCCGCAGATCGAAATTGACCTTCTAAGCTCGATGGAAAAGAGCTACTAATAGGCGAACCATCAGGCCAAGTTGGTTGAACTATTTGGTTCAAGTCGAGCCATGGCTCCCTAGGAACTGGATATTTATCCCGAAATGACCGATTGAGCTTGGCCACTTCAAGAAAAAACGATTCAAAATCAATTTTCAAAAGGTCATTTACTAGAGAAACAAGATTTGCGGAAGAAACCGAATCCTCGTCTTGTTCCGACTCCGATTCTTGCTCTGACTTCAATTCGGCATCTTTCCTGAAGAAAAAAACCCGAGGGTTTACCCCACTTGTTGCAATCAAGCGAAAAACATCGTGTCTATATTCCCGCTTAAGCCAACTTAGTGCCCTATGTTCCATTGCTCTCCAATTTGCAACATTTTTTACTTAATTGATATTTTATCGCAAAGTTGCATTTGACCTAGTAAGATTGATGCCAGAGCGAGAAGGCATTAAGCAATCCGCAATCACATCCCCAACAACTACAAATCAACAAGTTTTAAAAACCTGTCGTCATCAGGCCTAGCGAAGCTATGCCTCAACCTGAAAGGAAACCATTATGGGACTCAGATTTCTCATGGCCGAACTGGAAGAAGAACGCCTCAGAGCTGAAATGGGCAGACAGGCGAACTTGATGAAGAAGCGAATCGTCTTTCTCTCCCACCCTATCGATAACGTGGTCGCCGAAACAATCGCCACGTTGCTTCTCTATCTCGACTCCGTGAGCCATGAACCCATTAAGCTCCTGATTAACTCGCCAGGAGGATCGGTAAGCGCTGGGTTCGGGATTATCGATTGCATGCGAGGAATTGAAAGCCCTGTTCACACCTATGCGTTCGGGATGGCCGCAAGCATGGCCGCACTCATCCTTTCCAGCGGCGAAAAGGGAAAGCGCTCTGCCTCCCCCAACGCTGAAGTTCTTATCCATCAGCCCCTCGCTAGCAACCTGTTCGGACAAGCAAGCGATATCGAAATTGCAGCCCGATCAATCATCCGGACGAAAGAGAAAATCTGCGCAGAGCTTGCCCGTAATACCGGCAAAACCGCAGAAGAAATCGAAGCGGCCATCGATAGGGACAACTGTTTGAACGCCCAAGAAGCCGTTGAGTTCGGAATCATCGACTCTATAGAAGCTTCTTGGACCGGAGCATAACAAGGAAGGAAAGAGCATGGAAAGCAATTCTGCGCAATCGGGGAACGCCCTTGTTATCTGCCCCGATCCAAACATTACCGCCGCATTTTTGTCGGATTATGCACTCGAAGACCCTGAAACGCAGGTAGTCATCACCTCAAGCAACTCCCTTTTCGAAAAGGCTCTTTCCGAAAACATCGCAAGCGAACCAAACGCGAAGCTGATAGATCTCAACGATCCCATTTCGCCAGATTGCTTCGATTTCTTTTCTGGGGCTTCTTCGACTGAAGCTATTGAAACAGTAGACCAGCTTTTCGACATCCGCAAAGGAGACGAGGATGTCTTGCATAAACGCCTTGCGGCAACAGTGCTATATGCAGTGGCGTGCTACTTGAACAGCAAGGATGGCCACATCCCCGTCGAAGGCATATGCACCATAGCTGGACTGTTTTTCGAAAACCCACTCGGTGATGAAAAGGAGTATTCAAGCCGCCTAGATGAACTAATCGAGACATATCAGACGGGCGTGCACATCAAGAACGGAAACCACAAGAAGCATTCCGAGCCAATACAGGACGAAGAGCTTTCAGCCTTGTGGAAACCTGTCCGTTTGGCATTCAAGGACGCTGGCACAAAAGCAGGCACGAGCACATTCCTGAATTCCCTCCTTCGAACCTACCGCGGTCGCACCGCACTAGACAACGAGTGTATTCAGCTTGATGAGACGGGAAGCACTACGCTGATCAGCATCCCCAGCTACGACCGCTCGAACGATGCGCTTTTCAGGGCGATTATGGAAAAGTTGCTTTCCAAGCAACTCGAGAAAGGATGCAATGCAAGCGCAGAAGTTAAGAGCAAGCTGAAGATAATCGTCGAAGAGTACGAGAACAAGCCTTCCATTCGACGTTTGATTGACGTTATCTCTGCTGCGCGGTTCAACGACATCGAAATAACCATTCACTGCAATTCTGTTGCAGGATTTTGCGGAAAGTTCGGCTCATATGCCAACGAAGCAATGGATGCATTCGATTCCCTGGTATTCCTGGGCACCAGCGAAACTGCGGCTCTGCAGGAAATCCAACTGCGCACAGGAAAGCCTCTGCATGAGCTGATTCAGTGGACAAATAGTACTGGTTGGATGTTCACCCGAGGTAAGGCGCCGAAGCACATAACCATCTCAAACGACAAGTAAAGCCCTTTACCTAACAGCCCATACTCTTCAGAAAGGATAGAAAATGAACAGCTCCGCCAAAACGGCAACCACACATCCTCTACTGAATCTAAACGCCGCAAGCGCAAGGCGCATCGCCGCCGCAGTAGGAAAACTTGCTGGAGGATGTGTGGCTGCCGTGCTGCTTGTTTTCACGGGAATTGCCGCAATCGTGGTAACTAAGCGCTGGGCAAAAACCAGCCCTTATCTGACAGGATGCTTTCTTCTGCTATGCGGCTCGCTCTGCATTCTTATTGCCTTAGCAGGAATCTTCGCAGTAATCCTCGTTCTGTTCCTGCTGCTTCTCCCCTTCATGATCATGGCCATCAAAATTGCCTTTATGGCAGGACTTTCCTCTAAGTAACTAGAAAGGAAGCACCCATGAAACCCACCACCAGCACAGACAACCTTATTCTTACCGTATTTTTCCTCGCCATCGCTTGCTGCTTCCTTGCTGCAATGGCATTTGGCACCCCATTGGCCGCAGGGAAAGTCAATGAATTTTTCACCTATATCGGATTCGACTTCGTCCTTCCTCTTCCTACCCAATTTCAATAGATACCCCAGGAGCAGCCAAATGGAACTTAGCCCTGAAAACATAGCCAACAAATCAGATAACACCGGTGCCAAAAATTTCTGCAGCACCACCAGCGACCTCGAAAAAATATCCCAACAGGTTAAGCAACGCGTATTCGGCCAAGACGAGCATGTTGACAAGATCCTTCGCTTCATCAATGTCGCGCTTACTCATAATTCCCTTATTCAAGGGGGCGCTGACGCAGACTCTCTCCCTCAAATCTCGTCGATGCTACTGGTTGCTCCAACGGCATCTGGCAAAACACACACCATCAAAATGATTGCCAAAGCACTGGGAATGCCCCTTCATACAATAGATGCCAGTATGCTCACCGGCGAAGGCTGGCGGGGGAACAACATTTCTTCTGAATGGCTGGCAATTTCCAACCTGCAGAAGAAAGATCCCAACAGCAATATTCTGGTTTTCATAGACGAAATAGATAAGCTAACGCTCGATGACAGTGGAGCTCAAGGATTCTCCCCAAAATTCGAGTTGTTAAAGCCCCTTGAAGGAGGAACGATAACCGGAGAAGGAAGCAGGGAACGCGCAGCCTTCGAAATGGATTGCGACCGATGCGTCTTTATTTTCAGTGGAGCCTTTTCAGGCATTGAAGAAACAATCGCGAAACGCCTAAACGGCCTAGATAGCGATGCTTCAGTACTGGATCCTACAGCGAAAAAGGTCGACTACCAGGCGTTCAGCGAAGCGGAGCTGCGCAACAAGATTTGCGCAGACGACATAGAGTCCTGGGGCTTCCCCCGCGAACTGGTTGGCCGATTCTCTTTCATCGACTTCATGTCAGCACTCGATGAAGAGGCACTTCATCATGTGTTGTTCAATGATCTGCTTCCACGCTATAACCATATGACGTTAGGCGGCTCGGTTTCCATCGATGAAAAAGCAGCAACGATCATGCTTCGTAAAGCGCTTTCGGAAAACTACGGCGCAAGAAGCCTTAACCAGCAACTCTCAGAACTGTTCTTCAAAGAGTGCTGGGAAAAAGTTGATGCAAGCGAATTTGCTCTGAACATGCAAATCACAGCTTCGGAAGACAACAGACTGGAGTGCGTAGCAACCCCCACTAATCTGCCCAAGCGCAAAGAAAGCCCATTTCGCAACGCAAGCATTCGCAGCGAGGCGCTAAAGCAGGCAACTATGATTTTAAAGTCCCAAGCCGAAGAACTCGAAAAGGCCGAGAGGGGTAAAACCACACGTATATTAAAGCCCTTTAAATGGATAAATCAAAATATCAGCCTTTACGAAGCGGCACTACGCAAGGAAACGGAAGGCCAAGCGGGGCCCTACACCTCTGCAGAAGCCTTGCTCCTTCACTCACTCCTTCATCTTGCTAGCGACTGGCTTCCCGAGGATGAACGCACGCCATCAACAATAAGAAAGTTACTCCCGATGACCAATCCGGCAGAAACAGGCAATGAGGGTTACCAATCCGTACTTGACAAGGTTTTCAGCCAAATTGAAACCGGATACACCGATGTGGCGACCGATGATAACATCATCGTGAAAAGCCCATCAAATATGAAGCGCCATGCCCCAGGCGATCGGGATGGCGGTGTTTTCGCATACGAGGTTAATGGCTTTGCCCCCGACGAAGATGAGGCCCTTGGAAGTTATACCCACTTCAAGGCTTTTACCCCAGAAGAGCAAACTAGGGCCATCCTTCTTCTTTCATACCGTTTCCTCAAGGCAGAACCAGAGGAGGTAGTCGACGATGAATAAGAAGGAACATCCCAGCAGAGGATCCGAAACGGCCTCGCAGTATGGCAATGCTCTAACCAGCAGTTCAAGAAATACAGGAAAAGGTGGTAAAGAAACGCTTCGAGTCGCACTTAGGGAAATCCATAGCCGCCCATATGCTTCTTTACTCAACGTAGTAATAAACCAAGCATCTTTTGATTACGACTACGCATACTACGACCCAATTTGTTGGGGAATTTGATTGCGCAATTCGACCATCAAGCCATTGCGGGATACGAGTAACAAAAAAACAGAACATAGGCAGGTATAGGATTATGCGCAATATGGTTGAAATCATCATGGATGACGAAAAGATCAAACGCGATGGAATCTACGACCTCAATGACGCGCATCGCATCTTTGATGACCTTGTTATCAACAGGAAGGGATTGCGAAAAGAAGGCAACTTCTACATCGACGACAATCCTTACGACAGTGCTGGCGTTGGAACAGCCTGTTTTTTCATTTTGGCCAGAAAACAATGGTTTCGCGACAACGTGAAAGAAATGCGCTGGTACAGGGATATCCGGCATTACGGTCTTGACCATGATTACCATGTTGAGGATATAAAGCGCGGCCTTAGCGATAACTGGGAAACCGAACGCCGCAAGCAAGGGCTTCCTATCAATGGCTGACTTTTAAGTTTGAATGTACAACTTCACTGTTGTACCATTGAGCGATCAGGACAACAAAGGCGGAACAATGGCGGAATCTATGGTGACCGGGCGCATCGACGCCGGCAAAAAAGCGCGCGTAGGACAAATCCTTCTGCAGAACGGCATGAACGCCTCCCAGGCCATCAACCTCCTGTACGATAAAATCGAGCAAACGGGCAACTGCAATTTCCTTAGCAAAGCACCAAGCGTTTCTGCCAATGCCGAAACCTGGAAAAGGGCGACGGACTACGTTGATTCCCTGCTTCCTGATTCCGTTCAAAGCAACAACCATGGTGAACTACCAGACTGCTTTGCCAAGGAAGAAAATCGCAATATTCCGAACCTCAAATTGCTTGTTTCGACAGATATTCTAGATGCGTTTTTCTTCGGAAAAGGGCGAAAGCACAAAGAGGCTCGCGCCGTTTTAGTGGCTGGCTGCACTGGCGCACTCCGTCTGTGGGTTACCCCCTTTCAGATTATCGAGATGCACCGAAAAGCCACACCGAAAATCGATTCGCAAAATGCACGTAAAGCAATACAAGGACTTCTGTCCTTTATCCATGTTCAGGAAATTGGCGAAAGAGAAATAGAGCGAGCCCTGTATTCAAGCCCTGAAGATTTCAATGCAGGCCTATTCTTCGAAGCGGCAATCAGCCTTAAAGCCGATGCCGTTCTATCCAGTAAAACACTTGAATTCGAACAGCCTTGCCTTCAGCAAATGAGCTGTTCGGATCTGCTGAAAATAACCCAGAAGAAAGAATAGCAAAAGCCAAACCGTCTTCTTCTGGCTACTAAAACCATAAGGAGATACCACGATGATTTGGTTCACTTCCGATACCCATTTTGGCCACGAACGCGTACTGGGCTTCACGAACAGACCCTTTGACAACATCCATGAGATGAACAATGCCTTCGTCGAAAACATCAACAAGAAGGTTAAGCAAGAAGACGAGCTGTACATTCTTGGAGACTTCTCATTCAAGATAACGGCAGCCGATGCTGCATCGATCCGTCGAAGCATCCATTGTAGGAAAATCCACCTTGTTCCAGGCAACCACGATAAAGACTGGTCGCAACCAGCTGTTGCTGGAACTTTTATTTTGGAGTCCCATATTTGCATCTTAAAGCACAACAAGCAGAAGCTGGCCCTTTGCCATTTCCCCATGGCTGACTGGCCTTCTATGGCTCATGGCTCTATCCACCTTCACGGGCATATACATTCTGAAGGCTCCAGCTACAACGAGATCAACCGAATGCAGGGCCTGTACCGTTTCGATGTTGGCGTTGATGCTAATGGATACTCCCCCGTAAGCCTTGATGAAGTACTCGATTGGTTTAGCGACATCGAATGTAACGGGCGCGAAAAATGGCCTAGTTGGGTAAACGGAACAGGGAGCAAGCAAGCAACGCGGAAGCTGGCAGGCATCAAGCTTTGTGGTCAAGGGAATTAATAATGATATACGTAACAGGAGATATTCACGGCGGCTTGGACATAAACAGCATTACTGAATGGGAAGAGGGCAAAACCCTGAACCACAATGATTACCTGATTATCGCAGGAGATTTTGGCATTCCTTGGAATTTCAGCACCGAAGAAGACAACCTAATGTGGTGGATAGAAAGCCGTCCTTGGACAACGCTCTTCATCGATGGTAATCATGAACGCTTCGACTACTGGAAGAACCAGCCAGTCGAAGAATGGAACGGAGGACGCACCCAGCAGCTTCACGAATATTCACAAATTCGAAGGTTAATGCGCGGAGAGGTGTTCACTATCGATGGAACATCCCTATTCACCATGGGTGGTGCCACCAGTGTTGACAAGGCATTTAGGACCGAGGGCAAAAGCTGGTGGCCAGACGAGCTTCCAAGCGAATGCGAGATAAACCACGCCCGCGAAACGCTTGATTCTGTTGAGTGGGAGGTGGATTACGTTATAACGCACACCTGCGCAAGCAGCCTGCTTGCAAAAACGCTCTACCCCAAACACGACTGGGAAAAGCCCGATACCGACCGCCTTACGAATTTCTTCAACGAGCTAGAGTACAAACTTGATTTCAAGCGCTGGTATTATGGGCATTTCCACATCGACCGAAACATCGATCATCGGCATACAACGCTGCTGGATGCCATCGTACCCTTAGGCGAAGGAATTCCTGTTGGCTATTCGCTTGGACTGTAAAGCCGAGCACTACAGGCGAAACAACATAGGAAGAGGCGGGTCTTCCGGGCTTAACTGTGAGTTTCAGAGAAATCATTCTGGCACAGCACGGTTCCTCGACTTGAGCTATATGTCCAAGCGCCAGGAAGTCTCTCGAGACTTCGATCAACCTCGAACCACCAACCCTCGAAAGCGCAATCAGTTTCCGGAAGCCAGCATCGACATCCATCCACTTCAAGAAGGGCATCAGAGCTTTCCACATGGCGAACCCCAACCTCTTCCCCTAAAGGAGCATCGCTTTCGGGATAGGAGCATCCATATGAAATTTCGCCCTGGTTGCCAGGCATGGTCATCATGACTCTCTCCCGAAGAGAGCACAAACGAGCATCTACCAAGCTAAGCGATGCATTTGTATAGGCCAGTATTACATTGTTGAAACAATCCGAACAGGCACCATCATAAACAAGCTCATCTGCAACACCGGAAGGGATCTGCTTATAGCCCTTCTTGGCAAACCAATAGGCGATTGAACACAGATCGTTTTGTCCGCCGACCTTCCTCAGGCAACATCCACAGCGAAAATTGCCAAATGGGGAAATATAGTCATCCCTCAGCTCATTGCACCAATGGCTTCCCCTCCTGCAGGCCTTAAGAATGTCAGAAGCTTCCTTCTGCTGGATTTCCCCAGCATCAAAAAGGGTCAGAACCTTATTAACGACATAGCCCATACCCAGTTTCATGCCAAAACAGCCCATATCAACCCCACCTCAAGCAAAAGGCTAATGCTAACTCCTATAAGTGTACAACATATATGTTGTACACTTATAGGAGTTAGCTACAACAGCACTTGTGAAAGATAAGACAACCACAAACAGCTAAAACATTTCTCGAAAAGGAGGATGCATGATTTCCGATTGCCCCAACAACGAAAGCCCTTATAGTGTTGTGTTTGGCAGATTCCAAGCCAAATTGTTACAGTGCCCAGTAAATTGCACGTTGGCAAAAATCAAAGGACGCGACGGAAGACTGGGCATCCTTAAAGCAATAGGCGAAGAACAGTACTACGGTTGTTTCCAGTTTGACTATCCCGAAGAACCAGCCGATTGGACAATCGAGCGATATATATCAAAACTGAATTGTGTACTTTCAGCGTTAGCGGGAACGAGGCCGTGCTTAGAAACAGGCAGGGGCATGCCTACATATTCAGCCTTTCCAACGTTGGACACGAAGACAGCCCCTGCTTTAATGAAGCAAAGGCTGTATTTCGACCCTGGGATCTCGTCTGTTTCGAACCCGAAGAAGAGCCGACCGTATACGGATATATCCTAAATGCTCTCCACGAGGACGACCATTGGCAATACGACATCTATTCGCCTTGTCCACCACTCCCATTTTAAGAGCAGCGAATGGATGCGGCAATTTATAGAAGCATTCCCGAAAGCTTGATTCGCCTTATCGATGAGGCCCATGAAGAATGGGCAATCTTTCGTGAGCTCATGATAAATCCGCCACGATTCTTGCCGCCAAAGAGCGCATGTGCATTGTCGAACGAAACGGAGCTTGCCGAAATAATCGAAGGGCTCGATAAAATAATCGAGGAAACGGACTACTACCTTGAGAACGGTTGGCCCGAAAACTTCTTCTGCGGCCCGATTTATCTCGGCTTCCCAGATATCATCTATACGCCAAATTTAAGCAACGGGGCGACTATTGAGGAACCTGAATGCTTTGCCCAATAGCGATTAAAGAGCCGCTGAAACCATAACCACCCTCTCGTTTTCCTTAGGGACAAAATCGCTAAGTTTTGAGGGCTCGGGCAGCGGCTCGTCATCTTCTCTAAAGCCAAAAAGAGTAAGCTCCAGAAGCTCTTTAGCAGATGCAAGAGCATCAGCCTCGTCAACACCGCTTGTTGCCACATCAAAACCAGGAAATATCACAGCTATTTCCTGGTCAGGTTCATAGATAAACACTGCTGGGTAACGCATGCTTCCCCCTAACGCCACTCTTGCCATTCTTCTTGCCGCGCAACCCCCGAAAGCTTTTTCTTAATGCGGGAAGAAACACCATGGCACGCCGCTGCGCAAAGATAATCGACGATTTTTTTGCTTTAGATTTTCCCTTCACTTCAGGGAAGGTTTCTTCAAGCTTCAAATGAGCATACGAGCCGATAAACGCTTCCTGCTCTGCGCGAAAACCGCTTTTTACCCTTGCGAACACATCGCTATCGATATTTCCCACATAACCCTGTTTCTCCATTTTGGACAGCACCGCTTTATCGAAGCTGGTAAGCTCACTTCCAGCGGATTTCAACAAATAATTCTGCTGCAACCACCGTAAATCTTCGAGGCCCATCATTAACGTGCGAAACGAATGGACTTCGCTGATTAGCCTGTTCGCACCATAAATGCCAGCAGGATCAATGTCTTGCCAAACACGGCGCGGCATGCCTAATGGCATTGAGAGATCAATCATCCGCGCAAGTTTAATAGCCTCATTCGAGGGCTGCCCTTGGCAATAGATGGACACAGCGCGGTTATGCAAAAAGCCAGATGCGTACCGGTAATTCGCCTCGTTTTCAACCAAAAGGCAACCCTGGGCTTTCGAAACGTCAACGTGGCAAATATCAACCAGCATAGCAGCTGAAACACCTACGCCATACTTGCCGGATGCGGAAGCATCAACAACTTCGCCTTTTTTGCCAAAAAGGGCAATCGGCCCAGAAACCATAATCGCGCCGCTGTTTCTTTCTATCCCTAGCATACCAAGCTGTTCCCAGGCATCAGAGCAAGATTTCAGTGCATTGGATAAGCATGGACAAAAGCAAATGAATGCCGAAATCAGGTTATCGCCTGGCGCTCCAACCGCCTTGCTATCGGCAAACGCATAGCAGGAAAGGGTTCTTTCGGTTATACGCTCACCTCGCTCAAGAAGCTCAAAATAGGAATCCAGGAGCTTTGCGCTACTAAGGTAACTTGAGGGCATTTTTTTCGCCCACCGATGCACCCAGGGCGGCAAGTTCTTGTTTTTCATCAGAAGGTCAAAAGCGGTGCTTCGGCCTACGGAAGCGGTTTTTCCGTCGCTGAAATGAAACTCCTTTTCGCAAGGAACCGAAAAGCTGGTAACTACCCTCTTCTTGCCCCTATTGCCCCATCTGATATCCAGAACCCTGCCTTCGCTTCTGAGCTGAAGGAGCGCAGCAGAATACACTGCAGAACTTCTTTGCTTAGAGAATTGATAGCCCTGAACCAAGTTGTCACCCTGGCAAGGACATATTACAACCGCGTTGTTTCCTTCCTTCGCCTGTTTCTTGACCTGACTTTTAATCGCGAGAAGCAAAGCATTTCTGGCGTTTCGGATTTCGGTTTCCGTAATAGAGAATTTGGCCAAGCTGATTCCGCACTCAGGAGGCACTTTGTCCAGCAATTCAGCTATTTTCATACCTATCCTAGATGTTGTACTAATGTGTTGTACATTAGTTTACAGCCCCATGTATTAACCTGCCGAAATTAGCTCAGCTCATTTGACGAACCGATGAAACCAACCAGCCTTACGGGAGAATTTCATTCCATATAGCTTTTCAATTTCCAAAAGGTTGCAAGTAAGCATTCCAGGGCTGAATTCCGATTGGAACCTGGGAGGAAGCATCATCTCTATACCCTTAAGGGCATTTTTTGCGTTTCTATCGCCCGAGCTGCAGCGGACAATCAACTGGTTTTCTTCGGTATTTCGCTCGAAGGATTCTCTGCTCGCAGTGAAATGCCTCTTCAGGTTCTTAGCTGCCCTGTGGCACATGGCAGATTCACCAAAATAGTCATCGATACAAAGAGGTGTTGCCCATTTCGGTGAATGCCCCGATTCGCGGACAATATCGAGGATCACACCGCTGAATATCTCGTATACATCCAGCTCGCCTATGGCATCCACCCTTGAATGCTCTTTGAATTTAGGTGCAGCTCTTTTAACGTATTCCGCAAAGAAAGATGAGCCAACCTCATCGGTTAATCGATTCGGGATCTGCCCGTTTTTGATGGCCCGCTTTTGGTTCAAGGAAGCTGATACCTGGAAAAATAAGGCGCGCTTCTGAAACTCTTGGGGCATCGGAGGGGTGATATTGCTGGTTGCCACCACAGCAGGGTAGCCATCGTATTCCATATCGAGGGTTTTCGCATAAGGCGTTGTAAGCAGCTTGCGCAGGGGGCTGTCAGTCATCTGCCCCCTGGCGACATCGTCATACAAAATAGGGAGGCCCTTTTGGTTGACTTGCATAAGGCGAGGTTTCCTTATGGAATCAACTCGAACACTTTTCAATGGGCTTCCATCTTTGAAAGAGGCACCTTCCAATGGCTCAACAACGCTGCCGCACGTCGCCTTACCTAAGAATTTGAAAAGAGACGTTTTGCCTGCATTGGCGTCTCCGTACAAGAATAAAAACATCGGAAGGGAAATCAACAACCCCTCCTGCTGAGCAAGGATGCATTCCTCAGGTGCGAGAAAAACGGCGTTGCGAAATACCACACCACAATCTTCCAGGCATCGGATTGATAGCCCTCAACATCACCCGAAAACAGCTGGAAGCTATTAACGAATTCGACAATGCAAGAAGCATCATTTTCGAACTGCCTGCAAGAAAGCGGTTTTCCGTTAACGGAAGCGGAATCGTTATCCCAATCAATAACGAGTTTTGGACACTCCTGGTTCCTTCTTTCATGCTCTTCCTTTATCTTATCGCCCTCTATCTGGAGTTTTGCAATATTCGACCTATCGATAGCAAAGCCTTTTTGCACTGGAGCAAAAAGAGATTCTAGTTTTTCGACCTGAGGCTGCTGCAACCCGCCCAACAGAGAGCAATCAGACATTGATATCGATAAATCGGCATCGTCGCCTTCGACCCGCTCGAGAATAACCAATCCTTCTTCCTTCTGAAGAACTGGCACTTCACCAAACCCGACCGTGCCGCTTCTGTCTAACTCATCGAGAGAGGCTTTTAGGCTATCTACCCTCGTCGCGCACGTTGCCTTAAATGGTTCATAAACTTTTTCAAGCACCTCGAAGTAGGAGTCCCTGTCATCGCAAACCAAGATCACTTCCTTCTGCTTGTTGCCATTCCATGCCTTATTAGAGAAATTCGCAGAGCCAGTAATTACGCGATATTTTTCGGTTTCCGGATTCGCAAGAAGGTAAATCTTCTGATGGGAAGAAATAGTGTTCTCGAAATACAGCCAGCACTCCCCTTTCTCTACCCTGTCGGAAATCTCTCTTCCCTATTTGTTCTGAAGGAGCTTCAACGTTTCCGCTTGAACAACCAAAGGAGCCAAGGCGGTGAGCTTGATTTGTTTTTCCAAGATGGCCTTACACCCAAATACAAGTTCAATATCTTCGAATTTTCGCATCTGCTTGGCCACCATCGAAACACCATATGACCAGGTAATAGCCTTCATGGTTTTAAAGCCATCGAATAGCTTTTCGGCGTTGTCAATTGTTTCGACCTTTAAGGTTTCGGAGCGTGTTATCTTGGTCTTTCCCTCAACAGCAGGCCCATCAAACTCTTCAGCCTCCATTGAAAACAGCGATTCTTGCATAATTTCATCTTCCTTTCGATTCCCTCCTTACCTCCTTATACGCAAAAACACCTCTTTGTGCGTACACTGCAATGGACACACTAGGAGATGTTTAGATTAATCGAGGGTAAGACGATGTAAAGCGAACCTGAAAGCCTGATGAAAGCCGTATTTCACCAGGGGATGCAGAACAAACCGCAATTTGTTAGTGCTCGTCCTTGTCTCAATCCAGAAGGCTGTAAATTGGCGAATCCTTATCTAATCGTTCACGAAAAGTCGAATGATGCCCTGAAAAATCGAAGAGACCTTCAATAACCGCAAGCGCCTCTTTCTCTTTCTCGCTATGAGATTCTCTATTCTTGTTAATTGCTCCTTTAATTCTCTTCAGCTCGGTACGGTTATGTGTATCCGCATCGTGGGTCAAGCAGTAAAAAAGATATCGACAAATATTCCTCGGGGTCGAATGGGATAACAATTCATAATCGCAATATGCACGGTCAAGCAATTCTTCAAATGGCAAAGATGCAACATCGCAATCGCATCGAACGAAACACTCTTCCAGGATTCTTTTAAGCAGGGAGGACTTCTCTTCTTCGCTCAACTGAACGAAAGGCCTATCAATAACAATTACATGCACTTTGTCGCTAGACTCATATGCTGCGCATGCTTTCTCTCGGATTCTAAGAATCCTTGTAGCCCCTTCTTCTAATTGCGCCCAATCTGCTTCGATGTCAGATTTCAGTTGTCGCTCACCATGCACACCACCGTCATACTGAATGGAAACAGACTTATTGTTCTGACGGCTAATGAAATAAATATCGCTTTCCCTGCCCCCAATTTTTACCGAGGGCTCCACAACGAACAACCTGCAACTTTCCGCCAAATGACTCAGGCAGACATAAAGATAGATTTCCGAAATCGAACGTCTTACACCTTGTCTTGGATACTGGGCATCTATCTTATTAGTTCTTTCAAGTTGACTATCGTTCAAACGCTTATTTCTTTTCGCCTCCTGGAGCTGTCGAACAATCGCTCCCTCAAGACCTCGGCTATCTCTTTTAAGCGCGGAACCTTTCTTCTCCGTTAAGGATACATACAAGTCACAGAGTAGATTTAACGGAAGGATATGTCCGCCCTTTTCCCCTGCATATTTCAACATTGCGATATGGAGCTCATTCTGTTGCGCGACCGTCAGCAAATCAAAGTGCCTATTCCCAGCAAAATACATTGCGAGACTTTTCTCACTCGGGTTAACCGATTCTTGACTAGGCTTTTTGCTATTTTGACGACAAAAATCCATATACGCTTCGAACATCTCCACAGAACTTCTGGCGGACTTAGCGTATTTCTCCTTCAATTTTTCTAGCTCATTCAAAACACACTGATTGCAAGGATTTTTTCGCCTTGGTGCATTATCGGCCCATTGTCTCAGTGCCTTTTCGCTACTGGTCCCAGATTGGTGCGGCAAACGTCCCGTTTCCTCACAAAATAATTTGAGCTCATCAAGCCTACGTAAATCCTTTTCCTGATTTTTTTGGCAATCATTGACTTTGCGATAAGCCATCTTGAGGAAGGCTGTCAACACTGTACAGTTATTTTTCCGATCTTTTTTACCCTTTAAAGAGTCAGACATCACAGCTTGTCCAACCCTAAGCGGGCTAAAAGAAACATCAGCAGACAAATACTCAAGATAATCAAAATCGAGCTTTGTCGACGCGATACGTCCCTGCAAATACCGGCGAAGCTCTGTCGGTATATCCTTGCCCTTCCTTAAAAGCTCATCAACATAACGATACTTATCTTTTGCCCCACAAATCGAACAAGCAATTTTATGCCATTCAAGCGCAACAAAAAGAATTCTCTCGGATTCTTCCAATGACAAATCGCCATCTACAAGTGAAACTTTCATCGGCCAAACCCCGCAATTTTACCCACCAAATTGAACTGCGTTTATTACAGTTATCATACATTGTCTACATATTTATTACGAAAGTGTCTAGTCATATTGTATGTCATGTTTGTAAAGCAAGGTTAAGTGACTCCCGCTAAACGCTATACAGGGAAACTGCGATTCACTAATCATCGCCCTCGTCTAAGAGACTCTCAAGCATCTCATCTACAGAATCAAAAGGCCCAAACAAACCAATACCCCTCTCGGCATCATGAATCACTTTGAAGGTTTCTTCGTTGAGATGGCTCTCAGCCAGATAACCGCCCATCCCAGCCAATTCACGCGCAGTTCTAGTTTCAGCCGTTTCGGATTGGAGACCCGAAGCTGAAACAATTTTCTTTCCTGTTGTGCTGTCTGCTCTTTTCGAATTAATCCTATGCAATTCATTCCCCAATCCCACTAAAACCCCATCCACGCTACTAAATGCAATGACATCTGAAGAAATGTTTCGTACAACATATATGTTGTACTATATCTAAGGAAATTGAGTTTATGACAGAACAGTATTGTCGCTCGAACAACCTCGTCTTCAGCCGAAAGGTAAATGACATGATCTTCGTCACTGGCGACATACATGGCAACGGAGAACGTTTTTCATCACGACGGTGGAGATTCGGAAAAGGCCTGAACCGCAATGATGCCGTTATTGTAGCGGGAGATTTTGGCCTCCCCTGGAGCGACAGCAACACTGACACCTACTGGCTTGATTGGCTTGAATCGAAACCCTGGACAACCTGTTTCGTAGATGGAAACCACGAAAACCACGCTCTGCTTTCCAAGCAGCCAACCAAAAACTGGAACAACGGAAAAGTGCATGTTTTACGGCAGCATGTTCTCCATCTAATCCGCGGAGAGATTTTCAATATATCGGGTCTCACCATATTCGTCATGGGCGGTGCATCGAGTCACGACATACAATACCGCACCGCAGGAAAAAATTGGTGGCCCGAAGAGCTACCGAGCGCCAGCGAATACGAGCATGCGAGGAAAGCGCTTAATGCTACAAATCGGAAAGTGAATTACGTAATAGCCCATGAAGCACCGAGGGTCATTGCCTCTAAACTCTGCCAACAACGCAATAGAATCCGCAATCCAAACGATCCTTTGCAAGGCTTTTTCGAAGAGATTAGCAATCGGCTCTATTATCAATGCTGGTTTTCGGGGCATTACCATATTGATGAGTGGGTAAACGAGAGACATCGACTTATCTACGAAGACATTCTACCTATCGGCTCGAAGATGCCCATCAACAGAGGATTCGGCAAGAAACAGGAAATCGTAAGATCAAAGAAAGAAAGTTATTCCAATGAGACCAGCCCATACGCACGGCAAAAGAAGGGTCATAAAGAGCCAGGATGCGGAAGGCTTCGTCGATTCTTTATGCAATCACAAAGAATCCCAATTCGACTCGATGGGTAAATCGGAAATCAAAACCGAACGCCTCAAGTCGCGAGGGCTTCTAACTCGTAGAACATCAGGGGAAGAGCCATTCGCAACTCGCCCTTACGGCAAAGTTGACCCCATAGAGTCAAAACAAAGGGCGGTAATCACCGATAGGTTCATCTACGAATTGGTCGAGTTTACCAGCTGATTAGTTTTGTACAGCTAACTCAGCCTGACATACAATGAAAATGAAGCCAACCGTTCGCTCGGGCAATGGGAGCCCGGTATGCTGCGGTTGGCTTCGTTTGGTTTTTACACCTAGGTTCAAAAAACTACGGCCTCAAACAACTGATAGGTGCAACGTACACGCCGTCATTCCTGCGGTAGGCGTATCCATCCGCGGTTACAACCAACATGAACGACGGAGCGCCCATAACGGTTTGGTCGATTTTCGCGGCAACCTTCCCCAGCGATTCAGCTGCCGCATCGGTCTGCGACTGGTTAAGCTTGATTTCCACCAAGCCCCATCTTCCATCGCGCAGCGCCACAACCGCATCGGCTTCCAAGCCGGAATTGTCCCGATAGAAAAATACCTGTCCGTTATTCTTTTGGGCGTATACCCGCAAATCCCTAATGCAAAGCGCCTCGAAGAGCATTCCCAAAGTCGGCATGTCGCGCAACAACAAGGCAGGGCTTGCACCTAAGGCTGCCGTTGCCAGAGAGGGGTCAACGAAATAGCGCTTCGGCGTACGGCTCAAACGCGCTTTTGACCTAAGCGAAGGCTCCCATACATCAAGGTCTTCGACAATCGAAAGGTTCCGCAATGCGGCCAAATAGGCCGAAAACGTTGGGCGGGACATTTCACTGCCCTGTGCATTTATCATCTTCGACATAGAGGAAGTGTCCGCTTGCGAACCCACGCATCGCGCGAATGAGCGCATAACCAGCCTTGCGTGATTGGGATTGCGCGACACCCCGTCAACCGCAGAAATATCCTCCTCGGCAACCGCCTGCAAATAGTCGAACGCCGTTTCCGTTGCCGCTTCCGCATTACCCATGGTAACCGCGCTGGGCCATCCGCCACGCGCAACCTGGAAGGCTATGGTCTCGATATCACCCGATGCTGCACCTTCGATATCGGATGGCTCGTCGAACAGCCCAAGAAGGGAAACCTCGCCCGTTGATTCCCTCGACTCGAAAAGGGACATGGTGCGCATATCCAGAAACGACATCCTGCCCGTGCCAGAGTGCTGCGGCTTGTTCTTCGGGGTTGCAGACCCCGTTAGGATGTAAAGCCCCTTTTCCCTTTCCCGATCAACAGAAAAACGCACCGCATCCCATAACTGCGGCGCCTCTTGCCATTCATCGATAAGACGAGGCTTACCTCCGCGCAGCAAGACAGAAGGCTTCGATTCGGCAAGCATTTGATTGCTTACCCGTTGATCGGGATCCTGCATGAAAAGCGCACTCTGCGAATACCTGAGGGCAGTTTCCGTTTTACCGCACCACTTCGGACCGCGGATAACAACCGCTCCTGTTTGCTTCAGTTTCAATTCAAGCAATTCATCGGCAATACGCGGCAAATAGGCGCTTTCGTCCACCATGGCAAAACCTCCGTTTTACAGATTGCAACAATTTCATTTTACACATTGCAATAATTCTGTTTTACAGATTGCAGAGGTTTTGTTTTACACATTGCAAATTTCTTGGTGCAGAAATTATACCTGTCCCTATTTTCCCAACGTGAAGAGGGCAACCTGGCGCCTCTAACGCAGCGTGGCGGAATCGGCTCCGCTTATTTGAATGTCAGCATCGTAGAAGGCCCGCAACGCCCGAATAGCAAGCATGACATCGCGTGCGCCGGCGGTTTCGTACGCCGAGTGCATGGCAAGCTGGGCGCAGCCCACATCAACGCCATGCATACTTGCTTGTATGTTGGACAGGTTGCCCAAGGTTGAGCCACCCGCCATATCGCTGCGGTTCGCAAACCGCTGGAACGGTACGCTGGCGTTATTGCACACCGCACAGAACACGGCACTGCTAAACGCATCGGTGCAGTACTTCTGGTTTGCCGCTTCTTTGACCACAATGCCCTGATTCAAATAGGCACGATTGCCCTCGTCACTCTTTTCGGGATGGTTAGGGTGTACCGCATGGGCGTTGTCGCAGCTTACCAATAGGGAACCCGCCAGTGCGCGGCGATATTCCTCGTCCGTACCACCCAAAGCCCCATTCAAGCGCATCAGCGTATCGGGCAAGAATGTGGACATAGCACCCTGCTTGGTGTTGGACCCCACCTCTTCGTTGTCGAAGCAGCAGTACACCGAAACGCAGGAATCGTTGGCGCTTCGCAAAAACGCTTCAGCCGAAGCGTAGGCGCACATAAGGTCATCGAGTCTGGGGGCTGAGATGAATTCACCAGCCGCACCCCATATGCAAGGTGCCTGGCGATTCACCAAATACAGGTCATGGCTCACTATTTGGTCGGGATGAAGGTCCAGCTCGTTAGCGAGCAGCGGTTGCAGTGCTTCTTTTTCCAGCGCGCCCGCGGAAACCACCGGGCACAAATCGATCCGTCGGTTTGGAGCAAAGCCGTTGTTCACGCCATGATCCATATGGATAGCCAGGCTCGGAATAAGAGCCACATCCCTATAAAGCGAGACCAACCTGCTCTCAATGCGATTCCCTGTTTGAACCATAACGCGGCCCGCAAGGGAAAGAGGACGATCGAACCAGGTGTAATCGATCATTCCACCATACGCCTCAACGTTTAAGCGTCTGTACGAACCTGGGCCTTCCAAAGCGGGCTGAGCCTTGATTTTGAACAGGGGCGAATCCGAGTGCGAAGCAGTGATCTGAAAATGATAGCCCTCCGATACGGTACCGCCAACCTTGAAGGCTATGATGCTCGAACCGTTGCGCACGGTGTAGTAGCATCCCCCTGGCTTGCAGCTCCAGGTTTGCGCTTCGGGGAGAAAAACGAATCCCGCCTCGTCAAACCGAGCACGCAGGGCAGACACCGCGTGAAATGCGCTGGGGCTTTCATCTATGAAGCGCAGCAGGCCTTCTGCTGCCTGGATTTCTTCGTGAGTCAAGCCACTACCCGATTCCGCCACCATGCCAACTCGCTTTCTTTCCAAAAGAAATAGACGTTTTCCCAACCAGTCTAACAGCTAACAATGCACTCTTCGAAAGCAGCCACAATCGAAGTGAAGCTCGGGATCAAAGAAGTGACGCGCGGTGCACGCGTCGGGCAAAAACCAATCCACCAAAACCGGGACCGAATTCCGCCACCAACACCCAAGCCCCAAACCCAAAAGCGCACCCATTAACCCACCCCGCAGCCGTAGCAGCAGGCTTCTCCTCTATACTTGGAAGCATCGAAGCAAGGGAGATCATGGGAAACCCAGAGCAGCATACGCAAAGCATCTCAAAACGTCGGGTTTTGATTGTTGCCGCCTGCATTGCCGCAGCGACTTTTGCCCTCCTCATTTGCGCCGAGATCTTTCTTCCCAGCAAACCGCCTTCGTTTTTCGGTCTCGGGTTCGGCCCTTCAAGCACAACGGGGTTCATGGTGCTTCTGGGCCCAGCACTTGCCGCATGGGCCTTTTCCATCTACGTACGCTGCCCTGACGCCACTATCCGCAACCAGCTTATTGCCATCGCCGCCCTTTTAGCGTTTTGGTTGCTCGACGTTATCGTGAAATACCCCATGAAAAGCGACCTGGGCACCTCTATATGCTGGTACCTCTATTACGTTCCCATGCTATTTATTCCCGCGCTGGCCTTTACCTGCGCCCTCCGCGCCGCCGGTTTCGATACCACCAAGGCAGGAAAAACCGCACGCTCCATCGCTTTTGCAGGAAGTGCCCTGCTTGCTCTGTTCGTGCTTACGAACAACCTCCACCATGCGGTATTTTCGTTCAGTTTCGACGATCCCGGCTGGAGCGGCAATTACCGCTACGAGTGGTGCTATTGGCTCGTTGCTGGCTGGTTCGTCCTACTTTACGGAGCATTCTTTGCCTTGTTGTTCCCTGCCGCAAGAAAGCAGCTACGCCCCTCTTTTGCCCCTTTAGCGATTATCGCCGGTTTGGCAATTGCCTACAGCTTGCTCTACATCCTTCGAAACGCTCACTTCTTCAGCACCAACCTGGCACTCACCTACACCATCCTTATTGTCGTGGCGGTCGAAATCACTCTCGCGACAGGGATCCTTCCCTCTTATGCGTGGTATCGGGAAACCTTCTACAAACTACCTTTCGATCTGAAAGTGCTAACCAGGAATGGGCAGCTTGCTTACTCGACCGCACAAGCCAAGCCCCTTTCGCCCGAAACAATAGAAAAGATAACTGAACTTGGCACGCTCAACGGCGCGGCCGTAGACTTCCGCGTCCCAAGCAACCCCCATACCCTCAAACGCGCCTACGGCATCAGCGGCGGCACCGCGTTGCTCTCCATCGATGTAAGCAAAAATGACGCCAGACGCACCGCTCTCAAACAGCGAAAGGAAGAACTGGTCAATGCATCCGAGCTGCTAAAGCGAAGCGCTGCCATTCGCCAGGGCCTCGCATTACGGGAAGCAGAACGTGACTTATTCGAGCAAATCAATAACTCGCTGGCGGAAAAAACTTCCGAGATCAATCGCCTTATCGACGAGCTCCCCGAAGACGACTCGCTCGAAAGTGCAACAATCAGACGCCAAAACTTGACCCGGGTTAAATTCCTTGTCGCCTACTGCAAGCGCAAAGGAAGCCTTATCGTTGCCGAGCGTGAAGGAGTTTCCTTCACCCAAGAACAAGTTGAACTGGTATTTACCGAAGCCGCAGCCGATTTCCGTTCCATGGGAATCGAAAGCGCCGCGCTCTTTCGCTTGAACGAACCCCTATCACCCGCAATCATGTCCCACCTCTACGATTGCGCATACGACTTCGCCTCACTGGCATTTGCGATCAAAAACCCAACCCTGCTCTTATTTGGCGAAAACGACGAACGCTGCGCCTTGACAGTTCGCATCGTTTTGCAATGCGAAGAATCCCGAAAACTCGAACCTTCGCTGCAAAACTTCTGCAATAGCCTGACGAAAGCGGGCATCCGCAACTGCCACCAAATCGAGGCAGATGAAATCGCCGTCAAAATCAAGCTCGAAGACAGTGCCCTATGAGCCATCTGTTCAACATAAAATCAGTGGTTCTTATTGCGCTTATCATTCTGCTATTTGGGCTTATGGTCGGGCAAATGATCCATGTTCTTCTTGTTGCCACACGGAAAGAAAACCGCAACCCCCGCGGAGCTGTCGCCTATGAGGCGCTTCTCCTTGCGCATCTGCTCTTAGCCTGCGCAACGGTATGCTCCGCTTACGCAAACCATGGCGCGCTGCTGTTCCGCATGAAGATGATCTCATTCCCCATCGAGCCAATGATGTGGGTTAACGCCATTGCGCTTGTGCTGGGTCTCGTGCTCGCCTTCGCCTATCGCCGCCCCATAATGACCCTCGAGCTCATAGTTCTTGCTACCTGCACGCCACCATTCATCGAAGCGGCTGACATCAACAGCTGGTTCATTCCCGTACTAGACGCTTCGTTCTTCCTTTTCCGCGTGTCGTCTTCGCTGACCATGGATATCAAGCACCGCAGTTCCGCGATTACGCAGCTCTCCATCGGCGAAGCGGTGAAAAAGCTTCCCGAGGGCATTCTCTGCATTAATCGAAGCGGAGCGATTGTCCTTATGAACGAAAGCATGCGATCTAGCCTTCAAGCGCTCGGATTGGGCACCAACCTCTCAGAGGGTTCCCTTATCTGGGCGGAGCTAGCCAAACGCGCAACCGCAGGCAACCACGTTCGCGACGCCCTACTTCCCAAAGGGATACGTCTAACTGTATCGCCAAACGAAACCAGGCTCTTCATACATGACGAGGTGACGCTGCATCACACCTTATGCGAACGGATCATGGCCATTGACGTTACGGTTGAAGAAGACCTCAACGAACGTCTGCATCTTGCCAACATTGAGCTGGAAGAGTCGAACCGCAAACTGGAGCAAACCCTGGCGCAGTTAGAAGAAGCTGCTGCAGAAGAAGCATCGCTCGTCATGAAAACGCGCGTCCACGACTCCATCGGCCAACGAATGACCATACTCCATCACTACCTAGAATCAGATATAGATAATCCGGAAATCACCCGAAGCGTTTCCCGGCTTATGCACAATATCACCAACGATCTTGCTCGCACTTCCCCAGAGGGAAAAGACGAGCTTGCCGCTCTTGCATCAGCCTTTGCTCTTGCAGGTACGAATATCCACATAGAGGGCACGCTGCCCGAAAACCCCAGCTCGGCAAATGCACTAGTTGGGATAATTCGAGAAGCGGCAACCAACGCACTCAAGCACGGCAGCGCTAAAAACGTCTATGTTCGCATAGCGGCCAAACCATCGGAAACGAACCTGGCCATTTTCGATGACGGTACCGGCGCTTCAAGCACGATTATCGATGGCTGCGGCATGCCCCAGATGCGCCGAGCGGCAGAAGTCCTCGGTGGCACCTTTGAGGTAAACGCACTGACGCCTTTCACTATATCGGTAACTATTCCCCATCAAGGAGCATCATCATGATCACCATCGTCATCGTTGAAGATCAGGGGATTCTCCGAGAATCACTCGCATGCACGCTCAACCTGCAGGAAGACATGCAGGTTGCCCGCGCGCTTTCCGATGCAGCAGACGCACTCGACGTGGTGCGCGAGACGAATGCCAATCTTGCGCTTTTGGATGTTTGCACCGAAAACGGATCGAGCGGAATCGCCGCAGCGAAGCAGATTCGCGAAGCCTGCCCCGATACGAAAATCGTAATTATGACAGGCATGCCGGAAATCACGTTCATCGAACAGGCAAAGCTCGCTGGAGCTGACAGTTTCGTATATAAGAACGTTGGAACCGAAGAGCTCCTGGGAATTATTCGCTCAACCGCCAACGGCTACTCCACCTTCCCGAATGCAACCCAGAGTATCTTCTCGGACGCTTCGGCACTCAACGAAACAGAGATCAGCATCTTGCGATTGGTCTGCGAAGCAAAAACGCGTAAGGAAATTGCAGCTGAGTTGTATTTAAGCGAAGGCACAGTAAAACGCCACATTTCTGAGATCTTGGCCAAAACGGGCTACGACAGCATTTTGCGCCTTGCCGTACATGCGGTATCACAGGGTCTTATCGTTCCGAAGATGGACAAATAAGCCACTGGCGGCAATAGAAATCACGCCCTTCGTCATCTGGGTTCCACCCGCCGTTTACAACGCAAAACCAGCCAACGAAATCACCAGATCAATACCCTTGTTTTGTTTTTGAGACACATGGCTCAAAAACACTCTTTAACTGAGCCGCAGGTCACTTCTTCCAGCGCTCCCCTCGCGTCATCATGGAACCACGATGACAAACATAGCTAGCCGCAAAAGCGGCGAGGGAGTCTGAGAGGATGTGGTTGCAATGAAGGCAACGAAGAAGATCATCGCAGTTCTGGTATGCGCTTTTGCCCTGTGCTTTGCACTGGTGGGATGTGATTCCGGAGCCGAACAGTACAAGAAGAACTTCCAGGGCGACTGGGAACTGGCAGGCCTGACCGAAGGCGATACCACCTATTCCGAGAGTGATATCTCCATGCTTAAAGCATGGGGCATGGAAGTAAAGCTGTCCCTCAATGAAGACGAAACTATGGTTCTCGAGTACTTCGGCGAAACGGCCGAGGGCAACTGGGAGCCCAAGGATGCTACCACTTTCAAGATGACAGCCATGGGCGATTCGATTGATGGCAAGCTGGCTGATGGGATGATATCCATCGAAGTCGAGGGTGCCGAAATGAAGTTCAAGAAGATGAAATAGCGGGTTGAACGGTAATGAAACTCAAGTTTCTAGGAATTGCAGCATGCGCACTTGCGCTCTGCTTCACCCTTGTGGGATGTAACTCACAAAAAGTAACTGACTTTACCTGGTACCAGGCGGCAGTGCCCGATAAGTACGAACTGAACACCAGCCTTGGCAGCAATGCGGCAAAGGTATCGTTCGCCAAAACCGATGAAGGCAAAGAGCTCCGCGTCAACTGGAACGGCGTAAAGGACGCCCAGGGAATTACCCAAGCATTCATGGAATGGGAAGGCACTGGCTCTGAGCAGCTGGACGATATGAAGATCGGCAACTACACCTGGAAGGTTGCTCAGAACACTGAGGCAAGCAAGCCAAAGATCCAGTTCTGCACCGACCTGCCCGATGGACGTGTTGGCATCGTTGACGCCCGCGGATTCAGCGACATCAACGACAAAGACCTGCAGAGCTTCGTTAAATCGGTAAAGTTCGCAGATGATGTGAGCGAAGCATACGACAAAGCCAAGGAAGTCAGCTCTGACGACCTGAAGATCCACTAACAACCTTGGGCGGAGCCGCAATCGAGTTCCGCCCGTTTTCGAAACAGACTGAAGAGGAGGACATCATCATGAAGAAAGCAGTTATCGCACTTCTTGCCCTCTGCATAAGCCTTGTTGCCGCAGTTGCCTTAGTTGGTTGCGGAGAAAGCGGGCCTGCGGACAAGAAAGCGGATTTCATCTGGTTTAAGGTTGAGGTTCCCGAAGGCGTAAGCGTCAGCAACTCTGCCGGCGACAACGCAAACAAAGCCCAACTGACATTTTCCAACAACGATCGAATCATCCCATTATGGGAAAAGAAAATGACAGCTGAAGAGTTGCTCGCTCGATACGAAGATCGCTACAGCGGGTCTTTTAAATGGGAGACACATGACCCTGTAACCTACGGCGACAAAACCTGGTTGACCGGCGATTACAAACATTCGGGAGGGACTACTTCCGTTTTCATTATCGGGGTAAATGAGGGAAGCGTGTCTATAACCGTCGACAACTTCGAAGATCATAAGGCGGAAGTCGAAACGGTGCTCAATACCATCGAATTTGCCGATAACATGAGCGAAGCCATGAAGGAAGCTAAAGAAGTTAAGCTTACCGACATCGACCTGAAACGCTAACCATCCTGTCGTAAAGAAACCAGACTCCTTTGCGACACTCCAAGCTAAGAGAAGGACCGGCAGTGCCGGTCCTTCTCTGTTTTGCGTAGTGAATTAGATTGAAGGCCTTTCGCCATCAATGCCCCCTTCAAGGATAGGCATTTCAGCCAACAGCGCTGCTTGAGCCTTCGCTTCCGCCCATAAGGGGCGCATTCGGCAAAACATCTATCATCGCCTTGAGAACGCAAACCCAAAGCACGACGCTCCGCCTTCGCCAGCTAGAACCAACCGGTATAGGTTTTCTGCAACACAGCGCTGGCAACCCAGTTTGCAAGCGTAATGAAGTCGAACACCGGCAAACCCGTTGCCTTCTGAATAGCCGCCGCGTAAGGGGGCAGATCACTGCACTCAAGCAAGATGGCCTTGATGTCGGGATGCTGCCGGCACAATTCCTTCGCCAAACTGCATAAATCATCGGTAAGCTTGCCGTTGTCGAGTTCGTGTCCGTCCCAACGAATGGGAGCGAAGCTTTCCATGTCGCCTACGTTCTGAATAATGAGCCTTTCAGTGTTGCTACCAACCTGGGCAAGCAGATCATCGTTCAAGCTGGATCCGTCGGCGGCAAACACCGCAATAGACCCGCCTGGGCAAAGCCCGCCTTGATAACTGGCAGCTGGCACAAGCTCGACATGAATACAGGGACGTCAACCGCCGCCGCAACATCTTTCTGGAAATGGGCGAAGTAACCGCATGCGCCGATAATAGCACGCACGCCCTGCGCCTCCAGCTTCTTGGCGGCTTCGATGATCATCTGCTTGATGGCAGGATCGCCCGCAAACAGCTGCTCGATCTCGAAATCAACCACTTCGTAGCACACGGGATAATTGAAGGTGCACGCATTGGCAACATTGCCTGGAAGCTTGGGGTAATCCAGCTTCACGGCAATGATGCCGAGCACCTGCCCCGAAAAACTACGGGGCGGAAGCCCGTGGGTACCACGAACCTCCGCCTTCGTCTCAAGCGCACCGTATGCGCTTTTCCAATTGCTCATTTACTCGCCCTCAGGAGCTACGTATTCGCCCTCGCGCAGATAAGCCTGCATCTGCTCCTTTGTCATATGGCCAATGCCCAGCTCATCCAAGGTAAGACCGGTCTCGAAGAAGTTGGTCTTGTTCATAACGCCGCCCAAGACAATCATGGAATCGATGATAGGCGTGGGGACACCGAACTTCTTGCCCAGCTCATGGTACACATGGCAACCAACGGGAACATCTTCGGTTACATAGCGGTTCTTGATGGTGAAAGGACCGGTGGCAAAACCGACTTCCCACTGCTCCTCGAAGGGAACGTTGCAGCCCTCGCCCATGTACTCTTCGCCCAGAACGCTGGTGCGCTGGTAGAACACTTCTTTCTTAAAGGGCTGGATGCCAACACCCATAGCTTCCGCCAGGGCAATTTCCTCGTTGTAGAACTGGTACTGAACCTCAGAAATAGAGGGGCAGAAGGAATGGGAGTAGATGGAGTAGTCGTGGATGTTCTTGTCCAAGACCGTGCCGAAGTTTTCCATCGTGGATACGCCCAAAACCGTACCGGGAACATGGATAACCGGGTTCACATTGGAGAAGCCGATATCCATAACGGTATCGCCACACACTGCGCCATCGCCTTCAGTGATAGCATCAAAGCAACCCAAGGCCTTCGAGCTTTCTACGAAATCTTCCGTGTCCTTTGCAGGAAGCGCAGCGCCACGCAATGTAATAGCGCGATATACCAGCGAGCAGGTGGGCTTGGCAACGCCGCCTTCGGTATCGACGCGCGTGCCATAGGGAGCGCTTGACCAACCACCGATGATAACCTTCTTGGTGCAGCCCATTTCGCGCATCATCTTGCGAAGCTTCAGGCTACCGTAGTTATCGGGAATGATGTGAACGATCTGGCCATCCTCCAAAGCAGGAATGAGCTCGCGGAAGAAAATCTCATGAGCGATAGAGGGGATGCCCACAACAATAAGCTTGGCGCCCTTAACCGCTTCGGCTACAGAATTGGTTGCCATGGCAAATTCGCCCTTGCCCATACGACGGAAACCGTACTTAGTCTGCGTCCCCGGTGCCTTGTCCTGCAAGGTGATACCCGTACGCATAACAGTGCCCAATGCATTGTCAAAGAACGGATCCAGATCGCAAATACGAACTTCCTGGCCAGCCAACGCACAGTCGGCACCACAGGTTTTACCAACAGCGCCACCACCCAAGATGGCGATAGGTGCGCGGCGCAGCTCTTCTACGTCTACCAATTCAATAACCTCCTTAGCGGACGGCCTTGCGGCCATACTCCGAAAAACGCTCAGACCCGCGAACCGATGCGAACCCAAGCGCTACCTTCATCACTACAGAAGAATACCACGCATAAAACCCCGAATTCGCGTACAGAGACGTTAATTCCCTCATTGTCCTAGGGAGATTCCGTCAAGCTCTTCCTCTGTCTGCTAAAACAAGCGTGTTTCCTTTATTCGACACAGAGCTACTTTCAAATAGCAACGCATTCAGTAGCAACGCAGCCCTAGGCTATAACCGAAGCCGCAATACGCAAGGAATGGACGCACGTCCATTATGCGGAACGCATCTGATACCATCAGGACAATCAAAACACAGGAGGACCCATGGAAAACGCACCGATGCATCGCCCCATGCGCCAGGCAAGCCGCCAAGTGCGCAATATCGACCAGCTTCACGCTATTGTTGAAGCCTGCCACACCGTACGCATCGGGGCGCTCGACGAAGAAGGCATGTTTATTGTCCCTATGAGTTTTGGTTACGACTGGGCAGACCCTGAAAGCCCTGGCAATAATGCCCCCACGCCTAGCACTATGGGTGCACTCGGCTCCCGAGGGACGCAAGGCAGAGCTTTTCAATCGCGAACCACGTGTCGCTATCGAAATGGATATCGAGGACGGCGTGATAGAAGGCCCCTATGCCTGTGCCTATTCCTATGCGTATCGCAGCATCATGGGTACGGGTACCGTTCATCGAATCCAAGGCACCGAAGCAAAACGTTACGGGCTCACCCGAATCATGCATCATCTGGCTCCCGAAGCTAGCGCCGGTTTTACCGACCAAGCGCTGGCCCGCACAAACATCTACTGCATCGACATAGATTCCTTCACTGGCAAACAGCGCGCCTAGGAAAACCAACAACAAAAAACCGCCCTTCGTTTTTTGCGTCAGCATAAAGCAAAGGGCGGTTCGTCATTTGAGGCAATCGGAAGCCGCTACGTCATCGAGCGTGGGCGTATTAGCAAACCAGTTTCGACTCTTCTACTTTTTCGATATACCAATTCAGGAATCTCATCAAGGGCTTGCGGAACACTAGCCCAAGCAGCAAGAACGGCACAACGAACAGCATCAGTAAGCCGATTTCTATCCAGAAATCATTCATGTACACGCCCATCATGGCGGCACGCATAGCGTTGATAACATGCGTTGCCGGCAGGAAGGGACTGAGAACCTGGAAGAAGTCGGGCAACATCTGGAGCGGGAAGCTGCCACCGCCGGAGGTAACCTGAATGATAAGAAGGAATACGGCAATAGCCTTACCTAAGTTGGCAAACGATACCACCAACGAGTAAATGATGAAGGTGAAGACCAAGCCCGCCAACCAGAAACAAATCAGATACAACAACGGATTGCTTACCTGCACCTGCAAGAACAGTATGTTGCCAAGAGCAAGAACCGTGGTTTGACACAGGGAAACGAAAGCAAATACGCCAAAACGTCCCAAGAACAACTGATACAGTTTTGGATAGCCCAGCTTAATCTGCGCCTTGCGCGACACCTCCACCTTGATAGCAACTGCCAGCAACAATGAACCAACCCACAAAGCCAATGTGGTATACAACGGCGCCATCTGAGAGCCGAAGTTATCTGCAGGGAATACCGCATTACGCTCAAGCTGCACGGGAGCCGCCAGCGCCGATGCAAGGGCATCGGGGTCGGAATAGAGCACCGTACGTAACTGTTCGAGGTTGCCCGAAGCAAGCGCCTCACGCATAGCGGCGGAAAGCGAAGTGAGCTTTTGCGCTGAATCATCTAGATCGGATGCCGTGTCGAGCAACTTCTGCTTCGATGTTGCGATGCGGCCAGCAAGGGAATCAGCGCCGTTTTGCAAATCATCCCCCACCGAACCAAGCGTTGACGCGCTCGAAGAAAGCGAGCTCGACATAGCAGAGACCTGGTCCATCAACGCATCAAGCTGAGGTTTGATAGTGTTGTTGTAATCGTCGGAAAGCTGACCCACACTGCCCTTCGCCTGAGCCGCAAGAGCGCTCACCTTGTCATGCTCGGCCTGAGCCGAAGAAGCGTCAGCCCTGATGGAATCGGCAGCAGTACGCAAGCCGTCAGCCAGCGCCTTTTGAGAATCGGCAGAAGCCTGCAACTGCACAGCAAGCTGTGTGAGCGTTTCCTTCAAACTGGGATCGCTCTGCACATTTGCCAAACTCCTTACCTGACTCGCCAACGACTCGAATTGCGAAGCCTGAGCCTCGATCGAGGAAGCCTGATTATCCAAACTACCCGCAGAAGTGCCCGCAAGGGTATTGGCAGAGCTGAAAGCCTGATCGATTGCGCTTGAGACGCCCTCATACCCCGCTGCGCTATTGGAAATGGCCTCGCCCAGAGCGGCATTGGACGCCTTCAGGGCATCACCCATGGAAGAAACGGAGTCTTTCGCTTGGTTGGCGGAATCCATTACCTGAGCGGCAGAATCACCTGCCTGGCCCAAAAGCTCAGCCGAGCCCGTCACCAAAGACTGAGAGGCATCGAGTACCTGAGCGTAAGTTCTCAACGTCTGCGAGGCATCAGACATCTGAGCACCCATAGTATCGACATGGTTTGCCAAATCACCCAATCGGCTATCGATATTGGCGTTATCCGAGTACTTCAGCAACGAGGAAGCAACATTCATGCCCACTTCTGCGAGCGTTTTGGCAAATACCTGGTTCACCATATCTGATGCCTTGCTGGCGCCTTGATCGGTAAGCTTCGGCGCAACCACGTTCTTCTTTTCGTTGCTGTAGTAAATCAGATCTGCATGACCTGAATCACCCGAGTAGAACGTCATCATGTCTTTGCTGAAGCTTTCGGGGATAACCACTGCCGCGTAGTATTTACCTGATTTAGCGCCGTCGATAGCGTCGCCTTCGTCCGTAAACACCCAATCCATCTGCTCGTTAGCTCGCAACGAGCTGGCAATCTGCTCACCCATGTTCACTTTCATGGGAACCAAATCGCTCTGATAGCCCTCGTCGTTGTTTACCACAGCAACCTTCAGGTTGCCGGTATTGTGGAACACGTCCCAGCATGCCAGCACGTTATACCAGCTGAAAATAGAAGGCAGCAACACCAAACCCAAGATAATAAGGCCGGTAATCAAGTTGCTGAAGATACGCTTCATGTCATCGACGAAAAGCTGGCGGATCACTCTCATTATTTCAGCCCGCCTTTCAGGTCAACCGGCTGCGGAGCCGGAGAGTCAGAAACGCCATCACGAGCCCGGAACAGATCACGCAACTCGTCGTCAGACAAGTCGTCGAGGGCAACTTCGTGAGCCAAACGATCACGGATGAACTCAATCACAACAAGGAAGATGATGATGGCCACCAACCAGATAAGCCAGCACGTAAGCATAATCACTTTCTCGAAGCCCAAGAGGGAGAGAAGTGGGGTGACGATGGCGGGCACCGCCAAACCAAAGAAGAAGCCGCCTCGCCTTAAGCGCGGGTACAAACCCATAAAGCGCTTAGCGCTTTCTGCTAGCTGGCTACGATACTCTTCCCTGTCAGCCAAAACACGGAACAGCTGGTCCATACGATAGCGGCGCGCAGGAAGTTTTGCTTCTTCGCCGTTCAAGATATCGCTCGCGGCAATCTGCTTGCCGAACATACGATTCACATTGGTGAGGTAAGGGCGTAGCAGGAAGCCGATGACGAAGAACGCCAAAAAATACAGGAGCAGCATGCCCACTTCGCCGAGCCACTGCAATCCGTAGAAACCGCCAATGGTTTCGCGCAGCGCGTTGATGCCATACGTGAATGGGAACACTGGGTATACAGCCTGGAAGAAATCGGGGGTCATCTCGATGGGATACAGACCCGTAGCGCCAGGGATCTGCACAAAGATGAGAATGATGCAGAGGCCCTTGCCAACATGCTGCAGCAGCACCGAAAGCGCATACTGAATGCACAGGTAGGTAAGGGATGCGAACATCGCCGTCAAGAAGAACAGGGGCACACTTGCCACCTGAACGCCCAAGAACAGGTTACCAGCGCAGCAGACTATTGCCTGAAGGGAAACCAAGGGCGCCAAGAACAGCCATTTGCCCAAGTACCGCTCACGCGAGGAAAGGTTAGGGATGCCCTCATCGTCAACCTCTTGGCGCAAAATGACCAAAAGCATGAACACGCCGATCCACAACGTCATGTTCATAAACAATGGCGCCATTGCAGATCCATAGGCATTAACCGAGTACAGCTCTTCGGTCTGCAGCTCGGTCGGCGAAAGCATGAAGCCGGCAATCTTTTCAGGATTCAGGCCGTCTTCGCCAAGCAAATCTTGCAAGGTGTTAGCGGTGCCCAAGGCAACAAGATCGGTTCTGACCGTATCGATATCGTCTTGGAAACCAGCAAGCATGCCATCGGTTTGACCAAGCGCGGATGCCGTGGTTTGCAGCGCGGAATTAAGCTGATCGAGGGCCGTTATCGACTGATCGATGAGCAGGGACTGGTTAGACACCGCCGTCGAAAGACCCGAAAGCGCATTCGAGAGTTTCGTGGTGCTATCGCTTAATGCTGGAAGCGTTTCGCTGGTTAACGTGCCACGATATTTATCGGCGTTTTCGAGCGTGCCCTGAAAGGCAGTGTTCACTTTTTCAGATGCTGAAGTTATATCGTTCGAGGCCGACTTCAAAGCTGGATAGGTGTCCTTCACCCCAGCAACAGCAGATTGCAGTGAATTGTTCTGCGCTTCAAGAGTCTTAGCGGATTCCTCGATGGCTTGCTTCGTTTCGTCGTTTAAACCAGGCGTTTCCTCGAGCGACCGCAGGGAAGCAATTATGGCAGTGTTCATCTTCACCGTTGCTTCGCCCTGGGCAACTGCGGCGTCAACCGTGCCTTCTGCACCCGCAATAGATTCATTCACTTTACCCACGGCGGCATTTGCGTTGGTGGCAGCCTGAGAAGCTAAATTGGAGGACTGATCCAACACGCCTGTCATCTGCACCACAAAGGGACCCAACGCTTGCTGGGTTTCGGAAAGCAAGTTAGAAGCCTCTGAAAGCTGCTGGCTCAAGTTAGCGATATCGCCTTTGGCTCCCTGAAGCTTGCCTTTTGCATCATTGGTCTTAGAAGATAGGTCGTTTGAGGCGGACGACAAATCATTAACCGCGTTACGCGCATCCGACAACGAGGCATTTGCTTTATCCAGTTGCTTTTCGATGGAAGTTCGCGCATCGCCAATGTCTCCTTCAGCCTGCTTCAGACCTTCGTCGATCTCTTCAGCAACTACGCCACTGACCGTAGAAACAAAGGTGGAATTGATGGTCTCGTCCAAGGTATTTGCACCCGTATCGGTAACCTTGGTCGAAACACCACCCGCTTTTTCATTTACGTAATACTCGAGCTTTGGCTGAGTGATGTCGCCTGTCAGAAACGTAGTGACGTCATAGCTGAAATCCGAAGGAATGATAAACGCCGCATAGGCCTTCCCCGATTTCACTTCCTCCATGGCGGTATCGCGATCGGTGAAAGTCCAGCCAAGTTGATCGTTGTCATGCAACTGATCAACCACCTGGCTGCCCAAATCAAGGTCGCCCATTATGTCGGTTGAGGCACCTTCGTCTTCGTTGACCACGCACACACGGATGTTTCCCGTATTGTCGTAAGGGTTCCAAAAACCTTCTACGTTGAACCAGGTGTAGAGAGAGGGCAGCACCACCAAGACGAACACGACCACCAAAGCAGCCGGCGCCTTGATCAAACGCAGATAGTCACGCCTAAGAACGCGTAGGGCATTCTTCACGCCAGGGAACACCTCCTTGCATAGCAATCACAACTGCGCCCTAAAAACAACGAGCGCGCAGATACCGAACACAGAACTTAGTTATTGTATCTTGCTACTGCCGATAGCCCCTCATCCATCAATCCCTTTACAGAAACTCCCCATCTGTGGATTAATCAAACATTTTTAGACAGGCGTCGGCTTAAAGTACATCGAGAACAGATCGATAACCAAAGGCATCACCCCCGACGCCCCCGCAAACACTGCCAAAAAAACAAAAGCTCGAAGCAAGGCACCGCTCCGAGCTCAATGAAAACTAGGTATAGAGATCTCGCTGCCCCATTGATGGTGCGCGACTATTCGAAAACACCGATAGACGACTAAATAACCTTTTCTCTTTCAACACGCACACTGAGCCAACTTCGACAGAGCAACCCAACGCCCGATTTATTTGGCGGGAGCGAAGTTACTTTTCCGCCGTAACCTCCAGCAGAATACGACGGAAGGAATCGACCACCTGCCAACGTTCGGAACGCGAGGGAATGCCCAGCTCGATGGTGTAGCTCGACTGGGAAGAAAGGGGGATGCGTAGCAAATCGGGGCTCGCCATAGGAGAATAATCAAGCATATCAGTTGGGCAGAATACCGCTCCCAACCCTTCAGAGCACAGGGAGAGCAAGGTGGGCATATTGCCACTGGTAGCCACAACGTGAGGCTTGATGCCGGCATTGCGGAGCTCGGAATAGGCAACACGTCCTGAAATATCGTCAACCGATCCAAGAATGAAGGGGCACTTCTTCAGTGCGCTAATGCCCTCACCCTTCAAGATTTCGATAGCCGATTCAGGGCTAGTGCCCATAGCCTTCGAAAGCACATCAGCACGAACCGCCAAGACGATTTCTTCCTTATATATAGGTTCAACCTCCACGCCAGGGCATGTGCCCTCGAAACGAGCAATGGCAACATCCACCTCACCGCGCTCGGCGCTGCGCAGAAGGTTACGATTGGTATCTTCGATGAGCTTCACGGTAACCGCAGGCAGCTCTTCGGAAAGGCGATGAATCACCTTGGGCATAAGATAGCTTCCGCGTGTGTGGGAAATGCCCACCTTCAACACGCCCGCACCGCCACCGGCCACTTCACCGATCTGGCGAATCATATCCTGCTGAGCCTGACGCTGCTCACGCGCATACAGCAAGAACACCTTGCCTGCTGAAGTAAGAGAAATAGGAGTACCGCGTACCACCAGTTTGGCGCCCAAATTGCGCTCAAGCGAAACGAGACGCGCACTTAACGTCTGCTGTGAGATTTGAAGCTCATCGGCAGCCTTCGTGAAATTCTCATTTTCCGCAAGCTTTATAAACCAGTCCCAGCCTTCGAGCGCCATAACTGCCTTTCCTCACTACTTTTTACGGAGCTATTAGTATAGGTAGGCGCACAAATAAACGCGCGCCTTTTCGCTTAATGGAGTCGGATGATGGGCTGCCCCGAGGGCCAAACCCAACATGACAAGAACGATTGTCGAACCAACCCGCCAAGCGAACTGCAACATGCAAAAACGCTACATGCCGTTCATCGTTAACAGAATACCGCTATCCAACGAATTTTGTTGCATAACAAAATTAATCATGCTTTTACAAAAAATAAACGGTTAGTTCACGTAAAATTGTCAAACAACGAAATGCCGAACGTTCTCGGCGTTGGGTTTGCAGACGCACTCTTGTATGCGATCGCACAATCCCAACGCCGAGGCGTTCGACTTTCACTTTCAGTAAACGCAAAAGAAAGAGAGAAGGACATGAAGAAAAAGCTTCTGGCTATTGTCGTCGCAGCTTGCGCCGCGTGCATGGCACTCGCACTGGTTGGCTGCGGAAGCAACAGCTCATCGAGCGACAGCAAGAGCAGCAAAGAACTGCGCTTCGTAACTGGCGGCGAATCTGGCACGTATTACGCTTACGGTAGCGTTCTTGCCCAGTACGCAACCAACAACGCTGGCGTCACCGTAAACGCTCTTTCCAGCGAAGGCTCCAAGGCAAACATCCAGTCCCTTGAAAGCAACGAAGCAGAGCTCGCATTCTGCCAGACCGACGTTGCAACCTATGCCTACAACGGTACCAACCTCTTCGACGGTGCAGCATACAAGGACTTCTCCGTTGTTGCAGCTCTGTACCCCGAGCAGGTTCAGATCGTTACCTGCAACGCTGACATCAAGTCCGTTGCCGACCTGAAGGGCAAGACCGTTTCCGTTGGCGCTGCCAACTCCGGCGTTTACTTCAACGCAGTAGACATCCTTGGTGCTTATGGCATCGATGTCGAAAAGGACATCTCCGCTGTATACCAGAACTTCGCTGACTCCGCTGATTCCCTGAAGAACGGCAAGGTTGACGCAGCATTCATCGTTGCTGGCGCTCCCACCACCGCTATCACCGACCTTTCCACCTCCAAGCAGGCATACCTGGTATCCATGGACGCTAAGCACATCGCTAAGCTCCAGGAGACCTCTCCTTACTATGCAGCTGCAACCATTCCCGCTGGCACCTACAGCGGCATGGACGCTGACACCACCACCGTTTCCGTTCTCTCTGTTGTTCTTGCCAACAACTCCGTAAGCGAAGACGACGTCTACAACTTCACCAAGTCCCTGTTCGACGGTGCTCAGAACAACGCTGATGCACACGCCAAGTACAAGGAACTCGACCTTGAAACCGCTACCTCCATCACCTCCGTTCCCTATCACGCAGGTGCTGCCAAGTACTACAAGGAGCAGAACGTAGAGGTTCCTACCGCTTAATTGCCTAGCATGGCAAGCCGTACGCTTTAACGGCAGAGCAACACAATCAGGGTCGCAGCGAATATCGTTGCGACCCTGCTTTAGTGCTCAGAGCTTTGTGCGCAAGGTGCGTTTTTGCCGCATAGCGTTGCGAAAACGCACCTTGCACCCAAAGCATGTGCAAATCGTCCCCCTTAAGGAGAGCTATGAGCATATTTGGAACAGACAAGATGAACATCAGAAAGAAAAGCGAAGTCAAAAAAGACGAAACCGTCGTACCTTCCAACGAAGACGTTAACGTCGACGAGGTCATGCGCAAATACGACCGCGAGTCGAACACGCGCATCTGGCAGGGCGTTCCGAAAGCCGTCATAACTTCGGTAATGGTTCTGTTTTCGGTTTACTGTCTGCTTATGACATTGTTCAGCGTCGAGCAGGCTGAAACTCGCTTGGCCCGCTTCTTGGCATTCGTCATCGTCATCGGGTATCTGATGTATCCCGTTAAGAAAACGGGCCACTCCCCCAACCATATCCCGTGGTACGACATCGTTCTCATGGTGGTAGGTGCTGGGTCGTTCGTGTACTTCTCGGTTAATGCTGTCGACATCATGATGATGGGCACCCGTATCGGCACCCTCGAAGTGGTTCTGGGCATCTGCGGCATTGCTGTGCTTATCGAGCTTTGTCGCCGTTGCGTTGGCATTCCGATTATCGTGGTAGTTGGCTGCCTGCTAATCTACGCCTTCTACTGGCAGTTTAGCCACGGTGCAGACGCATACCGCGCATTGAGCAACATCGTGCAGAAGCTCTTCTACACCACTAGCGGCGTTATCGGCACCCCTACCAACGTGTGCTACACCTACATCGTGCTGTTTATCATTTTCGGCGCCTTCCTCGAACGTACCGGTATCGCGAACTTCTTCATCAGCTTCGCAAACCGCCTGGCTGGTTGGTCGTCCGGTGGCCCGGCAAAGGTTGCCGTAATCTCCTCTGCGCTGTGCGGCATGGTTTCTGGTTCTTCGGTTGGCAATACCGTTACCACCGGCTCGGTAACCATCCCAATGATGAAGAAGACCGGCTATCGTCCCGAATTCGCAGGCGCTGTTGAAGCGGCATCCTCTACGGGTGGCCAGATCATGCCCCCCATCATGGGCGCTGCTGCGTTCCTTATGGCTGAATACATGGGCATCCCCTACATTCAAGTTGCTGCGATCGCCATCATCCCCGCCCTTCTGTACTTCGGCGGCATCTTCTGCACCGTGCATCTGGAAGCAAAGGCCCGCGGCCTAAAGGGCATCCCCTTCAACGAACTTCCCACCTGGATCTACCTGCTGAAGAACTGCTATCTCATCATTCCACTCGTTGTTCTAGTTTGGATCGTATCTGCTGGTATCTATACCATGGCAGTATCTGCCGCCATCTCTATCTTCGTGGCGTTTGTTATCGGTTTCATCCACTTCTTGCTCACCAACTGGGAAGAGCGCACCGAAGAAGACACGTTCGGAAGCGTTTTGCTTGAAACCTGCAAAACCGCCCTGTGGACCGCCGCCGATGCCTTCGCTGCAGGTGCCCGCAACTCCATTGCCGTTGCCGTAGCATGCGCGCTGGCCGGCATGATCGCTGGATGCATCACCGTTACCGGCCTGGCCTCCATGCTCATCAACGCAATTGTTCTTGCCGCTGGCGACTTCCTTATCGTCGGCCTGATTCTTACCATGCTCTGCTGCATTGTTCTGGGCATGGGCGTTCCCACCACTGCGAACTATTGCATCATGGCTGCCACCTGCGCTCCGATCCTGATTCAGTTGGGTGTGCCGCTGGTATGCGCTCACTTCTTTGTGTTCTACTTCGGCATCCTGGCAGATATCACGCCCCCTGTTGCCCTGGCGGCCTACGCAGGCAGTGCTATCGCAAAGTCTAAGCCGATGAAGACTGCTGTAACCGCGTCACGCTTGGGCATTGCGGCGTATATCGTTCCGTTCGTATTCGCGTTCTGCCCCGCGCTTATCATGCAAGCGCCCGTCGAGCCGTACATGGTCGTTCTCAACACGGCCATGGCTTTGTTCGGCCTGTTCGGCGTTGCTTCTGGTTTGCAGGGTTACCTGTTCGGTAAGATCAACCCCATACTGCGCGTGTTTGCCATTGTTGCCGGCGTTGCCATCATGATTCCCATGTCCGAAGCAGACGGCATAGCCTCACTTGGCATCAACGCTATCGGCTTCCTGTTCGTGTTCGGCGTATTCGCTTACCAGAAGCTTGTTCACGGCAAGAAGGACAAAGGAACGAAAGCAACCGCCTAAGCTTTACCGTTTCGCCACATCGACCGACGATTTGGCGTTAAAATCACAGAGCTGGCGCACATGCGCCAGCTACCGTTCTACTCACACCGCATCTCTACGATAGGAACGATATGGATTACAAAGAAACCATTTGGGTCACTGGCTGCAAAGGCTTTCTGGGTCGCGAAATCGTCAAGCGCTTAAAGGCCACATACAATTGCACCGTTGTTGGCACCGACAAGGAGCTGATGGTTACCGATCCTGAACGCATCGACGCTTTTGCGCAAGATCTGCGTCCTGATGTGGTTATCAACTGTGCAGGCATTTCGCGCGCGGTAACCGGCCTGTCCAACCGCATCCATGCCTACGAAGTCAACGCTCTTGGCGCTCGCAACGTTGCGCTTGCCGCAAACAATGTTGGCGCACTTATGGTGCAGATCTCAACAGATGACGTGTTCCCCGTACGCATGGCAGAACCTGCCAACGAATTCGACACGCCCCACCCCGAAACGCCTTACGGCAAATCGAAGCGCGCAGGCGAGGTAATGGTGCGCGACACCACGCCCAATCACCTTATCATTCGCTCTTCCTGGGTATACAGCATCGACGGCGGACAGGTTAAGGACGCACTTGACGCTGCAGCTGCCGGCAAAACCCTTGTTGCACGCACCGATCAGCTTGCTTCGCCAACCTCTATTTCCACCTATGTTGACTTCCTGATCAAAGCCATCAACCGCAAGGCAACTGGCGTACTTCACGTTACTAGCCGCGGGATGGCAAGCCGCTACGAGTTCCTCTCTCATGTTCTCAATACTTGTGGCTACGATGCCAACACCATCTTGGTACCCGAATCCGATCTGGTTACCGCAGAGCAGGTTGAACTCGAAAGCCTGATGCTGGAAATGTTTGGTGCTGAGCTCCCCACCTGGCAAAACGACGTTGAGTCTTACTTCAAGGAAGTTGGCATGGCAAAATAGCGCAAAACTTAAAGGCAGTTTTTTCACGGCTTAGGGCCCCTGGAACAATCCAGGGGCTTTTTGCTGCACACAGGATTGGCACCAGAGAGCCAAACAGCACCTTGGCTGACTCGACTCACGCTTGATAAAACACCTATCATACACCACGAAAGGAATATCAGCATCAAAGCAACACGCCTTGAACTTCCCGCGCTTCAATTCGCCCTCCAAGTCCCCAACGTGACCTCCCCTACACTCCCCACTGAGCGCTTACTTCCTGAACGTGTTATGCATGATAGAATTTTTGGCGTTTGGCATTAATCTGATTACAGGAATATCACCTATGACTAACAAAGCATTTGATACTGCGGCAAATGCCGCAAGCTCGCGTGAGCACTTCGCATCACGCATTGGCTTCATCCTCATCGCCGCTGGTTGCGCCATCGGCATCGGTAACGTATGGCGCTTCCCCTACATCACCGGTGAATACGGCGGAGGAGCATTCGTGCTCCTATACCTGGTGTTTCTGGTAATCCTCGGACTGCCCGTTATGGTTATGGAGTTTGCTGTAGGCCGCGCCAGTCAAAAGAGCGCCGCGCAAGCCTTCGATATCTTGGAACCCAAGCGTCGATTTCACTGGTTTTCATGGTGGGGTTACATTGGCTGCATGCTGCTGATGATGTTCTACACCACCGTTGCCGGCTGGATGCTTGCCTATATCCCCAAGATGGCAACGGGAATCTTCGACGGTGCCAGCACCGAGGTGGCAGGCAGCGTGTTCAACGCGCTTCTCGCTAACCCAAGCGAGCTTATTGGCTGGATGATTGCTGCCATCGCTATAGGTTTTGCCGTATGCAGCCTAGGTCTCCAGAAAGGCGTAGAGCGCATCACCAAATGGCTCATGGCCATCCTGTTTGTAGTAATGATCATCTTATGCATCCGCACCACCACCCTACCTGGTGGCGCAGAGGGCATCGCGTTCTACCTTATTCCCGATTTCAGCCGCATGTTCGAAGGCGGTATGGCAACGTTCGGCGAAGCGGTTTATGCAGCTATGGGTCAAGCGTTCTTCTCCCTTTCTTTGGGTATCGCCGCTATGGAGATCTTCGGCTCGTATATCAATAAAGATCGGCGCCTGATGAGCGAAGCTGTTTCGGTAACCGCCCTCAACACGGTAGTGGCCATTCTTGCAGGACTCATCATCTTCCCCGCATGCTTCGCTTACGGCGTAACGCCCGATTCCGGTCCTTCACTGGTATTCGTAACGCTACCCTTGGTATTCGCCCAAATGCCTCTTGGCAGCCTTTGGGGCGCACTGTTCTTCATCTTCATGAGCTTTGCCGCACTTTCTACGGTTATTGCGGTGTTCGAAAACCTCATCAGCTTCAGCATGGACAAATGGGAAATTAGCCGACGCCGCGCTGTTGCCATCAACGGCATTTTGGTACTGGTACTGAGTCTGCCCTGCGCGCTGGGCTTCAACGTGCTTTCCGATGTAACCATTCCCGCCATTGGCGATATCCAGAGCATCGAGGACTTTATCGTGTCTAACAATATGTTGCCTTTGGGCGCACTCGTGTTCGTGTTGTTCTGCACCCGTCGATACGGTTGGGGCTGGGATAACTTCCTGAAGGAGGCAGACACCGGTATCGGCATCAAGTTCCCTGCCTGGTCTCGCATATGGGTTTCTTACGGCATCCCCGTGCTGATCGTCATCATCTTCATCATGGGATATGCTCCCAAAATCGCCTTCTGGCTGGGACTTAGTTAAGTCAGAAAATCAGAATTCACCGACGCGAACGGGGTTCGGCTATTGCCGAACCCCGTTTTAGTTTTGCGTTCCATAACGCCAAACCGACCCAACCCGCACAAATCTGCAAGCAACGGATCACAAGCGCAATGCTTCACGGGCGCTTCATTGGTACCGCATAATCAACCGATAGCCAGACCCTGCCTCGAACACAGCGCTTTGCTCAGACCACCTCACCACGATGCCGAGCCGCCTCGCAGCGCCGTGTCCGAAGCCGTCCGCAACACAGAGTCCGGTCCACTCTGCCTAAAACGCTGCGTCAGATCTACCCCGTCTACAGCACGCAACACAGTTGACTAAAGCACGCCAAATCAACCCCATCCACGGCACCGCTTTTAAGACATCTTGGGAGCTTAAAAACAAAAAAGCGGCGCGCACTGCAGCTTTTTTGCGATTGGCAATTGCCGCAAGCTCCCTAATCGCAGATTTTAGCGTGAAAACGCTGCAAATCAGCCATTAAAAGGCCCCGAAGGAACAGAAGAGAGCCCCTAATCGAAAAATAGTTGCAGAGACACCGAGTTTTTTGTTTTCAGGATGGACGAAGCGACGCAACGGAACATACCGCGCAAGACGCACGGAATTCCAAGCGGCGTCAATGGGGCAGTTCGTCGCAACGGAACAGAACTCGCGAAAGACGCATGAAGTTTTCGCGATCGCAACGGGGCATATCCAGCCAAAAGGAACATAAGCAAAAAATAAGGCGGCTTGAACAGCCGCCTTATTTCTTACGCATATCCACCGCGATACAGAACCTCGATCGGAATACCAGGATGCTCGGTAACATATTTACCCTTGATGAGCATCTTCTTGTACTCAACCGCATAGTCCTTAGGGCCGATCATCCTGATTTCAGGTGCAGGATAGGCCTCCAAGAAGGATTCCATCTCGCGCATGAAATCAATGGGTTTGAACGTCTTCTCGGAGATTGCAACGCCATCTTTGTCCAAAGCTACCGCCATGAAATCGGCGTTTGGAAACCCTGCAATAACGACGTATTGTGGTTCAGCCATAATTTTCTCCCTCTCTTAAATTGTGATCCCTGGTTCGTATTTTACGTTTATTCTCCATAAAAGAGAAGCACCCTAGCCAGATTTCCCAGCTAGGGTGCCTAGAACATGTTCGTCTATAGAAAGGTTTAATCTTAGAAGGCGCGAAAACGCTCATAGCGCTGATTGCGGAGCTCTTCGGGGCTCAGGCGATACAACTCCCGCAACGAACGCGTTACGAATTCTTCCACATAAGCAGCAGCCTGTTCGGGATTTTCATGGGCAGGCCCATCCCCCTCGCTTACCACTTCTTCGATAATGCCCATATCACACGCTTCACGGGCACTCATCTTCATGACGGCAGCCGCCTCGGCGGCACGGGTGCGATCCTTCCATAAAATCGAGGCAAAGCCTTCGGGCGAAAGAACCGAATACACCGCATGGTCTTGCATAGCAACGCGATTACCCATGGCAAGCGCCAATGCGCCGCCCGAACCGCCTTCGCCCAAAACGATGCATACAACAGGAACGGTAAGGCTCGCCATAGCAACCAGGTTGTCAGCGATGGCATTCCCCTGACCGCGCTCTTCCGCCTCCATGCCGCAGAACGCACCCTGGGTGTCCACTAAGCAAACGATAGGACGACCGAATTTTTCCGCTTGCTGCATTAAGCGGAGACTCTTGCGGTAGCCTTCGGGCTGAGGGCAGCCAAAATTACGAGCAATACGCTGCTTCAGGTCGGCACCCTTTTCTTCAGCAACCACCGTAACAGGCATGCCGTCAATCCAGCCAATACCACCGATAATGGCCCCATCATCGGCAAACATACGATCACCATGAAGCTCAAAGAACCCATCGACCATATGGTTGATATAGTACTGAGAGGTTGGACGATGAATGTTGCGAGCGATCATAACGCTTTTCCAAGCCGGGTTGTCTTCCTTCGAAGAAGCCTTCTTTAGGGGCATAACCGAAGGAGCATCGGCTACACCGCGTTTCTTGAGAGCGCGCTTCAGCGAAAACGAGCCTTTAACGTTAATACGTTTCCCGACTTCCCCGGCAAGCCTGGAAAGAGCTCCCTCCTCAACTTTGTCATCTTGGCGGGCAGCAACGGCATCCTGCGCAGCACGCAGCATCGCACGCACAGCACCACCGCCGGGAACCACTCGGGCCATATCCTGGTCCAGCTCCACTTCCTTCGGGACGCTGTGCAACGCAAGGATACGCGAAAGGCATTCTTTCAGATCGCTACGCTCAACAATAGCGTCGATGAGGCCATGCTCAAGCGCAAACTCTGCCGTCTGGAATCCTTCGGGCAGCGTCTGTTTGATGGTGTCCTGGATTACACGACGGCCCGCAAAACCGATAAGCGCATGGGGCTCGGAAATAATGATGTCGCCCTGCATGGCGAACGAAGCTGTTACGCCACCTGTGGTGGGATCGGTGATAACAGATACATACAGCAAACCCGCACGACCGTGACGCTCGATTGCGGCACTGATCTTACCCATCTGCATCAAGGACACAAGACCCTCCTGCATACGGGCACCACCAGATGCAGTGAAGATAAACAGGGGCAGGCCCTCATCGGTAGCCCGCTCGACCGCGCGGGTTACCTTCTCGCCTACAACAGACCCCATCGAACCCATCATGAAGGTAGATTCCATGATGCAAAGCGCCACTTCGCGGCCATCGAGCTTAACTTTTCCGGTGCGCACGCCCTCATCAAAGCCGCTACGAACCCGTTGCTTTTCAATAAGCTCGTTGAACTGGGGGAACTCAAGCGGATCGCTTTCTTCCATGGAAGCGTCCCATTCTTCGAATGAACCTTCGTCGAACAGCAGTGCGATGCGCTCGCTCGAAGTAAGACGGTACAGCTCGCCACAGGTGGGGCATACGCCGCCTGTAGCCAAAACAGGCTGTTCGTCATGGTACATCTTACATTTGGGACAACGGCGCCAATTTGGCTCATGCTCAGCAAAAGCAGGATCGGGATGGCATTCCACCCACAAGCTATGAGAACGATCTTTTTCCATGGGAGTAAGCACGCAGATGCCATTCTGATGCGCCACCATACGCAAAAGAGGATCAGCTACGAAGTTGGCATCACACACAAGAAGCGCGCCCGCACCGCACATCTTTGCCGCCTGAATAACCGCATACACATTGGTAAACAAACGAGCATCAAACTTGTCGCCCAGCAAGGCAACACGAGCAGATCCCGAGCAGGAAAAACCCTTTTCCTTGTCTTTAGTGCCGGTAACCCATATCTGGCTACACTCGTTTTTCACGCAGGCCTTCACACATGCTTTCATGGGAGAACCGTAACCAACCACCAGCAAGGGGGCATTAATTGCCTGCTCGAGCAGCGATAGCTGATATACGACCGTGCTGTCCGCAACGGAAGCGTTGGGTTTAGTCATTATTGTTCCCCTTCTTCCTCAACTTTCGCCATTACATATTTCTGCGTTGCCTGAGCGCAAACCTCGCCTTCGACGCGCGCCACTACATCGGCAACACACATTCGGGGAGAATTGCGCGTGATGACGGCCTCAAGAGTGACGGTGTCACCGGGAAGCACGGTTCGACGGAATTTAGCTTTATCGATACCGGCAAGGTAACCGATGCGCCCTGCCTGGCCTTCCTCCGAAAGCAGACAGCAGCATGCAGCCTGAGCGAGCGCTTCCATCAAGATGACACCGGGAAGAACGGGATGCCCCGGAAAATGACCCGCGAACAAGGGCAGGGCAGGGTCAACGTCAAGCTCAGCTACGATAGACTCACCGGGCTTGCAGCTTACAACGCGGCTTACCCACACAAACGGATCGCGATGGGGCAGCAACGCCAACACGCCTTCGCGATCACAGGGAAAAGTGGCCTCAAGCCCCATTACTCACTCACCTCCGTAAACGGAGATACCGCCAAAGAGGCATTATGCCCACCGAAGCCCAGCGAGTTAGAAAGTGCAACCTTCTGGGGACGGTTCACCAAAGCGCCAGACGGAACGAACACTGGGCATTCCGGATCTGATTCAGCGTAGCCTGCCGTAGGGGGAACGATACCGCGAGATACCGAGATAGCTGTCACGATGGCTTCGATAGCGCCTGCTGCGCCCAACATGTGGCCTACCGTGCCCTTTACCGAGGTTACGGGAGTCTTGGAAGCAAGATCGTCGCCAAGAAGGCCATGCCATGCAGCGGCTTCCACCATGTCGTTCACATGCGTAGCCGTGCCATGAGCGTTTAGATGGCCCACATCTTCCGGAGAGAAACCACCTTCGGCCAGCGCCTGACGCATAGCGCGCACTGCGCCTTCGCCGCTCGGCTCGGGGGCAGTCATATGGTAAGCGTCACCAGTAGAGCCAAAGCCCGTGATCTCGGCAATAATGTTGGCGCCACGTGCCTGAGCGTGCTCAAGCGATTCCAGCACCAACGCACCCGCTCCCTCGCCTGCAACGAAACCGGAGCGACGAGCGTCGAAAGGCAATCCAGCCTTCATGGGATCATCGGACTTGGTGATGGCACCCAAGTTGCCAAAACCAGCCAACGACATATTGGTGATGCCCTCTTCAGTACCACCGGCAAGTGCCGCATCGGCCAAGCCGAAGCGAATAAGGCGATAGGCCTCGCCTACGCAATGAGTGCCAGTCGAGCATGCCGTTACAATGTTCAGGCAATCGCCCTTCAAACCATAGCGAATGGCAAGATTACCCGCCGCCATGTTCGAGATCATGGTTGGAATAAACAGCGGGCTTACGCGCTTTGCTCCTTTTTCGTGCAACACGATGGATTCACGCTCGAAAACTTCCATGCCGCCAATGCCAGATCCGAACACGCACGCAAAACGAGTAGCGTCCTCTTGATCCATATCGATGCCCGCCTGCGCCATGGCTTCATCCGATGCCAAAATGGCGTACTGAACGAAGGGGGCAAAGCGACGCGATTCCTTCTTGGAAAAACCCGCTTTCAGGGGATCGTAGTCGGGAATGGCTCCAACAACGCTCACGTTGAGCTGCTCTCGTTTTTCTTCGGGAAGAAGGGTAAAACAGCACTCGCCAGATGCAACCTTGCTCCACAGTGCATCAACACCAAAGCCTGCAGGAGAAATCGCACCCATACCCGTAATTACTACGCGGTTGAATCCGTTGTTCTTCTCTTCGTTGCTCATAGCGACATCCCTCCATCGATTGCCAAAACCTGTCCTGTAATGTAGCGGGCTTCGTCGCTCGCCAAAAAACGAACCGCATTCGCCACATCCTGAGGTTCGCCGAATTCCTTCATCGCAATGCGGCCGCGCACTGCCTCGATGGCCTTTTCGCCCATCGCCTTTGTCATCTCGGTCCCGATAAAGCCCGGCGCAACTGCGTTTGCCGTGATGCCACGCGCAGCGAGTTCCTTCGCTACGCTTTTGGTAAGGCCAATGATGCCCGCCTTAGATGCCGAGTAATTAACCTGGCCGGCATTGCCGAATAAACCTACGACACTGGAAACGCTTACGATCCTTCCGTATCGCTGCTTCATCATGATAGGAGCCACATGGCGGACGCAGTTGAAAGCGCCCTTCAGATTGACATCGATCACGCGATCAAAAGCCTCTTCGCTCATGCGCGCCAACAAACCGTCACGCGTGATACCAGCGTTATTGACCAGAACATCAATGCGGCCCCACATTGCCTGCACCTCTGCCACCATAGCTGCAACCTCCTGGAAGGAGGAAACATCAGCGCATACAGCCTTCGCTTCAACACCATGCACCTTGGCAACTTCCGCCGCCAGGTTCTCTGCTGTCTCAAGGCTCTTCTCACTTGAGCAATTGATAGCTACGGCATAGCCTGCCTCTGCAAACGTGCGCACTACCGCTTCACCGATGCCACGGCTCCCTCCCGTTACCAGCGCAACGGGAAACGCTGCTTTTTCGATCTTTGGCACGGTCTACTCCTCCCCAATGCCTGTTTGTTCGGAAACAAACGCGTTCCACTCATCAAGCGTCCCAACGCGAACACGACCAGCACGTTTATCGATTCGGCGGACAAGACCATTCAAGACCGCGCCATAGCCAACCTCAACAAACTGATCTGAACCCTGCCTGATCAATGCCTGTACGCTCTGTTCGAAATGAACGGGGCTTACAACCTGACGAGCCAAACGATCGGCGGCCTGGCTGATATCGAAAACCTGCGCATCGGTATTGCAGATAACCGAACCTGCAGGCTGCTTCCAAGAAAGCTCGCTGCACTTCTCTCGCACCGCGTTAGACGCCGAAGTCATAAGTGGACTATGAAATGCTCCCGCCGTGTTCAAGCGGGCACCACGCTTGCCCAAGGCCTGCCACGCCTTTTCGGCTCGCTCGATGGCGGCCACATCGCCAGACACCACTACCTGGCCTGGTGCGTTGTAGTTGGCACACACCAGTATTTCGTCCTGGGCACAGGTATCGCAGATGCCCTGCGCGTCTTCATGAGCGGCACCCAGCAGCGCATACATCGCGCCCGGGCGCTCCTTGCAGGCCTGAGCCATAGAGCGAGCTCGCACATCAAGTAAAGCGAAGCCATCCTCATCGCTCAAAGCACCGCTTGCCATAAGGGCGCTGATCTGACCCAGGGAAAATCCGAGCATAGCTTCCGCCTGAATCCCTCGGGCATCGAGCGCATGAGACAGCCCGACAGAAAGAGCCGCAGCCAACACCTGGGCGTTATAGGCATCGTTCACCTGTTCAGCGCTACCCTCTCGCGCAAGCGCAGCAACATCAACGCCACACACCTCGCCTGCAATCGCAAAGGTTTGTGCAACCTCTGCGATCCCAAGAAGATCCGCACCCATCCCAGGCTTTTGGGCACCTTGCCCTGGAAACATGAATACCGTCATATTTAGCGCACCTCGGTATTCCATGCACGACGAGCATTCGCGTCCAACATGCGCTGAAGGCCCTCGCCTGCCCATGACTGGGCTTCAGCCACCAAGTCATCGACAATCTGAGCAGCGCTCTTCTCATCGTTAACCAGGCAAGCAACCTGACCCGCCATCAACGAGCCATTGTCCACATCGCCCGCAACAGCACGATGGAGAGAACCGGCTAACTCCGATTCAAGAAGGGCAACGTTGGCAGGGTCGGCCTCCAGTTTACGAACGTTTCGCGCGAATTTGTTCTTGATACCGCGCACGGGATGCCCGCCAGCGCGCCCCGTAACAATAGTGTCGGAGTCTTTTGCGCCCAAAACCTTCTGCTTATAGGCGTTATCGACGCCGCATTCCGTAGCGGTAAGGAAGCGCGTGCCAACCTGAACGCCTTCTGCACCCAAAGCAACAGCAGCGGCAAAGCCACGGCCGTCAGCAATGCCTCCTGCCGCAATAACGGGGATGGAAACGGCATCGCACACCGCAGGGGTAAGCGCCATTGTAGTGAGTTCCCCGATATGACCGCCCGCCTCGCAGCCTTCAGCCACAACAGCGTCTGCCCCACAGCGCTCCATACGTCGAGCCAGAGCAGCAGAAGCCACAACAGGAATGACCTTGCATCCTGCCTCTTTCCACATATCGATGTAGTTTCCAGGATTGCCGGCGCCCGTGGTTACCACACGAACCCTCATCTCTGCGGCAAGCTTAGCGAGCTCAGGAGCCTCAGGGTTCATCAGCATAATGTTCAAGCCGAAAGGCTTATCCGTAAGACGGCGAGCTTCTTCAACTTGCTCGCGGACCCAAGAAACGGGAGCAGATCCGCAGGCAATGATTCCCAAGCCGCCTGCTTCGCTTACGGCGGCGGCAAGTTTCGCATCGGCGATCCATGCCATACCACCCTGGATGATGGGCTGTTCAATGCCCAACAGTTCGGTAATACGTGTCTTCATATACGTATGCCTCATTTCACTTTGCGCACTTTGCCACACGGGCATTCCTGTCAAAGAGGGCGGCCTCTTTGCAAACGCTTGAAAGAAGCCGCCTCCTTCGACAGAACGAAGGAGGGAGAGGGCCACCAGAGGCAATGCCCCCTCCCGAACTCAACCGCATAATATGCGGCAGCGTCGGCTACAGAGAGTCGATGTACTCCACCAAAGAGCCAACAGTCTCCAGGCCCTCGGGCTCACCGAACTCAACGTCGAGACGCTCTTCGATATCGCAGATCAGTTCTGCCATATCCAGAGAATCGATACCGAGTTCGTCAAACGTTGCGCTTTCAACAACCTTTTCCGGCTCGATATCGAGGTTTTCATTCAGGATTTCCTTCAGAGAATCAATAGTTGCCATGTTTATGTCCTTTCTTTATTCAACAGCGTCCGTTTAAGGAGGCTGTCATTCACCAACACCATGCCGCCCGCTTCGTTATCAACTGCATAAGCCAAACGCAACGAATTTGGACGCACTGAGCTACACCTGGGTAAGGCGATAACCGAAAAATTGTTTATAGAGAGCTACGCTTCCACAGCGTTTAACTGCTTGCTCTCCTTGTCGAAGAAATCTTTGATCTTGCCCAAAGCACTGACAAACAGCTCTTCTTCCTCTGGAGTAAGTGCAGCAAGAGCACTGTCAACCATTTTTTTATGGAAAGACTCATGGGCGCGGAAGGCCTTACGTCCTTTCGAGGTCAACTGCACCAGAACCTGGCGGCGATCTATTTCGCTGCGAGAGCGCTCCACGAATCCCTTCCGCTCAAGTTTGTTCATAGCTGCCGTAAGGGTAGCCATGGTCACATCAAGGCGCGAAGCTACCACTTTCATGGAATTTATCTCATGCAAACCCACCGCAACAATAGTGTGCAACTCCGCAATGGAGAGACCATCGGTCAAGCGATTCTTAAGCGAGCGTTCCTCGATACGGAGAATGGAATTAAACGTATCTGACAGCAACGTATCAACAATAGCCTTGTCACCGCGTTCCTCATCGATGTTGCCAACGTTTTCCATGTTCACTTCCTTATCAGATCGAGCGCTCGGTATTCCGAAGCGTTTCCATGATTCGAGGTATGAGCAGCTGAATCACGCATTTTCATCAGCAGTTCAGCCGCAAAAGGCAAATAGCCCAATTTTGACCCGCCCTAGGCTTCAGCAGGAGCAAATGAGATGCCGAGAGCGCCCAAGCCCAGATGCGTTGCCACCGTGGCTCCACAAGGGGATGATCCCTCGTCAACATATTCCACGCCAGCTTCGTTAAGAGCAGACCTCAGGTCTTCAACGCCCTGCTCGTTTGCAACGTGACAGAAACGAATGCGCTGCTTACCCTGCTCTTCAGTGCGCTTTTGGGCATTCTGAACATACTGCTTGATAACGCCGCGCATACCCTTGGCCTTGCCGAAAGCAACCAGCACACCCGTTTCGTTGAAGGTGAAAATAGGCTTAATGTTCAGCAAGCTGGCGTTCTTTACTTGGTCGGCAGAAAGGCGACCACCTTTCAGTAAGTTTTCCAGCGTGTCGCAGGCAACAAGGAACTGAGTTTTCGGAACAAGCTCCTCAATGGCGGCCTGAGCTTCGTCGAGCGTTGCCCCGGCATCACGGAGAGCGCAGAGCTGCTTTACCTGCAATGCCGCCTGAGCGGTGCAGCAAGCGGAATCGATAACACGGACATCAATGGCTACCTGGTCAGCTGCCGCACGAGCCGATTCAATAGTGCCGGAAAGCACCCCTGCAATATGGAGAGAGATGATACCCTCATAGCCCTCTTGCGCAAGGCGCTCGTATGCCTGCACAAAATCGAAAGGTGCCGGCTGGGCGGTTTTGGGAAGCTCGGTTGCTTCACCCATGCGCTTGTAAAATTCTTCGGAGCTGATTTCCACCTGATCCTTGAATTCATCTTCGCCGACCAAAATATTAAGGGGAACCATGGTGATGTTCAGTGCTTGGTATTCCTCAGCAGACATATCGAGCGTCGAGTCTACAACAACTGCAAATCCCACGTCCTACTCCTTCCCTCAACGCACATGCCGAGTTCTTTTCATGAGCATTTGCTTAGTTTGTCTAACTAATTTTGAAAGGATACGGATCCTCAACGAACACGGCAAGCGCATTCATAAGGTCACCACAGATTATTAGGATATGTTGCTTAACTTTTCCGACCGCCACCATAGGAGCTTTTGCGAGCACCGAAGGCACTTCCCTTTCGGGCGGTTTTCTTCAATTCGCCCAAAACCGCTTCTTCGCTTTTACCTTCCATCTGCCCGCGCAACTGAACGATCTGATCGCGAACCGAAGCCGCGCGCTCGAAATCCATCGCAGCAGAAGCCTCCATCATCTCGTCCTCCAACGAGGCTATAACACGCAGAATCTCACTACGAGAATAACCAGCCAAATCAGTATTGACTTCTTGCGCGCTACGCTTCCCCTCTTCAGATTCGAGGTAATCGGTAATGTCGCTTAAGCCCTTCTTAACCGTTTGGGGCACAATGCCATGCTCTTCGTTGTATGCCATCTGAATACTGCGACGACGGCGCGTCTCCTTGATGGCTTGATCCATCGAGTCGGTAATCTTATCGGCATACATGATCACCCTGCCGTTGGCGTTACGCGCCGCACGACCAATGGTCTGGATCAGGGAACGATGATTGCGGAGAAAGCCTTCCTTGTCAGCATCAAGAATTGCCACCAACGTTACTTCGGGCAGGTCCAAACCCTCACGCAACAGGTTGATGCCCACCAAGACATCAAACTCCCCTTTTCGCAGGTCACGCAAGATTTCAACGCGTTCCAGTGTGCCGATGTCGGAATGCATATAACGAGCGCGAATGCCCTGATCAAGCAAATGCTCGGTAAGGTCTTCCGCCATACGTTTAGTAAGGGTGGTAATCAGCACGCGCTCTTTGCGCTTAGCGCACTCTTGCGCCTCGTCGATAATGTCATCGATCTGCGACATGATAGGACGAACGTCGATCTCGGGATCAAGCAAGCCAGTCGGTCGAATAATCTGCTCAACCTTAGCCTCGCTCACACGTTCCTCATAATCGCCCGGAGTCGCAGAAACATACACGAATTGGGGGATTCGAGCCTCAAATTCATCGAAGCGCAGGGGGCGATTGTCTAGGCATGACGGCAAACGGAAACCATGCTCGGTCAGCGTGATCTTGCGAGAGCGGTCTCCTTCATGCATACCTCGGATTTGAGGGACGGTAACATGGCTCTCATCAATGAAGCACAGGAAATCGGTTGGGAAATAATCAATGAGCGTATAGGGCGGCTCACCTGGCTCACGACCATCAAGATGGCGCGAATAGTTTTCAATGCCCGAACAAAATCCCATGGTCTCAATCATCTCAAGATCATAGGAAGTGCGCATTTCCAAACGCTGCGCTTCAAGAAGCTTTCCCTCTTCATTGAATTGGGTAAGACGATCCTGCAGTTCATCCTGAATGGTCTTAACCGCGCGCTCCAACGCAGGACGCGCAGCAACGTAATGAGAAGCAGGCCAAACGGGCAACGCTTCAAAGGTATTCAACACTTCACCGGTGACGTTGTCGATCTCCGAGATTTCCTCGATCTCGTCGCCCCAGAATTCCACGCGAATCGGATTGTCCGCATAGGGAGGAAACACATCGAGCGCATCGCCGCGCACGCGGAACGTACCGCGCTTCAGTTCATAATCATTGCGGTCATACTGAATGTCGATGAGCTTTCGAATAAGCTCGTCGCGATCCTGCTCGACCTCTTTATCCAAGAACACCGCCATACCCGCATAATCCATAGGCGAACCAATACCATAGATGCAGGAAACCGAGGCAACAACAATTACATCACGACGGGAAAGAAGTTGGGAGGTTGCTGCATGACGCAGTTTTTCCACTTCCTCATTAATAGAGGCATCCTTTTCGATAAAGGTATCCGTGGTAGGCACATACGCTTCAGGCTGATAGTAATCATAGTAACTGACAAAATACACCACCGCATTGTTTGGGAAAAATTCCTTCAGCTCGGCAGCCAACTGCGCCGCAAGCGTTTTATTGGGAGCCAACACAAGGGTTGGCTTCTGCACAGCCTCAATGGTTTTAGCCATGGTGTAGGTTTTTCCCGAACCCGTCACGCCCAGCAAGGTCTCATAGCGCATACCAGATTCGATATTCCGGGCAAGCTGTTCAATAGCCTTAGGCTGGTCGCCTGCAGGCTCGTACGGAGAAACAACTTTGAATGGCTGTGTGGCAAGACGGGCAACGGGAAGCTTGCCCTCCATAACGTGACCCTCAAGATTAGAAAGATGGCTCACTAGTGTCTCCTTACTGGCTAGCCCGATTGTCCAAAGAACAACCCGCTTGGCGCCTATCAGCACAAAGAATTTAATTTAACAAGGTAGAAAGTAAGCTGGTACCAGGTGCCCACCAAGCAAATGCGTATATCACGCAAGGCGTGGTGCAATTTCATATTCCCACCATAAGGAAATCTGCGCTTCAAATTCCTCAATAGAACCGTTGTTGGTAAACACCACATCGGCAATCGACAAACGCTGCTCTTCAGGAACCTGATTCGCCAAACGATTGCGCGCGTCTTCTTCGGAAAAACCACGTGACTGCATCAATCGGGCAATGCGAACCTCTGGAGAGGTTGTAACCGCAATAACGATGTCGGCTTTCCGGTAAAAGTCATCGCGCCCGTCAAGAATGGCCATTTCAAGCACAACCACCTCATGGCTCTTTCCCAAATCACCAATATGGCGAAGACAGCCCTCATATAAACGCGGTTGAGTAATCGAATCCAGCAAAGCGGTATTCTGTGGGCTCGAGAAAGCGCAAGCAGCAAGCTCAGAACGAACAATCTCGCCCTCTGAATCGAAAATCTTATTTCCGAATGCTGCTCGAAGTTCATCCTTCATAGCGGCGTTGTGCAAGTTTTCGTGACCAACCTTATCGGCGTATACCACGCCGGCCCCTTTAGCTTCGAAGAATCGCATCAGGGTCGATTTGCCCGAACCTATACCGCCAGTGACAAATATTGTAACCATGCCCATTCCCCCTCATCTGAGCGCCCATAGTGCTTTCAATCGCCATTCCTGCCGAATGCGCACTAAGCAAGCAAACAAAAAGCGGTGGATGCAAAAGCAACCCACCGCTTCATTATCGCATGTTATGCAATGCTCTGTTATTCAGCAGCCTCAGGCTTAGGCTCGGGCTCTGCAACAGCGATCTCGATGCCCAGATCCTCGGCAGCAGCCTTCATGGACAGGGAGATGCGACGACGCTCAACGTTAACGTCCATTACCTTAACCTTCACAACGTCGCCAACCTTGACAACCTGTGCGGGAGAATCGATGTGACGCATAGCCATCTCGGAGATGTGTACAAGACCCTCAACGTTTGCGCCGAGCTCGATGAATGCACCGAAGGGAACGATCTTGGTAACCTTGCCGTCAACGATGGTGCCAACGGGATAGGTCTCAACAAGCTTGGTCCAAGGATCCTCGGTGGTCTGCTTGAGGCCAAGAGAGATGCGCTCGCGCTGAAGATCAACGTCGAGAACCTCAACCTCAACCTCTTCGCCAACCTTAACAACCTCGGAAGGATGGTTTACATGGCTCCAGGAGAGCTCGGAGATGTGGATCAGGCCGTCGATGCCACCCAGATCAACGAATGCACCGAAGTCAACGATGGAGGAAACGGTGCCCTTCAGGCGCATGCCCTTAGAGAGCTTCTCGAGGATTTCAGCACGCTCGTTCTTGCGACCCTCTTCGAGGAGAACACGACGGGAGAGAACAACGTTGTTGCGGTTGCGATCCATCTCGATAACACGAGCTTCGATTTCGGTGCCGAGGTATGCAGTAAGATCCTTAACACGACGAAGATCAACGAGAGAAGCAGGCAAGAAGCCACGGAGACCGATGTCGAGGATCAGGCCGCCCTTGACGACTTCGATAACCTCGCCGGTAACAACTTCGCCAGCCTTGAACTTTTCCTCAACCTGAATCCAAGCACGCTCGTACTCAGCACGCTTCTTGGAGAGGATGAGACGACCGTCCTTGTCCTCCTTCTGGAGAACCAAGGCCTCGAGCTTATCGCCCAAAGATACGACCTCAGAGGGATCAGCATCCTTGCGGATAGAAAGCTCGCGGGCAGGAATAACGCCCTCGCTCTTGAATCCGATGTCAACGAGCACCTCGTCATGCTCGATCTTTACAACAGTGCCGTCGATCAGATCGCCCTCGTCGAAGTCGGTCAGAGTGCCATCGATCATCTTGTTCATCTCTTCGTCAGAGATGTCCTGAAAATCAATGACGGACGTGTTCTTGATTTCGGTCAAAACGGACCCCTTTCAAAAAAGTATCGGGGACCCTTCGTACGTGTTTGCAGTCAAAACATTAACCATGTATGCCGCGCTTGCCGAACAAGCACCAACAACAAACATGTCTCGGGGGCCTATAATTTCTTGTCTGCCTTTTTACAGACTTGGAAAGTATAGCATAGGGAGCATCGCACGATACGATGCTCCCCCGCTGATTTAATATATTTTTCGCAGCTGGCACGTTTTGTCGATTATCGGCACGTGCAGCAGCATTTTACGTATTCGATTCCCTACTGATGGGACTCGGCAAATTCCTTCATGTACTCAACCAAAGCCTTTACGCCTTCGATAGGCATTGCGTTGTAGATACTTGCACGCATACCGCCTACACTGCGATGGCCCTTGATGTTTTCAATGCCGCGCTCTTTGGCGCCAGCAACGAATTCGGCATCAAGCTCAGCCGAAGCGGTAACGAAGGGAACGTTCATGATGGAACGATCTTCTTTGCGTGCGGTAGCCGTATAGAAGTCGGTGGAATCAAGGTAATCGTAGAGCAGTGCTGCCTTTTCCTCATTGATCTTCTTCATGGCTTCAAGCCCGCCAAGGGACTTCAACCACTTGAAGACCTTTCCGCAAATGTAGATGCCATAGCACGGAGGAGTATTCGACATGCTGTCAGCATCTGCCTGAGTCTTATAGCGCAGAATGGTAGGCGTATTGGGCAGCCATTCATCCTTGATAAGATCTTCGCGAATGATAACGATAACCACGCCAGCAGGACCGATATTCTTCTGAACACCGCCGTACACCAGGCCATACTTCGAAACGTCGATAGGCTCGGAAAGGAAGCACGAGGAAACATCGCTTACCAGCGGAACGTCGCCCGTTTCAGGAAGCTTATGGTAATGCGTTCCGTAGATGGTCTCGTTTTCGCAGATGTAAACGTAATCGGCATCCTCACGGAACTCAAGCTCATCCACGTTGGGGATGTAGGAGAAGTTGCCATCTTCACTCGAAGCCACACAGCGAGCATCACCGAACAGCTGAGCTTCCTTGAACGCCTTCTTAGACCACGAACCAGAAACGACGTAATCGGCCTTGCCGTTCAGCATCAGGTTCATGGGGATGGCGGCAAACTGCTGAGTTGCACCACCCTGCAAGAACAGCACCTTGTAGTTGTCGGGGATGTTCATAAGGTCGCGAAGATCGGCTTCGGCTTCCTCGATGATGCCCTTGAATGCAGCTGAGCGGTGACTCATCTCCATGACAGACATACCGGTGCCCTGATAATCGAGCATTTCCGCAGCGGCTTCACGGAGCACTTCTTCAGGAAGCACTGCCGGACCCGCAGAAAAGTTGTACACCCTTCCCATAGACACAAGTCCTTTCAAAACGCCCCGCCCACTAACGAGGCACACGAATAATGGAAGATACTTTACCAGAATAAAGTACGCACCGAGCGACTATTCTGCAGAAGGCACATTTGCGTTCCCCGACAAAACGATTCAAACAGAGCATCAACCGCCTCGTTCAAAGAGCGAAGCGAATTTGAACCCCG
>OLNL01000268.1_pt1 | contig 59980 bp, 47 predicted proteins | sample 1672181 | NCBI WGS metagenome assembly OLNL01 (sample SAMEA3136656, study PRJEB25190) | human gut metagenome | biome: human gut; feature: human-associated habitat; material: faeces | place: Austria | collected 2013
CCGACGACGTGTACCACATCGACAAGAACCAGTTCGACGTGCCGTTCGTGTGCGGTGCGAAGAACCTCGGCGAAGCGCTGCGCCGCATTGCGGAGGGCGCGTCCATGATTCGTACCAAGGGCGAGCCGGGCACTGGCGATGTCATCCAGGCCGTGCGTCACATGCGCACCATGAACAAGCAGATTCGCGAACTTGTCTCCCTGCGCGACGATGAGGTGTACGAGGCTGCCAAGCAGCTGGCCGTGCCGTACGACCTCGCCAAGTATGTGCACGACAACGGCCGTTTGCCGGTCGTCAACTTCGCCGCCGGCGGTGTGGCCACCCCGGCCGACGCGGCCCTGATGATGGAGCTTGGTGCGGAAGGCGTGTTCGTCGGCTCCGGCATCTTCAAGTCGGGCGACCCGGCCAAGCGCGCAGCCGCCATCGTGCAGGCCACCGCCAACTGGCAGGACGCCGATCTGCTCGCGCGCCTGTCCGAGAACCTCGGCGAGGCCATGGTCGGCATCAACGAGGACGAGATCCAGACCATCATGGCCGCCCGCGGCGAATGACGGCCCGCACGGCGCATGCGTGACGCCGGCTCCGCGGGCAGCGAGAAGCACCGCGGAGCCGGCACATCCGAAAGCACAGGAACGGTAATGGTTGTAGCAGTTGAATACATTTCGAAGGAAGAATCGGCCGGCGTCGAAGCCGCGAAACATGGCGTGACCGGCATCCTCGCCGTGCAGGGCGCGTTCGCCGAACACGCCGCCATACTGGATCGCCTCGGCGCGCCGTGGAAGCTGCTGCGCGCGGCCGAGGATTTCGACGATTCGATCGACCGGGTGATTCTGCCCGGCGGCGAGAGCACCACGCAGGGCAAGCTGCTGCGCTCCACCGGCCTGTTCAAGCCGATCGCAGAGCATATCGCCGCCGGCAAGCCGGTGTTCGGTACCTGCGCCGGCATGATTCTGCTAGCCCGCAAGCTCGATAACGACGACAACGTCTACTTCGGCGCGCTTGACGCCGTCGTGCGGCGCAACGCATACGGACGCCAGCTCGGCTCGTTCGCCGCCACCGCCGATTTCGGCTCCTCTTCCGGCGATTCCACCGTCGTGGTCGCACCGGGCGAGCATGTTCCGCAAGACGCCCTGGCCGACATCGTGCTCAAGGATTTCCCGCTGGTGTTCATCCGCGGGCCGTTCGTGGCCGAAGTCGGACCGGCCGCCACCGTCGAAACATCGGTGGATAGCAATGTGGTCGGCCTGCGCCAAGGCAAGATCCTCGCCACGGCGTTCCATCCCGAGCTCACCGACGACACCCGCATCCACGAGCTGTTCCTGAGCCTGTAGCTCGCAGCCTGTTGCAGCTTGCGATCTATGTGCAAGCTTCACGGGCTGTGCAGCCCACAGCTTGAGCCCATGGCAGCAACGCACGCAAGCATATCGGCGGCTTCCAAGGTATTCCCTTGGGGCCGCCGATTTTTTATCTGGGGACTTTCTCAGAGTTTCCAATCCCAACCAATACTGGGGAATTCATCGGAAAAATAATCCCCCGTAATGCACCGACTTGTCCACATTCCGCCCGGGAAGCCGTAAGCGGTTGTGCGTAAAGACATCGGCCGGCATGTCGATATCAGGAAACGCCGAATCGCACAGCATGTTAAGCGGTTCAGCTCAAGCGGTTCCGCGTCAAGATTTGACTTATTGGTACAGCCGTGTATCATAAGAGCTAATGGTACACGGCTGTACCAGCGAGAAACAAAGGCCGACGAAGGCGGCCGAACTCAATTGGACACTGGAAACGTCAGGAAACTGACAGTGGTCGGTTCTTGACCGATGATACACCGGTGTACCAAAAGAGGGAGGAAGTCTGAGGAAGCCCAGACAAGGAAAGTCTGGAAGCTAGGAACACCGCCCAAGGACAAGGCGGTCGCACCAGCGACTCAGGCGGGGAACGTCCGGCATGGATGAGCGTCATCCAGCCAACGTTTCGAAGCCTGTCGGCACCTGAAGGAGGAAACATGCGCACCACACAGAAGGCTTTCGCGGCATTGACCGCAGCTGCGACCCTCATCGGCCTGGCGGCTTGCGGCGGCGGATCTGACAACGCCAGCAAGGGCAGCACGGGAGACGCCAACAAAGCCGAGCTCGTGTTCTGGGGCTGGGACACCGGCCACACCATGACCAACCTGATCAAGGACTTCCAGAAGGCCAACCCCGGCATCACCGTGAAATTCAACAACACCGGTACCGCCTCCGACACCCAGACCGCACTGAGCAACGCCATCGCCGCAGGCAAGGGCGCTCCGGACGTGGTGATGCTCGAAGATCCGACCGTCACCCAGTTCGCCGTCACCGGCGACCTCGCCGACCTGAGCCAGTTCGGCGCCGATAAGCTCGCCGACGACTTCTCCGCAGGCCCGTGGAACAAGCTGCAGTACAACAACAAGCCGTACGCGCTGCCGATCGATTCCGGCCCTGAAATGTTCTTCTACAACGATGCGGTCTTCAAGAAGGCCGGCGTCGACGGCACCAAGATCAAGACCTGGGACGACTATTACGAGGCCGCCAAGAAGGTCAAGGCAGCCGGCTCCTACATGACCAACAACTCCGGTTCCTCCATGGAATACCAGCCCTTCACCGCGCAGGCCTGGCAGGCCGGCGCCCAGCCGTGGAAGGTCGACGGCGAGAAGATCACCATCGACATGACCAACGATGCCGGCATGAAGAAGTACATCGACTTCCAGCAGAAGCTCATCGATGAGGACCTCATCGACACCAAGACCGCCAACTGGTCCGACGATTGGAACCGCGAGCTCAACGACGGCACCATCGCCTCCCTCACCATCGGCGGCTGGATGCCGGTCAACCTCATGAACGGCGCGCCGGACCAGGCCGGCAACTGGCGCGTGGCCCAGCTTCCGCAGTGGAACGAGGGTGATGAGACCTCCGCCGAAGACGGCGGCTCCGCACTCGCGGTGGTCGGCCAGTCCAAGCAGCAGGCTGCGGCCTACAAGTTCGTCGAATACCTGACCCACGGCAAGGGCGCGCAGACCATGGCCGACACCGGCACCTTCCCGAGCCTTAAGAGCATCCTGACTTCCAAGAGCTTCACTGATCCGAACTCTGAGGCCAACAAGAAGGTCAACGACTACTTCGGCGGCCAGAACGTCAACCAGGTCCTGTCCGAAGCGGCCCAGCGCAAGGTCTCCAAGTTCGCCTACCTGCCGTACAACCCGTTCGCGCAGTCCAGCTTCGGCGACCAGATCTCCAAGGCCTTCAGCAAGAACATCACCCTCAAGGAAGCCTTCGCCAACTATGCCAAGGCGCTCGCCGACCACGGCACCCAGCAGGGCTACACCGTCACCAACAAGAGCTGATCGGGGGTATCGCATCCTGAAGCCAACAGACTGCAGGTAACAGCCAACACGCCTGCAGGCAACCAGTCAGCAAGAACCAAGGAAGCACATACCAAGGCGGGGAAACGCCTCGGGAGGATCCCCGCCTTGTCTATGCCCGCAATTGTGCGAAGACAATCGTGTGAAGAAAGAAGAACAACCATGACTCAAGCAGCAGCAAGTGTCGCGGCGCCGTTGCACACGCCGGCCGACCAGGTGCGCGTCAACAGGCACCACGCGGACTGGCGCGGATGGAAATTCATGTGGCCGTTCGCCCTGGTGTTCGTGTTCGTGTTCATCATCCCGATCATGTATGCAATCTACATCAGCTTCTTCCAGAAGAGGATGATCGGCGGCACCCAGTTCGTGGGGTTCGCGAACTACATACGCCTGTTCCACGACCAGCAGTTCTGGAGCGCGGTCGGCAGGGTCGCGCTGTTCACCGTGGTCCAGGTGCCGATCATGCTGTTCCTCGCCGCGGCGATGGCCCTGGCGCTGGACTCCATGAAGCTGCACGGCACGAAGTTCTTCCGCATCTCCACGTTCCTGCCGTACGCGGTGCCCGCTGTCGTGTCGACCCTGATCTGGGGTTTCATGTACGGCGCGAAGTACGGTCTGGTGGGCTCGTTCAACGGGTTCTTCGGCACGCACCTGGACATGCTCTCGCCGAGCGTGCTGCTCGCGTCGATCGGCAACATCGTGACGTGGGAGTTCACGGGCTACAACATGCTGATCTTCTACAGCTCGCTGTCCACGATTCCGCATTCCCTGTACGAGGCCGCGTCGATCGACGGGGCGAGCGAGTGGCAGATCATCAAGTCCATCAAGCTGCCCGAGCTCAAGGGCTCGCTCGCGATCACGGTGATCTTCTCGATCATCGGCTCGTTCCAGCTGTTCAACGAGCCGAGCATCATGCAGAACATGGTCCCGGGCAACGCGATCAGCACGTACTACACGCCGAACATGTACGCGTACAACCTGTCCTTCGCGGGCAACCAGTCGAACTACGCGGCCGCGCTGGCCATCACGATGGCGGTCATCACGATGGCGATCGCGTACGTGGTGCAGATCAACAGCATGAAGGAACAGATGAAGTGAGGCCCCGAGGGGGCCGCGCGCCCGGGCCACGGCGCCCGGGGCGCAAGGGAGACGGAAGATTCCATCCGGTAAGGAGCGAAAGATCATGAGCAGCAACAACGCGCAGGCGCAGGCCCGCGAGCATGACAGGGCCGTGCGCAGGGCCGAGAGGGAGCGCGCCAGGAGGGTCGCCAGGGACGAGGCCGCGGAACGCAAACGCGCGGCGAAATCGGGGTTCGCAAACGTGTCGAACCCGAGACGCAGCAGGCTGTTGACCCTGGTGTGCGCGGTGTTCGCCGTGTACTGCCTGTTCCCGTTCGTCTACCTCGCGGTCAACGCGACCAAGACCCAGGCGGACTTCACCTCGACGTTCGGCCTGGGCTTCGGCCGCACGTTCGCCCTGTGGGACAACATCAAGACCGTGTTCACCTATGACGGCGGCATCTTCGGCCGTTGGCTGCTGAACACCATCCTGTACGTGGTCGTGGGCGCGGGCGGCGCGACCCTGCTCGCGATCCTGGGCGGCTACGGGCTCGCGAAGTTCCGTTTCCCGGGCCGCAAGGCCGTGTTCGCGGTCATCATCGGCGCGATCAGCGTGCCGGGCATCGCGCTGGCGGTCCCGCAGTTCCTGCTGTTCGCGAAGCTGAACCTGACGAACACGCCGTGGGCCATGATCATCCCGTCCCTGGTGTCCACGTTCGGCCTGTACCTGATGTGGATCTTCTCGGAGCAGGCCGTGCCGACCGAGCTGCTCGAGGCCGCTCGCGTGGACGGCGCGGGCGAGTTGCGCACGTTCTTCCAGGTGTCGCTGCCATTGCTCGCGCCGGGCATCGTGACCACGGCCCTGTTCTCGATCGTGGCGACGTGGAACAACTACTTCCTGCCGTTGATCATGCTCAAGGACTCGAACTGGTATCCGCTCACGATCGGTCTGAACCAGTGGAAGGACCAGGCGTCCACCGCTGGCGGGCAGGCGATCCAGAACCTGGTGATCACGGGCTCGCTGGTCACGATCATCCCGTTGGTGATCGCGTTCCTGTGCCTGCAGAAGTACTGGCAGTCCGGCCTCGCCGCAGGCGCAGTCAAAGAATGATTGAACAATACCTTCCGTGAAGAGGAAGTCTCGCAAGGAAAAGAGGAGAGCATGCGACGCAACTTCGAATGGCCGAAACTGCTGACCGCGGATGGCCGCGGCATCGCCTTCGGTGGCGACTACAATCCCGACCAATGGTCCGAGGACATCTGGGACGACGACATCCGCCTGATGAAGCAGGCCGGCGTCAACACCGTGGCCCTCGCCATCTTCAGCTGGGATCGCATCCAACCCACCGAGGATCGTTGGGATTTCGGCTGGCTCGACCGCATCATCGACAAACTCGGCAATGCCGGCATCGCGGTCGACCTGGCCTCCGCGACGGCGACCGCGCCGCTGTGGCTGTACGAAAGCCACCCGGAGGTCCTTCCGCGTGACAAGTACGGCCACCCCGTCAACGCCGGCTCGCGCCAATCGTGGAGCCCGACCAGCCCGGTATTCAAGGAATATGCGCTGACCCTGTGCCGCAAGCTCGCCGAACGGTACGGCACTAACCCGTATGTGACCGCATGGCATATGGGCAACGAATACGGTTGGAACAACCGCGAGGACTACTCCGACAACGCGCTCGACGCCTTCCGCGCGTGGTGCCGCCGCAAGTACGGCACCATCGGCGCGCTCAACCAGGCGTGGGGCACCACCTTCTGGGGCCAGGAGATGAACGGCTTCGACGAAGTGCTCATCCCACGGTTCATGGGCGCCGACTCGATGGTCAACCCCGGCCAGAAGCTCGACTTCGAACGGTTCGGCAACGACATGCTCCTCGACTTCTACAAGGCCGAACGCGACGCGATCGCCGAAATCTGCCCCGACAAGCCGTTCACCACGAACTTCATGGTCTCCACCGACCAGTGCTGCATGGACTACGCCGCCTGGGCCGAGGAAGTGAACTTCGTATCCAACGACCACTACTTCCACGAGGGCGAATCCCACCTCGACGAGCTGGCCTGCTCCGACGCGCTCATGGATTCGCTCGCGCTCGGCAAGCCGTGGTACGTCATGGAACACTCCACCTCGGCGGTGCAGTGGAAGCCGCTCAACACCCGCAAGCGCAAGGGCGAGACCGTGCGTGACTCCCTGGCCCATGTGGCCATGGGCGCCGACGCCATCAACTTCTTCCAGTGGCGCGCGTCCGCGTTCGGTGCCGAAGCGTTCCATTCGGCCATGGTTCCGCACGCCGGCGAGGACACGAAGCTGTTCCGCCAGGTGTGCGAGCTGGGCGCGTCGCTGCACACGCTCGCCGACGCCGGCGTGCAGGGCACCGAATTGGCGCACTCCGACACGGCGATCCTCTTCAGCGCCGAATCGGAATGGGCCACCCGCTCCCAGACCCTGCCGAGCATGAAACTCAACCACTGGCATGACGTGCGCGACTGGTACCGCGCGTTCCTGGACGCGGGCTCGCGCGCCGACATCGTGCCGCTCGCCTACGACTGGAGCTCGTACAAGACCGTCGTGCTGCCGACCGTGCTGATCCTGAGCGCCGCCGACACGCAGCGGCTGGCCGACTTCGCAGCCGCCGGCGGCCGCGTGGTGATCGGCTACGCGACCGGACTGATCGACGAGCACTTCCACACCTGGCTCGGCGGATACCCGGGCGCGGGCGACGGCCTGCTGCGTTTGATGCTGGGCGTCCGCGGCGAGGAATTCAACATCCTCGGCGCCGAAGCCGAAGGCGAGCCGAGCGAGATTCGACTGGCATCCGCCGACGATTCGGTTGCGATGGACGGCTCTACGACCCGCCTGTGGCAGAACGACGTGAACGTGACCGGCGAGCACGCGCAGGTGCTCGCCACGTACGCCGGCGAGGAAGCGGACGAATGGGAGCTCGACGGCACGGCCGCGGTCACCCGCAATCCGTACGGCTCCGGCGAAGCGTATTTCGTCGGCTGCGATCTGGATGTGGCCGATCTGACGAAGCTGGTCCGCGCATATCTCGCTGCCCCGTCGCAGGATAATGCCGACGTGTTGCACACCGTGCGCGAATCCGCTGATGCCACTTTCGACTTCTACCTGCCCCGCGGCAAGGAGACGGTCGAATTGCAGGGCATCGAAGGCGAACCGGTAATCCTGTTCCAAACGGAACGGGGGAAGAAGCCCGGCTCATACACCGTGCATCGCAACGGCGTGCTCGTGGTAAGGCGGTAAAGTCGGAAACCGAATATCGATGACGGATGCGGTTAGGGGGAGACATGGCCGATACGAGGCCGGACAAGTCCGACAGGAAACGCGTCACACTGCGTGAAGTGGCGCAAGAGGCCGGAGTCTCCCTCAAAACCGCGTCGAACGTCATCAACCATTCCGGCCGCATGGCCGACGCCACACGCGAAAAAGTGCAGGACGTCATCGACCGGCTCGGCTACCGCGTCAACGTGTCGGCCCGCAACCTCAATCGCGGCAAAACCGGCTTCATCACGCTCGCGGTGCCGAGCCTGACCGCGCCATATTTGGCCGAACTGGCCAACCGGGTGATCGACGCGGCCCGCATCTACGGTTATTCCGTATACGTCACCACCTACGCCGAAGGATCCGCGCAGGGTGCCCGCACGCTCTTGCGGAACTTCAACACCACAGTGTCGGATGGCATGATCCTGTCCATTTCCGAAGTCGAGAAGCTCGATCCCAAGGATTTGGACGTGGATTATCCGCTGGTCTGCGTGGGCGCGCGATCCACGCACGACAAGGCGGACCACGTCACCCCGGATGATGTTCAGGAGGCGCGTCTCGCCGCGCAATACCTGTTCGACCACGGTGCCACGAATCTTGCGGTGATCGGCTCGCGAACCGATCCGGAACATATCCTCGATCTGCGTGACGCCATGGAAGGCAACGCGCAGTTGCGCATGCGCGGTGTGTTCGAAGCGTGCGCCAACCAAGGCGTCGAACTGGATGCGCGTCTTGTGCCCAACACAGGCCAGGATTGGACCATCGGCTCGGGCGCGCGCATGACGCAGCATATCGTCGACTCCGGCATTCCTTTCGATGGCATCGTGGCGTTCAACGACCAGCTCGCGTTGGGCGCGCTGTTCACTTTGGCGGCGAACGGCATCGCGGTGCCCGACCGGGTGCAGGTGATCGGCTTCGACAACAACGAGGAAGCCGCGTATTTCCAGCCGCCGCTGACCACCATGGATTCCTGCCTTGACTGGATCGCGCCAACTGCGGTCAGCCGCATCATCAACCGCATCGACGGCAGCCGCACGCTGGAACCGGAGCTCATCACCACCCAATCCCGCGTCATAGCCCGCGCCACCACCCGTGCCTAGTGTCGCGTTGGCTGTGCCTAGCTGCCTGTGCCTAGTGTCGCGTGTTTGGTTTCTCGCCGCCTAGTGCTTCCCGCTTTCCGCATGCCTTCCTCCCCTGAGTGCCCTCCTCGCTTCCATCGCAGGCCTTGATTCCGCTCTTCCGGCACTGCCCACGCTATCTGTGCGCCAGCTCCGCCCTTTCCAGAGCAGGCCTTGGACCTACTCTTCCGGTACTGCCCGTGTCGCTTGTTTTGTGTCACGATTCGAAAAAATGGCCAAAATTTCGAATCGTGACACATTTCGGGAGACTCCGCCACTCACCTACGCTTCACCGCGCACCTACGCTCCGCCATCTGCCACGCGCCTCACCGCTCCGGTACGCTTTGCGCCGGGCAGCCATGCAGCACGGACAGCATCGCCCGCTTTTCCTTGGTGGTGACGCTCAGCCCATACTTGGCTTTCACGCCGATCTGCCGGGCCACGTACTCGCACCGGTACGCGCCGTTCGTGGGTAGCCAGTACGCGGCCGACGCGGATCCCTTCTCCTGATTGGCGGGCCCGTCCACCGCGAGCAGGTTGTACATATCGTTGCCGAACCGGTACCGCTTGGCTTGGTCCCACGTGCTCGCGCCCGACCGCCAGGCATTCTCCAACGCCACCACATGGTCGATCTGCACCGCCGACGAGGTGCGCGCGCCGCGTACGAAGTGGATTGTTTTGCCGGTGTACGGGTCGGCCAGCGTGCCCGATTCCACTTTGCATCCATGCTGCCGGTAGCGCACGTCGGTCAGGTCGCGCGCCAGTACGTCTTCGCGCACGTCGCATCCGTTGCCGTCGTCGTCGGTTTGGCGGAAGCCGAACAGGTCGCGATCGTAGCCGGCGTGCCGCTGATTATCGTCGACCGTCAGCTGCTGCAGCGTCTGCGCGGCGCTGCCGGACGCGGTGTATTCGCCTGTTATTTCGCCGACGGTCGGGTTTGCTTTCGGCATGAGCAGGCCGATGGTGACGCCCGCCACCACGGCGATCACCAGCAGGATCAGTATGCGTTCCACCGGCCCGTCGGCATTGAGCAGCTTCTTACGAAAATGCGTGCCGTCACGCGATCCGCGCCTTGTCATCGCACCCTAAGCAGTCTCACGCGTACGTGAACGTCATCGGATCGTGCCCGGCGCGCGTCGGCCCGTCGAGCGCATCGATGGCCGCATGCTCGGCCGGGCTGAGTACGAATCCGAACAGGTCGAGGTTCTGCCGCTGCCGGTCCGCATGCACCGACTTGGGAATGATGATCGTGCCGTTTTCGATGTGCCACCGCAGAATCACCTGCGCGGGCGTGACGCCATGCGCTTCGGCGATGCGCGCGATCACGCCGTCGCCGGCGTTCAGGTCGGCGCCGCGGGCCATTGGCGAATACGCCTCGACCGCGATGCCGTGCGCCTTGCAGTACGCCACCACCTCGCGCTGCTGCCACGTGGGATGCAGTTCGATCTGGTTGACGGCCGGGTATTCGCCCGTTTCCTTATGCAGCCGCTCAAGATGCTCCGGCAGGAAATTGCACACGCCGAGCGTACGCACGCGACCCTCCGCGCGGAATTCGTCGAACGCTTTCCAAGTCTCACCGGAACGCCAGTCGAACGGCGTCGGCCAATGCAGCATGTACATGTCCACGTAGTCGAGCTGCAGCAGGCCGAGCTGGCGGTCGAACGCCTTGCGCGCGGAATCGTACCCCTGTTCCGAATCGCGCAGCTTCGTCGTCACCCACAGGTTCTTGCGATTCTCACCCTGCGTGAACCCCGCGTTCTGCAGCGCGCGTCCCACGCCCGCCTCGTTGTTGTACCCCGCGGCGCCGTCGATATGACGATAGCCGGCTTCCAGCGCGCTCTCGACCACGGGGGTAACGCCCTCGTCGTCGATGCGCAGCACGCCCAAGCCGATCTGCGGAATCAGATTGCCGTCGGAAAGCGTGATCATCGGAGTGTGGAAAACAGCCATGGAACAACCCCTTGAGTCGAAATGCAATGTTCTTCGCACCAGTGTAGCGGCTTCCGTGATCGCGGTCTGTCCGCCCCACAATCGGCGCATGTTCGGCAGCTGTTCAGCTTTCCGTAACAGACGTAACAATTCTGCGCGGAAAACGCACTATAACGTTGCGTGGATATGAAGAACGATATGGATTCGAAGAATATGACGATCACTGCGCAGCATGACCGATCCGCCCGGCCGTACCACCACGGCCACGCGCTCGCCGGCATCCTCGGCCCCGCGTTCGTGGCGGCGGTCGCATACGTGGATCCGGGCAACGTGGCGGCGAACATCACGTCGGGCGCGCGCTACGGCTACCTGCTGGTGTGGGTGCTGGTGCTGGCCAACTGCATGAGCGTGCTTATCCAATACCAGTCCGCGAAACTCGGCATCGTCACCGGCAAAAGCCTGCCGGAAATCCTGGGCGAACGGCTTGGCGACGCGGGCCGTTTCATGTTCTTCATGCAAGCCGAGGTAATCGCCATCGCCACCGATCTGGCGGAAGTGATCGGCGGTGCGATCTCACTGAAACTGTTGTTCGGTCTGCCGCTGTTCGTCGGTGGTTGCATCATCGGCGCGGTGTCGACGGTGCTGCTGATTTTCGAAAAAGGCGCCACGCATCGCATTTTCGAAAAACTGATCATCGGCCTGCTGCTGGTGATCACGTTCGGTTTCATCGCCGGTCTGTTCATCGCCCCGCCAAATCCGAAAGAAGTCGTCGCCGGCTTGATTCCACGCTTCAAAGGCACCGACACCGTGCTCATGGCCACGTCCATGCTGGGCGCCACGGTCATGCCGCACGCCATCTACCTGCATTCCACGCTCGTCAACGACCATTACGCCCCCGGCGAAGCGAAGCCGAGCATCAAAAAGCTGCTTCACGGCAGCAAAATCGACGTGGCCTGGGCGCTGATATTGGCCGGTTCGGTCAACCTCGCGCTGCTCATCCTCGCCGCGAACTCGCTGTACGGCATGACCGGCACCGACACCATCGAAGGCGCGCAACGGGCCATCCAGCATGTGCTCGGCCCGGTGATCGGCACGATTTTCTCGATTGGTCTGCTTGCGTCGAGCCTGAGCTCCACGTCGGTCGGCACTTACGCCGGCAGCGAAATCATGCACGGCCTGCTACGCATCAAAGCGCCGATGTGGGCGTGCCGTGTGGTGACGCTGGTACCCGCGTTGGTGGTGCTGTGGTTCGCCAACAATCCGACGGAAGCGTTGATCGTCGGCCAGGTCGTGTTGTCGGTCGGCATTCCATTCGCGATCATTCCGCTGATGCGTTACACGCACGACCGCACGCTGATGGGGGAGTACGTGGACGGCCCGATCAAGCACGCCGTCAATATCGCGATCGCCGCGCTGATAGTCGCGTTGAATATGGTGCTGATCGTGCTGACGATGCTTGGAAAAGCGTGATTTCCGCCGCACCGACACTTCCGTTATACGAGACTTCCCGCACCCTTGCCGCACGCTCCGGCTACCCACGGTATTAGACTTGTGCAGTCTGCGAACGGAGGGACTTAATTGCTGAAGAATATGGAACCGGAGACAAAACCGCGTCCGAACCGCGATGTCCACGGAAGCAACGGCAGCGACGGCGGCCACAACAACGGCGGCAACGGCAGTAACAACAGCGGCAACAACCGCAACAACAATCGCCACAGCCTATCCTGCCCGCTCACGCGCGAGGAATCGTACCAAAACGACCATCTGACGCATGCCGCGTTCGTATCGATCGCCATCCTTACCTTCATCACGTTCGTCGGCAACTTCACGCAGCTGCAGTTGAGCGCCGCGTTGCCCACCATCGTGTCCGATTTCGGCATTTCCGTTACGACCGGCCAATGGCTGACGTCGATTTTCCAGCTCGTCATGGGCGTTATGGTGCCGCTCACCGCCTACCTGACCCGCCGTTTCTCCACCCGTCAGATCGTGATTGCATCGATGGCGGTGTTCACGCTCGGCTCGGTGTTCGCCTGGCTCGGCTCATCGTTCGTGCTGGTATTGATCGGCCGTCTGCTGGAAGCCGTCGGCACCGGCGTGATGTGGCCGGTCCTGCAAATCACGGTATTCTCCATTTATCCTCTGTCCCGCCGCGGTATGGCGATGGGCACCGTCGGCATGGCCATGAGCGTCGCGCCCGCGATTGGCCCCACCTTGGGTGGTGTGCAAACCGATTTGAACGGCTGGCGATCGATTTTCCTCACGCTGACGGTCATCGGCGTTATTTCGCTGCTTCTTGCGATTTTCGGCTTGCGTAATTTCGGCACGCGCGACGCGTCCGCGAAAGCCGACTTCTTCTCCGTCGGCCTGTCGATTTTCGGCTTCGGCGGACTCATGTTCGGCTTCACGAACATCGAATCGTATCCGTTCACGCATCCGATGGTGTGGCTCGCCATGCTTATCGGTGTGGTTGGCATCGTCTGGTTCGTGCTGCGGCAGATCCACGGCGCTCGCCGACAGGCTGCCGACCCGTCCAAGCAGCCTCCGCTGCTCAACCTGAGCGTGCTGAAAAACAAAAGCTTCACCGTCGGCACCGTCACCGCCGCGCTGTCGTTCTTCGCGTTCAGTTCGATCATGGTGATCATGCCGCTCTACATTCAGGATTGCCGCGGCTATTCCGCCACGATCAGCGGCCTGGTGATGCTGCCCGGCGCGTTCGGCCAGTGCATCGCGCAGTTCTTCGGCGGCAAGGCGCTCGACCGTTTCGGCGCGCGTCCGGTGGCGCTAATCGGCTCGATTACGCTGCTGTTCGGCACGATTATGATGAGCCTGATTTCCATGACCTCATGGATTTGGTGGGTGTCGATCTGGCAGTTCGTGCGCCAAATCGGCATGGGATTCGTGCTTATGCCGATCACCACATGGTCGCTGAACTGTCTGGAGCCTGAGGAAGTGAGTGCCGGCTCGGCCGTTACGAACACGGTCCGCCAGATCGCCGGTGCCATCGGTGCCCCCGTGCTGGTGATTCTGATGGAAACGTTTACCGCCCTGCGCTGGGCTGCGATCGGCGGCGCGAAGAACATGTACGCGGCCGCGAACGTGTTTGGCATCCAATGGGCGTTGCGCGTGAGCGCCACCATCTGCTTCATCATGGTGGTCATGGTCTTCTTCGGCGTCCGCGGCAACGGCGCCGGCTCCACCCGCGACACCGTCCAGCGTGCCCTCAATCGAGTGCATCCCCGCGCCTAGTCCTCCCGCACCGCACGGGTTCTCCGCGTCCTGCACGGGTTCTCCGCCCCGCGCTTCCGCGGCCTTCCGTCCCGTTTTGCCCCGCGCTTCCTTGGCCTTACGTCCCGTTTTGGCTCACCCTTCCGCATTTTGTTACCGCAACCGCCCGTTCCGAGTAACAAAAGCCGGATGGTGATGCGGTTTCCATACTTGGCTATTCCTGTTTTGGCTTGGCTTTCCGGCTTTTGTTACTGCGATTGCCCGTTTCGGATTGCAAAATGCGGATGGGCATGCGGAGCCCTAGCAGTGGCAACAGGAATGACGATTGCCGTACTACGACGGTTCCGTATGGTTTGCGGCATTACTCAGTATCGCTATACCTGCATTTTTGACTTTTTGTATGCATAGACATATTATTTATGCACTTCTATGGTGACGTTTTCGCTGTTTTGTATATATAACAGCGTTATATGGCTTGGTTTATGGTCACGTTTTGCGAGGATGGCGATTATGGAATACAAGAGCATACGGCAGACGCTGGCAGTGTCATCATCCACTCTCAAACCACAGGACGCGGCCGAAAAGGAGTATGAAAGCAGGCTGAGCGGCTATTCGACGTATCGATCGGGAATCGTATTTGACGGTCATGAGATGTTCGCCGTGGCGTTCAGGGAGCTGCTTAACGCCATGGATTCCGTGCGCGGCTTGGAAGTGCGGGTTGAAGCGTTGTGGACCACATTGCCGCCAGTCGCCCGCAAGGCATATCTGATGGAGCTCATCGGTGTGGAAATGCAGAACACAAACACGATAGAGAATGTGCATACCACGCGCGAGGAGATTGCGGACGCGTTGGATGCCGCGATGGTCGATGGTCCGCACAAACGGTTGAGCGAACTCGCCAAACTGTTTCTCGGGCTTTCCGGCGAGGGGCCCGAGAATTTGGATTTGCCGAAAACGTTGCAAGATATACGCAATATGTACAATCAGGTGATGGATGGCGAGCTGAAAGATGCCGACAAGCCTGATGGCATGCTGTTTAGAGCTAAAGCAGTTTCGATTTGCGACGGTGCCGGCCGGCCGATTCACAAGGGAGTATGGCCGGAGTCGGAAATCCAAGTGCAGCTGACCAAGTGGATGGCTTTGCTTGCAGACGAGTCCATTCCTCCGCTGTTGCGTGCCGCGATGTGCCATTACGCATTCGAATACATTCACCCGTTCTACGATGGCAACGGCAGGACCGGCCGGTTTCTGCTCGCTCTGCAGTTGAGCAAATGTCTGTCCGTGCCGACTGCGATCAGCCTCAGCCCCGTCATCGCCGATACGAAAGGGCAGTATTACAAGGCGTTCGATGAGGCTCAGCATCCGTTGAACTGTTCCGATGTTTCCTTGTTCTGCTATCGGATGATGCGTTTCATCGCGACCGCGCAGGAGAGCATTATTTCGATGTTGAGCGAGAAGAAATCCTTGCTTGAAACAGCGAAAAGCAATCTTGAACGGTATGCCGACACACATGATATTCCCGACTTGCAGCGCAATATGCTGTATTTCCTGCTACAGGAGGAGCTGTTCGACGAGACTCCCAAACCAATATCCCGCCGATTGATGCGCGAATGGCTTGGCGTGGGGGAGCGAAAAGTGAACACTGCGCTCAGCGCATTGGTGGATGCAGGTTTGTTGGAGACCCATGGCTCCCGGCCGGTTCGCTACTCGTTGACGCCTGCCGCCCGAGCTGAATTTCTGCAATAATCCCCTGTTGTCTCAATCCCCCTGTTGTCTCACCCGTTGCTTTTACGCGTGCTTTTCCGGCTTTTGTTACTGCAAACTCCGGTTTCGGGTTGCAGAAGCCGGATGACGATTGCGATTGGCGAGAGTGCGATTCCACCGATGCGGACGCGCGCTTTTCCCCGATGGGGGCAGACCCTTGTCAGGGTAAACGGTAAGATAGCCTACGAATGACTGAGCGTTTCTCGGCAAGTGGGGTGGAGCGCCCGCTTCAGTGTGAGAATGAGAGGGAACATGACTATATCGGACGTGCTGAGAGCCATTAAGAAGCACTGGATCGTGGAAATCGTACTGTTCTGTGTAGTGGCAGGCGTTGTCGCGGGACTGACGTTCACCGCCATGCCAGTGTATACGGCGAACACCGAGATATTGGCACAGTACAATTCCTCATCATCTACTGGAGATTCGTCTACTACGAATCAGCAGCAGTACTCGAACGGCAATTCGCCGGTTAGCCTGTATCCGGATTTGGTGAAGTCCGATGAAATCTTGCAGTCCGTTATTGATAATCTGGGTCTGCACAACACGACGACTGGATTGCGCTCCAGAGTATCCGCAGTTGTCAACGATTCTTCTTCCATCGTTTACATCTATGCTACGGATTCAAATCCAAAACAGACGGTGCGCATCGTTAAAGAGGTGGTAAAGCAACTGAAGAAGAAAGCCTCTTCGATGGCAGGTACTGGCTTCAACGTTTCCTTTGCTACCATTCAAGCTCCGGTGGAGCCCACGGTCGCGTCCTCTCCGAATGTCAAGGCTAATCTTGCCATTGGTGTCGTCGCAGGTCTTATTATCGCGATGTTGGGCGCCGTACTGCGGGAAATGTTCGACAAGGGCATCAACGATGCGTCAGACGTGCAGTCCATTGTCCGTGATCCAGTACTTGCATCTGTGCCGAAGTCTCATACCGTATCCAACGGCGTTCCCGTCGTCATTACCAAGCCGCGCGGTCGTGCTGCTGAGGAAGTTCGCCGACTGACCACGAATATTTCCTTCGTCACTCCGAAAGATTTGAACCAGCCGAATGTCATTATCGTCACTTCCACCAATCCTCGCGAAGGCAAGACGACGGTGTCGGTGAATATGGCTGCCGCGTTCGCGGAAAAGGGCAAGAGCGTGCTGCTGATCGATGCTGATGTGCGTCACCCGTCTGTGGCTCCGGCACTTGGCATGAATAGTGGTGTTGGTTTGGTTTCGTTGCTTGCTGGTGAAGTTTCCGCAAAGGAAGCTATTCAGCCGTACTGGAAGTCGTATCTTCAGGTTCTCCCTGCCGAAGAGCAGAAGACTCCGTCCGGCATTATCCTCGGTTCCGACGCCATGCGCCAGTTGATTGACCAGGCTGCTGAACGCTACGATTACGTCATTGTGGATACCGCTCCGATGACGGTTGCTAACGATGCCGCTGTTTTTGCTGAAAAGGGTGGTGTTTTGCTGTTGGTCGTGGGGCAGGGCGTCGCGCAGAAGAAGTCTTTGCGCGAAGTTGTGAAAGAGTTCCGCATCTCCAAGACCGCCATCCGCGGTGTGGTGCTGAATATGGTGTCCGTGAACAATGCCGGCCGTTCCAGCTATTACTACTATGAGGATCATGAGGATGCCGGCTCTTCCTCCAAGCGAAAGTCCAAGTCGGGCATCTCCCGTTCCAAGAGCAAGCACTGAACACTCAGTGGTTATTCCAAGCGGACTAGTGAGTAGAACGGGGGAGAGTCGGTGGTAGTAGTGAAGCTGTGGTACCGGTTTACCGGAGCGCTACTGAAAGCTTTGTACAGGGTCATTTACGGCAGATCCATCCGTTGGGGCAAGGCGTTGCATTTCCGTAAGGGACTGCAGCTCACCGCTGAATTGGGCGGAACCATCACCATCGGCGACAATGTGTTCTTCAACAACGGTTGCGCCGTGCATGCCATCGAGGAAATCCGCATCGGAGACGGCACCATTTTCGGTGAAAACGTGCGTATCTACGACCACAACCATCGTTTCGCCAACGCGGATGAATCCATCAAAGGCCAAGGCTATTCCACGGCACCGGTTGTGATCGGAAAACACTGCTGGATCGGCAGCAATGTGACCATCATCAAAGGCGCCTCCATCGGAGACAACTGCGTGATCGGCGCGGGCTGCGTGATCGATTCCCCGATTCCGTCCGATACCGTGGTGCGTTTGGAACAACGGTTGATCAAGGAAGAGGTTCGTCATGCCTGAGCATTCCCCGTTGCGCGTATTGGTACTCGACACGGTTATGGACCGTGGTGGTGCCGAAACCATGATGATGAATTACCTTCGTCATTTCGACCGCGAGCAGGTCACTTATGATTTTCTGGTCAATCGCGATTACCATGCGGCCTATGAGGATGAGATCGAGGCGTTGGGCGGACGCATCTACCGCATGTGCCCGATGTACCCGCAGTATTTCGGACGGTACAAGCGTGAATTCTGTGCTTTCCTCCAACAGCATCCGGAATACCAGATTATCCATTCGAATCTTGAGGAACGCAGCTATTTCCCTTTGCGGATAGCGGCGGAGCAGGGTATTCCCGTCCGCATCGCACATGCGCATAACCGTCCGGTCGGATTCGACCTGAAATCCATATTCCGTGAATATTTCCGTATGAGACTGCCGAAGTACGTCACGCACATGTTCGCGTGCGGCACGGAAGCTGGGGATTGGCTGTTCGGTGAAAAGAACCGCGACAAGGTGATTCAACAGCGCAATGCCATCGACACTGCCGTCTACCGATATGATCCGTCGCTTGCGGCGCAGGTGCGAGCGGAATTCGGCGTCACTGATCCAGATACGTTCGTACTCGGACATGTAGGACGTTTCTTCCCGCAGAAGAACCATACGTTCCTGATTGATATTTTCGCCGAAGTACATAAGCAATGCCCGAATAGCGTGCTGTGGCTTGTAGGCGGCGGCGAGCTGAACGACGAATTGAAGAACCAGATCAAAGCCAAAGTGGAGGGGCTCGGCCTATCCGATGCCGTGAGGTTCTTTGGCGTGCGCGACGATGTGAACCGTCTGCTACAGGGCATGGACTCCTTCATCCTGCCAAGCCTGTACGAGGGACTGCCCGTGACCATGATTGAAGCGCAGGCATCCGGCCTTCCCTGCACCATTTCCGATCGCGTGCCCCGGCAATGTGATGTGACGGGCAATGTGCAGATTATTGGATTGGATGAGCCACCCGCGGCATGGGCCAAGCGGATTCTGGACCAGCATGCTACATATGCCGGCACGGACCGTGCCTCAGGCGCAGACGCCGTGGCCCACGCGGGATTCGACATCACATCCAATGCGGAATGGTTGCAAAAATTCTATCTGGATGCGTTGGCCAAGCCCGCACGCGTTTGAGGTGATTCTGATTCATGAGCGATGAACTTGAACTGGCAAACAAGGGCGGTTGGTGGGAGAACCGCAACAAAAACGCGACCCTCGTCCTCGTCTTTGTGGTGATGCTGGCGGCCAAGCTGCTGACCATGCTGCTTCCGGCGAAATACTTCTATGACAACAATCGTATTCTCGGCATGACCAACGAGGATATGAGAGTGCACGCTTGGGCCGGTAGCTATATCGTTGCCGCCAATTTCTTCAAAGCCATCAACATCTTCGGCTTCACCACGTTGAGTCAGTGGAGTTGGTTCCTTGGTTTGTTCCTGACGCTGATTGTGTTTTTCATGGTGCTGAGGCTCCCCGAGCCAGATATGGTGCAAACCATTTTCCTGCTGGCCTGCATCGGCCTGTTGAATATCTACGTCTTCAACATTGGCAAGGACGTCATCCAGTTCCTGTTCTTCATGGCGGTGTATTTGGTATTGCTGATACCGATCGAGAGCTCCGTCATGAAAATCGTTTTTTCGGCGGTGATTCTGTATTTCGAAAGCAAGGTCTTCCGCTCATATTACGTGCTGATTGCTGCGCTTGTTCTCGCTATCTATTGCATTCTTGTGGTTTTCCGTAGGAATCATAAGATTCCTCCCACTATCAAGATCGTCATCACGGTGGTTACGATGTACCTGCTGGTATGCGCGATGATGGTGGTGGCCAGCGTAGCCATGCCTGGCGAATACCACCAGATCATGGGAATCCGCGACTACAGTCTGAATGGCCGAGAGGATGACGTCGACAGCGTCACCATCATCAAAAACTGGGTGGGCGGAGATAACTCCACGAACCTGCCACTGTTCCTGCTGAACTATCTGATCAACGCGGTCCGTATGATGATCCCATTTGAACTGGCGGTGAAAGGCGTCCAATATCTGCCGTTCTTCTTCTTCCAGGTAGCTGTGACTGTGTATTTGGTGCACCTGTTCGGCAAGCTTGATGAGATCGAAGACAACACGCAGTTCCTGGCTATTTCGATTTTCCTGGGCTACGTGCTCGCGTCGGTGCTGTTCGAACCGGACTTCGGATCATGGGTCCGCCACGAAGCGGCCACATTCCCTGTATTGCATTTGTTGGTGTTCTCTCCGAACCAGCGCCTGTCCCAGTGGAAACTGGATGTCGAAAAGATCAAAGGACGTGTCGGCAGACATGCGAATACCATTGCGAGAGAGGAGGTCTGATGCACGTCGGCTTTTTCTCTGGCGATATCACTCGTTCAGGAGGCACGGAGAATGTGTCCATTATGCTTGCCAACAGACTTTCGGCGGACACCGATTACACGATCTCCTTCATCAGCCTGTTCGAGGAGCACGACAGTCCGTTCTTCCCGATTGACGCGGCCATCCGACGATTCAGCCTGTATCCGACGGTGACGCATGGTATCCAGCACTATTTCGATACCTGCAAACGACTGCGGAACATCGTCATGGACTACCATGTCGATGTGCTGATTGACATCGACGGCATTCTGGACATGTATTCCCTTCCTCTCAAGAGGAAGACTGGCGTGAAGGTAGTGTCCTGGGAACACTTTAACTATCTGCAGAATCCGGATGTGCCATACCGTAAGTTGACTCGTCGGTGGGCTGCCCACAGCGCGGACGCCATCGTCACCTTGACCGAAACCGACAGGAAACTATACGAGACCAATCTCACGTTGAAATGTCCGGTCATTGCCATCCCGAATCCTATGCAGGCGCCTGCCAACCCTGTTTCATATGACGCGGATTCCAAACTGATCTTGAGTTCCGGACGATTGACATACCAGAAGGGTTTCGATCTGCTGGTCGATGTCGCCGCCAAAGTGCTGCCGGACCATCCGGATTGGCAATGGAGGATCCTCGGAGAGGGCGAGGACAGGCCCGCGCTTGAACAGAAGATTCACGATGCCCACCTGGACGGACGGCTGACGCTCGAAGGCCGTGTCGACGATGTGGATGCATACTACCGGCAGTCCGCCATGTTTGTCATGACCTCACGCTTCGAGGGGCTTCCCATGGTGCTGCTCGAGGCCAAGGCGCACCGTCTGCCATTGGTGAGTTTCGACTGCCCGACAGGCCCCGCCGAAATTATCGATAACGGCGTTAACGGAACTCTCGTGCCGTTGGGGGATATCGATGCCATGGTCACGGCCATCGATAATTTAATCGACGACTGTGCCAAGCGCATCGAGTACTCGGATATGAGCGAGAGCAACGCTCAACGCTATGGCATGGCAACGATTCGCGATGCTTGGCTGTCCTTGTTGCGATCATTTGAGCCGAATGAGATGGTGTCGGATTGATGGCCGGCCAGCAGCAGGTGGTTTCCGTGGTCATCCCCGTCTACGGAGTGGAGCAATACCTCGATCGGTGCATACAGAGCGTAGTGGAACAGGACTACGAACAATTGGACATCGTTGTGGTGGACGATGGCTCTCCGGATGGCTGCCCGGAACTATGCGATGAATGGGCGGCGCGCGATTCCCGCATCCGCGTGGTGCATAAGGAGAACGGAGGCTTGGCCTCAGCCAGAAATGCCGGGCTGGATATCATCATCGGAGACATGGTCACTTTCGTGGACAGTGATGATTACGTGGAACCGAACTACGTATCCGAGTTGCTGCATTGGCATGAACAAAGCAAAGCGGACGTGGTGATGTGCTCATGCGTGCATGACCTGGAGGACGGCAGCATAGTTGCCGATACGCGAAGCACGCCTGAAGGGACCATGGATCGGGAAGAAGCCATGGTCCAGTTCCTGTACCATCTATCATTGGCCGGACCTGTATGGGGGAAGATGTTCGACGCCCGCTTCTTCACAGGCGAGCATGGCATCCGTTTCCATGAGGGGCTGAACAGTGAGGACTACTATGTGATCACACAGACATTCCTACGAATGAACAGCATCTTCGTGCGGATGAAGCCGCTGTACCACTACAGCATCAGACAGGGGTCGATCGCGCATACGAACGTGTTCAACGCCCATTCATGCGATGAGATCCGGATCTCCGACCTGTGCTGCGACTATCTTTCCCGACACGGTTATTCCAATCGGAAAGCCATGGACTACTTCCGTCTGCAGGGACGTGCCGACGCGCTGTTCAACATTTTCCAAAGCGACGCGCCGCCTGCGGTATATCGCAGTATCGCGCGCGACATGAGGCGTCTCCTTCGTCCGGTGCTTCATGATGCGAAAGTTCCGGTTTTAAGAAAGGCCAAACTGATATTCCTGTCTTTCGCACCTAGAACGTACCGTATGTTGCAAAGACTATCCGGAGACCGCTCATGAATGAGAAGAACCAATTGGTCAGCCTTATCGTACCCGTATACAACGCGCGCGATTATCTGGACACGTGCGTCGACAGTCTCCTGCATCAGACTTATGCCGACATCCAAGTCATTCTCGTGGACGACGGTTCCACTGATGGCAGCGCCGACCTATGCGACGCATGGGCCGATAGGGACGCTCGCGTCATGGCGGTCCATCAAACCAACGGCGGTGTTTCCACTGCGAGGAACACCGGACTCGATGCAGCGACCGGCGAATGGCTGGAATTCGTGGACGCCGACGACTGGCTTGAGAAGGAAACAGTCGAGGAACTGCTCGGACTGGTCCATGACAGGCATGCGCAGATGGCCATATTCAACTACCGAAGCGTGCCGGCCGATGCTGCCTCAAACACCGTGCGTGCCCAGGAGCCTGACTACCGTATCCCCTCCGGCATCCTTTCCCGCAAGGACGCGTTGGATTGCATTCTCGCATATTCCGGAGTGAAAGGCTACGCGTGGAACAAGTTCTTCTCGCGTGCGCTGATCGAACAGGAAAAACTTCGGTTCGATTCGCAAATCAGCATGTGCGAGGATCTGCTGTTCAACGTGGAATACGCGTTATCATCCACGGTAACGGTGAGCACCAACAGATGTCTATACAATTATCGGAATAATCCCAATTCCACCTCCCATAAAGTGAATCTGGAATCCGTGGCGACCTGTCTGGAAGCGCATGAACGCATGATGACCATCGTACCGAAAGAGTCGAAGTCCTCGGTACTGGCTTCCTATGCCATCCTGGCAGAGGAACTGCTGTTGCGCACCTACGCCATCGACGATCCATCCCATCGGGACGAATACAGGAAAGTCCTGCGCAAATACTGGTGGCATGCGTTGAAACGGCTGCACTCGCCACGTTATTGGATGCGCATCCTCGGTGGAACTTTCTGCCCGTCACTGTTCTACCCCATCTGGAACCGCGCAAAGGGGAAACATCGTGCCTGACACATCTCGTAAACGCATCGCCGTCTTGTGCGGTCTCGGCGACGGCGGAATGGAAATCGCCTTGCTGCGTCTGCTGCGCGATCTGGACTACAGCCAGGTTTCCGTGACATTGCTGACGGCGGAACGCCAAGGTCCTCTGCTGAACATGCTCCCAGACCAAGTCATGGTTCGGCACTGCTATTTCACTTCCGCTTTCGCGTATGCCATCGGACTGAATGATTTTTCTGACTGCGGCATGATTCGCCGTAGCCTCTACCGCCTCGGGCGCAAGTTCCTGACCATCGCCAGTAACGACAATCGCAATCTGGTATACGACTACGCTTCCTCCCACGTCGGTGATCTGCCGAAAGAGCATTTTGACGCGGCGCTCGATTTCCGAGGCTATGGATCGTTGACCACCACGCTTGGCGTGCAATTGGACGCAGATTTCCACGCGACATGGATGCATGACGAACGGATGGAGTGGTTGCCGTTGGCCATGCCATATCTGCATGGATACGACAAGATTTTCTGCGTATCCGAATCGGTGAAACGCAGATTCATAGAGCTGGCTCCTGCATATGCGGACAAGGCCGAGGTGCTGTACAACGTGCTGGATGCCGACGATATCAGACGGAAAGCCTCGCAGCCGGTGCCGGACGATTTCGCCAAACGTCCCAACAGACTGGTCACATTGGGGCGACTGCTCCCGCAAAAAGGCATCGACATCGCGCTTAAGGCGGCCGCGCTGCTGCACCGACGGGGACTGGACTTCACGTGGCTCGTGTTTGGGGAAGGCGATCAGCGTGCCGAACTGGAAGCCATGATTCACGCGTATGGTCTCGAACGCCATTTCATACTGAAAGGGCACGTCGACAACCCGTACCCATATGTCGGAGCGGCGGACGTCTACGTGCAGCCATCCAGATACGAAGGATACAGTCTGGCATTGCAGGAGGCGAGGATCCTGACCAAACCGATCGTAGCTTCCGACATACCAAGTTCACGAGAACAGATCACCGACGGACACGATGGAATCCTGGTCCATCCCGATGAGACCGCGTTGGCTGAGGGCATCATCCGGCTATTGGACGACGAACCTCTACGCGACGCCTTGAGCTCCAATCTCCAAGGCGAACGATTCGACTATGAAGATCAAGTCCGGAGGCTCCTCACACTCATCGACGACGCCAAAGGAAGCACAAGACCATGACGACGCAACCCATCCACATCCTCCAGTGGGGCATGACCACAGGTCTGGGCGGCATCGAGACCTTCATCATGAACGTGTACCGCCATATGGACCGGACCAAAGTGCAGTTCGATTTCCTACAGGATCACCATGACGGACCATTGCATTTTGAGGATGAGATTCAATCCATGGGCGGCAACATATACCGTGTCCTCGTGCCGCAGCGGGACTCTCTGATCCGGTCACGCACCTGTCTGCCGCGCTTCTTTCGACAGCATCCGGAGATTATGGGAGTCCACATGCACGCGAATTTCCCATACGCGCTGCCATTGAAATACGCCCAACGTGCAGGCATCGGACTACGCATCCTGCACTCCCACAACATCGAGGAATACCAACACCACGAGAATCCGCTACGCGCACTGCTCTGGGACATGCGAGGCCATGCCATCGCCAAAGACATCGACCGATACCCCACACACTATTTCGCATGCTCGGACCTGGCGGCGAATTTCATGTTCCCAAACAAGCCCTACACTTGGATCCGCAATGGTATCCACAGGGCGCAATTCGCTTATAATGCAGCTACACGGGGAAAAGCACGTCGCGAGCTGAAGGTCAGCGACCATACCACGGTCATCGGGTTTTGCGGTGGTTTGCGGCCACAGAAAAACCCGCTGTTCCTGATAACCATGTTCGAACGCTATCATGCGATTCGCCCAGACTCCATACTGGTCATGGTCGGAGACGGTCTTCTACGCGATGAGATCGAACGCCGGACCGCCGAAATGAACCTGAACGGATGCGTGCGGCTACTCGGCCAACGTTCCGACGTTGCGGAACTGTACCAAGCCATGGACGCCTTCGTACTACCCTCGGTCGCCGAAGGATTGGGCATTGTGTACATCGAAGCGCAATGCGCCGGACTACCCTGCCTCGGATCCGCCGACGTGGTCCCGGAGTCGGCCAAGGTATGCGACCTCATGCATTTCGAACCTCTGGAAAACGGACCGGACGCTTGGGCGGTACGATTGGACGACATACTCAGGCATGCGCCCGAACGAAGAAGTCGGAGTGCCGACGTGAAGGCCGCAGGATATGAAATGTCCGACGTGGCCGCGCAACTGCAGGAATTCTATGTGAGGAACGCGAAAAGATCATGACAGATGAGACCAAACCGTCCTCCTCACCTCTGGTGAGCATCATCGTACCGGTATGGAACGCAAAGCAGTATCTCGACAACTGCATCAACAGTCTGCGCTCGCAGACCTACCCGAATCTTGAGATCATACTGGTCGATGACGGGTCCACGGATGGGTCGTCGGAACTCTGCGATGCCGCGATGGAAACCGATTGGCGTATCCACGTGATTCACCAATCGGACCGTGGGGTGTCCGCGGCTCGCAATGCCGGATTGGATGCGGCCACCGGCGAATTCGTGGCCTTCGTGGATAGTGATGACAGTCTGCGCCGTGAGGCGGTTGCGGAATCCGTCCGATGCGCGGTCACGCACTCGTCCGACATGGTGGTATTCGGATACGACGTTATCGAAGAGCATGCCGACGGCAGTGTTACCAAGCAAGAAAGCAAGACCGTACGACAAGGGGACGTGATCGACACGCGGCGACGTCATGAGAAAATCGTGGCGGACCAGCTATGCGCCCTCGACAACGATGAACTGCTCTACCAGTGTTGGGGGAAACTGTATCATCGTTCAAGTATCGGGGATCTGCGATTCGCTGATGGCGTTTCGTTCGGCGAGGACATGTTGTTCGTTCTGGAACTGCTCGCCAGTGGCATCCAGCTGGCTCTCCTGCAGCAGTGCCTGTACGTGTACCGGCAGCATGTGGGCAGCCTGATCCGGGGATTCCGATTCGGGAAAGCCCAGGAGCTGGAATATGCCCATGGAAGGCATCTGGCGTTCTATCAGGATATGCCGATCAGTGAAACGAATAGGCGTTATCTGTATCTGCGTATGGCGAATGACGCGTTATGGGCGATCTACAATGCCAACAAAGCTGTGGGGACAACCGATAAAGCGGAATTTCTGCGTTTCGTGCGATGTGTGGCGTCATCGCCATATCGGAAGGTGTATCTGCGCGAGCTCAGGCACGTGGCCGTCGACAGAACAACTAAAATTGCATTCGTCATGAACATAACATTGCTGTGGGAATGGTACCTACGGTGAAGGAGCACACTATGGATTTAGTGAGTATCATCATCCCCGTGTATGGGGTGGAACAGTACCTTGACCGGTGTGTTCGCAGCGTGGTGAATCAGTCATATCCCCATCTGGAAATTATTCTGGTGGACGACGGAAGTGCGGATCAATGCCCGGCGATATGCGATGCTTGGGCCAGTAGGGATTCGCGTATTCAGGTAATCCACAAGACCAATGGCGGTCTTTCCTCTGCCCGCAACGCCGGGCTGGACGTGGCAACTGGCGAGTTCATCGCATTCGTGGACAGTGATGATTACGTGGAGCCGGATTACATAGCCGCCATGATCAATGCCACGGAAGAGAAGCACGCCGATCTTGCCATGTGTTCGGTATTCCACGAGGACACCGATGGAAACCCCATCGAGCAGACCGCTCCCGTTCGTCGCAAAGAGTATGCGCCGATAGCGGATACGCTCACGGCATGCTCCGGCATAGATTGCATGAGGCAACGTGGTGAGGAAAACGGAGCGGACAATGTGGTGGCATGGAACAAGCTGTACCGGCGCCAGTTGTGGGAAGGCCTCCGATATCCAGTGGGGAAACTGCATGAGGATGAGTTCGTGACATATAGGATCTTCGGTCGTGTGAATACGGCAGTGCTGTTGCCGGAACGCCTGTACCACTATGTCGAGCGTACCGGTAGCATCATGCATACGAAGTACACCTTGCGCTCGCTTGACCTTATTGAGGCATTGATCGGTAAAGTATGTTTTCTGCTAGACAGGAATGCCGTTGATCTAGTTCCAGGATTCTTTAGCCAACTTAAGGATTCGATATATCGCGCGAGACAGTTGGATTGGTCAGATGGGCAAGTGCGCAAAAGACTAGAAGAATTATTCCAAATGTTTCGCACGATTTCTTGGAATATTGTATACTACTTACCCTTAAAGGACCGGATTAATTATATAGGAACGCGAATCTGTCCATTCTTGTTCTGGGGACGCAAGACATATGGCAAGAAGGGTGCCATGAAAGGGGACGCACAATGAAGACCGCACTGATCACTTACCACGCGGCCCACAACAATGGCTCGTTCCTGCAGGCGTTCGCCACGCAGAAAGCCATCGAACAGCTTGGCCACGAATGCGATGTCATCGACTTTTCCACACCGCGCCAGCAGTACCTCTATGACGTGTACAAGAAAGTGTCCGGCCCGAAAGACATCGCCAAGAATCTGTATGCCCTTCTCCATCACAAGCTGATCCAACAGCGTCACGACGATTTCGTGGCACTGCAGCATCAGGCATTGCGACTTACGCCGAAATTCTATGAAACCGTCGAACAGCTGGAGGAACTGAACGGGCAATACGACGTATTCGTGTCCGGCAGCGACCAGATCTGGAACATGGACGCGTGGGACTATTCCGATGCCTATCTGCTGAGCTTCGTGCATCAGGGACGTAAGATCTCCTATGCCTCCAGCATGGGAGGTCATATTCTCGATAAGAAGGGCGACAAAGCGCTCGCAGATTATTATGCGAAGCTGCTGGCGGACTATCAGGCGATCAGCGTGCGCGAGCTGAGCGCCCAGGAGTACCTGCAGCCGTTGGTGAAACAACAAGTGGAACAGGTACTGGACCCCACCTTGCTGCTTGATGCCGGGGCCTATGACTCCATCACGGCTGAACCTCTTGTCCATGAGCCGTACATCTTCTACTACGCCATCGATTCCATTGAATTGAACGATTCCGCGGCCAAGGCGGTTCAGGCGTTCGCACAGAGCAAGGGGCTGCCGGTATACGTGATGTTCACCGGCAACAAATCCTATGGCCTGAAGAAGTACGGATTCCATTTGCTTGAGGTCGCCGCGCCGAACCATTATCTGAGCCTGATCAAGAACGCCGACTATGTCCTTTCGGCGTCCTTCCACGGCACGGCCTTCTCCATCAAATTCGAGAAGCAGTTCTATGTGATACGTGGCAAGCACAACGGCAAAGTTAACATGGATGATCGCATGAGCTCTTTGCTGGCACTGTGCGGATTAGACAGCCGTCAACTTATCGAGGGCGAGGCTTGGGACGATTCGACCATTGACTATCAGGTGGTCGACGAGAAGCTGGGCAGAGAAGTAGAACGATCCAAGCAGTATCTGCGGCATGCGTTGCAGGATTAGGAGATGCGGAAGATGAAAGAGACGTTGAAGAAGATTGTTCCCGAATCGATGATTGCGTGGATTCGTGGCGTGCAGGCTTCCGTGAAACTTCGTCGTGAAACCATTCGCCAGATGAAGCGTTTCGAACGGAACTACGCTAAGCGTGGTTCCATGCGGACGGAGCATCTGGAGACCCGCATCATCTTCTTCACCCATCAGATTGAAAAGGGACTGAGCCATCAGGATTTCCGTTTCGGTTTTGGCAAAGGCGTGCTTGCGGAATTCGTTCCGTTGTTGGTGGCATTGCGCAAGGCCGACGCGCAATACAAGAGCAACGGGATTTTCCAATCGGCTATGTGCGCGCTGCGCGAGTACAGGACGCGCCATGAGCAGGCCGGATACGATCTCGACTATATGTGCCGCCTTTTCCCGGACGATTTATGGGAGGAGATAGGTCAGGCTCAGGGGCATGCCGGAGGTGTGCTGACCATCAAAGCAGCCGATAAGGCGCATAATGCCGAACTTACTTTCGAGCAGCTGTCCGAAGCACGCCATTCCGTACGCGAATTCAGTAACGAGCCGGTCAGTGTCGAAGACATCAAGCAGGCAGTGGCTATTGCTATGCGCACTCCATCGGTATGCAACCGACAACCCACACGCGTCCATATCATCACCAATGCCGACATGATCGCTAAATTGATGCCGTTGCAGGGTGGATTCCGTGGATACAAAATGCCACCCGTGCTCATCCTGCTTACCGCCGACAACCAGGCGTTCATGAACCAGGACGAACGCAACGAGGGCTATACGGATGGCGGACTGTTCGGCATGTCGTTGCTGCTTGCACTTGAAGAGCGGCAATTGGCCGCATGCCCGTTGAACACCATGCTGCCGATGAAACGCGACGACGCCACCCGCAAGCTGCTGAACCTGCCGGACAGCGAGTTCCTCGTGATGTATATCGCCGTCGGACATTTCCTTCCGGAGGTCAAAACCTGCATGTCCAAGCGTTTCGACCCTGAAAGCATTGTGACGGTGCACGCATGAGCGAACCATTGATCAGCGTCATCGTTCCGGTATACGGGGTGGAGCAGTATCTGGACCATTGCGTGGAGAGCGTGACGGCACAAACCTATCGCAACCTGGAAATCATCCTCGTCGACGATGGCAGCAAGGATCATTGCCCCGCCATGTGCGATGCGTGGGCCAGCAAGGACCTGCGCATCCGCGTGGTTCATAAGGCAAATGGCGGGCTTTCCTCGGCCCGTAACGCCGGATTGGATGTGGCGACCGGTAAGTTCATCGCCTTCGTCGACAGCGACGATTGGATCGAGCCGACGATGCTGGAAACCATGCTGGGATGGATGCGGAAGCATACCGCTGTCGACGTGGTGATGTGCGGCACCGAAAAGGATTACGAGGACGGACGCAAGGAACATATCGACGGCCAACTGCCGGAACGCGAGTTCAACTCGGACGAGGCGCTCCACGATTTCCTTCACCATCGCAACCGAATGGCCAGTGCCGTGTGGAACAAACTGTTCAAAGCGGATTTCTTCACCGGAATCGGGCGTATCCGTTTTCCCGAAGGACTGAACAATGAGGACTACTACGTGCTGGCGCAGGTATACCGCACAATGCGTGGCATCCTGTTCAATCCGAAAGCGCTGTATCATTACTGCATTCGGCCGGACTCCATCACTACGGCAGGATTGAACACCCATAGTTTCGACCGCGCGAAAGTCGCGGACAAATGCCGTGAATACCTTCTGGAATCCGGATACCAGGATCAGGCGTCTTTGGACTATTTCGTGATGCTGGGACGGTACGACATCGTCTATGACTTGGCGCGGATGAACATGGATTCCGAAGCGTTGAAGACCTGGCGCAAGGAATTAGCAACGAAAGCCAAGCCCGTATACCGCGACGCCTCCGTGGGGTTTGCGGAGAAGATGAAGATCCGTATGCTGGCGTGTCTGCCGAAACTGTACGTGCGGATGACACAGCATTAGATAGTGGGAGGTGTGATGATATGACGGAACCAATTCGTATTCTTCAATGGGGCATGCTTGGTGGCTTTGGTGGTGTCGAAGCATTCATCATGAACGTGTATCGCAACATGGATCGAAGCAAGGTTCAGTTCGATTTTCTGGAATCCCATGATGAAGGCGAGCTGGCCTATGAGGACGAGATCCTTGCCATGGGCGGGCGTATCTACCGAGTGATGTACTCGCAACGCGAATCGTTGATCAAATCGCATTCTGGACTGCTTCGCTTTCTTCGGGAGCATCCTGAATTCGCAGGCATTCACGTGAACGCCAACTATCCATATGCGTATCCGCTTAAAGTGGCCAAGGAGGCGGGGATTCCCCTACGGATTCTGCATTCGCATAATTCCGGTTCGGGATCGCAGTTCGGGCCACAGCCGAGTGGTATCAAGGCAATGGTTAAAACATGTCGAGATCATGCTGTGCGGAAACAGATCGACACGGCACCGACCCACTATTTCGCTTGTTCGCAGCAGGCCGCTGATTACATGTTCCCGGGCAAACCTTTCTCTTGGGTGAGGAATGGCATCGATACTGAAAAATTTGCATTTCGTGAGAATACCCGTCAGCGGGTGCGTGCTGAGTTGGGAATCGGCGAGGACACCAAGCTTATAGGCTTCTGTGGTCGCTTCCGCAAACAGAAGAATCCCTTGTTCCTATTGGAGATTTTCGCCGAGTACGCACGTATGGAGGCGGATACCAAGCTTATGCTGGTTGGCATCGGCGAGCTTGAACAACAGATGCGGAAAAAAGTGGAAGAGCTGGGCATTGCGGATAAGGTCATGTTCCTCGGAGCTCGAACCGATATGCCCGACCTGTATCAGGCCATGGATCTGTTCCTGCTGCCATCGTTGTTCGAGGGATTCGGCATCGTCTATGCCGAGGCGCAATGCGCCGGTTTGCCTTGCTTGGCATCTAAGGATGCAGTTCCGCCTGTTGCCAAGATAACCGATTTGCTAGAATTTGTTTCTCTACAGAAATCGGCACGGCAGTGGGCCGAGGAATGTCAGCGTTTGCTGACTGATAGAAAGAAGCGTCAAGATTATTCAACGGTTGTAAGGGGCAAGGGCTTTGATATTCATGACGTCGCATCGGAATTACAACAATTCTATCTGGAACATGTGGGATAGGCAGGGAAAAGCATGAGAAAATGCGTATTCATTCTTCCGTATTACGGGAAATTCGGCAATTACTTTCAACTGTTCCTGAACTCGTGTGGCACTAACGCGGATTACGATTGGCTGGTCTTCACCGATGATCATACGGAATACGACTATCCGGTGAACGTGCATGTGCACTACGAATCTTTCAAGAACATGCAGGAACGGGTTCAGCATAAGTTTGATTTCCCGGTCGTGCTGAATGCGCCGTACAAGCTATGCGATTTGAAACCTATGTATGGGTACCTGTTCTCCGAATACCTACAGGATTATGCGCATTGGGGATATTGCGATTGCGACATGGTGTTCGGACGGTTGGACCGGTTCATTACTGATGCCATGCTCGAAGACTACGACAAGCTCTTCGTGCTCGGGCATTGCTCGATACTCAAAAATAACAATGAGAACAACACGCGATTCATGCTTCCCCTGAACGGTCGTGAGCTTTATAAGGAAGTATTGCAATCCGACCGCATTTTCACTTTTGATGAAAGCTATTTACCGACCAACGTGAATATGATTTATAAGGAGCATGGATTCTCCGTGTTCACGGAAGACTATTCGGCTAATCCACGTGCGCGCGAATCGGTGTTCCAAATTAGCCGGTTCAACGACGACCTTACGACATACTGTACGGAAAAGGCCGCAAAAGCGGTGTATGTATGGCGCAAAGGTGTACTGACGAGATATACCCGGAATCTTGGAAACTTCGTCTCATCGGAGCTCATGTACATGCATTTCCAACGCCGCGATATGGTTGTTCGACTTCCGGACCAGGCGGGATCCGCCACAGTGTTCAAGATTCTTCCCGGAGCATTCGAGCCTCTTGAAGTAGATGAGGTTACCGAAGATAACTTTGCCGATATCCGATGGAAAAGGCCTAGAGACATTGCGCGTCACCGTTGGAACATCTTCAAAGGCGACGTGAAATTTTGGCGTAAACGTGTTCTGTCCAAATTGTCCGGTAATCGGTGATAGGAATGTGGGTAGTCCGGTAATTAGTGTCATCAATCGTTATGCTAAGTGAGGCAATTTTTAGAGGAGCGCCGCAGTGACATTGCTGGTTTGACCTCGAATGATTTGAAGGTGCGTCTGATTGATGACGGTTTAAATGACGACGGATGTGGATTCGCGGACTATCTCCGTAATCGCCCATGATGTTTGGGGGAACTGCTTGCGATGTAGCTTTTCGATTAGGGTCTTCTTGTGCAGTATATTGGCCTATGAGTGCAACATCTTCTTGAGTTAGAGACTTCGGATGAATTCCAATCCTAGATAAATTGTTGTGCTTCCGTTTAGAATCTGAGGGAACGGTTACGCCGTACCGATTGCTATACAATGAGCGCAAGAAGATTGGTTAATTTCAGAGTCTACGGATCGACGGAATAAAGACTGTAATTCCGTGGAGGAAGTTGAATAATTCGAGGTGATGTCAGGAGTGCAGCTGAATCGGCCCCTAATAAGTGTTATTGTCCCTGTCTATAACGTCGTGAGGTTTCTTGATCGATGCGTGGAAAGCATTGTCGCTCAAACTTATCCGAAGATTGAAATTCTCCTTGTGGATGATGGTTCGACGGATGGATCGTCGTTAAAATGCGATTCCTGGGCGGACAAAGATGACCGTATTTCGGCTATCCATAAAGAAAATGGTGGATTGTCGGATGCAAGAAATGCTGGACTGGACGCATGTCTCGGCGAATACATTGCTTTTGTTGATAGCGACGATTATGTCGATCCGAGGTTTATTGAGAGCATGTTTGATGCGCTCAACAGATATTCTTCTACAGTATCCGTATGCGATGTAATTCGTGAGGATGAGAATGGCAACGTTCTGCAAAAATCCAGAAAGGCGCGTCCGCAGGAGTGCGTGATGTCAGGCCGTCAGTGTCTGGGGTTGACCTATGTTGATTCGAATGCTGTGACGGCATGGAGTAAGTTGTATCACCGCTCCCTTTGGGAAGGACTGCGCTTCCCGAAAGGACGACTTCATGAGGATGAGTTCGTCTTCCATGAAATTATGTATCAATGTGATCGGGTCGTTGTCATAGCGGATGAGCTTTATCATTATGTGCAGCATCGGGGAAGCATCATGCATACACGATATAACATTCGTTACCTTGACCGGATTGATGCGTGGCTGCAACGGTTGGATGTATTTGTCAAGCATGGCGAGGGGAAAGATCTTATTGTTCCGTTGCTTCATATGATTATGAATGATTTATACTTGAGTGCACGGCTGGACTGGCGTGATCCACGGAATGAGCATGCTGTGGTACTTCGTATCAATAGATTATTCGATTCCGTGAATGCTGTTCACGATATTGTCCCTGATGATATATGGAACAGGTTAGTGAAATTGCATACTCATCCACGTTTGACGGTAAAAACCATATATTGGTCCCAACGCGTGGATGAAAAGGCACGAGGCGCCTTGGGAAGATGTCGACGCATGCTGGTGTCTTCGTCTTCGTGCAACTGACAAGGGCTGTGAGTACCAATCATATGGTGCGATAACTGCAATAGACGAAAAGCAGGGAGATATGGGCGGAAAACGATTAGCGATTAATATGATTGCCAACATAGTGGCATTCGTTGTGCAATTCGGTATTAACTTCTTGTTGACGCCGTATATTGTTCATACTCTGGGCAGTGAAGCATATGGTTTCGTGCAACTGTCGAATAACATAATCAGCTGGGTTGGCATCCTTACAGTTGCCCTGAATTCCATGTCTGGCCGGTTCATTTGCATAGAGATTAATCGTCAGAATACGAAAAAAGCAAAGGAATATTTTAACTCAGTATTGATGGCAAATACTGTGCTTGCGTGTGTGCTGATGATTCCGAGCATATTATTCGTGCTGTTCGCCGATAAGGTGATGAACGTACCTGCCCGTCTGCTTTCAGATGTTCAGATTATGTTTGCCTTTGCTTTCGTTGGTATGGAGGTTCAGTTGCTTTTTAACGTGTTTGCCACTGTGTATTACACGACGAACCATGTGGATATTCAAGCGAAGCGAAATATTGAAGGTAACGTACTCCGAGCAATCATTTTGGTTGTGCTTTTCGCTTCCCTGCCAGCTCGTATGTGGTACGTGACCGGAACCATGATGGTGGTATATGTGTATCTTGGCTTGGCCGATGTTTATTACACCAGAAAGTTGACACCGCAGTTAAAGGTGGATATTCACCATTTCAAAGGTGCCGCGGTGAAGGAACTTTTGTCATCCGGCGTGTGGAATTCGGTGAACCAGCTAAGTCTTGTACTACTTACATCACTTGATATCTATCTGATGAATGTGCTGATTGGAGCTACGGCTGCAGGTGAGTATTCCGTGGCAAAGACTTTGCCTAACTTCATTCAGTCTTTCGTCGGTACAATGGTGTCGGTGTTTATTCCGCAGTTCACAATTCTGTATGCGCAGAAGAAGAAGGGGGATCTTCTTCGCAGTATTAATTTTTCGGTCAAGGTCATGGGTTATGTGATGGCTTTGCCGATAGGATTCCTTATTGTCTTCGCACCGAACTTTTTCCAGCTTTGGGTACCGGGGCAGGACATTGCGACATTGCAAGGAATGTCGTTACTGACGATTATTCCGATGATCGTCACTGGAAGCATCAACACCATATATAACGTGTATACCGTCACAAACAAGTTGAAGGTGCCGGCTTTGGTGTGGGTTGCTTTCGGTGTGCTGCAAGTAGTGACGGTGATTGTGTTGGCATTGTTCACGCCACTTGGCGTGTGGAGTGTGCCGCTATCATCGTTTGTTTGGGGATTGTTCCGGAACCTGACATTCACGCCAGTCTATGCCGCACATTGCCTTGATGTTCATTGGTCGACGTTCTACAAGGCGATTGTTCGTGGAGCCTTGTGCACTGCGGTGATGGTATTGGTGGCTGCTGTGTTCCATCACTTCATAATTGTTGATTCGTGGTTGCTGCTTATTTGCATGGCTGTGCTGTGTAGTCTTATCGCGGGAGCGATTAATCTTTTTGTCGTATTTAGTCGTGATGAGCGTTCGGAATTCAAAGGAATTCTGGTCGGTAAGTTTTTGAAAACGAGTAAGTAATCCAGAAAGGAAAATGCTGGAAATGGGAATGAAGGATAGGCTTACAGGAATTGTTAAGGATACCATTGGCGACGATAAGTTTGCATTGTTACGATACCATAACCGTGCCAACGCTGGGTTACATGAATATGGAGAGCAGTTCGAAGCGACGGTGGGAACGCCCCGCAGTATTCTGACCTGCTGTCCTCATTATGGGAATCTCGGTGATCATGCCATTGCTCTCGCAGAGCGGAGAATGCTGGGACGTATGCAACGGCCCGTATTGTCGTTTGGTGGCGACACGACGGCGCTGTTGTTGTGTCTTCGGCGTTACGCATCCCAGAAAGATACTATTTATTTAACTGGTGGCGGCAACATGGGAACGCTGTATCGTAACGAAGAGGAATATAGATTGCGTCTGATTTCCTCTAGTCGTAAAAATCGAATTATTTTATTCCCTCAGACCATGAGCTATGGGGAAACGGAGGACGATCGTCGTTTTCTACAGCATGTGCAATGTGTGTATGGTGCTCATCCTGATTTGCACTTGTTTGCGCGCGAGCAGGTTACTTACGAACGTATGAAGATGACGTTTCCGGATAATGATGTGCAGCTGGTTCCGGATATTGTGCTCTCGATTAGTGGCGAGGATAGTGCCGATTTTGCATCGAGGCAGGGGATTCTGCTGTGCATGCGAAACGATGTCGAGCAGGTTCTCGGCAACGATTCGCACTGCCTATTCGAGGAGCTTGCCCGGGATTTGGGTATGGACTGGCGATATACAGACACTACGGTACGGACACATGGCCCCATAACACAGCAGGAGGGCGAGCGTCTGGTCTATGGGAAGTGGAACGAGTTTCGTTCCGCTCGTCTCGTTATCACCGACCGATTGCATGGCATGATTTTCTCTGCCGTTACTGGGACTCCGTGCGTGGCACTGAACAATTCGAATGGCAAGGTCGGCTACGAGTACGAATGGCTGAAGGATGTTCCGTACATTGCATTCGCGTCCACTGCGGATGAGGTGCCACAATTGGCCTGTCAGGTACTGCGCGTCACCAATCCCAGATTCCCCTCGGATTGGTTCGCCGAACAATTCACTCCGCTGACTTCTTTGATTGGCTGATGAGAGGATATGATAACAACTGGCGCATCTTGGCATGGTTGCAATAGATGCGGTCCGGTAAAGACTATTCGACCTAACCGTTATTAACGAACTTGGGCCACAGGGATAGTCGTGGTTCAACCGGATTTGGAAGGCTTTCGTCAGATTCTCTTCGAAACAGGAACAAATCGGGAGGTGGCTCGTTTCATCGTTCCATGGAGGATTTGGCCGCGCATTTTTTGCCAAGCACTCCGGGGATCCAACGGTTCATGATTTCTGCTACGACAGGGCAGATGACCAAGTTGATGGCGATTGCGCCTAGCATGCACAACAGTTGATTCGCTATGGAGCCGCCATTAATATCAAGTCCGGCCATTCCCGAAACGGATGGAATCAGAGTGCCATAGATGGGTGCGTTCACGCAGTAGAGCACTAGGGTATTACGGCCGCAATAGTTGAGTGCCGAAAGGAGAAAGCCACGGGATGGAACGTGATCCAGGCCGATGCATATTGCAAGTATGGCCCATATGCCGGCAAACGCCCCAATCAGATAGCAGCCGATGTTGCCGTATGTGTTCATATACACATTGACTGGCTGTCGTCCGTTCAGCATGGTCGCCGCCACCAGCAGCGCCACCGCAATGACGACAGCAAGATGATGCATCACACGTTCCATCGTCTCCCGATGGATACGTATCACATATCCGAAAACGAAAAAGCCGAACATCGACAGGGCGATATGAATGAATGAGCTATACAGGTGGCCGATGAGCATGCTTGCGACACCTATCCCGATGAAGGCCCATTCGGGAAGGGAAAAGCGTTTGGACAAACGCAGCAGGATATATCCGCCGATTTCGACCACGAACAGACATGTAAGGAACCAGGGGATGCTTCCAAAGCCTTCATGACCATGGAGATTGACGACAATACCCAGTAGCCATTCCACGTAGCCCCTCATAGTCCATGTGCTACCGGAAAACATTCCGCTGACGCGTTCTATGATGAACGGCACAACGGCGAAGAAGGATTCCCGGGACAATCAATGTCCGCAGTTTGTTCCATAGGAAAGGACGAAACGAGGAATATCTGCGGATTGAGAAGACAAAGCCGGAGAGCAGGAAAAACAGGGGCATGCAGAACGCGTCCACCACATGGATGACGCCTTCGGGGGCATTGCTGTGCAATATGAAGACGCCGATGATGGCGATGCCTTTGGCATAGTCCACCCACGCGATGCGCCGCGAAGATCCCATAATATTATTCCTCCTATCTCTGCCCACAGCGTGTAAGAAATCTCTGGCACGGAGCGGGTCTCTTCTTCTATGGCATTGGCGTTGCTGAAATGAGATAGTGCTATTCATCCGTGCCAAAGCGGCTCTCTTTTGGAGAGGATGGTCGTTTATCGATTTTCTCGGCAGTGATGAGCGGACACAGACGGCCCATATTGGAAACTCTGTGGTAATTTGCCAACAAGGCATATGCTCTTTTCTAGGATAATCAGAGATTGTTGAACCAGCGTGTGGAAGCAGACAGGTGAAAATATGAACGAGCCGTTGATCAGCGTTATCGTGCCCGTGTATAACGTGGAACGGTCGCTGGATCGTTGCGTACGCAGCATAACGGAACAAACCTATCGGCACCTTGAGATAATTCTGGTCGATGACGGTTCCCCGGATGAATGCCCGCGAATGTGCGATGAATGGGCTGGGCGAGATGACCGTATCCGAGTGGTTCACAAGCCCAATGGCGGCTTGTCCGATGCCAGGAACGCTGGTTTGAATGTCATGCACGGTGATTTCGTCGCGTTCGTAGACAGCGACGATTATGTGGAGCCGGATTATGTGGATAGGCTGCATGCTGGCATCGCTGATGCCGACATGTCCGTGTGCTCTATCATCTGCGAGGATTCTGATGGAAAGGTACGGCAGGGAAGCGAACCGATTGTGGAGAAACAGGACGCTGTATCTTCTGAGGAATATTTGCGCCGTGCCTTATTGGATTGGCGGCTGGTGGTCGCTTGGAATAAACTGTATGCGGCCTCAATCTGGAATCAGCTACGTTTCCCGGTCGGTCGCATCCATGAGGACGAATATGTGTTGCATCAAGTGGTGGGCCGATGCAAGAACATCAATGTATTGCCAGACGGGCTGTACCACTATGTATCCACGGATAGCAGCATCACGCATAGCGGCTTCAGCATCAGGAATCTTGACCGTTTGGAGGCCTTGGTGAGGAGGCTGGAGTATTGCGTAAGCAAAAACTACCGGCAATGTGCGGCCTTGACCTTCAGCAAGTTCATCGAAGATCTCGATTTCGCATCCGGGCTGGACTGGTCGGATCGGAAAATCCATGCCAGGCTTGGCGAGATCTTCGGACAGTTGAGACGCGTGCCGCTTTCCGCCGGGTTATTCCTGTCCTCCAAACGGCGCATGCAGTTCTTTGGCCTATGGTTTGCTCCGTTCCTTACGGAATGGATATTGAAGAAAGCCAAGCATCTATGACCCAAGGGTGATGCCTTAGTGTTCCTTGGACGCAAGATACTCACGGAATTGCTGTCTGAACAGCGATTGGGAAGGCGAATTCAGATCGCCGATGATTTTCGCTATCTGCTGTATATCGGCACGGGAATATTCGGAAGTGCGGGCATACACGATTGCCGTCACCCCATGATCGAATGTGAATGCCTTCATCTTGGTGTAGTGCTTGCCCACAACGCTATTGGAGTTCTGTACGGTCTTATTCAACGTTGTGACAAGCTGCTCGTTATTCGGATTCATATGCAATGACACGGGTTGCGAGACTACGACATATTGCGCGTCGAAGAATTGCATGTTGAAACCGCTGTAGGAATCGACATCGGCATTGGCCACGGGGAACGGGGACACGGTGCATTCCGGCAGACATGTCGAAAGCGGCAACGTCGAGTTGAGATTGTCGCTGGCAGCGGCGAAATATACCAGTCGTCTGCCTTTGGTCTGCTGTCGGAGATAGGAGACCAAAGGCCGCTTCTCGGCAAGATCATTGCTCCGGGTGGGAGTGGTGATGGTTGTGCCGGTGACATACGACAATGCTCGGTTCATAGGCTCCGGGAACGTGAACGCTCCAATGCCATGGCAAAGCCCGATAAGGGAAACCAGCACAACGCCAGCGGGCGCCACGCGACCGGCCACGGTTCCTTGGATGACGTTAAGCCAGGAGACAAGCGGCAGACAGTAGGAGACGATGATGAACACACAGACAATGTACCAATGCTGCGGGCTGAAATCCTGAATTTGCCAGAACAGCAAAGCCCCGACAGCGGCGCCAACCAACATGGCGCCTTGCAACGACGCCAGTTGGAGCAGATGCGATTCATGGTGCCGGAAGCCTGTGAATGCGGTGACCGCCAATCCCGCAACAGCGATCGCCAGCCATAGCCATCCGACGGTCTGACCGATATTAATGAATTTGGCCTGGTAGGAAGTGAATATCGTCCATGCCTGGTATGCGACGGATTGATTGCCGAACAGTGATTTCCGAAGGAATCCGGGGAACGGAACCAGACAAACTACCGTTGTGACGCCTATGGTCAGCATGGCGCGGATCAGCGCGGAGAACAGGGTACGTCGGCAGTTCGCGGTGGTGAGCGCGATTTTGCATCCCCAATATACGATTGCGGCGACGGTCAGTCCCAGACAGGCATAAATGAACCAACGGCGGAGCAGGAACGTTCCCGCCAAACCGATGCCAAGCATGATACGGAGCGGTACCGAATGAAGCATGTGGGAATCGAACACGCCGGCCAATACGATGACAAATAACAATAGGACGACGACGTCATCATATCCGATGAGAACGGGACGGATGAATGCGGAAAGACAGAGGATGCCGGCATAGATGGTGACGAGGACCATTGTTTGACGCTGCGTGGATGCCGCCGCATGCATGTATACGAACATGGTGATGATGAAGCTTGCTGGCAATAGGAACAATATCGTAAGGACGAAGAAGGTCGCTGTCCATTGCGGGGCAAGACGCGTAGGTAGTGCCGCGACCCAGCTAAGTAGGTCGTTGTAATCGGAATTGTTGATGGACCAATAGACGTTTTTTATCGTGTGTACGAGGGATGTGGAAGTCTCCGCGTTGAAACGGACAGTCATGGACCAATAATTGATTCAATCCCATGTGGGGTAATAATGGTACAGCGAGAAATACCAAGCGTAAAACACGGCCGCCGCGATGGATGCCACAGCAATCGCTGCAACGCTTTTGGCGCGAAGGAACCGTATTGCCGGCCAAAGCGATGTAAGCCGTAGCGTGCCGATGCAAACCCCGCAGAAGCCGCATATTCCAAGCAGCTGAACGGCGAATGAGCGAGTCGGAGGAATGATCAGCAGCACGCACCATATGAGGAGGAGCGCCGCGGCCACGTAGCAGGATACGCGATGCGCGGCAATTTCTGATGGGACGTTGCGCTGAATTCGCTGCTTATTCTTCATGATTCTTCTTTCTTGAAGCGGCATTGCTGCTGAATATCGGCATGAGTGCTTTGATACGGTCGGTGATGGCTTTGTTGATTGGCGACAGGATTAACGTGCCGATCAGCAGAGGCAGCATCGCATGGGTCCTTGGCAGGGACCAGACATTGACCAGCACCAGTGTCTTCAGCAGGAAGGTGTGGGTGAGGAATATCTCAAAGGATATGGTGCCCAGCCATATCAAGGGTTTGCTTGAAATACGGAGCTTGAAATTCCAGGAGACTACGGCACAGCAGAAAAGCAATGCCGCGGGGATGCCGGCGAGGACCTGACCTCGATAATTCAGCAGGAACGCGGGCATAAAGAGTACAGTGAACGCGCAACCCGCCCATGCCCAGTAGCGTTGCAGCAGACGTTCGGCCGCCTGCCGGTATTGGGCGAAAAACGCACCGGCGGGGAAGCACGGCAAAGTGTTCCACCAATATTCGGATAAGCCGCATTGCTTCATAACGACAATGGCTATGACCACTAGAACGGTAAGCAATGCCAGGCGGGCGTTTGCGGTCAGTTTGTCCGGCAGCCAGGCGATGAAAAGCAGTACGTAGAGCAATAACTGTATTTTGATGTACCACGTATCCCAGCCAGGCAAGGAGAATGTGATGAGTCCCCATAGACTGGGGATAATAGGTTGATGGCTCAACAATTCACAGATCAACGCCATGGCTTCCGCGACATAGAAGATTAGCAGCAGACCGATGATGCGTTTGGCGATCCATGCCATTTTCCATGTGAACGATCGTTGCATATGGGATATTGACAGCATGTTGCCGTATCCGGAAAGGAAGAAGAACAATCCCACGGCCAGATAGCCTATGAAGAAGTTCATGAGATAGAGCGTCAATGGCAATGCCGAATCAAGACGTTGGCCTAGGTGGTGAATGACCACGATGAGGATTGCCAGACCGCGGAGCGATGTGGTTTGCTCTTTGGACATGAATGCGCCATGTTCATGTCCTCGCGTATGTATGCCGGAAACCAGCATAATCGAAAAAATCAGTACCAGTGCGGAATATAACCACATAAGCGATGAGTCCTTCCAAACGCTAAGCGGGTTTGCGGATTGTCGGTGACTTTATTCAGATTCCATGTGTTGCGGTGTGCAGGTGATGTCAGGGTCTGCTTCGTCGCATCAGTTTGCGTAGAATCATCGTTCTTTCCCGTTTCCCGAGCAGCAGAAGCAGGTCTGATGCGAGTGTCAGTAATGCGGTTATCGCGCATGACGTCAGCAGTCCGATCCAATTGCTTTGCGGAATGCTCAACATCGTGTTGGCAAGTGAGCCGAGCGCGGCAGCCAGTATGGTGGAGACAAGATACTGCGCATAAACGCAATAGAACTTCGACCATGGTAGTCGAAGGCAGAGGGCCGCGTATACAGGCACGAAAGTGACGTTCGCGAATATGTCGACGAATTGCGGGATGGCCGCGACCGCGTAAATACCCCAATTGAAGCATTTGACGCAGACTAACGTCGCGGCAAGCGAGAGAACGCCGCATGCCAACCAGCTGAGCGAGTAATTACGTAGTTTGTTCACCAGCAGGGGAACCGCTTGCAATGTACTCGCTATGCCGGTGAAGAAAAAACCGCTCATGGTCAGCATCATCAGCAGATAGATCATGCGAGTGTTCTGTCCGGGCTGCCATAGGGCGATGAATGCCGAGCCATTGATCAATAATGTCACCACGATGATGTTGGTGAATAATCCTGTGATACGCATTCCTGCCTTGAGCTCGCCCAGGAGCGCATCATGGTGTTTCTGGGCATAAAGCTTGGTCTGTTCGGGAGAGAACAAGCCGGAAATAGTGCCTATGAGATTCACTAGGGCGTTGGGAACGACTTGAGCGATGGACAAATAGCCCATATGCAACGGGCTGATGGCGAGATTCGCGATGAGCAGGCTGAGACCATTCTGCAGAATCTGCTGCAACTTGATCACGGTGTTCCAGATGCCGCTGGCCAGCATTGTCCACGTGGCGCGAAGTGAGATGGCCTTCCGGTCGATACGTAGCTCGGGGGTGAGACGAACGGTGAACAGGTAGTTCAATGCGGCCAGAATGATTTGCGCAAGACAAGTGGCCAGACCAACGAACATCACGTAGGTTGGGAATAGCGCAAAACACGCCACCATGACAACGATTCTGACCACGGAAAACGCGATATTGGCCAGACTGGACAGGTACAGTTTGTTCTTGATAAATGTCGCCACGGACAGTATGGAAGACATCGTGGCAACGACGAAATTGAGGTAGACGAAGACGAACAGCCATTTGACATCGGTCACCAGGTGGGGGGAGATGTGGATGACATGTTCGAGATTGACGATGAGCGGAACAGCCACCACCGTCAATATCAGAGTCATGACAAGGTTTGCAGCAAGAGTCGAGGAGAAATATGTGTCGGCCTTGCGCTTGTTCCCCTGATGATAGGCGACGGTGATGAATCGTCCAGCGACGGAATTCAAGGCTATGGTGAACAGCGTCGCATATCCCACCATCGTGTTGGCCAATCCCGCAAAGCCGTACGCTTCGGCTCCCACTCTACCGACGATGAACGGTGTGATGACGAAGCCGATGCCCATATTGACGGCAAAGTTCACCAATGAGGCAACGAGATTGATGATGAATTGCTTGTTCTTACTCATATACATTGTTGTGGGAAAGATTAATCATGTTGATATACACTGCAGCTGATGCCGGTGACATCCGGGCTCAGTCTGTCGTTATACGCCGACTGGCTGCTGGTCCGGCTGATTCTATGGTATCGAGGATCGTGGCTGAGTATATCCGGCTGGCCGGTGCCGTTGGTACCGATGCAATCTACGAAGAGCATTGTGTTGGTATCGGTGTTTTTAGGTAAATCACTGGTGCGAAGGCTTGGCTTGTCAACGGTGTCGATGAGGCTACGGTACTGCTGGTCGGCGTAACTCAGATAGGTCTTGGTGAAAGGATTCCACATTCGGACATCGGCGTTCAGATACGGCAACGAGTTGCTCACCGCATATACCGAGGTGGCATCCCGGACCGGCACGATGACGTCGCTCCCTGTCGATTCGATGTCATCGTGAAGCGTATGGGCGAATTGTGCTCCGATTGAAGTGGTGGTGCGGGAGTCCTGCAGAGCTTTCTGCCATGCGACGCGTGTCTTAGGCACTAGGGTAAGCGCCAGCGCTACAGCCACGCCAATGGTTATTACGCGTTGGACGCGGTTATGGCTGGCGACTCTGTCTCGAGCATCATGAAGCATCAACGTCAAGGCCGCTGCAGCCAGCATCCAGAGCAAAGCGCAGTTTTTCTGGGCGTTGACGCCGAAATAGACGAGATTGATCACCACTGTGACCCATGCCACCGTGCACAGGGAGACGAATGCTGCGCTAAAGCTGGAAGCGATGACGAACAATACGGTACAAATCAATCCTTCCCTGGACAGATACCAGTTCGCCAGAGGCGTGATCTGCGGAGCGTTGCTTCCATCGGGGAAAAGCTCGATCGCAGACAGCAGGGCGCTCAATACAGGCAACAGCAGGGCGGTGTGGTTTTTCCTTGCGTGCAGGGTGTGGTTACGGGCCATGTCGTACAGCCAGACGATGAGCATACCGCCAGCAAAGCCGAAAGCCCACACATGGGTCTGGAAGAGCAGTGCCAGCCATAGCGCATATCGGTAGGGATGCTTGTCCCGATGAGGATAGTCCTTGACGATCAAGGCGCACAACAGGGCCAGGACGCTGTAGGAACGAGCGATCGTGGGAATCTCATACACAAACAGGCAGGTAATGGGGGCAATCAGTTTGACCGCCACCGGGATGTCGGACACATATAGGACCGCCAGCGCCGCGATCATGAGCGCAGCACTGATGATCTGCATCGTGACGTATGGCGCTCCCATTTTGGCGAACGGCATCAGCAACAAAAACCAGAGTGCCGGATGTCCCTCTTCGCGCAGTATGTTGCCAAACAGGTCAGCCAGTGAGGCGTCGCGGGAGATGAGCCATGCTTGCGATTCGTCGCGCCATGGCTCATGCAGCGGTACCATCGCCAATGTCAGCGCGGAATATGCGACGAACATCACAATAAGGGCTACTGGGATGATGCGTGTGACATGGTTCGGTTGAAGGCTGCGATGCCGCGGAGAAGAGGAATGAGGATTGCCGGATTCGTCGCTATCGACGTTCATAAACAATGGTATCCATTCCTTCCACGGTAATAGTACGTATGGGCTTGTACCGGTTATGAAGAATGCGGTCGATGGCAGGCTTCGGCATCGTGTAATACGGTTGCACCACGATGTATTTCGCACGGGCGGTGGCGAACTCCTCACACAGCAGTTTCGTGTAGCTGCTGCTGAACGACGCCTCCCAATCCTGCAGCCATGCGAACCGGTACATCGGTTTCAAATCGTATTGCAGGTATGCGCCAACGAGCACGTTATAGAGGACTATGTCGCCATGGGCCTCTTGGATGACCTGTTCCAATTCCGGTTCATCATACGTTGGCTCCGACCAGATGAGCTTGTTGTCCACTTTGGCCTGGTATCCGCACAGCAAGGCCATGACCAGTCCCAACGCCACCAGCGTCTGCCAGTGCATGTGGATGTGTTGCTCGGCGTACCGGCATGCACCACCCAGAAGAATCGGCAGGAAGATGGCCACCACCGCGGCGTAATGCTGGTATGGGCTGATGTTGAAGAACAGCGCGATGAACAAGATGCCGGATATCGCTATGGTCCAGTCAAGAGGACTGCAGTGACGCTCGAGCAGCATGTGCGCCAAGGATACGAGCACCATTGCGCAAGGCAGGCATAATATGAGCACGATGGTGTTGATTTGCGAGGAGAGTAGGCTTTCAGAATTGCCCGCGTAGCTGATGTTGAACAGCACCGTGCCGTATATGAAATCATAGAACGCGTGATGCGCTGCGAAGTATACGCAGAACGGTATCAGCGGCAGGGCGACGCCGACGATGAACGACAACGCGCATTTGAGCAGTGCCATCCACTGGTTCCGCCGGAGGAGCATGATGGCGATGACCAGCACGCCGACGCATACGGATAGCGCGTTGGTCAAACGGGACAACAGACAGACACCGAACGACAATCCATATACGAAGGGGTGCCACCACGGCACCACGGACCCGTGATTATTGTCGCACTGTTTGAACCAACGTACGGCGATCAACAGGGAAACGGCGAGGAACGGCAGACAGAGGGGCTCGATCAGATCCCAAGAAGGAGCGCAGAGAATGCCGATCCATACCGCGGAAATCCAGGCTATCACCACAGCCGTGGTCGTACCGTGACGCTGGGGCGCGAATTCACGGGCGAGCAGGTACAGCATATTCACGGTGACGGCGGTCCAGACAACGGTGAGCAGGAAAATACCCAATGAGGATCCGGTGAGTTTCCAGCCCAGCATGTTGAACAGGAAGATCAACGGTCCCTTTTGATCCCAGAAGTCCACGTATGGCACACCGCCCTCGGCCCACATTTTGCCGGTGAGTTCGAAGATGTACTGGTCGGAGTACCACGTCTCAAGCACACGGGGATAGATGGGCGAGAGAATGTCCGTAAGCGTGATAAGCACTGTGACGAACGCCGAGTTCAGCACTATCGGAACCACACGAGCATAACTTGGTCGAAATCTGGTTGATGCGGCCACTGAAACCGCTTGCTTGGCTGTTGAAACAGGCATTGGTACTTCCTTGGAATCGAAATGGTATATCTCAGACCGTATGCGGAATGCGTTGATAGATGCGGTACGTTCCTACCTTGTCGGTAAAGGAGCGGACAAGCTGGTACTTCGTTTTCAGCGTGTCGGTGATCACCGGTGTTAGGCAGCCATACTGTTGCACCACAAGCATCTTGGTACGAGGCCGTGCATAGGAATCAACGATCTTAGTCCGTAGATCACCGCTGAATTCGGCCTGCCAGTCTTGGAAGACCGCGTAAGGATAGACAGGCTTCACATCATTGAGTGTGTACGCCAACGCATTCATATTGTAGAACGCTATGGAACCATGGGACTGTTCCGTCAATCGTGCAACCCACGTATTATCGAATTCCGGCCAAGTCTCGACTTGGCGGGTGCGCAACCCTGCATAGCCGAGCAGCAAGGCTGCTACACACGTCAACACCACAACACGCGGCAGCTGATGATGCAGAACATTGGTGACCGGTGCCAACACCAAAGGTAGGAAGACCACGTCAATCACCGTGTAATGAAGGTAGGATCCGGTCGGGATGGCGAACATCTGGAAGAATAGAGCCGCGAACACCAGCGAGCCGAGTACGAGGAAAACCGAGTCGCACGTGAAAGCCTTGCGGCGTATTGAACGGATGATGCCCGTGAGCAGCATCGCAGCAGGAACCGCGAACACCAAGGCAAGTGTAGAGACCCCAGAAATTCCCGACGCAGCGTTCAATCCACCAGCATAATGCAGGTTGTACAGCACCGTGCCGTACATGAATTCATAGAACACACCATGCGCGGCAAAATACACCGCGAACGGGATGAAGAACGTTGCCACGCCAGCCAAAAACCCCAGAATGCAGGTGCCTAGGTTTTTCCAAGTTTTTCGCATCAGCATCAACACGGTCAATACCAGCACGCCCACGCACACTCCTGCGGCATTGCTCAGGCGGGTCATGAAGCATACGCCGAACGCTAATCCGTGAACATACGCCCACGAGGCAGGAATGCGCCAGCCACCACGATCCGCAGGACGGTCCTGATACGCAAACAGAGAACGTATCAGCAGCCATGCGCTCGCGGCAAGGAACGGCAGGCAGAACAGCTCGGTCATATTCCATGACCCTGGTAGACAGACTGCGATCCAAAACACACAAACCCATAGCCCGAGCATGTCGGTGCCGCGTGATCCGGCCGGCTTGCGATTGGCCAGAAGACACTCATGACGGTGTACGGTGCCGATGGCCAGCCAAAGGAACCACATCGTAGCGAGCAGAAAGATGCACTCGACGATAACGATGCCATACCCGTTGCCGGTGAGCTTCCACCCGAGCATGTTGACGAAGAAGATGAAAGGTCCCTTTTGATCCCATATGTCACGATATGGGACGCCGCCCTCAGCCCACACCTTGCCGGCGAACTGGAAGAAATCCTGGTCGGGCATCAGATGCAGATTCGCACGATGCGCGGGCGAGAACAAGTCAAGCAGAACAACGGCTGCAATGGCGGCCGCCGCGTTAAGCATGATATGCAATGGTGTGTTCTTGGGACGTTGCGTGGTGTGCGGGAAGCTGATGATGGTCATATGTTTTCACCTCTCCGTATCGGTTTGGCTGGAATGCCGACCACAGTGGTGTTCTTATGCAGTACGGAGCGGGTGACGACGGCTCCGGCTCCGATGATCGTTCCATCCGCTATCGTCACGCCGCCGATGATGGACGCTCCGACACCAATGTCAATATCGTCTCCCAAATGAGGCGCCGCGAAATCTTTGGCCGCGTTCCCTATGCAATTGGCACCGTGCAGCACACAGTTCTTGCCGATTCGCGCGTCTCCATTAACGACAATGTTGCCGTAATGGTACAGCCGGAGCCCCTCGTCGAAGATATTTTCGGAAATCTCTATGCCAAGACGGCTTCCTAAAAGGTTTTTCCTCCTGCGCGCCCATAGAAACATCGCGTAATGAAGCGGGGTCCTATGCCGGTTGTTGTACCGGTATTCACATACTCGCAAACGTTTCTGGAAACGCCATATTTGAGCTCTTGGATCATCGGTGAGATATGCGATGAACGTATCCAGGCGGCCGCCGTACAGGTAAGCGCTCCGTTCCGTGGATAGGAAGCGGCGTAGGTCTTGTTTTGTCTGAATCACTGCATGTCCTTATGACGATTGTGGCCTTCTCATGTTCGTTTGGGGAGTGCGGAAAATGGCCGGAGGGAAGACGTTCGATTGACTTTGCGCGGCTATATCTCGGTTTCAATGACATACCGCGGACGGTGCTTGGCTTCCAGATAGATCTTTCCTACATATTCGCCGATGATTCCCATAGACAGCATGAGCAATCCGCCTATCAGCCAGAGCGAGCACATGATGGAGCCCCATCCGGAGACCACGTTGTTGTTCGCCCAGGAAACGATCACATAGATGAACATGCCGATGCCGACAAGAATGGATAGCATCCCCATGCCGGTGACGAAATGAAGGGGTTTGACGGAAAAACTGGTGATGCCTTCAACCGCGAAGCTGATCATCTTCTTCAAAGGGTATTTGCTTTCGCCTGCTTCGCGTTCGCCCCGCTCGTAGGTGACCACCGCGGTTGAAAAGCCCAGCTCGGGTACGATGCCGCGAAGGAACAGATTGACCTCCCCGTATTCGGAAAGCGCTTGCAGGGCGGCACGGCCCATCAACCGATAGTCGGCGTGGTCCCGGATGGTTTCGGCCCCCATCCAAGCGTTCAACGCATAAAACGCCTCGGCCGTGTTGCGTTTGAACCATGTGTCCTTATTCCGGCTCGAGCGGACGCCATACACGATTTCCGCACCCGAAACGTATTGCTTGACGAACTCGTCGAATACATTGATGTCGTCTTGGAGATCGGCGTCCAGACTGATCGCGGCATCGCATCCTTGGCTTAGGGCCGTCATCAGACCGGCCAGCAATGCGTTCTGATGTCCCCGGTTATGGGCCAGTTTCACGCCGTGGAACAGTGAAGCGTCGGTTTTGTTGAGTTGTCTAATATATTGCCAGGTGCCGTCTTTCGATCCATCGTCGACGAAGAGCACGCGGCTGTCCTCGGCAATGAGATGACTGGATTTCAACGCGGAGATTTTCTTCTGCAGCACCGGCGCGGTGATGGGAAGTTGCTCGATCTCGTTATAGCAGGGAATCACAAAGAATATGGTCGGTTGTTGGCGTTGTTCCACGCTGGTTCTTTGAGCAGCCATATCTCCCTCGGATGAATCCCAAACCCTCATACAGCACTTCCACTATATAATCGCGGGGGGAAAAACGCGACTGCCGTTGTGCACGGCTGGCGATAACCTGTCAGGAAGGAAGAGGAGGCGCTGCTGCTTCTCTCGCAAGAGAGTTGGAAACATATGCGGACGGAACGTTGAGAAGTCGAACGGGGATGCCATGGCTTTCGGTGAACTGATCAGCGTCATCGTTCCTGTGTATAACGTTCGGCGTTATCTTCGTCAATGTCTTGAATCCTTGGCATCGCAAGATTATCCGTCTTTTGAGATTGTTCTCGTGGATGACGGGTCCACGGACGGCTCCGGCCGGATTTGCGACGAATACGCGGCGAGAAACGAACGTTTCTCAGTCGTGCATCAGAGCAATGCCGGTCTCAGTGCCGCCCGTAACGTGGGACTGGTCCAAGCCCATGGCCGGTATGTTTCCTTCGTGGACAGCGATGATTGGGTTTCCAAGAACTATCTGTCCATGCTCATGACCGCTGTGGAACGAAGCGGCATGCCATGCGCGTCCCTTGCGCATCTCAAACCATTCCGGGACGGCTTCGGTTGCAGACTGCACGTGGAATCCGGCGGCGCATCATCCGCAAGGATTGAACCGGAACGCATCAATGTCATGGATGAGACGACCATGCAGAAGGCTTTGCTGCGCCAACAGGTCAACTGCGGTGCGCAGGCGCGGCTGTGCCGGCGCGATGTGCTGCTTGCCGTCGCCCCCAACGGTGAAGTGTTTCCGAAAGGTCTGCTGTATGAGGATCTGGCCACGGTCTATCGCATCATCCATGAAGCGCATGGCAGCGCGCTGATTTATGAGAGTCTCTATGCCTATCGGCATAGGTGTACGGGCATCATGGGGAACCGTGGCGCGTTCCATGACGAGAAGGTGACATCCGCGGTCCACGTGTCCCGGGCGTTGTACGTGAATATGACGCGATGGTACCCTTCGCTTGCCAAAGAGTCTGCTTCGCGCTGTCTGGCGTTGCTGTGCACGGTATATTCTTCGTTGGATGTTATGGAGCGCGACAACAGGGAAACCGTATGGCGGGAGATTCAGCAATATTGTGGTTTGACACGGGACGATGTCGGCGCACGGTTGAAAGATCGGGCGGCCGCCTGTTGCGCGATGGGTGGAGAGCGGGTGCTCGCCATGCTCTGCAGGCTGTATCGAGGGTATAGTCGTTGGACTGGTTGTTAAATGATGTGAGGTTGGCATGGTGTATGGCGTGCTGATACTGGTCTGCTGCGCGGTGTGTCTGCTCATGCGCATGCCCAGACTGCAACGTTTCCGGCATATGGGCTTGATGTCGATGCTCGCGATGATGGCGGTGGTTTCCGCATTGCGTTCCAGCGATGTCGGCACGGATGGGCCCATGTACGCGCGGCTCTTTCGCCATCCAGGTTCATGCCGGAGATATGGCTTCGAAACCGGCTATTGTCTGGTGAACAACGCCATGCACTGGCTGGGATCCTACACCGTGCTGCTTGTCTTGGAAAACATGCTGCTGTACTGTGCCATTGGCTTATTCATATACCGGTACATCGAGGAACGGTGGTGGGGCTTTTCCTGTCTGATGGTGTTCGGAACACGCATGTTCTTCATGGCCATGAACGTTTCCCGCCAGTATATTGCGGTGGCGTTGTGCATGTTCGCGTTCATGCTATACGTGCGAAAACGGAAGACGCTCGCGCTGGCCGTGGTGCTGCTTGCCGTGACCTTCCACATCACTTCCATCGTGATGCTGCTGATTCCCTTGGTGGAATGGTGGATTCGGCATGCCAGACGTTTCGGACTGCAGTCCACGATGCTGATCGCGGTGGCGTTCATGATGCAGTTCCTTGACTATGGCGGCATAATCAGCTGGGTGGCTGGTTTCATTCCCAAATATCGGCATTATCAGCATGATTCGCTGATGGGCAATGAAGGAACATCGGTATTCTGGGTGCTTTATACCTTGGCCGTATCGGCGGCCTATATCATCTATGTGTGGCGGAAACGGAGAATGGCCGGCTGCTCGGAACCTGAACGCGAGATATCCAGATCGGATACGTCGTCGTTGCTCGCGGGAGCGCTGATATATGTGGTCATGACCGATGCCTTCGCCGGAGTGGGCACGTTGAGCCGCATGGCCGTCTTCTTCACCATGTTCTTCGTCTGGTTGCTGGCCGCTTTGCTTTCCACCTTGGGCAAGCGCATGCAGCTTGCGGTGGAACTGGCCGTTCTGGCCGCCTCGCTGTTCATGTGTTATCGGCAGGTCTACGTCAGAGGAAATTTCGGTGTGCTGCCCTATAAGATGTTTTTCGGATGAGGAAGCGGAGAGAACGGCATGGTTGAAGAGAATCCATTGATTTCAGTGATTGTTCCAATATGCAATGCCGAATCGTCCTTGAACGAATGCGTGGAATCCATTGTGAGACAGACCTATCGTGATCTCGACATCATCCTGGTGGACGACGGCTCATCGGATCGTTGCCCGGAACTCTGCGAGCGATGGGCGTACCAGGATCCACGAATTCGGGTGATCCATCAAAGCAATGCCGGGGCGTCCGCAGCCCGTAACGCTGGCATAGCCGTTGCACGGGGCACGTACTTGGGATTCGTCGATTCCGACGATCGCATCGCCGACACCATGTATGAAACCCTGTTGGGAAACCTGCTGCGAGAGTATGCCGATGTTTCCATCATCGGCACCAGCCTGGTCGGCGAGGACGGTCGGGCGTATGTTCCATGCGAGAAACATTGCTATCTGCGCATGGATTCCGCGCAGGCCTTCAAATATGTGAATATTCCCGGATACTTCCATGTCGCGGTTTGGGACAAGCTCTACCGGCGCGAACTGTTTGACGACATTCGTTTCCCCGTGGAACGGTGCAGTGGCGAGGACTATCCGGTAACATATCGTGTGCTGGACAAAGCCCGGACGTTGATCTACGATTCCGCCCCCCAATACTTCTACCATCTGCACGAGCGGGTAACGCTGCGCCTCCGCGTCACCACCGCGCAAAGCGACGAGACCGCCGCCGCGTTGGAACTGGTCCGGGACAGGTATCCGCAGTCATACGACTATATGTTGTATGGCCATCTCATCGCGACAGTGGGCAATTACAACAACATCATCCTGCAGGGCCAACGCTCGCAATGGCTGGACTTCGAACAGCGCGTTGTCAGACTTGTGCGAGACGCCTTGCCCCGTGTCATGCGATTGCCGGAGATTCCGAAGATCAAGTGCATGCAAATGCTGCTGCTCTATCTTTCCCCGGCTTTGTACCGAACGGTGCTTGTCCCATTCAAGCAGCATCATGCCAGGGCGCTGAGCTGATACGGAAGCCTTGTAATATTCATGCAGTTTGAGCATTCCGTACGATTCAATGCGGTGATGAATACGATTCTGACCGCATCCAACATGCTAATCGGCGTCATCACCATTCCATACATCACCAGGACACTTTCCGTGGAAGGTTACGGCAACGTCACCTTCGCCCAGAACATCTCGCAATGGCTGTCGGCGCTCTGCCTGGTCGGCATACCAACTTATGGCGTACGTGAATGCGCTCGTGCGCGTGATGATCCACGAAAACTGGCGTCCGTGGTTAGGGAATTGCTCGCCATCATCACCGTCTGCACGTTGACGGTACTGGCATGCTTCGCACTGGCCATCGCGTTCGTCCCTCGGTTGCATGGGCTCGCTGCGCTTATGTGCATGTTCCTCGTCAGCACGCTGCTGCTGTCCTTCGGAGTGGAATGGTTTTTCCAGGCCATGGAGGAATACGAGTACATCACCATCCGCAGCGTCGCATTCAAAGTGCTTTCGTTCATTGCCATGCTGCTGCTCGTGCGTGCTGACGGGGACTATCTGGTCTACGGCGCGATCACCGCATTCGTGACTTGCGGCAACAACGTGCTCAACCTGATTCGGCTCGGTGGCATGGTCGACCTGCGGACGTCGGCGCCTCTCCATATCCGACGGCACATCAAGCCGCTCGCATCGTTCGCCGCGCAATCGATCGCCACATCGATATACCTGTTCTTCGACAGCATCCTGCTTGGCATGCTGTCCGCCGACAATGTGCAGGTGGGCTTTTACCAGTTGGCGGCCAAACTCAAAGGCGTGTGCTGGAGCGTGATTAACGCGATCGTCGGCGTGCTGGTGCCCCGCCTGTCGTATTATGCGAAGCATTCGCTCGGGCAGTACCGTGACCTGATGGGCAAGGGCTTCGGCATCGTCTGCAACCTGTGTTGCGGACTGTGCTGCTATCTGCTGGTGGAGGCCGGCCCGCTGACCATATGGGTGTCCACGGGAAAATACGCCGACGCCATTACCGCAGTGCGGATTATCGGATTGGTGAGCCTGTTCTCCTGCATGAGCACGTTCCTGGCGTCATGTGTCCTCACACCGCTTGACCAGGAAAGCAAACTCGCCGTCTCGAACATGGCAGGCGTTCCCATCAGCCTTGCGGGAAACCTGCTGCTGGACGCGCATCTCGGCGCCACCGGCGCGGCACTATCCATGCTGGCCGCGGAAATCGTCATCTTCGTGCTGGAAACACGCTACTGCTGGGACGTGCTGCGCGAATCGATAAGCTTGCGGCGACTTGCGCGCATAGGCGCCTGCCATGCGTGCTCGACAGCGGCACTGCTGGCATTGCTGTATGGTGCGCCGGCGATGGATTGCGCGGCACAAGTGCTGGCAGGCATGTCCATCTACTGTCTGGTATGGCTGCTGGCCGGACTGATATTCCATGAGGAAACCGTATGCTGGACAATCGGCGTGATACGCGGCAAATTGCCTAGGAAGTGACCGAATATCGAGGCCGTAGCCCCTCTATCGGATTTGGATGATGATTCGTGCCGCCTGAAGCGTGCAGCTCAACCCAAATAGCTTTCCTGCACGCTATCCAGCATGCGCTGCGAAGTGAAACGCTCAAGATACGTGGCACGAATGGCATCCGAAGAGAACCTGTCACCGGTGGACAGCTCGGCGATGACACGCTCCACCTGCTGTGCTCCGGCCTTCACATCGCCGACCTTGAACAGATAACCATTCACCTCTGGCCGGACCACTTCATTGCTGCCGGTCACATCCGTCGCGACAATCGGCACGCCGGCACGCAACGATTCGACCAGCGAATATGGCAGACCCTCATACAACGAAGTCAGCAGATACACGTCGAACGCCTTGACGATAAGCTCCGCATCATCCCTATAACCCAGCAGATGCACATTATCGGACAAACCGTTATCCGCAACGAAACGGGCCACCTCGTCCTGCAGATCGCCATCGCCCACGCAGACGAAATGCGCAAGCGGATTACGCTCGACCACCGCTCGGGCAATCCGCACGAACGTCATCGGATCCTTCTGCTTGGCCAGACGCACGGTCGAACCAACCACCACGGCTCCATCAGGCAAATCCGACAATCCCAACAGCCGCAAAGCCTCCTCGCGCGACGGCAACGCGACATCGGGAATGCCGTTATACACAACCTTGAACTTATCCGGCCTGTCGATGTGCCTCTGCAGCGCGATATTGCGCTCGCCGTTGGAAACATTGAACGTGCGGGTGGTCAGGAAACGGCTGAACACCCGTTCAAGAAAAGCGAAGAACCGCTTCTTCGATTCGGAGAACTCCCATGCTTGGAACGCGTAGGCGTGGGGTGTGTAGAACACTTTCGACACATGGCCGCCGACGGCCGCGGAACGTCCGATGATGCCGGCCTTCGAGCTGTGGCAGTGGAGGATGTCGGGCCTGATCTGCTTGATGAGCCTGCGGATATGCAGCCACGCCTTGATGTCATTGCCTGCGGAAAGGTCCCGGACCAGTTCGGGAATGGGAATAAGCGTCGCATGCTTTTCCATTTCGGGAATCGCATTGCGATAGTAATCATCGATGCGATTGGTTCCGTAAGCGACGGTCACGTCAAATTTGCTGTGGTCGATACCATTAACGATATCCACGACGTTGCGTCCGCAACCACCCATCGCTTCCTGAACGATGAGCAGCCGTTTCTTCCCTTCCATAGGCTCGGTCATGTTGCCTCCCCCTATCACTGGCTCCTCATCACATATGAGCGCGGTCGACACTCATCTTTCCGTATCATACCCTCCCCTAAGTATGTTTTCCGAGTTAGTGGGTATCTTTTTGTTGACATGCCATCCGTATAATATGCGGGAGGACGGATGGAAATAGTGAAGGGAATGCTGAAGACATGGCGGGAAACGAGTTCAGGGAATGGCCGGAAGTGCATGCTCCAAGTGGAACCCATGGCACTGATGGTCCAAGGACCTACGATTTTCCCCTGACCGAGAAGGACAAGCTTGTTGGTGAGGGGGCTTCCCGAGGTCTTTCGATTGGTAGCATCGATGGTTCCGTGGCGGAAGCAGCGCCGCGTGGATTCGTATATCGCCATCGCCGTGAGCTGGTCGGTGTCGTTGCTGTTGCAGCGGTTGCCGCGGTTGTGGCGGGAATCACGTTGGGATTCCGCCAGCATGTTGACAGTCAGGAGGTGTTGAGCTCCTGCCAGCAGTCCGTGAGCATTTATCAGTCCAACAAGGAACGCTTGAAGAAAACCGTCGCTGGCGCTGCGGATGATTTGCAGATTGCCGAGAATCAAGTGCAGGATTCGAAAACCGTGACCGACCTGCATGCCGCGGTCGATAAGGGGAACGAGAAGACCAAGATCGGCGCGAGTTGTGACGCTTCCGCTTCGGTCGAGGACAACCAGGCAGCCGATGAGAAGATCACTGCGGCAACACGTGGCTTGGGGGAGAAGGTCGAAGCCATTCTGAGTGCCAAATCCGAGGTGGAACGTTCCAAGAACGCCCGCGATGTCGCCATCGCCAAAGCTGATCTGGCCAACAAGGTCAATGATGGGCAGAACGTGCTTGGCACGGTGCGTTCCAATGATCTGAATGCCCGCCAGGATCTGTCCGCGGCATTGAACGATGCTCAACAGACGGCGACCACGTCCAATTCCTCGGATCCGAACGTGTATATCAACCAGCTCAATAAGCTGCAGGACGCTATGGATAAATTCAGCGCGACGGCAGTCTCGCAATAAAAACAAGTGAATACGTAGTACATGGAAATGATGGGGGAGAGGCATGGCCAAGCACATTGACAATATCAACCGGACGGGTGTTCAAAAGAAAGGAAGCACGGCAAAGAGCATAGGCATCGCGGTGGCGGCAATCCTCTTGGCATCATCGTCATCTACTGCGCTATTGGTTGGAAGCGTGCTGCAGGCGAAGAAACATCTCACCCAAGCGGTATCCATCGTCCAATCGGTCAATGCCGGTTCCGACATGACTTCCGCTTTGCCTGCTTTGGTCGGTAAAACAGCGCAGCTCCAGCAGGAGACCAAGGCGGCCCGGGCTCAGACCGATGGTATTGTGTGGCGGATTGGTACGGTGATTCCGTACGTCGGGGACGATTTGTCAGCCGCGCGCACGGCCGTGACGGCTTTGGACACCGTGTCCAATGATGTGATTCCCGAAGTGTCCGATTCATTGACCAACCTGCAGAAGAACAGCGCCGCGGGCAACACGCTGGATATCAAGTCGTTGTCATCGGCGGCGGATGCGATCGTGAAGGCGAACACGGCAGTGCAGACGCAGGCCAAAGCTTTGGAGAACGCGCCCACGCCGCATATCGGCAAGGTCCGTGACGCTTTGTCGACAGGCAGAACGTTGTTCACCAAATTGGCCGATCAAAGCGACCAAATCAGCAAGGTCGTATCCATGTTCTCCCAACTTATGAATGGGGGCGAAGGAAAGTACCTGATTCTGGTGCAAAGCAACGCGGAAGCACAAGCCGCTGGTGGTGTTCCCGGATCCGTTGGATCATTGGAGGTCAAAGATGGCAAGATTGTCGTGGGTGAGTTCCACTCCGATTCGGAATTCCAGCTTGTCAATGTTGTAAAAGGCGCTGAACAAATCAACGATTTGTATGCGATTTCACAGTTTGGCGTCAATTATGGCGGAGACATCCGTCTAGCCACCGTATCACCGAACTTCCCTGTAGTGGCCAAATATGCTGCCGGAATATGGAAGCAGCAGTCCTTCGGCACCAATGACACCATCAAAGGCGTGATGTCCCTTGATCCGTACGCATTGCAGAGCATGCTCGGCACGTTGGGCGGCGTGACGCTCAGCAATGGCGTTCAGCTCGATGGAACCAACACCGCGCAATATTTGTCGAATACGGTCTACCGTGACATTCCCGACCAGAACCAGCAGGACGCATTCTTCAAGGAATCCGCGCAACTGATTATGCAGAAGGTGTTCGGATCGTTCGATGCGAAGAATGTCTTTCCTTGGGTTAAGACCATGTCAGTGCTGGGCCAGCAGCGTCACCTCTACAATGTCAGTTTCGCCGATTCCGGCAAGAGCGGATGGAACGGCGAACTGTCCGATGATCCCAAGCAGCCGGAAACCGGATTGTTCGTCAACGAAATGGGCTGGTCGAAGATGGATTGGTACGCCAAACGCAATGCCGTGGTGACCAAGACGAAGACCAACAAGGATGGTGCAGCCACGTGGCATGTGAAATACACCATCGCCAATTCCATGAAACCGGAAGAGGTACAGTCCACGCCGGCATACATCACGTCCACGTTCCCCACCTCATTCTTTGAAGACCTTATCTCGCATGGCAGCGCGTCCGCCGAAGAGAAGACTTTCGCTAACACCATGGTTGGGAAAGCCCAACCGGGTGTGCTGTGGCACATCTATGTGATTGAACCGCCGGCAGGTGGCAGCGTTTCCGGTATCAAGGTCAGCAACAACTCCGCCTCCCAAGTGAAGGAGGGCGAACAGTTTAGGTCAATCAAATCCGATGGGCGTGAATACTACACGAACGTCGGCGTGTTCATCGATCCCGGCTGCACCGCGACCGTGGAATACGACGTGACGACCGCGGCCGGAGCCTCCGACCTCGTACTCGATCAAACGCCGGCGCCATACGCGCCGCAGATCACGTACGAGGACAACACCAAGCAGTGATTCAAATTCACAATCAGTAAAGGCCGCATCTCAAATGAGACGCGGCCTTTATGCTATTCCGGGCTAATTCGGTGGCTGCTACATTCGATGGCCAACGAATCAGCCTGTATAAGACCAAGCTATTCGGCGGCCTGTGTCGACTCTCCGCCGTTACCCGGGACCGGTGTGGGCGTTGGATCCGGATCGGGTGTGGGTGTTGGGTCTGGGTCCGGTGTGGGTGTTGGGTCTGGATCTGGAGTGGGTGTCGGGTCCGGTGTGGGTGTCGGGTCTGGATCTG